>Ga0268266_10001919_pt1 | contig 23365 bp, 22 predicted proteins | sample KBSS13metaG_FD_190356 | JGI IMG/M metagenome (GOLD analysis project Ga0268266, IMG submission 190356) | Switchgrass rhizosphere microbial communities from Kellogg Biological Station, Michigan, USA - KBS S1-3 metaG (SPAdes) (version 2) | ecosystem: Host-associated > Plants > Roots > Rhizosphere... | reverse complement strand
ACGGTCTTCGCTCATCCGGGCTACGGGCTCCGCGCAACAATCGCGAGCGCTTCCTCGCCGCTGATGCTGGCTTGCAACCGCATGAAATCCGCTGGCTCGCCCGCGATCGCCTTGTCGAGCAGGGCGCGGTAGCGGCGCCGCGAGATTTCGACCGCGCCGAAGCTGCGCAGATGTTCGGTGACATATTGCGTGTCGAGCAGTTCGAAGCCGCCCGCGATCAGCCGCGCCACCAGATGCACCAGCGCCACTTTCGATGCGTCGCGGGCGCGATGGAACATGCTCTCGCCGAAGAAGGCCCGCCCGAGGCTCACCCCGTAAAGGCCGCCGACGAGATCGCCGTCCTGCCAGACCTCGACGCTGTGGCAGTGTCCGAGCTCGTAAAGCCCGACATAGAGATCGCGGATTCGCTTGTTGATCCAGGTGTCGTCGCGGCCCGGCTGTGGCGCCGCGCAGCCCGCGATGACCGCCTTGAAGGCGGTATCGACGGTGACGCTGAAGGTATCCGAGCGCACGGTGCGGGCCAGCCGCGAGGCGATGCGAAAGCCTTGAAGCGGAATCACGCCGCGCATTTCCGGCTCGACCCAGAACAGCGTCGGGTCGTCGGCGCTCTCGGCCATCGGGAAGATGCCGCAGGCATAGGCCCGCAGCAGCACTTCGGGCGTGATTTCGGAAGCGGCTGACTCGCGCGATGTCATGCGCTCATGATAGCAGGACGTGCCGGGCGAATGCTACGTTCCGCAACCGTGACAGCGCGGCCCGATCGTGGGTGAATGAGGCAACATGAGCGCAGTCTTGATCGTCGTTCCGGTGTTCGCGTTGATCGCGGCCGGCTATGCGGCGGTAGCGCTGCGCTTCATCTCGCCTACGGCGCACAAGGGCATTTCCGAGTTCGCCTTCAGCATTGCCATTCCCGCGCTGCTGTTCCGGATCGTGGTCGTCGCAGAGTTTCCTGCCGTCAACGCCTTCGCGGTGTGGGGCGCCTATTATGGGGCAACGGCGGCCACCTGGATCGTCGCGCTGCTGGCGTCATCCGTTCTTCGGCAATCCCGGGCCGACGGCGCGGTGCTGGCGATCGGCGCGATCTACGGCAACATCGTGATGCTCGGGCTTCCCCTGACCTTGTCGGCCCTGGGAAGTCAGGCGGCCGGCTCGATGGCATTGATCCTGTCGGTCAACACGCCGCTGCTCTGGCTTTGCGGTACGCTGCAGATGGCATGGGCCGAGCGGAAGTCTTCCGAAAGCGCGCCGCTCCTGGTCCTGCGGGCCGTGCGCGAGATCGCGCGCAATCCGATCATGCTTGCGCTGGGCTTCGGATTCCTCTGGCGCCTGACCGGATTGGGGCTGCATCCCGTGGCGGACAGGACGCTCGAATTGCTGGCGCAGGCCGGTTCGCCCACGGCGCTGATCGCGCTCGGCATCAATCTTTTCGGGTTCAGGATCAAGGGCCAGGCGCTCGCGATGGCCGTGATGTGCGCGCTCAAGCTGCTGGCGATGCCGGCCATCGCCGCGATCCTTGCGTTCTACGTCCTGGCGCTGCCGCCGATTTCCGCGGCCGTGGTTGTACTCTTTGCCGCGATGCCGACCGGCGCCAATGCCTACATCTTCTCGGCCCAGTACGGACGGCTGACCGAAGCCGTCTCGGGCGCGGTGGCGCTCGGCACGGTCCTGGCGGCGGTGACGCTGCCCATCATCGTCGCATTGTTGACGGTCGCGCAGCGTTAGGCGCAGCCGTCGCAGGTGCTGGCCAATGTCTACTTGGATCAACAACAGGCTTCGACCCGAAGTCTTTTGCACTTTCGCTTTGCTATCAATAACGGGCATTCTCAAGAACGGCCCGATATCCGAAAGTGCACACTCAGACATGGCCCTTGGCGCGGCCGACACGCTCGCTGAATGGCGTTGCGGCTATACTCAATAGACGGGACCTGTGCCGGGCGGTTTTTCCAGCGCCTCCGCCAAAGACCGATATTCCGCGCAGTCGGTTCCGCAGATCGCAGCGATCCGGCTCAAATGATATTCCGCCTGCTCGCGGTTGCCCTGCTCGATCTGCCACAGACCGTAATAGTTCCAGGTCAGCACATGGTTCGGATCGGCTTTCAGCGCCCGCTCGTACCAGACTTGCGAGAGCTTGTAGTCGCCGAGTTTGCGATAGGAGTACCCGATCAGATTGGCCACGTTCGGATGATCGTCATGGCCGAGCGCTCTTAGTTGCTCGATGGCAGCGGCATATTCATTGCGGTGATAGATGGTCGCATAGGCTTCGCGGTAACCCTTGGCAAAAGCGGGGTCGTCGAAAAGGGACTGCTTGGCTTTTTTGGCCTTGGGGACGTGAGTGGCCTTGGCGCCCGACCGCTGAGGGTAAGACGGAGGTGGATAAGCGGAGCGTTGGTCCATCACGTTATAGTCTGACCCGCCACCGCCGCCACCACCACCACCACCGCCTCCGGCCGCAACAACCGGAGTGAACGAGAACGCGGCGATCAGCGCAATCGAACACGTTGCCAGCGTCACAATCCTGATCATCAAGTTGGTCATAGGAACCTCCTGCACGCTACGCCTTCGAGCCCCCGATCCAGCCGAACCTGTTAACTCCGGCTTGCTTCAAACATTCCCGGAAAGGTATTCAGAAAGACGAAATTTGGTGTGACAGCAATGTTGTCTTATGCAGGTCGATGTCCGCAACCGGTCCATTCGCGATCGCGTCGAGCCAGCAGCAATTCGGGCTATATCCGCTATACCGCCGCCGAAAGCGGAAGCCATCTCGCTCCGGCGACGCTCTTATGAACGCCACGCCTTAATTATCGAAGCCGAACAGCTTGGCCGGATTGGTCACCAGGATCTTCCGCAGTTCGGTCTCATCGGGCGCATAGCGATAGAGCAGTTCGAGCAGGTCGGCGTCGTTGGGCGGCTGCACCACCGAAACCGGATGCGGCCAGTCGCTCGCCCAGACGCAGCGGTCGGGCGCGGCTTCGATATAGGCGCGCGCGATCGGGATGACGTCGTCCCAGGGCGGGCCCTTCTTCGAGGTCTTTTCGCCGAGCGACAGCATTACCCAGAAATTGCCCTTTGAAAGCAACTCCAGCATCTTTTGCAAATTCGGATCTTCCCTGCCGCGCACGGGGTCGGGGCGGGCCATGTGGTCGATCAGCACGGGCAGGTCGAGGTTTTCGTACTTGGCGGCGCTGGAGATGATGCCGTCCTTCTCCGGCTGGATCTTTGCGTACCAGCCGAGTTCGCGCATCCGCGCGATCGCTCGCGCAAAATCCTTGTCCGAGAGCACCGCGCCGAGTTCCTGCCGGAAACTGAAACGCGCGCCGCGCACGCCGGCGTCGTGCAGCTTGGCGAGGTAGGCGTCGCTGGCTTCGGCAAACACCAGCGCGTTGGCGCAAGCGCGATAGTTCGGTCCCATCGCCGCGAGCGCATCGAGCACCACCGCGTGATCGGCGCCGTAGGTCGTGGTCTGCACGATGATGCCGCGCTCGATGCCGAGCGCCTTGTGGACGCGCAGCGCCGCTTCCCAGGTCGCGGTCGGCATCTGGTAGGCGGCGCCCGGGCGCACCGGGTATTTGTCCAGCGGGCCCAGCACGTGAAACTGGCTGTCGATGCTCTTCGGCGGCGGCAGTCTAGAAGGGCGGCGCGGGTTCGGATCGAAGGGGAGATAGGCCGGCATGTCAGGTTCCTTGTCTGGTCGCGGTCAGTCGATCACGGCGGTGAAATCGCATTGCACGAGCGCGCCGTTCTCCATGTCCATCTGCAGCGCATGGCGGGCCGGGCGGGAATGCTGATCGGGAAACATCTTCAGCCATTCGGTGTTCACCGGTGCGCGCTGGGTGCGATCCTGCAGCCACACCGTCATCTTGATGATGTCGGAGGTCGTCCCGCCGCCGGCTTCCACGATGGCCTTCATGTGGCCGAACATGTTGGCGCACTGGTCTTCGATCTTTTCCGGCATCTTGCCAGCGGGGTCGCGGCCGAGGATGACGCCGGACATCAGGAGATTGCCGATGCGGCAGGCGTTGGGAATCGGATTGGCGTGCTTGAACTCGCCGATATGAATGCTCTTGCGCCTTGTCATCGCTGCTCTCCCTGGGACACTTTGTTGTTCAGACGAACTGGCACGACACCGATCCGAACTGGCCGTAATCGGCATGAAACGTGTCGCCCTTGATGATGTCGACCGGCCGCGTAAACGATCCCGCCAGCACCACTTCGCCGGCTTCGAGATGCTCGCCCTGGGCGGCCAGCCGGTCGGCGAGCCAGGCCACGCCGTTGGCGGGATGATTGAGGACGCCCGCGGCGATGCCGGTTTCCTCGATCTGGCCGTTGCGGAACAACAGCGCGCCGATCCAGCGCAGGTCGAAATCGAGCGGCCGAACGGGCCGGCCGCCGACGACCAGCGCCGCGTTCGCGGCATTGTCGGAAATCGTGTCCGTCACCTTGCGCGGCGCCTTGGTCTCGGGGTCGACGCGATGCATCCTCGTCTCCAGGATTTCGAGCGCCGGCGTGACGTAGTCGGTGGCGTTGAGCACATGGAACAGCGTGCAATCGGGTCCCTTCAAGGGAGCCTTCAACACAAATGCCAGTTCGACCTCGATACGCGGCGCGTGGAAGCGGCCGAACGGGATCGGCGATGCGTCCGGATAAAACATGTCGGCGAACAGCACGCCGTAATCCGGCTCGGAAATGCCGACGGCATTCTGCATCGCTTTCGATGTCAGGCCGATCTTGTGCCCCCTGACGACGCGGCCGCGGGAGCGTTGCAGCTTCGTCCAGGCGCGCTGGATGGCGTAGGCATCCTCGGTCGTGAGGTCGGGATATTCGCGTGTGAACGCTGGTATCAGCGACTTGCTGCGTTCGGCCTCGTCCAGGCGCTGCGCCAGCTGTTCGACGGTTTGTTGATCGAGCATCGGTTACTGCTCCTCCGCCACGGTGTTGCGAAGGATGCCGATCCCAGCGGATTCCACCTCGACGACGTCGCCCGGCTTGAGCCAGCGCGGCGGCGTGAAACGGGCGCCGGCCCCGGTCGGGGTGCCGGTCGCGATCATGTCGCCGGGTTTCAGGGTGGCAAAGGTGGAGAGGTAGGCGATCAGGAAATCGAACGGGAACATCAGCCGCTCGGTGGAATCGTTCTGGCGCACCTCGCCATTGACGCGGGTAATAATGTCATGAGGCCCGCGCGGATCGCATTCGTCCGAGGTGACGATCCACGGCCCGATGCTGCCGGAGCGGTCGAAATTCTTGCCTTGGGTGACGTTGAACTTGCCGTGGTGCAGCCAGTCGCGGACGCTGCCCTCGTTGCACAGCGTCATGCCGAAGATGTGGTCCCAGGCGCGCTCGCGGGGAATGTGCCGGCCTTCCTTGCCGATCACGATCACGAGCTCGCCCTCATAGTCGAGCTGTTCGGAGATTTTTGGCTTTTCGATCGGCTGGTTGGAACCAACAACCGAGGAGGGGTTGCGGACAAACAGGCTCGGATATTTCGGCAGGTCCGAATTGTCCTTGTACTCCGCGTTGCGGTCCTTGTAGTTGACGCCGATGCACCAGAGCTTTTCCGGGTTCGGAATCGGTGGCAGCAGCACGAGATCGTCGAGGGCATGGCTCGGCTTGAGGCCGGTGACCATCTGGCGCGCAACTTCCAGGCCGTCTTTGGCAATCAGGCTCCGCAAGTCCGGGCATTTCGGGCCGAGCCGTTGGGTGAGGTCAACCACGCCGCCGGCAACGGCCGCGCCGAAGCGCGGCTCTCCTTCCACCAGATAACTCACCAGTCGCATTGTCGTCCTCTTCGAGAATTCTGCTTCGATCTGCGTCCGACGTCAGCAAGCTCGGTACGAATTGCTGCCACCGCTAATCGGTCGATTTCGGGGTTTGGAAGACGCCGCGCAGCGTCACGATCTCGCCGAGCCGGGCGTAGCGGGGCCCACCGATGCGGGCGATCGGGTCGAGCGCTTCGGTCTCGACCTTGCCGTTGTGCACGAGACCGTCGCGGATGTGGAACATCACGACCTCGCCGACGATGAGCCGGCTGCGCGCCTCGCCGAATTCGAGACATTGCCGAAACACGCATTCCATCGCGACCGGCGCGGCGGCAAGCCGGGGCACCTTGATGCGCTCGCTGGGACGCGTTTCCAGGTTGAGCTCTTCGACCTCGCTGACTTCGGGCGGATGCTCGACCGAACTGTCATGCACCGCACCCATCAGCGGCGTGTCGGCGATGTGGATGACGTACTCCTCGGTGTCGAGGATGTTGTGCGCTGTATCCTTGTAGTCGGGGCCCTTGCGGCCGACGCTGATGGCCAGCATCGGCGGCTTCTGCGAGACGAAGGTGAAGGCGCTGAACGGGGCGAGGTTGAGCACGCCCTTGCGCGACAGGCTCGTCACCCAGGCGATCGGACGCGGCACCACGATGCCGGTCATCAGCCGGTAAATCCGCTCCGCGCCGAGATCGCCGGGATCGATCTGCATGGATCAGTCCGCCTTGATGTTGGCCTTGCGGACCACGGGAATCCACTTGGCATCCTCGCGCCCGAGGTAGTCCGTGAACTCTTGCGGCATCATCGAGACGGCCTCGGCGCCGAGCGCGTTGAATTTTTCGACGATGGCCGGGTCTTTGAGGATTTCGGCCAGCGTATCGTGCAGCCTGGTCACGATCTCGGGCGGCGTGCGCGCGGGCGCGAACAGACCGGTAAACGTCTGGCCGTCGAATTCCGTGTAGCCGAGTTCGGTGAAGGTCGGGACATCCGGAAGCCAGGAGGCGCGGTGGGTGCCGGTGACGGCGAGGGGGCGCAGCATGCCGCTCTTGATGGATGGCAGTCCGACCGAGATCTGGTCGAGCGCAAATTGCACCTGTCCGCCGATCAGGTCGTTGAGCGCCGGCGCGTTGCCGCGGTAATGCACCGTCAGCCATTCCAGGCCGAGCGTCGACTGCATCAGCTCGCTGAGAAGATGATTGGTGGTGCCCTGTCCGGGGGAAGCCATCGTCAGCTTGCCGGGATCGTTGCGGGCGAGCTGGATGAACTCCTTCAGATCCTTGGCCGGCACCGACGGATGCACTTCGAGCACCAGCGGCGTCATTGTGATCGAGCTGATGGGGACGAAATCCCGCTTCCAGTTATAGGCGTCGCGCTTGGCGATCTCGGGCGCGAACAGCACCGGGCCGTTGGCGCCGACGAACAGCGCGTAGCCATCGGGCGGCATTTTCGCGAACGCCTCGCCGGCGATCAGGCCGCCGGCGCCGGCCTTGTTTTCGACGATGAAGGGCTGGCCGAGCTTGGCTTGCAGCCTGTCGGCGATGACGCGCGCCGCGCTGTCGACATTGCCGCCGGCCGGATACGGCACGATCAGGCGGACCTGCCGCGTCGGCCACTGCTGGGCACTGGCCGGCGCGTTCAAAGCCACGGTGAACAGTGCCGATACGGCAACGCTTGCGATCGCGAAAAATTTCATCGCTTTCTCCCGAAAAGCGGCGCATCCGCCGCAACATTATTTTGCGCGAGCCCCGTCCCGGCAGCATGCGCATCTATTGTTCCGCGGGGCGATCTTGCGCGCGGCCCTTCCGCTGTCGACCAAATTGTGGTGTTTCTGTCCACATCGTGGACGGCAGACAATGCAGACGACGGATATGACAAACGCTCGGTTAAAGGCGCGCGGGCGAGGCCCGCAGCAGGGTGGGCAGGCGATCCGCCGCGCCTTGGCGGTGCTGCGGACGCTCGCGGTTGGCGGGGAAAAGGGCGTGCCGCTGGCGGAAGTCGTGCAAGCGACTTCGCTCGCGCGCCCTACGGTTCATCGCATCGTGCACGTGCTGATTGAGGAGGGGATCGTCGAGCGCAGCGAGCGGACGGGAAACTACGTCGTCGGCCGCCAGGTGCCTGAACTGGCGCTGGCGCGTCCCTCGCGTTCACCCCTGATGGTTGCAGCCGAGCCGTATCTCGCGGAAGCGTCCGCGCAGCTCGGCGATACGCTGTTCCTGACGGTACGCACCGGGCACGACACGCTATGCGTGTCCCGTCGCATCGGCGGCTATCCGATCCAGGTGCTGTCGATCGAGGTCGGTGTGCGAAGGCCGCTGGGCGTCAGCAGCGCCGGCGTCGCGATCCTCGCCGCGATGCCTGCTGCGGAGGCGCGCAAGATCGTGCTCGCCAACGAACCACGGTTTGCCGCCTACCGGACCGACACGGCGACGGTGCTCGGCCAGATCCAGCTCGCGCGCCGCCGGGGCTACAATTTGCGCGATGTCGGGCTGGTGCAGGGAACGAAGTCGCTTTCGGCCTGGATCCGGACGCCGGACGGTGAACCGGCCGCTGCGATTACGCTCTCGGCCATCCGAAGCAGGTTGAGTCCGCGTCGCGCGATCGAGGTGGCGGACGTTCTGGTGGCTACTGCGCGCGCGATCGAGGCCGCGACGCCGCGGGATTAGTAGCTAGCCCGCCGCGGCGCTGGTCGACTTCGGCGCTGTCTTCGGGGTGCGGCGGAAGCGCAGCACGATCCTGGTGCCGTGATGGTTGGGATCGCGCTCGGCGGTGGCGTCCAGCTTGGCGGCCATCGCGCTCACGATGCGTTGTCCCATGCCGGTGGAGCGCGGGTCGACCTTGACATTGAGGCCGACACCATCGTCCGCAATCGCCACAAGAAGGTCTTCGCCGTCGTGCTGCAGTTCGACGTGAATCGGCCCGGAGCCTTCCGGATAGGCGTATTTGACGGCGTTCATCACCAGTTCGTTGACGATGATGCCGATCGCGACCGCGCGGTCCGGGTCGATCTCGATCGGTTCGGCCTTGAGCGTCAGCCGCGACATCTTGTTGCCCTCTGCCGACCGCCGGAGGTCTTCCAGCAGGGCTTCGAGATACTGGTTCAGCAACACGCTCTTGAGATCGTGCGAGGTGTAGAGGCGACGATGGACCTGCGCGACCGCGGCGACGCGGCCCATCGCATTGGTCAGCGCCGCCTTCACATCGTCCTGGGTCGTCGAATTGGCCTGCAAATGCAGCAGCGAGGCGATGATTTGCAGGGAGTTGCCGACGCGGTGGTTGACTTCGCGCAGCAGCACCTCGCGTTCGGCGGCAAGCGCCGCATAGCGGTCGCGCGACCGGTGAACCTCGGCCTCCGCCTCGTCACGCGCGCGCTGGAGCTCGGCCTGTTTGAGCGCGCCGTTGACGGCGACCTGAAGCAGCGGAATGAAGTCCCCCTGGGTGTCCTTGACCAGATAGTCGGCGGCGCCGGCTTTCAGCGCGGTGACGGCGATCGCCGAATCCTGCGAGGCCGTGACGAATACCACAGGCGGGGCGCCCGGGATCGCCATGATCTGCTCCAGTGTTTCGAGGCCGTCGAGGCCAGGCATGTACTGGTCAAGCGCAATCACATCGATGCCGCCTTGCGCCAGCCGCGCCAGCCCTTGTTCGCCGCCCGACGCGTGGACGACCTTGAAGCCTGCGCGCGTCAGGCCACGGTCGACCAGCCGGGCGAGGCCGGCGTCATCGTCGATATACAGCAATGTCGGCGTTGCGGGTTTCATGTGGCGGCAGGGGGCACCTGGATGACGGAAAAGAACAGGCCGAGCTGGCGAATGGCGTTGGCGAAGCTTTCGTAGTTCACGGGCTTGGTGATGTAGACGTTGCAACCGAGTTCGTAGCAGCGCTTGATCTCGTGCGAATCGTCGGTCGTGGTCAGCACCACCACCGGCGTGGCCTTGAGATATTTGTTTTCCTTGACCCGCTTCAGAATGTCGATGCCGGTCGTGTCGGGCAAATTGAGATCGAGCAGGATCAGGAGCGCGTTGCCTTTATGGTCGAGGCCCGTTCCATCCTTGCCGAACAAATAGTCCAGCGCGGCTGTACCGTTGGTGAACGGCTTGATCTCATTGTTGACACCGGATCGGCGGATATTCCGCTCGATCAGGCGGGCATGGCCCTCATCGTCCTCGATCATGATGATAGTGACTGGATTACTCATGTCTCTGTGTTCCGTTTGGCAGACCATTTAATGGGCAAGGTGATCGTGAAGGTACTGCCCTGATGAAGTTCTGAGGCGACCGACATGGTTCCTCCCAAGCGACGCACCAAGGCGCGGACGTGGGCAAGGCCGATGCCTTGTCCCGGCTTGTCCTGGGTTCCCGCGCGGCGGAACAGCTCGAAAATGCGCTGATGGTCCTTTGGATCGATACCACGCCCATTGTCCGATAGCTCGAAAATCGCAAAACCGAGCTTGGTGCGGCCGCGCACCGTGATTTCGCCGGGGACCCCAGTCTTGAGGTATTTGAGCGCATTGTCGATCAGATTGGAGAATATCTGCTCCAGCGCAAGGCGATCGCTGACGATATTCGGCAGCGCGTCGATCCGGATCTGGGCCTGAGCCTCCGCGGCTTGATGCGCGACGGTCGCCACGATGCCCTCCATCAGCTCCCTGGTATCGATCAATACCGGCTCGAATTCGCGGCGTCCCTCGCGGGTGAGGTGGAGAATCGCCGATATCAGCCGGTCCATCTTGCCGATCGACGACTTGATGAATCCTAACGCCTCGGTGAAATCTTCCGAGAGCTGCTTGTCGGCGCCTTCGAGCACGGGCTCGGCGGTATCGGTGGCGTTTTCAGGGACGGATGGCGCGGCGGACTGCTCGCGGGATAGCGTTGCTATGCGCCTGAAGATGTCGCCGCGCAGTTCCTCCAGTTCGCTGGTGAAGCCCATGATGTTCACCAGCGGCGAGCGAAGGTCGTGGCTGACGATGTAGGCGAAGCGCTGGATCTCGTCATTGGCTTCGCGCAGGTCCGCGGTGCGCTCGTCGACCGTGGCCTCGAGGTTGAGGTTGTTGTCCCGCAGGTTTGTTTCGGCCTCGTCGCGCGCACGCGACGAGCGCCGAACCAGGAAGATCGAAAGGCCGGCGAGTGCGATCACGAGTCCGGAGCCGGCGATCGTCACGGAGGAGGCAAGGACCTGCGTTCGATCGGCGTCCACGGTCCGCATGGCGAACAGACGATCTTCCTCGGCACGCATATCGCGTCCGGCCTCGGCGATAGCCCGCACGGCGTCGGTCGAAGTGCCGTTGCGCAAAACCGTGACGCTGGTGGCGACGTCCTTCTTCTTGACGCGATCGATGCCGCGCGCGAATTCGGTCAGACGCTGCTCGATCGCGCGGCGCAGCTTGGCGTAGTTTTCGACCTGGACCGGATTGTCGCTGGTGAGTTTCGCCAGTTGATCGGCAGCGGGCAGGATGTTGCCGGCCGCGGTCTCGTACTCGGCAAGGAATTGGGGCGCGGATGTCAGGAGATAGGCCCGCGTGGCGCTTTCGGCGCGACGGATCTCGAGCAAAAGGCTGGACAGCTGGCTTTCGACCTCCACGGTATGCACGACGAGGCCACTGGCATCGCGGGCCTTGTTGACCAGGAGGACGGAGGTGACGCTGATGGCGACAAGCACCAAAAATCCCGCTGACAACAGCAGGATTTGCCAAACAGCGCGCCGACGCTGAGCTTCAGCCGTCACGACGATCTCGCGTCATGCAAATAGAACTGCCCCCAAAGGACCCCGACTTCCAACAATGCCGCAGGGCTCGATTGGTTCCATCGTGGCGAAGATTTCGTTACGACGTCTGGCCCTCCACCGGCTGGCCGGCGAGGTACTGCTCGAGCCAGTGGATGTGATAATCGCCGTTGATGATGTCGGCCTCCCGGACCAGTGCCCGGAACAGCGGCAGGGTGGTTTCGATACCGTCGACCACCATCTCGTCGAGCGCCCGGCGCAGCCGCATCAGGCATTCGGCGCGGGTCTTGCCGTGCACGATCAGCTTGCCGACCAGCGAATCGTAATAAGGCGGAATGACGTAGCCCTGATACACGGCGGAATCGATTCGCACGCCGAGTCCGCCGGGCGGGTGGAATTGAGTGATCTTGCCGGGCGACGGCCGGAAGGTCTGTGGGTTTTCGGCATTGACGCGGCATTCGATGGCATGCCCGATGATGGCGATCTCTTCCTGCTTCGCGGGCAGGTCGCCGCCGGCGGCGATGCGGATCTGCTCCAGCACGAGGTCGATGTCGGTGATGCTCTCGGTGACGGGATGCTCGACCTGGATGCGGGTGTTCATCTCGATGAAGTAGAACTCGCCATCTTCATAAAGAAACTCGATGGTGCCGACGCCGAGATATTTCATGTCCCGCATCGCCTTGGCGCAGGTCTCGCCGATCCTGGCGCGGGCGGCGGCGGAAAGGACCGGCGAGGGGCCTTCTTCCCAGACCTTCTGGTGACGGCGCTGCAGCGAACAGTCGCGCTCGCCGAGATGGATCGCGCCGCCGCGGCCGTCGCCGAGAATCTGGATCTCGATGTGGCGCGGCTTCTGCAGGTATTTTTCCAAATAGACCGAGGCGTCGCCGAACGCCGACTTGGCTTCGTTGGACGCGGTCGACAGCGCCATCATCAGATCGTCGGCGGAATGCGCGACCTTCATGCCGCGTCCGCCGCCGCCGGCGGCCGCCTTCACCAGCACGGGGAAGCCGATCGCCTTGCCGATCGCGAGCGCGTCGTCGTCGGGCGTGACCGCGCCGTCGGAGCCGGGCACGACCGGGATGCCGAGCCGCTTGGCGGTCTTCTTGGCCTCGATCTTGTCGCCCATCAGGCGGATATGTTCGGCCTTCGGGCCGATGAAATGCAGATTGTGCTCGGCCAGGATTTCGGCGAAGCGGGCGTTCTCCGACAGGAAGCCGTAACCGGGATGCACGGCGTCCGCGCCGGTGATCTCGCAGGCCGCGAGCAGTGCCGGGACATTGAGGTAGGAGTCCTTCGACGGCGGCGGCCCGATGCACACGCTCTCGTCGGCGAGCCGCACATGCATGGCGTCGGCGTCGGCGGTGGAATGCACCGCGACGGTGGAGATGCCGAGCTCCTTGCACGCGCGCAGCACGCGGAGCGCGATCTCGCCGCGATTGGCTATGAGGATCTTGTCGAACATGTTTTTCCAAGCTGCGACTAGCGAATGGCGAATAGCGAATAGAAAGACACTTTCTTCACCATTCGCTATTCGCCACTCGCTATTCGCTTATTCAATGATCACGAGCGGCTCGCCGAATTCGACCGGCTGGCCGTCCTCGACGAGAATTTGCGTCACGGTCCCAGCGCGCGGCGACGGGATCTGGTTCATCGTCTTCATCGCTTCGATGATCAGTAGCGTCTGTCCGGCCGATACCTTGCTGCCGACGTCGATGAACGGCTTGGCGCCGGGCTCCGGCGACCAATAGGCGGTACCGACCATCGGCGAGGGGACCACGCCCGGATGCTTGGCCAGATCGGCGGCCGCCGCGGGGCCGGCTGCCGCCGCAGCAATCGGCATCGGCTGGAAGCTTGCCGGCATCGCGGCCGACACGGTGATGTTGCGCGCGACCCGCACCCGCAGGCCCGAGCGCTCGATTTCGATTTCGGTCAGGCTGGTCTCATCCAGCAACAGCGCGAGTTCGCGAATGAGCGCGCTGTCGTCGCTCTTCAGGTTTGCGGCTGATTTGTCCGCTGACTTGTTGTCGGGCTGGCGGGCCATGCTCTTGATCCGGAATTCTCGATGTGGGTGACGGCTGAGGCGTCAGGCGTGGTGTCGGTCGACGTCAGGATTGATGTCGGGTCTTGAAGTCAGGTCTTGGCCTTGGCGCCGAGTTTGGCGGCAAGGCCATTGATTGCGAGCCGGTAGCCATCGATGCCGAAGCCGCAAAGCGACGCAAAGGCGGCCATAGCGGTGTAGGAGTGATGGCGGAAGCTCTCGCGGGCGTGGATGTTGCTGATATGCACCTCCACGGTCGGGATTTTCACGGCGATCAGCGCGTCGTGCAACGCGATCGAGGTGTGCGAATAGCCGCCGGCGTTGATGACGATGCCGACCACCTTTTTGGCATGCGCCTCGTGGATGAAGTCGATCAACTCGCCCTCGCGGTTGGACTGGCGGCAATCCGCCTTCATGCCGAATTGCGCCGCGGCTTCCACGCACAACTTTTCGACATCGGCGAGCGACGCATGGCCATACTTTTCCGGCTCCCGTATCCCCAGCATGTTGAGGTTAGGGCCGTTGAGGACATAGATCGTCGCGGCAGAGGCTTGGGCCATCCAAATTCCAGTAAACGGGGTGGTGCAGGTCGCGGGGTTATAGGTAACAACGCGGCCAAGGGGAAGCCTTGCAGCCTGCCGGAATGACGCCCAAATGCCTCATCCGGTTCGTAAAAAACCGCATGTAACCTACGGAAATCATTCGTTAACCAATTTTCGCATGCTGCCTCAAGAAAAAGGGGTGGGCATCTCTGCCCACCCCCGATTACCTCTTGGTCAAGCTGCTACCGCAGCGCTTAGCCCTCGATGATGTAGACGATCTCGCGGGTCTGCGGACGGACGATGACGTAGCGGCCGTGCACCAGGATCACCTCGTAACCGCGCCACTCCGGATAGATCTCGACGATCCGGGGCGGAAGCGGATGGAAGTGGACCGACGCAGGCACCGCGGCGCCGACCGAGATATTGAAGTTCACATTGGTGGTTTCCTGGATCTTCTCCGACCTGATGGCGGTGTTGATCTGGGTGCGCTTCTCGGGCGGCGGCGCAGCGGTCGCCGAGGTGGCGGCGTTGCCCGTCGTCTGAGACTTCGTCTCGCTTGCAGCCGTGCCGGACTTGGTGTCGGTCGCGCCCTTGGTCTGGGCGTTATTCATGTCACCGCTCTTGCCGTCGCGGCTTTCGGTGGTCGTGGTGCCGGTCTTGCTGTCACGGCCCTCGGCCTTCATGTCCTTGCCGCCCTTGGGCGAGTCGGTCTCCGAGTGCATGCTCTTGGACTTCTCGCCCTGCATGCGGTTGCCGTCCTGGGCGCTCTTGCTCGGGGCCATCTTGTCGGTCGATTCCGAGGCCTTCGCGCCGGGCTCCATACCCTTCGTACCGGTCTCGGCGCCCTTCATGCCCGACGGGCCGCCGTCACGTTGCATTGCGCCGCCCGACGAGGCACCGCCGCGGTCAGAAGAAGGCGCGCTCTGCTGCGCCGGGGAGGCGGCCGAACCAGCGTCGCGGCCTGCCGTTCCGGCACCCTGCGCATTCGCAAAGCCGGTTCCGGCGATCAACGCCGCCGTCGCGACCGAAATCAAAAAGCGATTAGTCATTAGAAAGTCTCCTCACGTGTTTCTGCATTGCCCGACCGACAACGTGAGGAATTGCGCGATGTTCCGGAACATTGGCGGTTCCACTGACTTTGTTTTGTGAACGAGTGATGAACCGTCGCGCCGAGGAAAGCCTCAAATAAAAAGGCCGGCGTTGCGCCGGCCTTTTGTCTCGATCGTTGAAGCGTCGGCGCTGTGTCAGCACGTCGCCTTGCCGCAGCGGGCATTGCTGATCTTTTCCCGCAGGTTCTCGACGCCGACCGCGCCGATCACGACCTGCTTGCCGATCACGTAGCTCGGCGTGCCGTTCATGCCCATCGCTTCGGCGAGCTTGAAATTTTCCTCGAGCGTGTTGCGCACTTCGGCGCTCGACAGATCCTTTTCCAGCTTGGCCATGTCGAGGCCGACTTCCTTGGCGACGGCCATCGCGCGCGCCTTGTCGGCGGCGCCGCGGCCGGTGAGCAGCTTCTGGTGGAAGTCGAGATATTTCTTGCCGGTCGGATCCTGCATGCGCACGGCGACGCCGACCTGCGCGGCTTCGACCGAGCCCGCGCTCAGCACCGGAAATTCCTTGAGCACGACCTTCAGCTTCGGATCGGCCTTCATCAGATCCATCATGTCGGTCATCGCGCGTTTGCAATAACCGCAATTGTAATCGAAGAACTCGACGAAGGTGACATCGCCATCCTTGTTGCCGAGCGTGACGTTGCGCGGCGAGTTGAAGATCGCGTCCGCATTGTCGGCGACGCCGGATGCGTGCTTGGCGGCTTCTGCCGCGGCCTGGCGCTTGCTGAGCTCGTTCATCGCCTCTTCGAGCACTTCGGGATGCGCGATCAGGTACTCGCGAACGATCTTTTCGATGTCGCCGCGCTGGGTGTCGTTGAAGCTCTGCGCGGAAGCGGACATCGGCGCGCCGCACAGCGCCAGGGCGAACAATGCGGGAATGAGAAGACGGAACGAGGGCATCGGTAAATCCTTATGCGGCGGGTTCCCGGGCAATTCTGCTGAAGGCCGGCTCCTGGAGAATACCCTGGTCGCGGATGACCAGGTCGTTGGCGGTCAAGTTCCGATTATAGGCGAACTCGGCTGATTTCTAGTTGCTCTTCTGTCCCGGCAGCGGCTTGGCGCTCACAATGTCGTCAGCCTTGACCCATCCCGGCGTCCCGATGGCGAAGCGCGTTTTTGCGCGCGATGCAAGGTCGCGCGCCGTCTTGTTGTCGCCGCGAAGGTAGGCGGCCTGGGCCGATGCGAGATCGGCCTGCGCGTAGTCGCCCTTGCGGCCGTAGGCCATTGCGAGTTGCATGTAGCCGATCGGCGCTTCGCTCTCACGGGCTACGGCCGCGCGCAGGATCCCGATCGCCTCGTCGGTATAGGCGTTGTTGCCCGTTGCGACGAGGGCCTGCCCAAGCAGCATCTCGATCAACGGCGCGTTATTGGAGAGCGCGACGGCCTTGCGAAACGGCGCGATCGCCTCCTGCGGCTTGCCGCCCTCCAGCAGTGCCTGGCCGCGCACCTCGTAGAAATAGGGATTGTTGGGCTGCTGCTGGATCAGGGCGTCGATCTGGGCGAGCGCGCTGCGCAGGTCGCCGTGCAGATAGGTCGAGATTGCGTGGGCGTAGCGCGCCGGCAGGCTGTTATTGGACAGCGGATAGCGCCGGTACACGGTGTCCTGCCGTTCCATGAAGGCCGAGATCTTGGCGCGCGCCATGTCGTGGCGCAGCTGCAGGGCAGGGTCGTCCTTCTTGTCCCAATAAGGACTCGACCTTGCCAGCTCTTCCAGCGCGGCGACGCGTTGGGCCGGCATCGGATGCGACTGAACGTAGGGGTCCGAACCGCGCGAGGCGAACAGGCTTTCGTCGGTGAAGCGCCTGAAGGTTTCGTACATGCCGCGCGAGGATTGGCCAGTGGCGTTCAGAAACTTCACGCCGGCCTTGTCGGCGTTCTCCTCCTGCTGGCGCACGTAGGACAGCAGGTTGCGGCGGATGATTTCTCCGGGAGCCGAGAACATGGCCGCGCCGGCGTTCGCCAGGCCACTGTTGCCGCCGCCGCCTTGCGCGCCCGCCACCATCGCGCCGGCGCCGAGCAGCATGGCAATGATCATCTGCGTCTGGGCCTGCGCCATCTGCTCGCGCATCTTGGCGAGATGGCCGCCGGCGAGGTGGCCGGTTTCGTGCGCCATCACGCCGATGATCTGGTTCGGCGTCTCCGACTGCATGATCGCGCCGTAGTTCACGAAGATGCGGCGGCCGTCGGCAACGAAGGCGTTGAAGACGCCCTGGTTGATGATCACCATCTGGATGTTCTGCTTTTCCAGACCGGCGGCGCGCAGGATCGGCCGGGTATATTCGCGCAGCAATTGTTCCGTCTCGGTGTCGCGGAGCACCGGCGGACCCTTGTTCTCCTGCGCCACGGCCGCCATCGGCGCGACGGCCAGCGCCGTGGCCGTTATCAGCGCGGTCAATTTCTGTGATTTCTTGCGTAAGGCGATGCGGAGCATGAGCGGTCTTTGGCGATTGGCGGTCCGGATTTGCCCGGACGCCGGTTCGGTTTCCGATTAGATCAGAAACGGGTCCCAGTCTGTTTTTTCAACGCGTTTCTTTCACCCGAGCCGGGGTATCACTGCGCAACCCGGGTATCACTTCGCTGGAAAAAGCTATAACAAGCCAGCGAATACGGCCAGTCTGGGGCGGCAGCCGGTTCGGAACCCGAATTCGGCCGCGGCCCGTGCAAATAGCAGATATCGATGCTGGAATCGACACTTAGAGACCGCGCGACAGCGCTACTGACCCCCTCGGCACGGAGCGACGTTCCGCCCTTCATGGTGATGGACGTGATGGCGGCCGCGGCCCGCATCGAAGCCGCCGGCGGCCATGTCATCCACATGGAAGTGGGGCAGCCGGCGGCGCCGGCGCCCAGGGTCGCGATCGCGGCCGCGCATACCGCGCTCGATGCGGCGCGGATCGATTATACGTCGGCGCTCGGCATTCCCACGCTGCGCGCGCGAATCGCAAAACACTACCGCGATACTTACGGCTGCGCGGTGGATCCCGAGCGCATCGTGATCACGACCGGCTCGTCCGGCGGTTTCATTCTGGCGTTCCTGTCGATGTTCGAGCCGGGCGACCGGGTGGCGGTCACGGTGCCGGGCTATCCGCCATACCGGCATATCCTGACGGCGCTCGGCTGCGAGCCGGTGCTGATCGAGACCTCGAGCGCGACGCGTCATGCGTTGACGGGCGAGGCCTTGCTGGCTGCGCATCGCAAGACGCCGCTGAAGGGCGTGCTGGTCGGCAGCCCCGCCAATCCGACGGGAACGATGATGTCGCGCGAGGCGCTCACCGGCCTGATCAATGCGGCGGAAGGCGCCGGCATCCGCTTCATTTCCGACGAGATCTATCATGGCCTCGACTATGCGTTTCCGGCGGTGACGGCCGCGGAACTCTCACCGCATGCGCTGGTGATCAATTCGTTCTCGAAATATTTCTGCATGACTGGCTGGCGGGTCGGCTGGATGGTGGTGCCGGAGCCATTGGTGCGGACGATCGAACGGCTGCAGCAGAACCTGTCGATCTCGGTGCCGACGCTGTCGCAGATCGCGGCCGAAGCGGCCTTCGAGGGACGCGAAGAGATGGAAGCGATCAAGCGCGGCTATCAGGAGAACCGCCGCATCCTGATCGAGGGACTGCCGAAGGCCGGCCTCACCAAGTTCCTGCCGGCGGATGGCGCCTTCTACCTCTATGCCGATGTCTCGGATTTCACCGCCGACAGTTTCGAATTTGCCGGCCGCATGCTGGAGAAGGCGCATGTAGCCGCAACGCCGGGCGTCGATTTCGATCCGATCCACGGCCGGAGCTTCATTCGATTCTCCTACGCGCGCTCGGCCGACGAGATGCGTGAAGCGGTGACGCGTATCGCGCGGTGGCTGCGATAGCGCCAGCCCGTCCGTCCTCCACATCATTCCTATTCCTGCCTGTCATCAATCGGGGAGCCATCCGTGTCCGCCAGAACCATGCCTGAAACCGTCGCGCCGTCGCATTTCCCGCTCGCCGCCCTGCTGTGGCCGCATCGTGCCGATGGATCGTCGGGTCTGTTGCGCGGCGTGATCCTGATTGCGCTGGGAACGGCGCTGCTGATCTTGTCGGCCAAGGTCAATCTGCCGCTACCCTATGTGCCGATGACGCTGCAGACGCTGGTCGTGCTGGTGATCGGTGCGGCCTATGGCTGGCGGCTCGGCAGCGCAACGCTGATCGCCTACCTGGCCGAAGGAGCGATCGGATTTCCGGTATTTGCGGGCCCCGTCGGCGGCGTTGCGCCGTTCATCGGTCCGACGGCCGGATACCTCTTCGGCTTCGTGGGGGCGGCTTTCGTGACGGGATGGTTAAGCGAGCGCGGTTGGGATCGTTCAGTGCTCCGGCTGTTTGTCGCGATGGCGCTCGGACACATTCTCATTCTCGCCGCCGGCTTTGGTTGGCTTGCGTTCGGCATGAAACTCGGGGTCGAAAAGGCGTGGCTGGTCGGCATCGCGCCATTCGTCGCAGCGTCCTTGATCAAGAATGCGCTCGGCGCCGCCCTCGTGCCGGCGATCCGGCGGATTTTCGACCAGCGCAGCTAAGCGGTCGCGCCAACACCATTGACTCCACTCGCTCAAAGTATTTTTGCTGTGTGCGACGGATTGGCACATGTGCGACCACTCCGCGGCCTCTGAGGGGAGTAAGCGTCATGGCGGCAACGATTGCGGTTGAAGCACCGGCGAGTGCGGCCAAGCCCTGGTATCGGGTTCTCTATGTTCAGGTCCTGATCGCCATCGTGCTCGGCGCGCTGTTCGGCTGGCTATGGCCTGCGCTCGCGACCAACGACTGGATCAAGGCGCTCGGCGAAGGTTTCATCAAGCTGATCAAGATGGTGATCGCGCCGATCATCTTCTGCACCGTGGTATCCGGCATCGCGCATATACAAGATGCCAAGAAGGTCGGCCGTATCGGCGTCAAGGCGCTGGTTTATTTCGAGGTCGTCTCCACCTTTGCGCTGGTGATCGGTCTTGTCGTCGGCAATCTGGTCAGGCCCGGTGCGGGTTTCGGCGGCGCTATGGCCGACGCGACGAAAGTAGCGGGCTACGCCAAGCAGGCCGAGGCGCAGAAGAGCGTCGATTTCTTCCTGCATATCATTCCCGATACCGTGGTCGGCGCCTTCGCGCAGGGCGAAATCCTCCAGGTCCTGCTGTTCTCGATCCTGTTCGGCTTTGCGTTGATGGGCCTTGGCGAGCGCGGCCATACGCTGCGTGCCTTTATCGATGACGCCGCGCACGGCGTGTTCGGCGTCATCGCCATCGTGATGAAAGTAGCCCCGATCGGCGCGTTCGGCGCGATGGCGTTCACGATCGGCAAGTTCGGGACCGGCGCGATCCTGAACCTGGTCGGCCTGATCGCGACCTTCTACGTCACCGCGGCGCTGTTCGTGTTCGTGGTGCTCGGCGTGATCGCGCGGTTCGTCGGTTTCTCGATCTTCAAGTTCCTGGCCTACATCAAGGACGAACTCCTGATCGTGCTCGGCACGTCGTCTTCGGAAAGCGCGCTGCCGTCCCTGATGGAAAAGCTCGAGCGGCTCGGCTGCTCCAAGTCGGTGGTAGGCCTCGTGGTGCCGACCGGCTATTCGTTCAACCTTGACGGCACCAACATCTATATGACGCTGGCGACCCTGTTCATCGCGCAGGCGCTCGGCTTCGATCTCACGTTCGGCCAGCAACTGACCATCCTGCTGGTCGCCATGCTGACCTCGAAGGGCGCGTCCGGCATCACCGGGGCCGGCTTCATCACGCTGGCCGCGACGCTCGCCGTGGTCGATCCGCGCCTGGTGCCGGGCATGGCCATCGTTCTCGGCATCGACAAGTTCATGAGCGAGTGCCGCGCGCTGACCAATCTGTGCGGCAACGGCGTCGCCTGCGTGGTGGTGTCGTGGTGGGAAGGCGAACTCGATCACGACAAGCTGCAAGCCGGCCTGAACAGGCAGATCGATCCGACCGATGTGGAGACTGCGATCACGACGGGATAGCACCCGGCTCGATGCAAATAAAAAACCGCCCGGTTTTCGCCGGGCGGTTTCTTTTTGTTTGGATTCTTACTCGCCGCTGCCGAAGCGCCGCGACCACCAGCCCGCCTTGCGGGGGGCGGCTTCGTCCGACGTGGCCGGCGCCGGCTCGCTCGGAGCAGGCGCGGGAGACACGAGCGGCTCCGGCGCGCTGTGGCTGATGGTGGGTGCCGGTTCGGCCGGAGCGCTGCTCACGAAGCTGACTTTCTCGCGCACGGTCGAACGCCGCCGCGCCGCCGCCCGCTCGGCCTCTTGGTTGGTTTCTTCAACGGCGGCTGCGGGCGAGCTCTCGACCGGTTCGGGCCGGGCGTAAGCTGCCTGCTGCATCTCCGCCGGCTGTGCGACCGGTTCGGGCGCAATATCGGCCTGCACCAGCGATGGCGCAGGCTCGGACGCACCGTCGAAATCGGCAACCGCGCTGGTCACTTCGGGGGCGGGCGTCGGCCCGAGTTCGTCCGCGATCGATCCGGCAAGGCCGTCTTCCAGCTCTCCGCCGCGCCGGCGGCGTCCGCCGCGACGACCGCGACGGCGCGGGCGCCGCTCGCCATTGGCAGGCTGATCGCCGCGGGCCACGCCGGGCTGTTCGTCGCCTTCGTCCTCGTCGGCGTCGCCGTCCTCGGCGGCCGCGCCTTCGACGGCTTCGCCGGCGACGCGCATGGGCTCACCGTCCTCGCGCGGGGCGGCGCCGTCACGCGGCTCGCCACGGCCGCGTCGGCGTCGGCGCCGCTTGCGGCGGTGGCCGTCTCCTTCGCCTTCGCCGCCTGCCGCTTCGGCGGCATCATCGGTCAGTCCCTCGGTCTCCTCGGTTTCGACCTCGGATTCGGTTTCGACGTCGAACGCCTCTTCGTCGTCATAGGCCTCCTCGACCTGGGGCGGGAAGGCGGCAGCCTGCGCCACCAGCAACGCCTTGGCGGCTTCCAGCGTGTGCACCTGTTCGCCGCGGTCGATGATGAACGACTGCTGGCCGGCCACGGTTGGATCGGCACTGACCGCAAGCGACACCTTGAAGGCGTTTTCGAGATCGCGCAGGTGGCCGCGCTTGTGGTTGAGCACATAAAGCGCAACGTCGGTGCGGGTGCGCACCACCAGATTGTGGGTCGCGCCCTTCATCAAAATCTCTTCGATGCCGCGCAGCAATTGCAGCGCGACCGACGAGACCGAGCGGACATGGCCGCTGCCGCCGCATACCGCGCAGGGCTCGGTCGAACTCTCCAGCACGCTGGCGCGGATGCGCTGGCGCGACATTTCCAGCAGGCCGAAATGCGAGATGCGCCCGACTTGGATGCGCGCGCGATCCTGCCGCAGGCAGTCGGAGAGCTTGCGCTCGACCGCGCGGTTATTGCGCTTCTCGTCCATGTCGATGAAGTCGATGACGATGAGGCCTGCGAGATCGCGTAAGCGCAATTGCCGCGCGACTTCCTCGGACGCCTCCAGATTGGTCTTGAGGGCGGTGTCCTCGATATGATGTTCGCGGGTCGAGCGGCCGGAGTTGACGTCGATCGAGACCAGCGCCTCGGTCTGGTTGATGACGATGTAGCCGCCGGAGCGCAGCTGCACGGTCGGCGAGAACATCGCGTCGAGCTGGCTTTCGACGCCCATCCGCGAGAACAGCGGCTGGCCGTCCCGATATTGCCGGACCGCCCGCACGTTCGAGGGCATCAGCATCTTCATGAAGTCGCGGGCTTCGTCGTAGCCAGCCTCGCCGGCAACCTGGATTTCGTCGATTTCCTTGTTGTAGAGATCGCGCAGCGAGCGCTTGATCAGCGAGCCTTCCTCATAGACGAGGGTGGGGGCCTGCGACTTCAGCGTCATGTCGCGGACGGTTTCCCACATCCGGATCAGATATTCGAAGTCGCGCTTGATCTCGGGCTTGGTCCGCGAGGCGCCGGCAGTGCGCAGGATGATCCCCATGCCTTCCGGCACGTCGAGGTCCTGAACCACTTCCTTCAGCCGTGAGCGGTCCTGGGCCGAAGTGATCTTGCGGCTGATGCCGCCGCCGCGGGCGGTATTGGGCATCAGGACGGCATAGCGCCCGGCCAGTGACAGGTACGTGGTCAGCGCCGCGCCCTTGTTGCCGCGCTCTTCCTTGACGACCTGAACCAGCATCACCTGGCGGCGCTTGATGACTTCCTGAATCTTGTACTGGCGGCGCGGGCGGAAGGCGCGCTCGGGCACCTCCTCCAGCAC
>Ga0268266_10001915_pt1 | contig 23404 bp, 21 predicted proteins | sample KBSS13metaG_FD_190356 | JGI IMG/M metagenome (GOLD analysis project Ga0268266, IMG submission 190356) | Switchgrass rhizosphere microbial communities from Kellogg Biological Station, Michigan, USA - KBS S1-3 metaG (SPAdes) (version 2) | ecosystem: Host-associated > Plants > Roots > Rhizosphere... | reverse complement strand
CACGTCCGGGCGCTCCATCGTCATCCGCTCGGAATGAAGGGCGGCGCCCCGGCGCTGCTCGAGGAGTTCGGCCTTTTCCTTCAGCAAGAGGACAGCGGCTCGTCTCAACGTGCAGACGTTGATGGGCTCATACGTCGCGTTGAGTACCAGCACCCTGGCCATAACTGCGGGAAATTGTAGGCATATGGCCTCACCCCACGGGATAGGAGCCGAGAATCCGGACCGAAGCGGCCTTCGTTCGCAGGGCCGCGATCGCCTCGGAGACCTCCGAATCGGAGTCCCTGCCCTCGAGATCGCAGAAGAACATGTAGCGGCCGAGACCCTGCCGCAGCGGCCGCGACTCGATCCTGGTGAGGTTGATCCCGCGGGCGGAGAACTCGCTCAGGCACTCGACCAGAGCGCCGGGATGGTCGGCCCCGACCTCGGAGAAGACGAGCGAGGTCTTCCACGGCCCCCCGCCCTCCGGCGCGGTCCCCTCCGGCGCGATCCAGACGAAGCGGGTGACGTTGTCGTCGGAGTCCTCGACCCCCTCGATCAGCAGCTCGCAGTCGTAGAGGCTGGCCGCGGCGCGGGCCCCCAGCGCCGCCCAGGGGCGCGCCGACTCGCTCACCATCCGCACCGCCGCCGCGGTGCTGCTGACGCTGCGCAGTTCGACCCCCGCGAAGCGCTCGCGCAGGAACCCGGCGCACTGGGACAGCGGCTGGGGGTGGGAGAGAACCGCCTCGACGTCCTCGGCACGGGTCCCGTCGCGGGCGATCAGGTGGACCCGCACGCGGTAGTCGTGCTCGCCGGCGATCGTCACCCCTCCCGCCTCGAAGACGAGGGTGTCGAGGGTGGGTCGGACCGAGCCCTCGAGCGAGTTCTCGATCGGGACCAGCGCCCGGTCGGCTTCGCCGTTCTCGACCGCGAGGATCGCGTCGTGGATCGTCGGCGTCCGCAGCGGTTCGAAGCCGCCGTCCGGGAGCGCCTCGCCGAGAGCGTCCTCGGTGAAGGTTCCGGCGGGGCCAAGGTAGGCGATCCTCATGCCCACACCTTGAACTATTCGATCAGCAGCGTGTAGGTCGCTTCGTTGTTTTCGACGACTTCCTCGCCGTCGACCGCTTCGACTTCGATTTCGAGCGTCACTTCGCCGGAGGGCGTCGGCGTCAGGGGGATCAGCGCGGTGCCGATTTCGCCCGCCGGGAGTTCGTCGATTTCGCCGCTGACCGTGTTGCCTTCGTAGGTGACCGCGACGTTGACGCCGTTCTCGGTCGATTCGCCCTGGTTCTGGACGCTGACTTCGACTTCGACGCCTTCTTCGCCGGCGATCGTGGTCGGCGCGCCTTCGATCAGTTCGGTTTCGTTGACGGTGACGCTGGTCAAGCCCGTGCCGTGCAGGCCGGAGGCGGTTCCGGTGCTGCCGCCGCTGACCGCGCTGAGGGCGTCGGAGACGGTGCTCTCGTCGAGCCACTTTTCATCGGCCAGGAAGGTGCTCTCGGGCAGGTCGGAGTCGGAGATCCCGTTGGAGGCGAGGACGTCGTCGACTTCGGGCCGCACCACCTGTTCGTAGACGACGTCGGAGGCGAGCAGCTTCTGCATCTGCTTGGCGATACCCGCCATCGCCTTCTCGGCCCCGGCATCGCCCAGGGCGGTGCTCATCTTGTCGGCGATTTCGTCCATCGCGTTGGCGCGCAGCTGGTAGGAGAGCTCGAGGTTCGACTGGGCGCGGGACATGTCGCCGGGGGTGCTGAGCTCGTCGATCCGGGTCGCGTAGGCGTCGACGGCGCTGCGGTCGGCGTTGACCTGGTCGACGAAGTCGGTGACCGAGGCGCTGCCCGGCTCTTCCAGCCGTTCGAAGAAGGTTTTGCTCGTCTGCTGCGTCTCTTCGACGATCGCGGCGACGTTGCGGGCGTAGTCGCTGAGCTCGCGGTTGGCGCGTGCGTCGAGGCAGCCCTTGACGCCGAGGACGATCAGGATCAGGAGGAGGAGCCCTCCGCCCAGGGCAAGTCCGCGCCGCAGCATGATCTGCTGGCGCTCAGGTCGACCTTTGGACCGCTCGCGCCGGGGCGGGCGTCGTGAGGTGAAGTCCTCCACGGGGCCGGAAGTATGAACGCTGGGGTGGCCGCAACGCCAGGAGACCCCGCAAACGGTGCGTTTTTCCCAGTGCTTCCGCAGGAAGAGAACCCTTACCGGCGAAATTGGAAGGGCGATGGTCGGCTCGCTCGTACTCAACCGGTTCCTGATCGAGCGCCGCATCGGCAGCGGCGGGTTCGGCGTCGTCTACGAGGCCTGGGACGGCCGCCTCGAGCGGCCGGTGGCGGTGAAGGCGATCGAGCAGCGGGGGGAGGCGGGACGGCGCGTCCTGCGCGAGGCGCAGGCGGCGGCGCGGCTCAACCACCCCGGGATCGTCACCCTTTACGAGCTGGGTGAGGAGGACGGCAACGCGCTCCTGGTCACCGAGCTGGTCGAGGGCTCGACCCTCGCCCGCCTCGCCGGTAGTGGCGAGCTCAGCGACCGCGAGATCGGCGAGATCGGCGCCGATCTCTGCGAGGCGCTCGACCACGCCCACTCGCGCGGCGTCGTCCACCGCGACATCAAGCCGCAGAACGTGCAGGTGGTCGAGGACTCCGAGCCGCGGGCGAAGCTGATGGACTTCGGCGTCGCCCATCTCGCCGACGACGCCCCCCTGACCGCGATCGGCGACGTCGTCGGCACCCTCGCCTACATGGCCCCCGAGCAGGCCGAGGGCAAGCAGGCCGGGACCGAGGCCGACGTCTACTCGCTGGCGCTGACCCTGTACGAGTGCTGGAGCGGCGAGAACCCGCACCGCCGCGGCTCCCCCGCCGCCACCGCGCGGGCGATCGGCGCCCGGGTCCGGCCGCTGCACCGCCTGCGCCCCGACCTGCCCCGCGAGCTGACCGCGACGATCGACGCCTGCCTCTCCTCCCGTCCCCGCCACCGCCCCTCGCTGGAGGAGCTGGGGACGGCGATCGAGGACGGGCTCGACGAGCTCAGCGACCACCTGCCCGGCGCCGCCCGCCACGGCCTCGCGACCCGCGCCGGGGCCATTGTCGCCGCGGTCACTGTCGGCGGCCTCCTCGCCCTGCACGGCGCGGCGCTGCCGTGAGCCTCGCCGCGACGATCGATCTCTAGGATTTCCGCATCGGCGCTCTAACCCGTCTGGAGTCGATGTTCGAAGGCCTCGTCGAGGGGGTCTTCAGCCGTGCCTTCAGCTCCGAGGTGCAGCCGGTCGAACTGGCGCGCAAACTGGCGAAGGAAATGGACGCGCACAAGACCGCCTCGGTCCAGCGGGTCTACGTCCCAAACGAGTACACGGTCTTCCTCTCGCGCCAGGACCGCAACAAGCTCGAAGGCTACGAGCGCTCGCTCGAGCAGGAGCTCTCCGGCTACCTGCTGGAGCACGCGCGGCGGCGCGGCTACGACCTGCTGACCCGGCCGGCGGTCGACTTCCAGACCGACGAGCGGCTGCGGCTGGGGGAGTTCGGGATCCAGGCGCGGCTGGTGAAGCCGCCGGCGAACGAGGGCCAGGCGCCCGAACAGGGCGAAGAGGGCCACACGATGGTCTACTCGGCGGTGCGCGAGCGCGACCGCAACCGGCCGAAGCGGCCCGAGCAGGCGGTCGGGGCGCTGGTCTCCACCCGGGCGGTCGTCTCGCTCGGCGACCGCCGCTACGTCCTCGACGGCCCGCGGGCGACGATCGGGCGCTCGAAGTCGGTCGAGTGCGTGCTCTCCGACCCCAACGTCTCGCGCCGCCACGCCGAGCTGCGGCGCGGCGACAACGGCGACTGGCAGATCGTCGACCTCGGCTCGACCAACGGGATCAAGGTCAACGGCCGCCGCGTCCCCTCGACCCGGCTCAGCCCCGGCGACCAGATCACCGTCGGCACCACGACGTTCAGCTTCGACATCGAGCAGTAGCGGCGGCTGCCGCCCTCATTAAGGTGCGGGGGGCGTGGACTACGACCCCATAAGCGTCGCCCTCAAGTTCGGCTTCCTCGCCGTCCTCTACCTGTTCGTGCTCGTGATCGCGCGCGGCGCTCTGAAGGACCTGCGCCGGACCGTCGCCCCGGCCCCGGACGCGACCGGCTTCCACGCCTCGCCGGCCTTCGCCGACGCGCCCCGCGGCCCCGACGGCTGGCTGATCGCCGAGCGCGGCGGCGGCCTGGAACGGGACCAGCGCTTCGACCTGATCGGCGGGCTCTCGATCGGCCGCTCGAAGGACGCCGACGTGCGGATCGACGACCGCTACGCCTCCAGCATCCACTCCCGGGTCTTCTCTCGCGAGGGGCGGTTCTTCGTCGAGGACATGAACTCGACCAACGGCACCCTGCTGAACGGGGCGACGCTGCAGGGGGAGGCGGAGCTGATCGACGGCGACACCGTGCAGATCGGCGACACCGTCTTCCGCCTCGAGGTCGGGTGATCGGGTGAGCCTGCGCATCGCCGAGGAGGCCGTTCGCAGCGACACCGGTCGCCAGCGCAACGCCAACGAGGACTCGTTCTTCACCCGCGCGCCGCTGTTCGTCGTCGCCGACGGGATGGGCGGCGCCCAGGCCGGCGAGGTGGCTTCGAAAGCGGCGGCCGAGTCGTTCGCCGGCGAGCTGCCGGCGGCGGCGCCCGAGCGGTTCCTCGAGGAGACGATCGAGGGGGCGAACCGGACGATCCACGAGCTCGCCCGCAAGGACCCGAGCCTGGCCGGGATGGGAACGACGACGACCGCGGCGATCGTCGACCTCGAGGCCGAGACGGTGGCGATCGGCCATGTCGGCGACAGCCGCGCCTACCGCTTCCGCGACGGTCGCTTCGAGCAGCTGACCCGCGACCACTCGCTGGTCGAGGAGATGCGGCGCAAAGGCCAGATCACCGACGCCCAGGCCGAGGACCACCCGCAGCGCTCGATCATCACCCGGGCGCTGGGGCCCGAACCCGAGGTCCAGGTCGACGTGCAGACGGTTCCGGCGCAGGACGGCGACGTCTTCCTGATCTGCTCCGACGGGCTGACGACGATGCTCGACGACGAGGCGATCGGGCGCATCCTCGAGCGCGCCACCTCGCTCGACGCGGCGGTGCGGGCGCTGATCGACGAAGCCAACCGGGCGGGGGGACGCGACAACATCACCGTCGTCGCCTTCCGGGTCGAGGACACCGCTGCGCCGGCCGCCGGCAACCCGCGGGTCGGCACCGACGAGGGCGCGACGCTGATCGGCTCCAGCGCCGAGGAGGCGGGCCTGAGCACGACCGAGGTCCGCCGCCGCGCCGCCGCCGAGGCGGCCCGCAAGCGGCGCGAGGAGCAGGAGGCCCGACCGCGCGGCGGCCGCCTGCGCGGCGTCGCGAAGGTGCTGCTCGTCCTGCTCGTGATCGCGGCCGTCGCCTTCGGCGCCTGGTACGGCAACCGCCAGATCTGGTTCCTCGGCACCGACGAATCGGGCCGGGTCGCGCTCTACCGCGGTGCCCCCTACGAGCTGCCGTTCGGGATCGAGCTCTACTCGGAGCGCTACGCCAGCCCGATCCAGACGACGACGCTGCCGCCGAAGCGCCAGGACGCGGTCACCGGCCACAAGCTGCGCTCGCGCGAGGACGCCGTCTCCCTGGTCGAAGACATCGAAAAGACCGAGGGGCTTCCTTGACGTCGGCCAGGAACCGGGAGCTGCTCGCCCTGGTTCCCGTCGCCCTCCTGCTCACCGCCGGGTTCGCCGCGGTCTTCTCCCAGGAGAACGACCAACTCGACAACCTCAGCCTGATCTACGGCGCCTACTTCCTGGCGATCTGCCTGGCGACCCACATCTACCTGCGGATCCGCCTGCCCAACGCCGATCCGTACCTCTTCCCGCTGGTCGCGACCCTGACCACCTTCGGGCTGGTGATGATCTACCGGATCGACGAGACCCTGGCCCGCGACCAGGCCAACTGGTTCGTCCTCGGGCTGATCCTCTTCGCGCTGACGATCCAGCTACTGCGCGACTACGAGGTGCTGGAGCGCTACCGGTACACGATCGCGATCGCCGGGCTGGCGGTGCTGCTGGCGCCGCGCCTGCCAGGAATCGGTCAGCAGGTCAACGGGGCCTACCTCGGGGTGAAGGTCGGGCCGATCGCCTTCCAGCCGGCCGAGTTCACCAAGCTCGCGATCATCGTCTTCCTCGCCAGCTACCTGCGCGAGCATCGCGAGGTGCTGATCGTCGGCGCGCGGCGGGTGCTCGGCGTGACGCTGCCGCCGCTGAAGCACTTCGGCCCGCTGCTGGTCGTCTGGGGGGCCTCGATGTTCATGCTCGTCTTCATCCGCGACCTCGGCAGCTCGCTGATGTTCTTCGCCGCCTTCCTCGCCCTGCTTTACGTCGCGACCGGCCGCTTCTCGTTCGTCGTCATCGGGATGCTGATGTTCCTGCTCGGCGCCTGGTTCTTCGCCAGCACCGTGCCCCACGTCCACGAGCGGGTTGACATCTGGCTGCACCCCTACGAGGAACCGGAAAACGCCGGGTACCAGATCCTCCAGTCGATCTTCGCCCAGGCCGACGGCGGCCTCTTCGGCAAAGGCTTCGGGCAGGCGCTGATCACCGTGCCGGGGACCGACAACGCGCTGCTGCCGGCGGCGCAGACGGACACGATCTACGCGCTGATCGTCAACGAGGTGGGGCTGTTCGGCGCCTGCGGGGTCGTCCTCGTCTACCTGCTGATCGCCGCCCGCGGGTTCAAGATCGCGCTGCTCGCCAGCGACGGCTTCTCGAAGCTGCTGGCGGTCGGCCTCACCTCGGTCTTCGCGATCCAGGCCTTCGTGATCATCGGCGGCGTCACCCGGGTGATCCCGCTGACCGGCGTCACCCTGCCGTTCATCAGCTACGGGGGCAGCTCGATCGTCGCCAACTTCGTGCTGCTGGCGCTGCTGCTGCTGATCTCCGACCGCGCCCGGCGCGAGGCGGTCGAACCGCCGGGCCGGATGGCGGCGATGGGGGCGGCGGCGTGAACCGGCAGATCGTCAAATTGTTCGCCTTCGTCGTCGTCCTCTTCGGGATCCTGGTCGGCTTCACGTCCTACTGGTCGGTCTTCGACGCCGAAGCGCTGAAGGAAAAAGACGCGAACAAGCGACCGCTGCTCGAGCAGCAGCAGATTCCCCGCGGGCGGATCCTCACCGCCGACGGGGTCTTGATCGCCAAGTCGGTGGCGAAGGGGAGGGGGTCGGCGAAGCGCTACGTCCGCCGTTATCCGGAAGGCGCCCTCTTCGGCCATCCGATCGGCTACAGCTTCGTCAAGTACGGCGACTCCGAGTTCGAGCAGTTCCACAACGAGGAACTGGTCGGCGAAGGCTCCGAGTTCAGCTCGATCGTCGACGAGCTGCTCGGCGAGCGCCAGGAGGGCAACGACATAGTCACCAACATCGATTCGGAGGCGCAGCGGGTGGCGCTCTCGGACCTCGAAAGCGCCGGCTTCGGCGCGGTCGTGGCGATCGAACCGAGCACCGGCGCGGTGAAGGTGATGGCCTCCAACGCGCCGTTCGATCCCAACCGCGTGCCCTACGAATACTCGAAGCTGGCGACCAACAAGATCGAAACGCCGCTCCTCAACCGGGCGACGCAGGGCCTCTACCCGCCCGGCTCGACCTTCAAGGTGGTGACCGCCGCCGCCGGCCTCGACAGCGGCGCGATCACCCCGGAAACGGCGATCGACGCGCCGGGCTCGCTCGAAGTCGAAGGAACGCCGCTGGAAAACGACTTCGGCGAGGACTTCTTCGGCGCCACCCTCGACACCGCTCTGACCAACTCGGTCAACACCTGGTTCGGCCAGCTCGGCCAGCAGCTCGGCAACGACACCCTGTTCGAATACATGGAACGGTTCGGCTTCAACGCGAAGCCCGCGATCGACCTGCCCGAAGACCAGGTGCGCTCGAGCGGGGTCTACTCCGAAGAACACCTGCTGACCGCCAAGGACCCCGTCGACCTCGCCCGCCTCGCGATCGGCCAGGAGCGGCTGCTGGCGACGCCATTGCAGATGGCGCAGGTCGCCGCGGCGGTCGCCAACGGCGGCAAGCTGATGAAGCCGCAGATCTGGAAGCGGGTGATCGACCCCGACGGCCGCACGATCGACACGATGGACCCCTCGGTCTACAGCGAGGCGATCAGCGAGGAGACGGCCGCCGAGCTGACCACGGCGATGGAAGGCGTGGTCAACGAAGGAACCGGGACCAACGCGGCGATCTCCGGCGTCCCGGTCGCCGGCAAGACGGGGACGGCGGAAACGCCCGGGAACCTCGCCTGCGGCGGCGGGGTGGACGAGAACCAGGCCTGGTTCATCGGCTTCGCTCCCGCCGACGACCCGCAGATCGCGATCGCGGCCTCGGTCGAGTGCACCGAACAATTTGGCAACGACGTCGCGGCGCCGATCTTCGCCGACGTGGCGGAAACGATCCTGAACGGCGAATGAGGAGGAACGGTGGCTGAGGTCAGCGAGGGAAGCGTCGTCGACAACCGCTACCGCGTCTTGCGACGGCTGGGGAGCGGCGGCATGGCCGACGTCTGGCTGGCCGAAGACACGCACCTGCAGCGGCAGGTGGCCCTGAAGGTTCTGCACCGCCGCTTCATCCAGGACCGGGAGTTCGTCTCCCGCTTCCAGCTCGAGGCCGAGCACGCCGCCGGGCTGCAGCACCCGAACATCGTCGGCGTCTACGACCGCGGCTCCGACGGCGACGTCAACTACATCGCGATGCGCTACGTCGAGGGGCCGACGCTGAAGGAGCTGATCGACCGCGGCCTCTCCCCCGACCAGGCGGTGGCGCTGGTCCGCCAAGTGCTCGAGGGCGCCCGCTTCGCCCACCGCAACGGGATCGTCCACCGCGACCTGAAGCCGCAGAACGTGATCGTCGACCAGGAGGGCAAGGCGGTCGTCACCGACTTCGGGATCGCCCGCGCCGGCGTCTCGGAGATCACCCAGACCGGCTCGGTGATGGGCACCCCGCAGTACCTCTCGCCCGAGCAGGCGCAGGGCTTCGAAGTCACCCCGGTCTCCGACCTCTACTCGATCGGCGTGATCCTCTACGAGGCGCTGACCCGCCGCGTCCCCTTCGAAGCCGACAGCGCCGTCGCGATCGCGATGAAACAGGTGGCCGAGACGCCGCAGCGGCCGAGCTCGATCAACGCCCAGGTCTCACCGGCGCTCGACGCGGTGGTGATGCGGGCGCTGGAGAAGGAACCGGGGCAGCGGTTCCAGAGCGCCGACGCCTTCATCGCCGCCCTCGACGCCGCGTTGAAAGACCCGGGGGTCGGCCGGGAGACGGCGGCCTTCGCCGCGGCGCCGCCGATCGTCGGAGTGCCGGAGGAGATCGAGGAGGAGCGCCGACGCAACTGGTGGCTGTGGGGGCTGCTGGTCGCGGCGATCCTGATCGGGCTCCTCGTCGGGCTGGCGCTGACCCGCGACACGACGACCAAGGTCCCCGGCGTGACCGGCAACCAGCTGAACGTCGCCATCACCCTGCTCGAGCAGGACGGCTTCAGCGTCGGCGAAGTGATCCGGGTCGAACGCGACGCGCCGGCCAACGAAGTGCTGGAGCAGGACCCCGCCGCCTCGCCGCCGGCCGACCAGGCCGCCGAAGACTGCGCCTTCATCAAGTTCTTCTGCTCGAAGCCGGACGTGACGCTGACGGTGAGCGCCGGGCCCGGAAGCGCCAAGGTCCCCTCGGTTGCGGGCGAGAGCGAGGAAGTGGCGACGCGCAAGCTGGAAGCGGCGGGCTTCGAAGTCTCCGTCGACCGGGTCAACTCCGACTCGGCCGAACCGGGAACCGTGATCCGCTCCGAACCCGGCGGCGGCAAGACGGCGACCAAAGGCTCGACGGTCACCCTCACCGTCTCGCAGGGGCCGAAGCTGGTCAAGGTGCCGGTGCTGGTCGGCAGCCAGCGCGAAGAGGCGGTGCAGCGGATTCGCAGCCGCGGCCTCGAACCGAGCGTCTCCGAAGAGGAAAGCTCGGAACCGAAGGGGCGCGTCATCCGCCAGGCGCCGGACGCCGGCAGCGAGGTCGAAGCCGGTGCGGCGGTGGCGATCGTCGTCTCCAGCGGCGAAGAAGAAGAGACGGCGAAGGTGCCGAACGTGATCGGCAAGGAACGTCGCGAAGCGGTGGAATTGATCCGCAGCGCCGGCCTCACCCCCAGCGTCGAAGAAGAAGAAACCGAGATCCCGGGCCAGGTCGGCCGCGTCATCGACCAGTTCCCGCCGCCGGGCAGCGAGCAGGAACCGGGCTCGACGGTGACGATCACGGTCGGCAAGCAGGCGCCGGAAAGCGCCGAAGAAGGCGAAGAAGGTTGAAGGTCGCGGTCCTCTCCGGCGGCCGCTCCTCCGAGCACGACGTCTCGCTGCGCTCCGGCGCCGCGGTGGCGGGGGGGCTGCGCGAGGCGGGGCACGAGACGATCGAGGTGACGATCGGCCGCGAGGGCGGCTGGAGCGCGGCCGGCGGCACGGTCGAGCTGACTCCCGGCGGCGGGCTGCTCGGCGCCGACGCTGTCTTCCCCGCCCTTCACGGCGCCTTCGGCGAGGACGGCAGCGTCCAGGGGCTGCTCGAGTGGCTCGACGTCCCCTACGTCGGCTCCGACGTCCTCGCCTCGGCGATCTGCATGGACAAGCTGACGCTGAAGCGGCTCTTCGCCGAGCACGGCGTCCCGCAGGTCGAGTTCGCCGCGGTCGAAGGCAACGATTGGTGGGGCCGCTGCGAGGAGCTCGGCCTGCCGCTCTGGGTCAAGCCCTCGCGGATGGGCTCCAGCGTCGGCATCACCCGGGTCGAGAAGCTCGACGAGCTCGACGCCGCCGTCGAGCTGGCGCTGCGCCACGACCCGCGGGTGATCGTCGAGGCCTCGGCCGCCGGCCGCGAGGTCGAGTGCTCGGTCCTCGGCAACGCCGAGCCGCAGGCTTCGCTGCCGGGCGAGATCGTCGCCCACGCCAGCTGGTACGACTTCGAGGCGAAGTACACGGAGGGCGGGATGGAGCTGCGCGTCCCCGCCCCGATCGGCGACGAGGCGCTGGAGCGGGTCCGCGAGCTCGCCGTCTCGGTCTTCGCCCTCGCCGGCTGCTCGGGCCTGGCCCGCTGCGACTTCTTCGTCGAGCCGGACGGCTCGGTCCTGGTCAACGAGATCAACACGATGCCCGGGTTCACCGACACCAGCGTCTACGCCAAGCTCTTCGAGGCGACCGGGATCGCCTACGCCGAGCTCTGCGACCGCCTCGTCGAGCTGGCGGTCGAGCGCCACCGCCGCGCTCGCTCCTTCGAGTTCTGATTCGCGGGCCAGACCACGGGGTACCCAGAGCGGGAGGTATGTCGACCGGCCTTCCCGACATCGAAGCGGCGGATTCCGAGCGCGAGGATCTCTGCGTAGCCGGCGCCTCGACTGGCGATGTCCTGCGCCTGCTCAGCGCCGGCGCGACCGGCGCGATCCTGATGGCGCTCGGCGAGGGACCGCTGCGGACGATGGAACTGACCGACCGCGTCCCCGGCTATTCGTCGCGGACGATCTACCGCTACGCCGGCAAGCTGGCCGAACTCGAAGTCGTCGCCCGCGAAGAGGAGCCCGGCGTCCCCTCCAAGGTCGTGCACACCCTCACCGACGCCTGCGGGGCGGAGCTCTACCAGCTCGTCAACCGCTTCGCCGACGCCTCGCTGACGCGCCTGCCCGACGGCAGGATCGATGCCGGTGCCTGGGCTTCGCTGGGGTTGCTGGCGGACCTCTGGGAGACGGGGATGGTCGAGGACCTCGCCTGCGATGGCCGCTCGGCGACCCAGCTGGCACAGGGCGAGCACGGCCTCAGCTACCACCAGGTCCAGCGCCGCGCCGGGATGTTCAAGACCGCCGGGCTGCTCACCCTCTCGCCCGGCGAGGGCAACCGCCGCTGCTACGAGCTGACCGAGAAGACGCGGCGCAAGATGAGCCTCGTCGCCGGCATCGCCCGCTGGCGGAACCGCCACGTCATCGCCGAGGATGAAGAAGGCATGACCACGGCCGAAATGGCGACCGTGCTGCGCACCGCCCTGCCGCTGGCGACCGTGCCCAACCGCTCGGGCCGCTGCCTGCAGCTGAGCGTCCGCAGCGAGGACGACGCTCCCGATGCGGAGCACCGGGAGGTCTGGGCCGAGGTCGAGCCGAGCGGCCAGGTCCACAGCTGCGTTGACCCGCCCGCTGACCCGCACGGCTGGGGCGGGGGGACGGTCGAGGCCTGGATCCCCGTCCTCCTCGACGGCGACAGCAGCGCAGTCCTGGTCGGTGGCGAGGAGAGCCTGGTCTCCGACTGCCTCGACTCTCTCTACGAGACCCTCTGGTCGCCGGCCCTCTTCTAGGGCCATGGAGAAGCCAGCGATCGAGATCCGCGAGGCGGGCGTCGAGGACGCGGCGGCGATCGCCCGGCTCCTGCACGACTTCAACACCGAGTACGAGGAGGAGACGCCACCGGTCACCGAGCTGACCCGCCACGCCAAGCGGATGCTGGGCGAGGGTGGGATGACGGTGCTCCTGGCGGGCGAGGGGCCGGACGGGCTGGCCCTACTGCGCTTCCGGCCCTCGGTCTGGACCGAGAGGCAGGAGGCCTACCTGCAGGAGCTCTACGTCGTGCCCGAGCTGCGCGGCCGCGGCATCGGCCAGGCCCTGATGGAGGCGATCCTCGAGACCTGCCGCGCCCACGACGCCGCCTGGATCGAGCTGAACACGGGCGAGACCGACGTCGCCGCCCGCGGCCTGTACCGCAAGTTCGGCTTCACCAACGAGGAAGGTCCCGAGGGCGCCTCGATGCTCTACTACGAGCGCGAGATCTGAGCCGTCAGCTCGGCGAAGCCGATCCCCGGCGGCGGTTGCACCCGCTCGGGATGGAAGAGGTGGGCGAGCAGCTCGACCCCGTCGACCAGGCGCGGCCCGGGGCGGGAGAAGGTCGAGGCGGCGTCGACGGCGAAGACCCGCCCGCCGCCGAGGGCCTCGAGCCGCTCACGGTGCGCGAGCGCCTGGGCGCGCGAGTCCTCCAGGTACCAGCCGCAGGGCATCGCGACGATCGCGTCGGGACCGAGGCCGGCGAGGTCCTCCCACTCGACCTGCGGCGACTTCTGGCCGGCCCGACCGACGACGTCCTCGCCGCCGGCGAGCTCGATCATCTCCGGGACCCAGTGACCGCCGAGGAAGGGCGGGTCGAGCCACTCGAGCGCGAGGACCCGCGGGCGCGGCTCGCCGGCGACCGCGGCGCGAACCGCCTCGAGGCGAGCCTCCAGCCCGCGCCGGATCTCGGCGGCCTGCGGCTCGATCCCGGCCGCGGCGCCCAACCGGGTGACGTCCTCGAGCACCTCGCCGAGGGAGCTCGGGTCCTGCTGCAGCACCCGCGGCTCGCCAGGCAGCCGGCCGGCAACTGCGACGACGTCCTCGTAGGAGACGGCGCAGACCTCGCAGACCGCCTGGGTGACGATCAGCTCCGGTTCGAGCCCGGCCAGCCGCTCCTCGTCGAGGCTGTACAGAGCCCGGCCTTCGCCGACCACCTCCTTGACCGCGGCGTCGATCTCGCCGGCGCCGAGGCCGGGCGGCAGGACCGTCCGCGTCAGGTGGGGCAGCCCGGCCGCCTCCGGCGGGTAATCGCACTCGTGGGTGACGCCGACCACGTCCCCGCCGAGACCGAGGGCGAAGAGCATCTCGGTCGCGGAGGGGACGAGGCTGGCGATGCGCATCAGGCGACTATTTCACCGCCGCCAGCAGCGCGTTGGCACCACCGACCATCCCGGCTTTGTTGGGATGGATCGGCGCCGCCGCGTTGGTCGGCACGAGCGGCTCCACCCAGCGGGTCGAGCTGCCCTTGCAGGCGTCGTGGCCGATGCTGGCGCCGTACCAGTTGACCAGCGTGGCCCCGTTCGCCGCGGACTGGGTCGCGAGCATGGCGTTCAGCCGCTGCTCGGTTCCGCGCAGGTAGGGGACGTCCTGGAACCCGATCGGCATCTGCGGCCAGCAGCCGTACCCGGTCTCGGGGAAGATCGCCGGGTAGTTGAGGACGTAGATTTTTGCCGCGGGGGCACGGGCGTGGATCCCCTGCAGGACCGCCGCGACTTTCGGCGCCGTCGCTTCGATCCGGGCTTTCAGCTGGTCGACCCCGCCAGGGTTGTATTTGTCGAGGCAGGGATGGCTGAACGGGTTGGCGGTGACGCAGCTTTCGGCGACTTCCGAGAAGCCGATGTCGTTGCCGCCGATCGTCAGCGAGACGACCGTCGTGGTCGAGTCGAGCGAGTTGAACTGCGGCGGGTTCGGCCCGTCCGGGTCGACGTTCTGCGGTTCGGTCATGTGGACGGTCCTGGCGCCGCTGCAGGTTGCGTCGCGCAGGCTGAGCCCGACGCCAGGGGCCGCCAGATGGGCGTAGTTGTTGCTCGACTTGAGACAGCCGAGCGGCAGCAGTGGGTTGGGGATCAACGGCCCGGCGGCGTAGGAATCGCCGAGCGCGGCGTAGTTGGCCGCCGAGGCGCCGCCGGCTACCCCGGCCAGCAGACCCACCGCGACGACCAGGGCGATCAGCCCGAGGCGCAGGCGCTCGAGCACGGTCGTGGTTTTCATCTTTTCTCCTCCCGGTTTGCGAATACGCAGAGCTACGAAAGCTCAAGTATCTTTACAGTAAGTTTTAAGTAGAGCAACGGGTATAGGAGGAGCGACGATGCGGCGGACGTTGAGTGTTCTTGCGATGGCGATGGCGATGCTCGGCCTGGGGGCGGGCAGCGCCCAGGCGGACCTGCCGGTGATCTACAACGGCGTCCTCGGCTACGCCCACACCAGCCCGACGGCGAGCCCGCCCGGCGCCAACGACTGGAGCTGCAAACCGACGGCCGCGCACCCGCGGCCCGTCGTCCTCGTCCACGGCACCTTCGCCGACATGTCGAACAGCTGGCAGGCGATCTCGCCGCTGCTGAAGAACAACGGCTACTGCGTCTTCGCGCTCAACTACGGCGACTACAACGGCAGCGGCGCGATCGGCGTCTACGGCGTCGACGACATCCCGATCTCGGCCGGCGAACTGAACGCCTTCGTCGACAAAGTCCGGGCCGCGACCGGCGCCGCCGAGGTCGACCTGGTCGGCCACTCGCAGGGTGGGATGATGCCGCGTTACTACCTGAAGAACCTGGGCGGCGCGGCCGAGGTCCACACCCTCGTCGGGCTCTCGCCCTCCAACCACGGCACCACCCTCGACGGGCTCTTCATCCTCTCCAACTTCTTCCCCGGTGCGAATCAGTTCACCGGCGCCCTCTGCCCCGCCTGCGAGCAGCAGCGGGTGGATTCGGCCTTCATCACAAACCTCAACTCGGGTGGCGAGACCGTTCCCGGGGTGGAATACACGGTGATCCAGACCCGCTACGACCAGGTCGTCACCCCGTACACCTCGGCCTTCCTCTCAGGCTCGAACGTGAAAAACATCCTGCTCCAGAACCAGTGCATCCTCGACCTCGGCGACCACCTCTCGATGCCCTACGACCACATAGTCGGCGCAGACGTGCTGACGGCGCTCGACCCCGCGCACCCGCGCGGCTTCTGGTGCACGCCAATCGCCCCCACCGTCGGGGGCTGAGCGGCCGGGAACGGCGCGGCTACGCCGCCAAGCCGTTCCCGTTGCTCCCGGCGCGGTAGGGCCCCGGCTTCGGCCGGGGCTTGCCGCCGGGGAGGGCCAGCCGCAGGATCGTCCGCTGCACCATCCCCAGCTGCTGGCTGAACGGGCCGCTGTTGTAGGGCAGGCCGTAGCGCTCGCAGACGTCCTTCACCTGCGGGGCGATCTCGGCGTAGCGGCTGCTCGGCATGTCGGGGAAGAGGTGGTGCTCGACCTGGAAGCTGAGGTTGCCGCTGGCGACGTGGAACATCGGGCTGCCCTCGATGTTGGCGGAGCCGGTCAGCTGGCGGATGTACCAGCCGCCGCGGCTCTCGTCCTCGACCTCCTCCGGGGAGAAGGTGTAGGTCTGGTCGGGGAAGTGGCCGCAGAAGATGATCGCGTAGGCCCAGACGTTGCGGACGATGTTGGAGGTCGCGTTGGCCTTGGCAGTGGCGCGGAAGGTCTTGCTGCCGCTGTTCAGCGCGGCTTCCACCACCGGCGCCCAACGGCTCTGCCGCTTGCGCTTCACCCGTCCGAGGAGGCCGCGGGGCTGGTTGCGTTGCCGCCGCGTCTCGACGACGACGTCGACTGCCGTTGCGGCCAGGGCGCTGACCAGCGGCCAGGCGATGTAGTCCTTGACGATCTGGTTTTTCGCCTTGCCGGCGATCCCCTTCAGCTCCCGCTTGACCTGCGGCATCGGCTTGCGGCCCTTGCGGATCGCCTCGAAGTCGAGGTCGTGCAGGGCGACTCCCCACTCGAACAGGCCAGCCAGGATCAGGTTGTAGATCGGCTGGGCGAGATAGACCGGGTGCCAGCGCTGCTCCGGGTCGATCCGCATGATCTCGTAGCCGAGGTCCTTGTCCTTGCCGCGGATGTTGGTGTAGGTGTGGTGGACGTAGTTGTGGGAGTGCTTCCAGGCCTCGGCGGTCGAGGCGGTGTCCCAGTCCCAGGTCGAGGAGTGGATGCGCGGGTCGTTCATCCAGTCCCATTGCCCGTGCATGACGTTGTGGCCGATCTCCATGTTCTCGAGGATCTTCGCCGCCGAGAGCGCCGAGGTCCCGGCCCACCAGCCGGTGCGGTTTCGGGAGGCGAGCAGGAGGATGCGACCGAGGACGGCGAGGCGGCGCTGCATCTCGATCATGCTCTCGATGTAGCGGCGGTCGCGGTCGCCGAGCTCGTCCATGACGCGATCGCGGATCGCGTCGAACTCGCGCGCGAGCTCATCCAGCTGTTGCTGGGAGAGGTGGGCGAGCGGACTCTCGCCCTGGGTATCTATTGGGGCCGTAGCGGTCGTGCTCATCTGGCTTTGGGTGCCTTTCTCATAGAGCGATTGCAACGTCGCCTTCCGGCGCGTTGACGCAGGTTCGAACCATTTCTCCCTTTTCCCCGTGGACCTCACCGGTCCGCAGGTCCCTCACTTCTCCCTTGCAGAGCTTGCCGATGCAGGTGTGGCAGATCCCCATCCGGCAGCCGAACGGAAGCTCCGCCCCGGCTTCCTCGCCGGCGACGAGGATCGGAGTCCCGCCGTCGCATTCGGCCTCGATCTCGCTGGAGAGGAAGCGGACGGTGCCGCCCTCCCCGGCGACCGCGTCGCCGCCGATCACCGGCTGGAAGCGCTCCATCGCCAGCCGCTCGAGGTCGCCCTCGGCCCGCCAGTGCCCGACGAGCGCGTCGAGCATCTCGCCCGGGCCGGAGACGAACGCCTGGCGCTCGCGCCAGTCGGGGCAGAGATGGTCGAGGTCGGTGGGCGTCACCCGTCCCGCTTCGCCGGTGATGCGGATGTGCGGCCGGTAGCCGGGGCGGCGCTCGTCGAGCTCGTGCAGCTGCTCGCCGAAGATGACGCCATCTGCCGTGCGCGAGGAGTGGAGGTGGACGACGTCCTCCAGGGCCTCGTCGCGGTCGAGGCTGCGGAGCATGCTCATGATCGGCGTGACGCCGCTGCCGGCGCTGATGAAGAGCAGGCGCCGCGGCGGGGGGTCCGGGAGGACGAAGGTGCCTTCGACGCCGCCGAGCCGGACGATGTCGCCGGGGCGCGCCTTGTGGACGAGGTACGGCGAGACCTTGCCGGCGTCGACCAGCTTCGGGGTGATCCCGATCAGGCCGTCGGGCCGGCCGGGGTCGGTGGTCAGCGAGTAGGCGCGCCAGTGGTGGACGCCGTTGACGATCACCCCGATCCGCAGGTACTGGCCGGGCCGGTGGCCGCCCCATTCGTAGCCGGGGCGGATCAGGACCGTGACCGCGTCGGGCGTCTCCTGCTCGATCCGCTCGATCCGGCCGCGCAGCTCCTGCGTCGACCAGAGCGGGTTGATCAGTTCGAGGTAGTCGTCGGGCAGCAGCGGCGTGAACAGCGAGCGCACTGCATGGAGCGCGCGCTGACGCGCTTTCGGAACGTTGGGTACGGCGCCTCGCTCTGCCATTGTCAAATGTTACACGGATTGATGTAACGATTCCGTGAGGACGGTCACTTGCTACCCGCGCGGGCCCCGCTTCAGTCGACCAGCTTCACGTCGCTGATCTCGACCTGGTACCGGCCTTCCTGTTCCTGGGAGGGCGCGGCCTTGGTGAACCAGAGGAGGAAGTACTTGGCCGGCGAGCCGAGATGGAGCTCGATTTCCTCGTTCTTTTCGGCATCGCTGACCTCGCCCACCGGTTCGCCCCATTCGGAGAGCTCTTCCGGCGGCCCCGAGGGCGAGGCGTAGATTTCCGCGTCCCAGCCCGGGGAGGGGGAGCGGACGAGCATCTCGCTCGGGGTGGTGGTCGATTTGCTGACCACGTAGAGGCCGACCCCGGGATTGGGCCCGGTCTTCGTCCCGGCGAAGTCTTCGGTGTCGTAGTGCTCGCTGCTCCAGGCGGTGGTGGTCGGGTCGCCGTCGACGGCGAAGCTGACGGTTTCGGGGTCCTCGGAGTCGTCGCCCTGGGGGTCGTAGTCGGAGGCTTCGGCGAGGGCGACCGTCGAGCCCTTGCCCTTCAGCGCCCCGCCGCCGCCGGGCCCGTTGCCGCTGCCGATCAGCTGCACGGCGAGCAGGACGCCGCCGGCGAGGAGGACGATTGCCGCGATCGCCAGCCAGGAGCGGCGGCCGCGGCCGCCGGAGAGCTTGCGTTCGGCCGGCGCCACCGCGTCGAGCACGCTCGTCGCCTCGCCGGTCGTCCCGCCCGCCCGCGCCGCCTCGACCTCGAGCGCGGTCGAGAGGTCGTCGATCAGCTCGCCGACCTGCTGGTAGCGCTCGGCCGGGTCCTTCGCCGTTGCCCGCTCGACGACCATCGCCGCCGCGGCGGAGAGCTCGGGCCGGCGCTGCTGGACGTCGGGCAGCTCCTCGTTGACGTGTTTCATCGCCACCCCGACCTGGCTGTCGGCGTGGAAGGGGACCTGGCCGATCAGCATCTCGTAGAGGACGACGCCGAGCGAGTAGATGTCGGATCGCTGGTCGACCGGGTGGCCCATCGCCTGCTCGGGGGCGACGTAGTCGGTGGTCCCGAGGACGCGGCCGGTGGCGGTCATCCCGTCCTGTTCGAGCTGGCGCGAGATCCCGAAGTCGGTCAGCTTGGCGCGGCCCTCGGCGTCGATCAGGACGTTCTGCGGCTTGATGTCGCGGTGGACCATGTTGCGGTTGTGGGCGACGGTGAGGCCGCGGGCGATCTCGATCGCGTAGGCGAGCGCCTCCTGCGGGTCGAGCGCCCCGACCCGGGCGATCCGCTGCTTCAAGGTCTCGCCTTCGACGTACTCGAAGACGATGTAGGGATGGCCGCCGTCCTCGCCGGCGTCGATCACGGCGACGACGTTGGGGTGCGAGAGCTTCGCCACCGCCCGCGCCTCCTGGCGGAAGCGCTGCAGCTGGTCCTCCTGCTCGGACATCTCCCGGTGCAGGACCTTGACCGCGACCTGGCGGTCGAGCGTCGTGTCCCGCGCCAGGTACACGGTCGACATCCCGCCGCTGCCGAGCTTCGCCTCCAGCTTGTAGCGGCCGGAGAGCACGGTGCCGATCATCTGGGCGCTAGTGGAGGGGCGGTTGCTCACTTACGCGCCAACGTTACGACGCATCGCCCGCTGAGGCGGCTTAGAGGATCCTGCGTGGTCCATCGGTTGCGCGGCCGATCCGCTTCGCCTCCGGGTAGTGGCGCCGCAGCAGCTCCAGCGCGGGCGCTTCGTCCCCCTCCGGGACGACGACGCAGAAGCCGCAACCGAGGTTGAAGACCTCGCTCATCTCCTCGTCGGAGACCGCGCCGTGCTCCTGGATCAGGTCGAAGACCGGGGGGACGGGAAGTGGGTCGTCGATCTCGTAGAGGACCTCGGCCGCGAGGCGGAGCAGGTTCTTGGTCCCGCCGGAGGTGATGTGGGCGAGGCCGCGGACGTCGACATCGGAGCGCAGCAGCTCGACGATCGGCTTGACGTAGATCTCGGTCGGCTCGAGCAGGACGTCGCCGAGCGGACGGCCGAGGCGCTCGTCGTCGAGCGGGACCTCGGCCAGCGCCGAGCGCGCCAGCGTGTAGCCGTTGGAGTGCAGGCCGGTGGAGGGGAGGCCGATGACGACGTCGCCCGGCGCGACCGCCGAGCCGTCGACGATCGCGTCGAGGGCGACGGTCCCGAAGCAGGCGCCGGAGACGTCGACGCCGCGGACCAGCTGCCCGAGCTGGGCCAGCTCGCCGCCGGGGATCTCGATCCCGGCCTTCTCCGCGCCGCGCGCCAGCCCGACGCCGATTTCCTCGCAGACCGCGGGGTCGGCCTTCTCGATCGCGATGTAGTCGAGCATCGCCAGCGGCTCGGCGCCGACGCAGATCACGTCGTTGACGTTCATCGCCACGCAGTCGATCCCGACCGTGTCGTAGCGGCCGAGCTGCTCGGCCAGCACCAGCTTGGTCCCGACCCCGTCGGTCGAGAGCGCGATCCCGGTCCGCTCGTCGAGTTTGATCACGCTCGCGTAGTGCCCGGGCAGCGGCACCTGGGCCGAGGGACGGCCGAGCTGGATCGCCCCCAGCGCCCGCACCAAGCCGGCCACGGCCGAATCCGCCGCCCCCTGGTCGACTCCGGCCTTCGCGTAGGCGTCGCTCGCGCTCACTTGCGCCCTAGCTTTGCAAGAACGACGGCCGCCAAGCCGATCCGGTAGGCGGCGTAGGGCCACAGCGCGCGGTCGCGCTCGACCAGCCGGATCAGGCGCTGCGAGGCGAGGGTCGAGGCGAAGGAGGCGCCGATGCCGACGGCGAGCGAGCGGCGCAGCTCGGGGGTGACGCCGCGGCGGGCGAGGCGCGTCCCCTTCAGGGCCGTCGCGCCGACGATGATCGGCAGCGCGATCGTCCGCGAGAGGAGGTTGGCCTGGTCGCGCGAGAAGCGCCGCCAGCGGGCCGCCGCGAGGGTGACGCCGTTGCGCGAGACGCCGGGCGCGAGTGCCGCCGCCTGGGCCACCCCCAGGGCGAGGCCGTCCGTCGCGGTCGCTTCGCCGCGCCCGCGCCGCTGCGGCCGGCGGTCGGCGACCAGCATCGCCGCCGCCCCGGCGAGCAGCCCGTAGGCGGTCGCCCGCGGCCCGCCGAGGTGCTTCTCGATCGGCCGCTCCAGCGTGTAGCCGACGATCGCCGCCGGCAGGAAGGAGAGGCCGAGGAGCAGCACCCGCCGGCCGTCGAACTGGCGCAGCTCTTCGCCGATCACCCGCCGCTGGCCGATCAGCAGCGCCGCCGCGGCGCCGGTGTGGAGCGCGACCTCGAAGCTCTTGCGCAGCTCCGGGTCGATCTCCTCCCAGTCCCACCCCGCCAGCCAGGGGACGAGGACGATGTGGGCGGAGCTGGAGACCGGCAGCAGCTCGGCCGGGCCCTGGACCAGGCCGAGGGCGACCGCGCGCGCGGTCGGGAGGTTGCTCAAGTCTCGGTGGCGCTCGCCGGCTCGCGGGTGCCAGCGGGCTCGCCTTCGCCCTCACCGGGACCGCCGCGGCGGCGCCGGATCAGCAGGTAGACGCCGAGGGCGACGACCCCGACGACGACCAGGTAGTCGAGGTAGTGGAGGTGTTCGCGCCACTCCTCCCAGTTCTCGCCGACGCTCTTGCCGATCAGCGCCAGCGCCAGGACCCAGGGGATGCAGCCGGCGAGCGTGTAGGCGGTGAAGCGCCAGAAGGGCATTTTCGCCACGCCGGCCGGCAGCGAGATGAAGGTGCGGACGATCGGCAGCATCCGCGAGAAGAAGACGGTCGCGTCGCCGTGGCGGGCGAACCAGTCGTCGGCCCATTTCAGGTGCTTGGGGCTGATGTGGATCAGCTTGTTTTTTTCCAGCAGGTCGATGCGGCCGTAGTAGCCGACCGCGTAGGCGATCCAGGAGCCGACGAGGTTGCCGAGCACCCCCGCGGCGACGACCCCGAAGAGGGTCAGGTCGCCGGCCGCGACGCTGGAGCCGGCGAAGAGCATGATCGCCTCGCTCGGGACCGGCAGGCAGGCGGACTCGAGCGTCATCAGCAGGAAAACGGCCGGCAGGCCGGTGCTGCTGATGAAGTCGGTTCCCCAGTTGACGATCGGGTCGAGGAAGAAATCGGTGACGCTGGCAAAGAGCAAGGGCGGCATCGGTGAAGCGGGGATTGTAGGGAGAGTGCCGACCAGCATCTAAACTCGGGCGCTCATGCGCCGGTTGAACCACCCCGTCTATCGCAACCGGGTTCTTCAGGTAGCGGCCGACGCCGTGCTCGTCGCGCTGGCCTACTTCCTGGCCTTCCAGCTGCGCTTCCTCGACCAGCCGCACGGCTGGCCGCACCGCTACGAGGTGCTGTTCGCGCAGTCTGTCGGCTTCGTCGTCGCCGGCAAGCTGATCATCTTCGCCGCCTTCGGGCTCTACCAGAAGTGGTGGCGCTACGTCAGCGGCCGTGACTTCATGCTGATCTTCCGCGCCGTCGCCGTCGCCAGCGCCCTGCTGGTTGTCGTCTTCGCCGTCGCCAAGCCCTTCGCACACACGCTGCCGCGCTCGGTCGAGGTGATCGACTTCATCCTCACCCTGATCCTGATCGCCGGCGCGCGGCTCGCCGTGCGGCTGATCGTCGAACGGCCGAGCCGCGGCGCCCGGGTGCCGAAGCACGAGGTGCTCGTCGTCGGCGCCGGCTCCGGCGGCCAGATGGTCGTCCGCGAGCTGCAGCTCAATCCCAACCTCGGCGCCACCGCGATCGGCTTCGTCGACGACGACGCGCGCAAGCGCGGCATGCGGATGCTGGGCCTGAAGGTGCTCGGCTCGACCAAGCAGATCGAGAAGATCCTCGACGAGACCAAACCCGACGAGGTGGTGATCGCGATCCCCTCGGCGCCGGGGACCCTGCGCGGCCGGATCGTCGCCGCCTGCCGCGACCGCGAGATCGCCGTCCGCACCCTGCCGACCGTCTTCGAGCTGCTGCGCGGCGGCGTTCAGCTGAACAAACAGCTGCGCGAGGTGCGGGTCGAGGACGTGCTCGGCCGCGAGCCGATCGTCCGCGAGCTCGACCGCGTCGGCGCCTACCTGCGCGACCGCATCGTCCTCGTCACCGGGGCCGGCGGCTCGATCGGCTCCGAGCTCTGCCGCCAGATCGCCCAGGTCAAGCCGCGCCTGCTGGTGATGCTCGACCACGCCGAGGACAACCTCTTCCAGATCGACCGCGAGATGGTCGAGGAGCAGCACTTCGCCAGCTGCGAGTCGGTGCTGGCCGACTGCAAGGAGCCGCACCGGATGCTCGAGGTGATGCAGCGCTTCAAGCCCGACGTCGTCTTCCACGCCGCCGCCTACAAGCACGTGCCGCTGATGGAGGCCAACCCGCTGGAGGCGGTCCGTAACAACGCGATCGCGACCCGCGTGACCGCCGAGACCGCAGCCGCCTCGAAGGTCGAGCGCTTCGTCCTGATCTCGACCGACAAGGCGGTC
>Ga0268266_10001913_pt1 | contig 23421 bp, 15 predicted proteins | sample KBSS13metaG_FD_190356 | JGI IMG/M metagenome (GOLD analysis project Ga0268266, IMG submission 190356) | Switchgrass rhizosphere microbial communities from Kellogg Biological Station, Michigan, USA - KBS S1-3 metaG (SPAdes) (version 2) | ecosystem: Host-associated > Plants > Roots > Rhizosphere... | reverse complement strand
GCCTTAGAAGTACTCCAGCGGCACTGGGTGTGGTCACGGTGCCGCGCTCCCTGCCCCGGCTGATCCCTCTACCCTCCGAGGAAGGATGCTGCGAATTCATCATGCTGCACGAGTTGATCGAATCGCAGGTAGAGAAGATGTTCCGCGGCTACGAGGTTCTTGCTCGCGCAGCCTTCCGGGTAACCCGCAACAGCAACCTATACATGCAGGAAGAGGAATCGCGTTCGGTGCTGGAGAGCGTGCGCACCGAGCTGCATAACCGTAGGAAAGGCGACGCTGTACGGATGGAGATCGAGATTGAGGCTCCCGAAGAGATCGTCGAGCGCCTGCGGGTAAACTTCGAGCTCGAGCCATGGCAGGTCTTTAAGACCGATGGCCCGGTGAACCTCTCCCGCCTGATGAACCTCTACTCCGAAGTGAAGCGGCCCGCTCTTAAATTCCCCCCCTTTGCCGGGAAGGAGTTCCGGCTTAGTGCAAAATCTACGGACATCTTCGACGAGCTGGGCAAGCATGACATCATGCTCCACCATCCCTTCGACTCCTACTCCGCCGTCGAAGGCTTCATCGAGGCAGGAGCGCTTGATCCGAATGTCATCTCGATGAAGCAGACTCTCTATCGGACCAGCAAGGACTCGCCCATATTCCGCGCTCTGATCGAAGCGGCGCAGAATAAAGATGTAACCGTCGTCGTGGAACTGATGGCGCGATTCGATGAAGACTCCAATATCCGATGGGCCCGTGAGTTGGAGGATGCAGGCGTAGGCGTCTATCACGGAATCTACGGATTCAAGACGCACTGCAAACTCGCCCTTCTGGTGCGACGCGATCCGGATGGTGTGGTCCGCCGTTATGCGCACCTCGGCACGGGCAACTACAACCCCGTCACCGCGCGTTTCTACACCGATATCAGCTTCCTCACCTCTCGTGTCGAACTGACCTCTGCCGTGCAAAAGGTCTTCAATCACCTGACCGCCGACACAGAATCGGTTAACTACGACCCGCTCCTGGTAGCTCCGATTACCCTGGCCGACAAATTAATCGGCCTGATCGAACGCGAGACGGCACATGCCAAGGCAGGGACACCAGCAGGGATCGTTGCTAAGATGAACGGCCTGATAGACCGCCGCACAGTCGAGGCACTCTATGCCGCCTCGCAGGCGGGTGTAGAGATCGACCTGATCGTACGCGGAATGTGCTCCCTGAAACCCGGAGTCAAGGGAATGAGCGAAAGAATTCGCGTGCGAAGCATCGTCGGACGCTTCCTTGAACATAGCCGCATCTTCCACTTCACCAACGGAGGAGAGGATGAGGTCTACTGCGGCAGCGCAGACTGGATGCCTCGGAATCTCATCGAGCGTTGCGAGGTCGTCTTCCCAGTCGCACAATCGGACCTGAAGAAGCGTCTGCGGGATGAGATCCTCAAGGCGTACCTGAAAGACAACGTCAAGGCGCGGCTGCTGCAGTCGGACGGAGAGTACATCCGGGCCCCGAAAGATGGATCACCTTTTGTTGCGCAGGAGTACTTTATGAGCCTTAGCTTGCCGGAAGCAACCGAAGAAAAGGTCGTCCCCCAAAAGCTCGCCGGAGACTGATCGGCTCAATCTACAAAACGATTGGCTCCGGATAGAAGTCCCGGAGCCAATCTTTTTTTAGATGTAAGGCTTCTGACGCTAGTTCACCTTCAGAGTAATAACCGAAGTGTGGACCAGCCCGTTGGCTGCCGTTGCCGTCACATTCAACGTATAGGTTCCCGGAGTCGTGTTCGTCGATGGGTTTGTGGGATTTCTGATACCGCTGCTGCTGCCGCCACAACCGGATACGCTCACGACCCCAATGGACAGCAGGAGCGCTACAAGAGGAGCCCAACGCCGACGCCTTGGCAGTGTCAGAAGCAGGATTCCAGCCAGCGCAGCTCCCGACCCTGCCGTGTACCAGCGCGAAGCAGGACCTCCATCGCGCAGGTTCGCGGCTGTGCTCTGGGAAGCGGTAATCGCCAGCGACGTTGTAGCCGGCGTTCCTGAAGAGACCGTAACCGAGGAGGAAGAGAAGGCAAAGCTCGCCGCGATCGATGAGGTGGAATTGACCGTAAAGGTGACCGGCCCGCTGAATCCGTTCGCTGGCGTCACAGTAAATGTGATTCCTGAAGCCGCTGCTCCTGAGTTAACACTCGTCGAAGTGGTGCAGGGAGTCAGAGCAAAGTCTGCTGAGCTGGACGAGACAAAGTCTGTGTTCAGCGTGCCTTTCGAGCTGGCGTAGTTTCCGTCTCCAGAGTACAGCGCCGTGATCGTGTGTCCTCCCGTCTTCGCCTGGGCACTCACTTGATAAGTAGCTGTTCCGTTGCTCAGAGTAACGGTCGAGTTCGCTCCGGCAGCAACCCCATCCACAAAAATCTGTACCGTTCCTGTCGGCGCAGCCAGAGTGGCGCTACCGCTGCCGTTAGCAACAGCAATGGAGATCGTAAGTGCTCCGGTGATACTGCAGGTCGCGCTCGTCACGCTAATGTTGGTGTTTGAGATGGCCGTTCCTGTGCCACCACCGGTTGAACCACCGGTAGGAGTGATAATGCTCCACTTGGAGGCCAGATTCGCGACATCCAGCGAACCCCATCCTGTGGCTTGATCGTATCCAGTGGTCGCGTTGTAGCCGATGCTCCCTCCGCTGGGGCAGTTCGTGGTGCCCAGCTGGCAAGGACTACTGTTGTTTCCGCTCGTCGTATCGTGAAAGATATTCCCGTAGTACTGGCTATTAGCCGCTCCATAGATCATCGGGTTGATATTTCCAAGACGACCGCCGCCCAACTGCTGTTCGAGTAGAGCAAAGATTCCTGCGAGAGCGGGCGCAACCGCCGAAGTCCCACCAACGACATTCAGATTCCCCGATGCATTGCGAAAGCCGTTCGTGCAGAAACCCTGAGAGCAGAAGAGATAGCCATCATGATTGGCAGCCGCATTCAAAGAGATATCAGGAACATCTCGCGCGGAGTCTGCCGGTACTCCCGGTCCAACCTGCCAGGTCGGCTTCGAGAAGAAGGCGCTCGCTCCACCGCCACCCGAGCTCAGGTTCGTGGAGGCGGATTCATTCCAGGCAGCCTCTGGAATATATCCAAGGGCTGAACCAGCGTTAGCCTTCGTAGGGTCACTGTTCGAGTTCCAGTAAGGAGTTGCTCCAGTCGCAGCACCCTCATTGAACATCGTTCCACCAGCAGAGGTCGCAAAGGGAGAGCTTCCGGGGAAATCCACCGTCAGGCCATAGTCCGCGGGAGGGGCCGCGTCGCAGTCAGTCGCGCCTGAATCACCCGAGGCACTAATAAAGGTAATTCCTTGAGCATTGGCCTGCTGCAGCTGCTGATTGACGACATTCATGGAGTCCTGAGACCAGTTCATCGTCTCGCAACCTCCATAGCTCATGGAGATAATCGGGAAATTTTTACTGATCGCATAACGTAACGCATCTACGACAGTCACCGTGCTACTGGTACCCACACCCACGGTAACAAATGTGATAGTCGCATTAGGTGCAACAGCTCCGGCCCATTCGACATCCAGATGCGCCTCGTCAACATCCCCGGATGACCTTGTTCCCGCAGCATATCCAGTTGCCTGCATGATCGTAGGGGGATTTGCAGGAAGCCCGGATGCGGTTCGAAAGGCCGCAACATCCGGCAGACTGATATCCGTCTGCCCCACAATCGCAATGGACATTCCTTGTCCGTTGATATTGTTGTTCAGAAGCGGATTGACATCGTAAATCGCGTAGAAATCACCCGGAGCAATAAAGTGGACGCCGCTGGTCGAAGACGTGAAGTGGGGCTTTACGATCGCATGTGGACGAGGCGCGAAATCGTTCAAGCCAGTAATTCCAGTCACTAAGTTCGCTACAGCAGCAGGAAGCTGCGGATCCGACAAGTTAGAGATATGGTGCTCGCCATTCTCTGAGAACGAGTGAATGTTCGTTCTGAAGGCACTCGCGATCTGACCGACCGTTCCACTTACCACTACATAGTTCTGGCTGGGAGCAACCTCGCTGATCGTGAGTCCTTTGCTCGTCAACCACGCCGTCACCTTCGCCATATCCGCGCTCGAAAGCCCAAACCGAGCTCCATACTGCTGCGGTGTCAGCCACTGGTGGTAGTGAGGAGAAGCAGGATTCTGCTGATCGGCAAGCAGCTGCGTCAGATCTGCCTGCTGCGCATCGGTCAGGTTGAAGTGAAGGCTGACGGCGGAGAGTCTTTGGTTCGAATCAGCTTCTCCGAGGTCCGCAGCTAGCCGGACCCGGCGCGGAATCGTCTCCCGGACTGAAGAACGGCTCGTATCGGAGATCGCCGCACTCAATCGGTTTTGGGGCGATGCTGCATGCGCGAAGGTGGCCAAAGACCCGAGGACTGCAAAGGCGGGAACCAGGAAGCGGGGGAGAAGACGGCTACGAATAGACATTTTTCTGTTCAACAAACCTATCTTACGAAGACCTACCCAAGGTTGATACAAGCGGATGCCTTCGAAGAGAAAACGCTCACCTTCTGGGGCCCGGCTGCAAGAGAACACCGATATAAACCTGTCACATCGGAAAAGGTTTCGGTAATGTGACAATTATCCGTCTTGATAGACGAGGGTCTATCGCCAAGGGATGCAGTTTACACAAAACTTTACTGGAAGAAGACCAGTTTCAGAAACCAGCATCTCGAATCTCGTCAGGCACGTCCAGCCCGCCTTCGCACGAAGAATCAGAGACTTTCCCGAATCAGGAACCAGGCGGAAAGTCTAGAGAGCGTACTTCCCCGCACGGATCACATGCTGAGCGATCTGCCGCCGCAGCAGAATAGTATCCACCGGATCGTGCTTGGCCAGCCTCCGCAGGATGGTCATCTGCGTCTTCAGCATATCTCCTTCCGCCACAGCGGCGATCACTCGACGGGCGGCGAGCTCGATCCTGTTCATCGCCACTTCGGCATAGACCCGAGCCATCGCCACTGAAATCTCCGCATTTCCTTTCCCTGCAATCTTCTCTGCCCGCAGAACGCCGGACTCCATCGCATAGACCTCCATCACCATATCGGCGATGGCCCCCATCACCTCCTGCTGATCGGCGAGCTGCTGCATATACTTCTGCGTCGCAGCCCCAGCAGCAAATAGCGTCAGCTTTTTGGCGTTCGCCAGTAGAGCGAACTCCTCGGCCAGAGGACCTTCCCTCTCCTCACGGTCCCCGGGACCCGACATGACCTCATCCATCAGCTGCTTGATCGCCGGCATCAGGGCCAGCTTGCCCGACATGGCGGACTTGATCAGCCAGCCTGTGATGATCAGTCGGTTGATCTCATTCGTGCCCTCAAAGATGCGATTGACTCGCGAGTCCCGATAGGCGCGCTCGGCAGGGTAATCCTCAACATACCCATAGCCGCCATAGATCTGAACTACATCGTCGACAACCTTATCCAGCATTTCCGATGTCCAGACCTTCACAATGGAGCATTCGACCGCATAGTCCTCGATCGCTCTCTGGATCGCCGACGTATCGTGCTTGTCCACTTCTGCAAGCGCGGCGTCGATCATCCCCACGGTACGGTACGTAAGTGCCTCGCCCACAAAAACGCCAATCGCACAATCCGCCAATTTCTCCTGAATCATCCCGAACTCGGAGATCGTCTTCCCAAACGCCTTGCGCTCCTTCGTGTACCGGATGCCATTGCCAGTGCACATCCGCGCAGCACCCACCGCAGCATTTCCCAGCTTGTACCGGCCCACGTTCAGGATATTGAAGGCGATGTGATGCCCTTTACCTACCTCGCCCAGCAGATTCGACGCCGGAACCCTGCAATCCCTCAGAATCAGGGAACAGGTCGAGCTTCCACGAATCCCAAGCTTATGCTCCTCCTTCCCCACCGAGAAGCCAGGCATCCCGCGCTCCACCACAAACGCGGTCAGCCGCTCTTTGCCCGCATCCTTGCCTTCCTTCACCTCGCACTTGGCGAAGATGGTAAACAGATCGGCAAAGCCGGCGTTCGAGATCCACATCTTCTCGCCGTTGAGCACGTAGCTCTGACCGTCCTCCGCAAGCACCGCGCGTGTATTTGCATTTAGCGCATCGGAGCCCGACGTCGACTCCGAAAGAGCATACGCTCCGACAAATTCGCCGCTGGCAAGCTTCGGCAGATATTTCTTTTTCTGCTCGGGCGTGCCATACCAAACAATGGGCAGCGTACCAATCCCCACATGCGCCGAAAACGCGACTGAAAAACTTCCCTGCTTAGCGATATTGTCCGCAATGATGGCGGAGGTGACTTTGTCCATCTCCAGCCCGCCATACTCTTCAGGAATATCCACCGAAGTCAGCCCCAGATCGCTCGCCTCCTTGATCAGCCGCCGCGTCACCGCGAAGTCCTTCGCCTCAATCGCATCCGACGCCGGAACGATCTCGTTCACAGCGAACTCAGTCGTCGTCTGCGCGATCTGGCGATGTTCTTCGGTGAAGTCCTCAGGAAAGAAACAGTCAGCAGCAACAGGATTGGAGATCAGAAAACTTCCACCCGCGAGAATCTTTTTATTGGTATCAGCCGGAACAGTCATTGTTGCCATCGTGTTGCTCCTTAGACTTTGCTCTCAGATCAATTCTGCGATCACATGATCAGGCTCTGAGGTCTTCCATCGAACTAGACATCTTTTCCCTTTCCAGCGAAAGGCCTTCAGTTGAGCGTCAGCGAGGAGCTCTGGTTGATTCTCAACTCTGATCCATCGTTTCCTTTCAACACCGGCAGCGCTGTAATTCGCTAAGATCTCCAATTGATAGAGCATTGCACTGCCTCGTGCTGTCTCTACATTGGAAGCCAGCACAGGCCTTACATCTTCAATCGCCGCAGTAGCGCTCGACCAAGCCCGCTCCATCTCTTCTTGATGCCTGTGCTTGAGGAAGAATATTGATGCAACCACTAAGAGCCCGACTGCGATATAACCACAAATAGCCCGTATTTGTTTCCAATCGTTACCGCTTTTGGGGCGCAGTATCACAAGCGCTTCTCGATCCGGCATCGAGTGTCGCATCTAATTCGCGGCCTCAAAGATCCCCGCCGCTCCCATACCACCGCCAACGCACATCGTCACCATGCCGTACTTCGCATTTCGTCGCGGCATCTCGCGCAGCAGCGTGGCAGTCAGCTTGGCTCCGGTGCATCCCAGGGGATGCCCCAAAGCAATCGCTCCACCGTTAACATTGAGCTTCGAAGGATCGATACCCAGCACCTTGATCACCGCCAACGACTGCGCCGCGAAGGCCTCGTTCAGCTCAATCACATCGATCTGGTCCAGCGTCAGCCCCGCCATCTTCAGCACCTTTGGGATCGCATGGATGGGACCAATCCCCATCTCCTCAGGATCGCAGCCAGCATAAGCAAATGCGATGAACCTCGCCATCGGCTTGACCCCCAGGGCCTTCGCCCGTTCCGCCGACATCACAACCGCAGCAGCCGCACCATCCGAAGTCTGCGACGAGTTCCCCGCCGTCACCAGACCCTTCGCATGGAAGACCGGCTTCAGCTTCGCTAATGCTTCGAGCGACGTGTCGGCGCGCGGACCTTCATCTGTCTTGAAGTCGACCTCCGACATCTTCGCTTTGCCCTTCTCATCCAGAGAAGTATTTGCAACTTTGATCGGAATAATCTCATCAGCAAACTTACCGGACTGAATCGCCGCCAGCGCCTTCTGATGACTCTGCAGCGAAAACTCATCCATGGCCTCACGAGCGATGCCGTAGTGCGTCGCCACACGCTCGGCCGTCAGTCCCATCGACATGTACGATCCCGGATAGTTCTCCACTAGCCACGGGTTCACCGAGATCTTATTCCCGCCGAACGGAACATACGACATGCTCTCCGTTCCTCCAGCCACAATCACATCCGCCGAACCGCCGCGAATCCGATCCGCCGCCAGCGCAATCGACTGCAACCCCGAAGCGCAATAACGGTTGATCGTCATCGCAGATGTCGTTACCGGCAGCCCTGCGCGAAAGCTCGCCACGCGAGCCACATTCATTCCCTGCTCTGCCTCCGGCATCGCGCAGCCAAGAATCACATCCTCAATCTCCGAACGATCCAGCTGAGGCACTCTCTCCAGCGCGCCATCGATCGCGTACGCCGCCAGATCGTCTGGCCTCGTCGTACGCAGCGCACCGCGTGGTGCCTTGCCAACCGCCGTGCGAACCGCCGATGCAATGATGACTTCTCTCATGAGAGTGCTCCTAGTTCCTCAGCGGCTTTCCGGTCTTGAGCGTGAACGCGATCCGCTCCTGGGTCTTCTTCTCACCGCAGAGCGAAAGAAACGCCTCGCGCTCCAGATCCAGCAGATACTGCTCACTTACTGGCGTTCCCGGCGCAACCTTTCCACCAGCGAGGATGTGTGCCACCCAATTGGCTACCTTCACATCGTGGTCCGAGATGTACTCCCCTTCACGCATCGTCCATACCGCCAGCTTCAGCGTCGCTAAGATAGACTCGCCCAGCGCCGGAATGTCAGTGCGCGGCACCGGTGCAGCATAACCGGCCTCCACCAACGAACGCGCCCGCAGCTTCGCATCCACCACTAGACGATCGCGATTCACCGTAACGTTGTCGCTATGCCGCAGAAAGTTCAAGCCGTAAGCCTCAGCCGCAGAGGTTGAGACCGTCGCCTTCGCAATCGTCTCGAAGTTCTTCTTGATCGCCTCGAAGATCTCCACACCCTCTCCGCGCGCATCCGGACGAATGCTCGAGCCAGCCTCAATCGAGCGCAGCAGCATCTCCTTGCAGCCACCGCCCCCTGGCACAAGCCCCACTCCCGTCTCCACCAGACCCATGTAAAGCTCTGCGTAAGGCTGCCGCGCCGCCGCGTGCAGACTCATCTCCACGCCACCGCCAAGACACATCCCGTAGGGCGCAATCACCACCGGCCGAAGACAGAACTTGATCGCCTGCGTCATATTCTGGAAGGCCCGCACTGCAAGGTCGACCTCGTCCCACTCCTCATCCTGAATGGTCAGAAGAAGCTGCATCAGGTTTGCCCCCACAGAAAAATTCGTGGAGTCTCCCGTAATGACGAACGCTTCGAAGTTCGCAACCTGCTCACTCGAAGCCTTCAGCGTCTGCGTCACCAGCGAAACGATATCGCCACCCAGAGCATTCATCTTCGAATGCAGCTCAATCGCCGCGACGCCATCTCCTAGATCCACCACCGACGCACCGGCATTCTTCTTCACGACTCCATGCGCCGTTTTGAAGACCCCAATCGGGGCTATCCCTTCCGTCACCGGAACCGGCATGTAGCTTTCGCTAAAAGGATCGAAGAAAAGCCGACCCCCACGCGAGGACGGATCGTCCTTGTACCACGTGGGATTCGTCTCGTTGTTCTTCTTCGCCCAGGCAAGCAGCCTTTCCACATTCGCAGCTATGGGTGCCCCCGCAGCTCGCATCTTCTCGGTCGTCGCGCGCACACCCGCCGCATCGAACAGCTCGAACGGCCCCAGCTCCCAGTTGTACCCCGTACGCATCGCGGTATCGACCTCCACGATGCTGGCTGCAGGCTCAGTCTCCTCGTTCGAGACGCGGTTCGCCGCATAGCTAAACAGCTCCGTCAGCAACGGCCAGTAAAAACGCGCCGCTTTGTCCTGCTTCACATCTGCATGCAGAAGCTGCGCGACACGCGCCGAGGTCGACTCCACATTCTTCGCCATCTCCAGCGCAGGAAACTTCGGCCGCTCCGCCGGACGATAGTCCAGCGTCTGCCAGTCCAGCACTTGGCGCAGATCTCGCCCCTCCGCATCTCTGCCCTCTTTTTTGTAGAAGCCCTGTCCAGCCTTATCCCCGAACCATCGCTTCTCCAGCATTGTGTCGATAAATGCCGGCAGCTTCACCTCGGCGCGTTCGTCTCCAATCGCCGCAGCCTTCGCCTCGAAGTTCCGCGCAACGTGGGCCAATACATCCACGCCGACCATATCTCCCAGCCGAAATGTGCCTGTCTTCGGCCAGCCCACTGGGGCTCCCGTCAGCGCATCGACCTCTTCGATGATCAGCCCTTGCTCCTGCATCAGACGGATCGCATTGCCCATCGAAAAGGTGCCAATCCTATTGGCAATGAAGTTCGGCGTATCGCGCGATGGAACAACAGACTTACCCAAACGTTGATCGCAGAACCTCGCGATTACAGCAATCGCATCCGCACTCGTATCGGCAAGCGGAATCAGCTCCAGCAGCCGCATGTACCGCGGCGGATTGAAAAAGTGGGTTCCAAAGAAAAACGGCTTCACCTCGTCCGGCAGTGCCTCTGCCAGGCTCGAGATCGGCAGACCGCTCGTATTCGTCGTCAGAATCGCATCTGCTCGTCGATGCTGAAGAACCTTGGCATACAACGCGTGCTTAATCGCAAGGTCCTCGGCGACCGCTTCGATAATCCAGTCGCAACCGGCAATCTGATGAAGATCATCGTCGAAGTTACCCGGCGTAATCAGACGCGCGGAATCGATCGCATAGAAAGCTCCCGGCTTTGCCTTCTTTAGACCTTCCAGCGCCATTTTGGCGAATCGATCTCGTTCGGCCTTTGGAGCTGTGCTCTCCACCCCGGGAGGAACGATGTCGAGCAGCACCACGGGCAATCCAGAGTTGGCAATGTGGGCGGCAATGCGCGAGCCCATCGTTCCGGCCCCGAGAACAGCAACCCTTCGAATAGTGCGGGCGGGCGCGGAGCCAATCGCCATGCCTGTCATTCCTCCCCTGAAACGAAGACAAACAAACTCGTTACGCGCAGGCAGAATACTGAATGGTCATTCAGTCGTCAAGAAATCACCATAAATCCTTCATGAATCTCTATCTCCATCTGTTCTCTGTCCAGATCCTCTCTGAGCCAGTATGATGGCCAGCGATAACATGCACATCAAAATTTATGGATGAAAGACATCTTTCACCTATCAGGATTACCCAGATGAGATCGCTGACAAGAAGAGAGTTTTGCGTGCTGGCTGGTGGAGCAACCGCCAGCATTGCCACCCCTATCTCATGGGCTGCGCCGATGAAGGGTGGCTACACGCTCGTCGCATCGACCGATCATGATCGGATCCTCGCAGCAGCCAACCGCTATCTCTCCGAAAAGCCCATTACCGTAACCGCATCCCACTCCGAACGTAGCCCCGGCGGACCGCACGACTTCTACTCCGAAGGCGACTACTGGTGGCCCGATCCCAAAAATCCCGGTGGCCCATACATCCGGCGCGACGGAGAGAGCAACCCCGCCAACTTCAACGGTCACCGCGAGGCCATGGTGCGCTTAAGCCTGATCGTTCCCGCACTCACTGCGGCCTGGCTCCTCACCCGGCAGAAGAAGTACTCCGACCACGCCGCAAATCATCTGCGTGCCTGGTTTGTAGATTCCAACACCCGCATGAATCCCAACCTGCAATTCGCGCAGGCCATCTTCGGAATCAATAAAGGTCGCGGCATCGGGGTCATCGATACTCTGCATCTCGTAGAGGTGGCCCGCGCCGCCACACTGTTGGATCGCGCCAGCATGCTTCGCGAAGGAACAGAGGTACGCCACTGGTTTGCCGATTATCTCGAATGGATGCGCACCTCGAAGAACGGTCAGGAAGAGCGAGATGCTAAAAACAATCACGGAACCTGCTGGGTCCTGCAAGCCGGAGAGTTTGCTCGCTTCACCGAAAACAGCGAGGTCATGGAGTGGTGCCGCAACCGGTTCCGCACCACGCTGGTTCCGGAGCAGATCGCGCCGGATGGAAGTCTCCCTCTCGAGCTCGCCCGAACCAAGCCCTACAGCTACTCCCTCTTCGACATGGACGTACTCTGCGGAATGGCGCAGAGCCTCTCTACCGCGCAGGACAATCTCTGGACCTTTTCAACCCCAGATGGCCGTGGCCTGCAAAAGTTGATGGAGTTCCTCGTGCCCTTCATCGACGACAAAACCAAGTGGCCCTACGCGCACGACGTCGAACACTGGGACGACTTCCCCGTCCGCAACCCAGCTCTGCTCTTCTCCGGCCTCGCCTATGACAAGCCGGAGTACATCACCGTCTGGAAGCGCCTCAACCCCGACCCAACCGTTCCCGAGGTCATCCGCAACTTCCCCATCCGTCAGCCCCTGCTCTGGGTCTCCTGAAAATGGCAACCGGAGCACTGGGCCTTACTCTGAAGTTGCTGGGACTTGCAAAGCTGGCAGTTTTGAAGCCAATCAGAACCAAGGTTCTTCTACTTTTGCGACAGGCAGACCTTCTGCCCGGAAGTGAAAGCAACCCATGATTCGAATCGAAGAGAGCACAATAATCGAAGCTCCGATCGAACGTTGTTTCGACCTATCCCGTAGTGTCGAAGTGCATCTGCTCTCGAACGTCCATTCCGGAGAACAAGCGCTAGCAGTTGGAGGCGTTACCTCTGGCCTCGTCGGCCTGTCTGAAGAGGTCACCTGGCGCGCCAAACACTTCGGCATCTGGCAAACCCTGACCAGCAAGGTCACCGCGATGGAATCGCCCCGCTACTTCCAGGTCACAATGGTCAGCGGAATCTTCCGTTTTATGCAGGCGGATCACCTGTTTGAGAGTCTGGAATCCGGAGGGACTGAGATGAAAGATGTTTTCTCGATTGCCGCTCCTCTTCCGTTGCTCGGTCCGCTTGCCGAAGCCCTTTTACTGCGAAGCTACATGCTCGCTCTTCTGCGCGAACGCAATGCCGTCATCAAGCGCGTCGCGGAGTCTTCGGAGTGGGAACAGTACCTGCCCGACACTTCGCAGCGTAGCAAGGACGCTGCCCTATGAAAATCATTATTGCTGGAGGGAGTGGGCAGGTTGGAACCATCCTCGCTCGGCACTTTCACCAGAATGGGTATAGTGTGGTGGTTCTCAGCCGAAGCTTGCAGAAGACGCCCTGGCGCGTAGCTCATTGGGATGGCTCCACGTTGGGTCCCTGGCTCGACGAACTCGATTGCAGCGATGTTTTGATCAACCTCGCAGGCAGAAGCGTAAATTGCCGCTACACCCAGAAGAATCGCCGGGCAATTCTGGACTCGCGTGTGCTGTCTACGCATGTCCTCCATCAAGCGATGGTCGCGATCAAACACCCACCTGCGGTTTGGCTCAATGCCAGTACTGCAACCATTTACCGCCACGCTCTTGACCGGCCAATGGATGAAGCGACCGGGGAGTTTGGCGGGAACGAGGCAGGAGCCCCCGACACCTGGAACTTTTCGATTCAGGTTGCGAAGGCTTGGGAAGAAGCCTTCTTCTCCACTCCGACTCCTGGGATTAGAAAGGTCGCCCTCCGCAGCGCCATGACCTTCAGCGCTGATCGAGGCGGCGTCTTCGATGTGTTTCTTAATATTGTTCGCCACGGTCTCGGCGGAACTACGCTGCCTGGCACTCAATTTGTCTCGTGGATTCATGAGGTCGACTTTATTCGCTCGGTTGAGTTCCTCATCAACAGGAAAGAGATCAATGGAGCCGTAAACTTGGCCTCGCCTCACCCCCTCCCGAATCGCGAATTCCTTGGCATTCTTCGAAAGGAGTGGGGCACGCGTGTCGGACTGCCGACCACCACGTGGATGCTGGAGGTGGGTACTTTTCTACTGCGTACCGAATCCGAACTGGTCCTCAAGAGCCGACAGGTTATTCCTGGCCGCCTGCTCGAAGCGAGCTTTCAGTTCCAATATCCAACCTGGGTTCAGGCCGCACAGGATCTGGTCGTCCGATGGAAGCAGGCCAATCCATAAGGACTGCGTCGGGCATGTAAGTAGAAATCGAGATTCAGGATAACTTGGATCGCCTGGAATCTAGGCGTCCTCCGAAGCCCTTAGATATCCCGACATCGCATTACAGCCAGCGCTCGATGAGCGAACTGGCGATCTCGCATGAATCCAGATGCGTCACCTTCGGGAACAGCTTTATGAAGATTTATCGCGCACCAGTTGATTGTTCACAAGCGAAAGCAACATTGCTCTGAATCTCAAGCCGTCGAGCGGCAACGTGACGAATTGTTTCATGCGGCTGGTGTATACATGCTGTTTAGAGGAATACATGAGCTCAACCGCCGCCTTCCCCATTCGCGCCGCAAAAGTGGCAGCCTTCTCCATACTTGCGTGCTCACTGTTGAGCTCGGCGCAGTCGCCGCAGCCGCAATCCGATAGCAACTCCGGCTTCAAGGTCGCGGCTCCGAAGGATGACATCCTTGACCAAACGAAAAGGGGCAACGCAACAACCGACATTCAGTCGCAGGTCGACAGCCCCAACCGCACCGTAGGTCCGCAACGCGACGGCTCCATCGTCGTCTCCGACAATCAGGTGTTGACGCCTGCCGGTCGTCTCGTCGAACTCGGTTCTCCGGTCCGAGCCAAGGCCATCGCTCTCAATCCTGGCAAGACCGCGCACACCGCTGCCGTCCTCCTCATGGGATCGCCGCAACCCATCATCGTCTTCGACACGCAGAGCGGTCAGGTCCTCCAGCGCTACCTCCCCGAAGGTGCGCCAAACGCTTCAGCGAAGGACCGCAGCACCGGGTCCTTCGCCGGCATCGCCTACTCGCCCGACGGCTCCAGGCTGCTCTTCAGCCAGGACAATAACTACGTCTCCATCGCCAAAGTCGACCGCAGCACCGGCCTCCTCAGCCACGAGCAGCGAGTCACTCTGCCGCCGCCTCCTGCAGACGGACGGACCTACCATAACGCAAAAGCGATCAACCCTGGCGGCATCGCATTCTCGTCTGACGGCAAGCGAGCCTACGTCGCACTCAACGCAGCCAACACGCTCGGCGTCATCGACCTCACAGCCTCTCCTGCAAAACTCGCCACACAAATCCCCGTAGGCAACGTGCCCAACAGCGTCGTAGTCCACGGCAACTTCGCCTACATCAGCAACGAGGGTGGCCGCCCCGCCACTTCGGGTGACTTCACCAACGACTCCGACGGCACGCCTATCGTGGTCGATCGCACCGACGCCTACACCCTCACCGGCACCGTCTCTGTCGTCGATCTCAACACGCACAAGCTGGTAACCACAATCAAAGTCGGCCTTCACCCCGTAGGGATGACCATCGTCGGTTCGCGTCTCTTCGTCGCCAACGCCTATAGCGATAGCCTCTCTATCGTCGATCTCGACACCAACAAGGTCACTCGGACCATCAATCTGAGCGTCCCCATCGCGGGTGGCACCTTCGGCTCCGGACCCAATGGAGTCGACGTTACAGAGAGCGGCACAGCCTACGTCACACTCGGTCAGGCAAACGCCGTCGCCGTCGTAGACCTTCAGGGCCGCGATGCGAACCCCGTCATCGGCTACATCCCGACGGGCTACTTCCCCACCTCCATCGCCTACGACAAGGCACGCAAGCAGCTCGTCATCGCCGACGACAAAGGCCTCGGCTCACGCGGCACAACCGCAACAACCAAGAGTGGCGTCATCGCCTACAACACCCACGCCGACATGGGCGTCGTCAATCTCATCCCCGAACCCAACGCATCCAGCCTCGCTACCTTCAGCAAGCAGGTCTTCGAAAACAATCACTGGAATCTGACCACAAATATCGAAGTCGGCAAGCAGTTCATCGATCCGCACGCGAGTCCGGTCGCCATTCCGAAACACATCGGCGAGCCATCGCTCATCAAGCACGTCTTCCTCATCATCAAAGAAAACCGCACCTACGACCAGATGCTCGGCGATGTAGCCTGGGGTAACGGCGCGAAGGAACTCGCAGTCTTCGCCCCCGCCGTGCCCAATCAACACGCCTTCGTAAAACGCTTCCCTCTGCTCGACAATGTCTACGCGCCAAGCCGCCAATCTGCCGACGGCCACCCATGGATCGGTATGTCCGGATCCTTCTACTCGAACGATATTCTCTCGCCCGACTGGATTCGTTCCTACCCCGGCGGCCAGGCAGAAGATGCACTTACGAACACGCCCAAAGGCTTTCTCTGGACCGAAGTCGCAGCCATGGGCATGACCGCACGCCTCTACGGCGAATGGAGCAGCGGCACCACCATCGCGCGGAAACAGGACGGCTCCGCGTACACATGGACCGACTTCTACAAGACCTCGCTCTGCAAAGAGGGCAAAGCTCCCGCCACCGACTGCATCGTCCCCGACGATGCCATCCACGTCTCCTCCGCTATCCCATCGGCGGCAAAGATCATGGACCCGCACTTCCCGCCATTCAACCTCGACATCCCTGACCAATACCGCGCCGACTACTGGATCAAGGAATTCAAGCGTATGGACGAAGCGAACCAGGTCCCCAACCTCACCATTCTCTGGCTGCCCGACGACCACACTGCAGGCACATCCAAGGGGCGGCCCTACCCCCTCAACTATCAGGCCGACAACGACCTCGCACTTGGGCGCATGATCGAAGCCATCAGCCATAGCAAGGTCTGGGGTAAGTCCGCCATCTTCGTCGAAGAAGATGACTCACAGGCAGGCACCGACCATGTAGACGGCCACCGCCAGCCCGTCTACATCATCAGCCCCTACACTGTCGCACCGCAGTCGCCCGGCCAAGGCAAGGTTATCCACACCACCTACACCGCCGAGAACATCAACCGCACCATCGAAAACATCCTTGGCGCTCAGCCCCTCACGCAGTTCGATCTCGTCGCCTCGCCCATGTTCGACGCCTTTCAGGACCAGGCCGACCTCACGCCCTACGATGCCCTACCGGCCCCCATCGCTCTTGATCAGGGACCGGATCTACCCGCAGGCAAGCCCGTCGCCTACACCCCCACCGAAAAGGAGTGGCTGAAGGCAACGGCAAAGGTCATGAAGGGCAAGTACGATAAAGCCGACGCCGTCGATCCCAACTTCCTCAACCATGTCACCTGGTACGTCACCACCGGTTGGAATCGTCCCTACCCTGGCGAAGATAAGGTTCAGACCCCGGGCGCGCTCGTCAAAGCCGCAATGAAGTATGGCGGCGATGACGACGATGATTGATGCCCACGCCTGAAATCATCCCGCCAATGATGAATGAGTGCCACTAAGTCTTATCGTCAGCAACAGAATCCTTCGATCAGTGAGTTGGCGATTTGGCGTCACCAAGCTCACTGACAATATCGGCGTTTCCCGAGACTAATCCACCTGTCTCCTCTCATCGCCGGCGTTCCGGATAAGTGCATTGGCCTGTTGGCAACAAATGAGAACGCATCGGACGAATCACTTCTGAGATGCCGACTTTTCGGGATCTATAGGTGATTGCTGCTGGCTAAGGTCTGCAACTAGGCAGCGATGATCGGCGGCTGAGGCGATGTCGCTTGGATGTCATCAGGCGCAGTCTGAGAACTTTCTTTAGACCCGATGTAAAGGAGGTCGTCCCCGCCTTAGCCGCTCAATATTCTCGGCGACGACTTCCGAGATCATGCCGAACGATGATTCTGTAACCCCGCCTACGTGGGGTGTCGCGATCACGTTTGGAAGCGTGAGAATAGGATCGTCAGTTGGCAAGGGCTCCTGCCACAATACATCGAGCCCTGCGCCTGCGAGGTGTCCGGATTGAAGATGGGAATACAGCGCCTCGCCTTGCACCACTCCCCCTCGTGCAACGTTCACGAGATAAGAGCCGACCGGTAAGGAGGCCAGTTCGAGAGCACCCAGCATCCCTCGCATGTCTTCGGTGTAACGCATGCAAAGGACCAGAATGTCAGCCAGAGCGAATGCCTGCTCACGCTCCTCGACAGAAAAGCATTCGGACAGATGAAACTGAGCCGATTTCGCTTCCGACGGCGCACGGCTTATACCGATGAGGTTGACGTCAAAAGCACGCAACCGCTTTGCCAATGGAAGAGCGATTGCACCCAAACCGTAGAGGCACACCGTGCGACCGGCGAGCATCCTGCCCAGTGGCGCGCCGAGTACGCCGTTCCTGACATGGGCTTGCGCTCCTGGAAGATCGCGTAGGAGCGAAAGGATGAGCAGCATTGCGTGTTCAGCAACCGATTTGGCGTTGCCACCCGTCGCTGGAACATTCGCTACGAACACACCTTTACGCTTTGCAGCGTCCAGGTCAACGCCCTCCAACCCGGCTCCCCACTGCTGGATCAGTCGAAAGCTTCCTGCTTCGATGACCTCCGCGCCGATCCGCTGCATCTTCGGGATCACCACATCCACGCCCGCAAGATGCGACAACAGATTGGTATCGGAGCAGATGACGATCTCGTCGTTCGGGTTCAGCTTTTCGCGCAGATATTCGCGCGCATCCGGGAATGTGTTGCCGCAAAAGAGGATTCGCACTATGCCGTCTCCAGTTCGAGCGCCTGCTCATGCGCCGGAAGCGTATCCGCTCCGTGCATTCGATCGCGGCCGCGACTGCGGTCTTCATCAAGGGTCATCATGGTTGCTGAGACGCGAGCCATAAGGCGACCGTTCTCGTCGGTAACGTCACACTCGTAGAAGCTAAGGGTGCGACCGCGCTTGACTGTGCGGGCGGTTGCACGCAGCGTCCCGGAGAGTGCCGGGCGCATATAGCTGATGCTGGCCTCGATGGTGGTTGCGGTTTGCTCCGGCGCAAGCGCGGCCAGATGGGCTAGGCCGATCGCTGTATCTGCGATCGAAAAGATGGCTCCGCCGTGCGCGTAGCCAAAGAGATTGTGCAGAGGCTCGGAACACGGAACGCTGACGATGGCAGACCCTGCTCCGACACTCTCGACTGCGAAGCTAAGAGTCCTTCCATAGGGCATCATAGCCTGATCTCTTTCGCGTAGATGGTTCAGCATCTCTTGCACCGTGCAAACTCCTCGTCCGGAGGGATTCTCCTGTTTCAAGACTAGGCAGAATGACTCATAACGTCCAATATCTAAAATAGCCATAGTTGATATGCTTATAGATATATGCGAGACCAACTCGAGCTCAAACAGATGCGCTATTTTTTGGCTGTGGCCGAGACGCTTCACTTCGGACGCGCGGCGAGTCAGTTGCGCATGGCCCAGCCGAACCTGAGCCTGCAGATCAAGAAGATCGAGCAGACTCTTGGCCACGCGCTGTTGACGCGGACGACCCGAGGCGTGGCCCTCACACCTGCCGGTCAGTTTCTCGCGGCCCGAGCGGCAGCGCTGCACAATAGTTTCGAGGAGGCGCTTCAAACTGCGCGTCGCATCGGCGAGGGCGAAGAAGGTACGCTTTCCATCGGCTTCAGCGGTTCGTCGATGTACGGCAAACTGCCGTTTGTGCTGGACCGGTTTCGACGACAGTATCCAAAAGTCCAAGTCCAGTTACGAGAGATGTATGCGCACGAGCAGCAACCTCTTTTGTTGGATGGAACGCTGGATGCCGGGTTCATTCGCGATGGAGCGCACGTTCAGGGATTGCGAATGGCTCCTCTCTCGAAAGAACCGTTCCTTGCCGTCCTGCCGCAGTCGCACAGACTCTCCAAAGGTCGCGGCGCGCTTGCGCCGAATGAACTGCGGGAGGAGCCATTCGTGCTCTTCTCACCCCGCATCGCAAAACTCGCGTTTGAGCGCACGCTCGTAGTCTGCACAGCCGACGGATTTACACCGAACATCGCGCTGGAGGCGCCGCAGTGGGTCACCATCGTCAGCCTTGTTGCAGCTGGTATGGGCGTGTCGATAGCGCCGGAGAGCGTGGCTCGTTTGCACATTCCGGGAGCGGTGTTTCGTGCATTGCGCTCCAAAGGCTCGTCGTCCGTCGACCTGTGGACGGAGACTATGATCCGAAATCCCGCAGCAAGTCACCTTGCAAAGATTGCCAAAGCAGAGTTCGCAGGAGCTACCTCGTGATTTGCCTCGCCAGCCATGAGCGGTAACGAGAAACGCCGTTCTCGAAAGTGACCTGGTTGGATTGATGACAAATCGCCAATGCACTTATTGAAGCAAGATTAGTAACGGGAAGTGGGCTTGTCGGAAGTAGTCCCTCTGTCAATAAGTAAATTGGCGATTACGTGCTCATCCTGAGTGAGGATGGTGAAGTGAAGCACGATTGCAAGGATTGGCGGCATGTCTTCCTGCAGCCGCCACGGCCAACACGCAATCAGAACTCCGAAGTGAGCGTACACGTCGAAGGTTGCCATCTCGGTTCACTCTTCAGTGAGTGTGCTGTCCGCCTTGCAGGGACATGCACATGTTGGAAAATGCCGAGGAGGGAGATATCATGGTCTCGAATCGGGCCCCCAGACACCTTCGACCGACATTCGAGCTGCTCTCCGACGAGGGCTCACACAATATTTCCCCGATCCAGAAAATAAATCATCTCCGGTGCCCTCATCTTGCTGAGCGATATCAAAGTGCACGTAAGGTTCAAGTTCTCCGCACTGTGGTGTTCCGTGATGTTTTGTTACATCTACGGAGACTACTTCGAGCTGTACCAACCAGGGAAATTGCAGCAGATGCTGTCTGGCAAAACAGCGCTCGGCCCCGTGACACAGGGTGCTCTCCTGGGTATGGCCTCGGTCATGGCTGTCCCGAGCCTCATGGTCTTTCTCTCACTCGTTCTCCCGGCATCGGTGAGTCGTTGGCTGAATATCGTTCTCGGTGCCGTGTACACCGTGATCATGGTTCTGGCTGTCCATGGAAGTTGGCACTTCTATGTGTTCTTTGGACTGATCGAGATCGCCCTCACTCTCGGAATCGTCTGGTATGCCTGGACCTGGCCGAAAGAATCCGCCTCTTCGGTATCAAATGCCAGTCAAGCCCGGTAGCCACCTAATTCAAAGAAATAAAAGTAGATATCGTTTGCCGATTAGTTCCAGTCAACTCGATAAAATAGATTCAGAAGAAAAACGCCCCGGCAATCGCCGGGGCGTTTCACTTTTAGGTCTTCGCCTTGAGGTCCAAAGCTAAACCTAATCAATAGAAGATTTTGCACAAAAAGAGTAAGGGGAGGGGGGTACTACTTCTTCCCTCCGGCAAGCCGGTTCATCTCATAGCCCGCCATCAGGAATCCGCCTACTCCATAGACATGGCTGGCCGAGGGCTTGAACTTGCCCGGCTGCCCATCGACAGGCTGGATCGATCCCAGCCGGCCATCGGCGTAGACATGTTCAAGCATTCCCTTCCACGACCTCTCGACGACCGGGAAATACGTCTTGCGGTCGAGAATATGTTCATTGATTCCGTACGCGATGGCATAGGTGAAGAACGCTGAACCCGAGACCTCGGGCAGGTCATATGCCTCCGGATCCAGCAGGCCCGAACGCCACAGGCCGTCCTTGCCCTGGATCGACTTGACCTCCTCGGCCATCTGGCGGAACTGCTCGATGTACTTCGCGCGCGCCGGATAGTTCTTCGGCATAATCTCGAGTACCTTCACCAGGCCGCCCATTACCCATCCGTTGCCGCGCGACCAGTAGAGGTTCTTTCCGTTCGCCTGCTTCTGAGTCAGGTAGCGCTCATCGCGGAAGTAGAGATGATCCTGCTGGTTGTAGAGCGTCTTCGAGGTGAGCCACCACTCGTGGTCCATATAGTCGAGATACTTCTTATTCCCGGTCGCAAGATACATCCGCGACAGCACCGGCGGAGCCATGTAGAGCGCATCGCACCACCACCAGAGCAGCTTGGACGGATCGTCAGGGCGGCCGACCAGACGGTCCATGATCTCCTTGGTATTCGCCTCTCGCTCCGGCTTGCGCGCACTCTTTGGATCAGCCAGATAAAGATCCATGTAAGACTTGCCCATGGCCTGATCGTCGGCATGCGGAAAGCGGTTGTCGATCAGCTGCCACTTCTCCTGCTCAGAAAACTTGAACACGGCATCGCGGAACTTCGGATCTCCTGTGGTCTTCGAAGCTGCCAGCAGGCCGTCATAAAGTGCGGCATAGGTCCACAAGCGGTTGAAGGTCGGTTCGGCTTCCTTTAGCTGCCAGCTGGCGACCTTCTCCACCACGGCCTGAATCGCCTTGGGCTTCAGCTCCGCAGAGAGATCCGTAGCCAGCGGCCCCGGATCGTCCGGAGCACTTCCCGATGCTTTGGAATCTGGCACCGGTTTCCCTTGAGAGGCCGCCGACTGCGCAAGCGCAAAGGTGCTTCCAGCGGTGCACGCACTTAGAGCGATCAGGCCGATTGCGCCAGCGCGACGAGCAGACGACAGGCGGAAAAATGAAGAACGCAGCGATTGAAAATCCTTACCGGACATAAAAGACAGGGATTCCTTTCTGTTTCAATTGAGACCTTGATTCATAACAAGCGCGACCGCACTTCGCAGCCGTGCCGTGTTGCCTTCGAACGAAGGACGTAATTTCGGCGGTTTCGAGATGGTGTTCTGCTTCAGCTCTGCTTCGATCTTTGGACCGAACAAATGCCAGGCGCTCGTAATATCGCCCACGATGATGATCTCGCTCGGAGCCAGAGCAGAGGCGATCATCCGCAGGCCTCGACCCAGAAAACGAGACATCTTCTCCAGAGCCTTGATCGCGTTCGCATCCTCTGCCTGCGCAATCTTGACCAGAGCGGAAAAACTCGACAAACGCTTGCCGCTGATCTCCTGGTAATAACGAAGTCCCGCGCTGTTGGAAGCAACTGTCTCCCAGCAGCCACGTCCTCCACAGCCGCACACGTGGCCATTGTGCTCCATCTCCACGTGTCCGAACTCGCCGGCCATCCCATTGGCTCCGCGAAGCAGGCGTCCATTGGAGAAGATGCCGGTTCCGATTCCCTCGGACACATTGACGACCACCAGATCGTTAAGTCCGTCACTGTCTCCGAACCAAACCTCGGAGAGGGCGCAGGCATTGGCGACGTTCTCCATCTCAACGCGAAGTCCGGTCGCGCGATGAATTCGAGACTGGATGCTTTGCATCGGCCATCGCACATTGGGAGCGAAGATCGGTCTCTTCTGCAGAGGATCGGCACGACCTGGCAGGCTGACGCCGATGCCGTCGAAGGATTTGTCCGAATGATCCGTCATCAGCTTCTTGATCGCCGCAACGATCGGTGCTATGGCCTTATCGGGATCGTTCGGCAGTGCGACGATATTCTGCGCTACGATCTTCCCTCCAAGATCCGTCACGGCGACCGTCGTCTGCGCGGGATGAATGTCCAGCGCAATGACCGCCCGCTGATGATTAAGCTCAAGGAAAGTTGGCCGTCGTCCACGCGGCAGCCTTCCGGTCGATCCCTCCAGAACCCATCGCTCGCGGATGAGATCCTCGACGATCAGGGAGATGGTGCTGCGCTGCAGGCCGGAGATGCGGGCTAGATCCGCCCGTGAGATCGGCTGTCGCGTGCGAACCAGATTGAAGACAAGATTGCGATTGATCTGTCGCGGAGTCTTGTTCGAAGCACTCTGTTTTCTCGTAAACGTAAACGGATGTGTCGGAGGTGTGGGCATCTGGGCTTTCTCACTGAAGTACCGCAATCATGCAGCAATATCTTCTACGAAACTTAACCTGTCTTTGTTCTGCTTCGCTTCTGTTTACTTGACATTGCAGACAACGTGCCTTTATATCACTGACAGTCCGGCATTTTGTAGATGGTCTGA
>Ga0268266_10001911_pt1 | contig 23444 bp, 21 predicted proteins | sample KBSS13metaG_FD_190356 | JGI IMG/M metagenome (GOLD analysis project Ga0268266, IMG submission 190356) | Switchgrass rhizosphere microbial communities from Kellogg Biological Station, Michigan, USA - KBS S1-3 metaG (SPAdes) (version 2) | ecosystem: Host-associated > Plants > Roots > Rhizosphere... | reverse complement strand
CGGCCCGCGCGCTGGCGGCTGGGGCGCCCGACATCCTCACGCTCGCGCTGGATGCGGACTACAACTCTCACGAAGCTTTCACCCGCGCGTTCCGCGACCATTTCGGCGTCACGCCCGAGGTGGTTCGCGCCGGCGCGTGCCTTGATCGTCTCAAGCTTCAGGAGCCTATCGTCATGGATTCGACCCTGCTCGAAAACCTCAAGCCCCCGCGTTTCGAAACCTCCAGGCCGTTGCTGGTCGCCGGCATCAGCGAGCGTTGCACCCATGAAAACGGCGGCGCCGGCATTCCCAATCAATGGCAGCGCTTCCACCAGAAGGTCGGCGATATTCCGGACCGCGTCGGCAACGTCGCTTATGGCGTCTGCTGCAACGGCGACGATTCCGGCAATTTCGATTACATCGCCGGCGTCGAGGTATCCGACTTCTCCGATCTGCCGCGCGAATTCGCCCGCGTGCGGATTCCGGAAGCGAAATATGCTGTCTTCACCCACGCCGAGCACATTTCGAGCATTCGCCGCACCGTCCACACGATCTGGAATCTCTGGCTGCCGATCTCGGGCATGAAGGCGGCCGACGCGCCGAGCTTCGAGCGCTACGACGAGAAGTTCGATCCGGCCACCGGCAATGGCGGGCTGGAAATCTGGGTGCCGGTGATGGAATAACATCGCCGCAATGCTGCCCTGCGCCGCGGGATCGTTCGCGATTGCTTGGCAAGCCTGATCTGCTTTGCCATAACAGCGCGTAACCAAATGTTGCGCGTGGGAAACTGGCTTGAAAAATCCGCCTGCGCCAGGAAAAAGCCGGGAGGATTCATGGCCAATATCCGCGTTCTCGCCACCGATCTGGAGTTTCCCGAAGGCCCGGTCGTCATGCCCGACGGCTCCGTCGTGTTGGTCGAAATCCGCGGGAGAAGGCTGACGCGGGTCTATCCCGATGGGCGGAAAGAGGTGGTCGCGCAGATTCCCGGTGGCCCGAATGGCGCGGCGCTTGGCCCCGACGGCAAGATGTACATCTGCAACAATGGCGGCTTCAGCTGGATTCCCACCGGCAAGATGATTATGCCGGGGCCGCAGCCCGACGATTATCAGGGCGGCTCGATCCAGCGGATCGACATGCAGAGCGGCAAGGTTGAGACCGTCGTCGAGCGATGCGGTGAGCACGCTCTGCGCGGGCCGAACGACCTGGTGTTCGACAAGCACGGCGGCCTCTGGTTCTCGGACCTCGGCAAGCGCCGCGCCCGCGAAATGGATGTCGGCGCGTTCTATTATATCAAGCCGGGCATGAAGGAGGTCGTCGAGGCCGTGCACGGCGTGCTGCCCGCCAACGGCATCGGCCTGTCGCCGGACGAGAAGACGGTCTACATCGCGGAGACGCCGACCGCGCGGCTGTGGGCCTACGAGATCTCCGAGCCCGGCACCATCAAGCCGCGGGACGTGATCTATCGCGGCGAGCGCGGCAAGCCGATCGCGGGACTCGGCGGCTACCAGATGTTCGACTCGATGGCGGTGGAAGCCAACGGCAATGTCTGCGTGGCGACGCTGATCTCGGGCTGCATCTCCGTGATCGCGCCCGACGGCACGCTGGTCGAGCAGGTGCCGACCGGCGACCGCGTCACCACCAATATCGCCTTCGGCGGGCCGGATCTGAAGACAGCCTACATCACGCTGTCGGGCAAGGGCGAACTGATCGCGATGGACTGGGCACGGCCGGGGCTGGCGTTGAACTTTTTGAATAAGTGACGATGACCCTCATGGTGAGGAGCGGGTAGCGCGTCTCGAACCATGAGGCCACAGACGGGGCCTTCATCCTTCGAGACGCCGCTTCGCGGCTCCTCAGGATGAGGAGATGGAGTGTTTTGAATGGCCTTTCTTGAACCGGTTACCCTGCAGGGCAAGTACGCGCGGCTCGAGCCGCTGTCGCACGATCAGGTCGACGGTCTCACCGAAGCCGTGCGCGACGGCGAGTTGTGGAAGCTCTGGTACACCTTCATTCCGACCGCCGAGAACATGAAAAGCGAAATCGATCGCCGCCTCGGCCTGTTCGCAGCCGGCACGATGCTGCCTTTCACGGTGTACGATGCCGACGGCAAGGTCGCGGGCATGACCACCTATATGAACGTCGACGCCGCCAACCGCCGCGTCGAGATCGGCTCAACCTGGTACGCCAAGCGCGTGCAGCGCAGCGCGCTCAATACGCAGTGCAAATTGCTGTTGCTGACCCACGCTTTCGAGAAACTCGATTGCATTGCGGTAGAGTTCCGCACGCATTTCTTCAATCACCAGAGCCGGCGCGGCATCGAACGCCTCGGCGCCAAGCAGGATGGTATTCTGAGAAGCCACCAGATCGCGCCGAACGGAACGTTGCGCGACACGGTGGTTTACAGCATCATCGCCAGCGAATGGCCGACGGTGAAGGCGCATCTCACCTATCAACTCAACGAAAAGCCGCGGTAACAAGCCGCGCCAGAAGCGAGACGATGGAAACGTTTGATTATGTGATTATCGGCGCGGGCTCCGCAGGCAGCGTGCTTGCCAACCGGCTCGGCGAGGATTCCGCCAACCGCATCTGCGTGCTCGAGGCGGGCGGCAAGGACTGGCATCCCTACATCCATCTTCCGGCCGGCTTCATCAAGACGTTCCACATGAAGAGCGTCAACTGGGCCTACCAGCAGGAGCCAGGCCCCTGGACCGGCGGCCGCAGCATCTATGCACCGCGCGGCAAGACGCTGGGCGGCTCCTCGTCAATCAACGGCCACATCTATAATCGCGGCCAGCGCCAGGATTTCGACACCTGGGCGCAGCAAGGCAACCGCGGCTGGGGCTATCCGGATATCCTGCCCTATTTCAAGCGGCTGGAGCGGCGGATCGGCGAGGGCGACGAGACCTTTCGCGGGCGGGATGGCAAGCTCACCGTCACCACCATGGATTGGAACGACCCGCTCTGCGAAGCCTTCATGGAGGGCGCGGTCAGCCTCGGCATCCCGCGCAACCCCGATTACAACGGCGCGATCCAGGAAGGCGTGTCCTACTGCCAGCGCACCATCGAGAACGGACTGCGCATGAGCGCGGCGAAGGCGTTCCTGCATCCGGCGCGCAAGCGCGGCAATGTCGACGTCCGCACGCACGCGCATGTCACTAACATCATCTTTGAAGGTAAGCGCGCGGTCGGCGTCCGCTATCTCAAGGGCGGCAAGGGCGGCACGCCCGTCGAGGTGCGCGCCAGCAAGGAAGTCATTCTGTCAGGCGGCGCCTATAACTCGCCGCAGGTGCTGCAACTGTCCGGCGTCGGTTCGCCGGAACTGTTGCAGTCGCACGGCATCGAGGTCCGTCACGCACTGCCCGGCGTCGGCGAAGGCCTGCAGGACCACTACGCGCCGCGTTCCGTCGCGCGCGTCAAGAACATCCAGACCATCAACGAACTGCGTCGCGGCCTGAGCCTCTGGGTCGAGGCGCTGAAATGGGCCACGACCCGCCGCGGCCTGCTCTCGCTGTCGCCGACCATGGTCTACTGCTTCTGGCACTCCGGCGAGACCACCGAAAGCTCCGACCTGCAGCTCACCTTTACGCCGGCAAGCTACAAGGAAGGCGTGCAGGGCCAGCTCGAAGACGAACCCGGCATGACGGTGGCCTCGTGGCAGCAGCGCCCCGAGAGCCGTGGTTATGTCCGCATCCGTTCCGCCGATCCGTTTGCGGCCCCGATCATTCAGACAAATTACCTCGTCGAGGAGATCGATCGCCGCGTGGTGGTCGCTGGCATGAAGCTGGCGCGCCGGCTGCTCGCGTCCAAGCCGCTGGCGCCGTATTACGCCTATGAGGATTTCCCCGGGCCCAAGGTGCAGAGCGACGACGAGTTCCTCGCCGCCGCCACCGAACGCGGCACCACCACGTTCCATCCCGGCTGCACCTGCCGGATGGGGCCGGCGGATACCAAATGGGCTGTGGTCGACGACCAGTTGCGCGTGCACGGGCTGCAGGGATTGCGCGTGGTCGACGCCTCGATCATGCCGCGGATGATCTCGGCCAACCTCAACGCCTCGACGCTGATGATCGCCGACAAGGCCTCCGACATGATCCGCGGCAAGACCGCGCCGGAGGCCGTGAAGTTCGCCGAGCCGGCATAGAGTTGGCGCGAGGGCCATGGCGTTCGCGATCAAGGCCGCGGTTTCCGATCCGCGGCTGAAGACGTTCGCTTTTACCGCGCAAAAGACGATGTATGGCGGCAAGCACATCGTCGAAGGCGATACGGTTTTCGTGTTCGCGAGCGAGAACGAGGGCGGGCAGGGCCTTGTCGCGCGTGGCGTTGTGATTGCCGCCGAAGCGGTCGCCAGGAAACGCGGCATCGCCAGACAGACGCCGCGCGTGAGCGTCACCATCAAGCGCACCGCGTTCGCGAAGCGGCCGCTGGGGCGCAGTGAGCTCAGGCATTTCACCGACTGGAACGACGGCCAGCCCGCGACCGAACTCAATTTCAAGTTCTATCGTCAGGCAACGAACAAGATCGTCGGCATCTCGGATGAAGCGGCGGCGTTTCTCGGCGAATTCTTCTAGCGAGATCGGCGCGTGGTCCAGGCGCTGGGCGGCTCCCAGCTGATGCAAGTACTAAAATACCTCTGCACTATGCATCACCTTTGTGAACTGTCTCATTTGACCGGCTCCGGTTTGCCTCCACCTTGATCGCCGGCCGAGCGGAGCTTCTGCGCGGCGCAGACCTGGCCTGCGTCATCGAAGCACGCTGTGCTCGCCTGAGCCACGGTCGACGAAAAGCTGCGGCGTCCATCCAGCCAGCGACCCATCGGAGGCAACCGTGACGGTGTTCCCGCAGATCTCTCGTGGTTCAACCTTGACCGCTGCCCGCCCAGCTCTCTTCCGTCACAACGCGCGGCTATGCGCTCTCGCAGGTCTTGCGGCTTTCGCCATCGCGCTTGCTGCGCCGATGTCTGCGCGCGCGGATTGGCCGGAGCGGCCGGTCAAGCTGGTCGTCACGTTTCCACCCGGGAGCGCCAACGATGCGGCGGCCCGGATTTTCGCCGATGCGCTTGGCAAGAAATGGGGCAAGTCGGTGGTCGTCGAGGCTCGGCCCGGTGCCGAGGGCACGATCGGTGTCGGTTCGTTCGTGGCAAGCCAGGATGATCATACGTTGTTGTACACAGTGGCCGGCTCGGTCACCGTCGCGCCAATGCTGGTCGAGAAGCTGCCATACGATGTCGATCGTGACCTGGTGCCGATTTCCGCGACCACGGCGATCGTCCTGATGCTCACGGTCAGCAACCACCTATCCGTCAACAGCATCCCGGAGCTGATCGAGGCGTTGCGGGCGAGCCCCGGAAAATATGCCTGGAATTCTGGCCCGACCTTGCCGCGATTTGTATTTTCGGCATTCCTGAAGCAACACGATCTGAAGATGAACTTCGTCAGTTATCGCGCCGCCTCCCAGCCGCAGGCTGATCTTGGGGAAGGTCGCATCCAGGCGCTCCTGACGTCATTGACCGCGTCATCCTCGCCCGTGCAAGCCGGAAAGGCGCGCTTTCTCGCCGTCGTCAATCCGACCCGCGCCGCAACGCTGCCTGACGTCAAGACCGCGCGCGAGCTCGGATACCCCGAACTTGAAATCGAAGGGCTGGCAGGCATCTTCGGCAGCAAGATCTTGCCGAAAGCCGTGCGAAGCCGAATTGCGGCCGACGTTGCCGCCATCTGCCGCGATACCGATGTTCGCAGCAAACTGGAGGCCGGTGGGCACAATGTATTGAGCGGCACGACCGAGGAACTGAAAGCGGGGATCGAAAAGCAACGATCTGCGATGAACGAATTGGCCAAGGTAATCGATATCCGAAATCCGCAGTGATGTGACGAAAGGAGACACGATGTCATCTCAAGTATCGGCCTTGAGGCTTTTCGATCTCATACAGTCGCACCGCGTGACTGCAGTGATCTACGTGGCTGCCAGGCTCGGGCTCGCCGAGCTGTTGAGCTATGGGCCGCAGACGTCTGCCAAGCTCGCAAAGGCAACCGGCGCGGATGAACGGTCGCTTCGACGCCTGCTCATCGCGCTCTCCACGATCGGCATATGTTCGCGAACCGGCGAAGATAGCTATGCGCTGACGGAAGTGGGCGCCTGCCTCGACAGCGCGGCCGAGCAATCGTTCAAGGGCTGGGCAATCTTTGAAGCCGAAATGCTTTCAAAGTCCTGGAGCGGAATGCTTGAAACCGTGATGACCGGCAAGACGGGGGCAGAATTGCAGGGCTTCGCCAGCAGTTTCGAACTGATGGGGCGAACGCCTGAAAACGTCGACAAGTTCAACCTTGCGATGACCAATCTCACGCGGCTGGTGACGCCGGATATCCTTCGCTCCTACGATTTCAGCGGAATATCCCACCTGATGGATGTTGGCGGCGGATCGGGTGAATTGCTCGGCGCCATCGCGCAGCAGAACCTTAAACTGCGCGGCACCGTTTTCGATCTACCGAGGTGTGCCGAGGCTGCCGGCAAACACCTTCGGCAGATCGGGGTCAGCGACCGCATCGAATTCGTCGCCGGCGATTTCTTCAAAACCGTTCCGGCGGTGGCAGATGCGATCATTCTCAAGAGCATCATCCATGACTGGAATGATGCGCGAAGCATCTCGATCCTGCGCAACTGTCATCAGTCGCTGCCGGGCGGCGGCAAATTGCTGTTGGTCGAACGTCTGATGCCGGAGACGCCTGATATGGCCGACGAAGACAAGGCGCATGCGATGAGCGATCTGAACATGATGCGCGGGCCGGGTGGGGCCGAGCGCACTAGGGCGCAGTATCGCGAATTGCTCGAGCAAAGCGGCTTCGCGCTGACTGCGGCTCATCCGGCCGGCCGCTTCAACGTGATCGAGGCGCGTGCCGCCTAGCGAGTGCCGGGCGAGGGGATGCAACGCTCGTCCGGCATCACACCTCAGCCGTAAACGAAGGCCTTGTCCTTCAGGTCGATGGCCGGAAACTCGTCCTTCTCCGCCCAGTAGTCCTGGTTGTGCTGCCATTCCGGCTTGTCGCCGCGCTTGGGCAGGAGGTTCATGCCGCGCATCATGTAGCCGGGATTGAAATTTTCCGGATCGATCCATGGCAACAGCGGCATGTTGTGGTCTTCGGGCCGCAGCTGCGGCGTCACCTTTTTCACGCCGGTCTCTTTCATGTGCTGGAGCAGCCGGCACACGAAATCCGCGACGAGGTCGACGCGCAGCGTCCAGCTTGCGCGGAAATAGCCGAACACCCAGACGAGGTTCGGTACCCCGGTAAACATCATGCCGCGATAGGTGACCGTATCGGCGAAATCGAGCGGCTTGCCGTCGACTTCGAATTCGATGTCGCCATTGGCGCAGAGGTTGAAGCCGGTCGCGGTGACGATGATGTCGGCCTCCAGCTCCTTTCCGGACTTCAGCAGGATGCCCTTCTCGGTGAAGCGGTCGATCTCGTCGGTGACGACGGAGGCCTTGCCGGACTTGATGCCCTGGAACAGGTCGCCATCAGGGATGAACGCGATACGCTGCCGCCACGGCCGGTATTTTGGCGTGAAGTGGGTCGCGATGTCGTAGTCCTTGCCGAGATAGGCTTCGACCGCTGAAAGCAGATCCTTCTTCGCCGCTTCCGGCTCTGCGAAAGTCTTTTTGGTGAAGGCGTCCTGCTCGAACAGGATCTTGCGCCGCGTGATCTCGTGGATCCATGTCTCGTCGACCTGCAGTTTCCGCAGCTCCTCGGCGATCTCGATCGCGTTGCGCCCGGTGCGGAAATAGGTCGGCGAGCGCTGCAGCATGGTGACATGCGCGCAATCCTTGGCCATCGCCGGGATCAGCGTCGCCGCGGTCGCGCCCGAGCCGATCACGATGACACGCTTGTTCCTGTAGTCGAGGTCTTCAGGCCATTTCTGCGGATGGACGATCGGACCCTTGAATTTGGCCATGTCCTTCCACTCCGGCGTATAGCCCTCGGTGTGGCGGTAATAGCCCTGGCACATCCAGAAGAAGCTGGTGGTGAAGCGCAGCTTCTCGCCGGTGTCGGTGCGGGTAGCTTCGATGGTCCAGAGGTTCTCCTCGCTCGACCATTTCGCCGAGGTGATGGTGTGCTGATAACGGATGTGGGGTGCGAGATTGTTTTCCTCGATCACGTCGCCCATGTATTTCAGGATTTCCGGGGCACTGGCGATCGGCGCCGATGTCCACGGCTTGAAGCGGTAGCCGAAGGTGTGCAGGTCGCTGTCGGAGCGGATGCCGGGATAACGGTGGGTGGTCCAGGTGCCGCCGAACGTCTTCTGGGCTTCAAGTGCAACGAACGTCGTTCCGGGGCATTGCGTGGCGAGATGGTAGGCTGCGCCAACGCCCGAAATGCCGGCGCCGGCGATCAGTACGTCGAAATGCTCCGTTGCACCGCGCGCAGTCGCTTCAATCTGGGTTTGGACGTTCATCTTCCCTGTCTTTTTTCGTTTGTAGTTTGAAAACGAAACGCCAGAACCTTGAGCTCTGGCGCCATAGAGAATTCGCGAATTAGACTTCGCGGCGACTGAGGAACGCCAGCCGCTCGAACAGGTGCACGTCCTGTTCGTTCTTGAGCAGCGCGCCGTGCAGCGGCGGGATCAGCTTGCGCGGATCGCGCTCCCGCAGCATTTCCGGGGTGATGTCCTCGTTCAGCAGCAGCTTGAGCCAGTCGAGCAGCTCCGAGGTCGAGGGCTTCTTCTTCAGGCCCGGCACTTCGCGCACCTCGAAGAAGATCCGCAGCGCCTCTTCCACCAGCCGCTTCTTGATGCCGGGGAAGTGCACGTCGACGATCCGGCCCATGGTGTCGGCGTCGGGGAACTTGATGTAGTGAAAGAAGCAGCGGCGCAGGAACGCGTCCGGCAGTTCCTTCTCGTTGTTCGAAGTGATCATCACGATCGGGCGCAGGCTCGCCTTGATGTTCTCGCCGGTCTCGTAGACGAAGAACTCCATGCGATCGAGCTCGAGCAGCAGGTCGTTCGGGAATTCGATGTCGGCCTTGTCGATCTCGTCGATCAGCAGCACCGGGCGCTTGTCGTGGGTGAAGGCTTCCCACAATTTGCCGCGCTTGATGTAGTTCGAGATGTCGGAAACGCGGGGGTCGCCGAGCTGGCTGTCGCGCAGGCGGGACACCGCGTCGTATTCGTACAGGCCCTGCTGCGCCTTGGTGGTCGACTTGATGTGCCAGGTCAGCAGCGGTGCGCCGAGCGCCTTCGCAACTTCCTCCGCCAGGACGGTTTTGCCGGTGCCGGGCTCGCCCTTGATCAGCAGCGGGCGTTCGAGCACGATCGAGGCGTTGACGGCGACCTTGAGGTCGTCGGTGGCGACATAGTCCTTGGTGCCGGTAAATTTCATCTATCCGTTTGCCTTGTTGTTCGTTCTTGAGCCGCTCGCGGCCTGAACATTGAACGACCGCCGGTCCGGCGGTCGCGATTGGAATGAATGCACTAACCCTCAGCGTCTGATCAGCGACAGGATCACCAGGATGATCACGGCGCCGATGGTTGCGTTGATGATATCGCGGACCCAGCCGGCGCCGAGGCTGACGCCGAGTTGCGGCAGCAGCCAACTCGCCAGCAGCGCGCCGATGATGCCGACCACGATGTTGCCGAGGATGCCAAAACCCGCGCCCCGCACGATCAGCCCGGCAAGCCAGCCCGCGATACCGCCAATGATCAGCGCCGCAATGATGCCCATCGAATTTCCCCTGCCGGAATAAGCCCTTTATGGCTCAATTGTAATTGAAAAACCCTCCCGGTCTAGGCCTGACAGCTATGCGTCGGCCTTTGGCTCGCCCTGGCTCTTGACGGGCGCTGTGCGGCGGGCAATCTGTATTCCATGTTCCTGCAATTCTTCACATCGCTCCGCGACGCGCAGGTCCCGGTGACCTTGCGCGAATACCTGACGCTGATGGAGGCGCTCGACGCCGATCTCGCGGATCAGACGGTCGAGAATTTCTACTATCTCTCCCGCGCTGCCCTGGTGAAGGACGAGCGCAACCTCGACAAGTTCGACCGCGTCTTCGGCTCGGTGTTCAAGGGGCTGGAAAGCCTGCTGGACGCCATGGACAAGGCGGAGATCCCCGAGGAGTGGCTGAAGAAGCTCGCGGAAAAATACCTCACCGAGGAAGAGAAGAAGCAGATCGAGGCGATGGGCTGGGACAAGCTCATGGAGACGCTTCGCAAGCGGCTTGAGGAACAGAAGGGCCGCCACCAGGGCGGCAGCAAGTGGATCGGCACCGCCGGCACCTCGCCGTTCGGCGCGCACGGCTACAATCCGGAAGGCGTCCGGATCGGGCAGGAGAAGAATCGCAACAACCGCGCCGTGAAGGTGTGGGACAAGCGCGAGTTCAAGGATCTCGACGGCAATGTCGAGCTCGGCATCCGAAACATCAAGGTCGCGCTGCGGCGCCTGCGCAAGTTCGCCCGCACCGGCGCGCCCGACGAACTGGATCTCGATACCACGATCAGGGAAACCGCCAACCACGGCTATCTCGACGTCGTCATGCGGCCCGAGCGTCGCAACGCGGTGAAGGTTCTGGTGTTCTTCGACATCGGCGGCTCGATGGATTCGCATATCGAGCAGGTCGAGGAGCTGTTCTCGGCGGCGAAGTCCGAGTTCAAGCACATGGAGTATTTCTACTTCCACAACTGCCTCTATGAAGGCGTCTGGAAGCAGAACAAGCGCCGCTTCACCGACCGCACGCCGACCTGGGACGTGCTGCACAAGTATCCGCACGACTACAAGGTGGTGTTCGTCGGCGACGCCTCGATGTCGCCCTACGAGATCATGGTACCGGGCGGCTCTGTCGAGCACGTCAACGAGGAGGCAGGCTCGGTCTGGCTGGAGCGGGTCACGCGCACCTATCCGCACACCGTGTGGCTCAATCCGGTGGCGCAGAAGCACTGGGACTATTCGGAATCCACCACCATCATCCGCCGGCTGTTGTCGGGGCGCATGTTTCCGATCACGATCGAAGGCCTCGAAGGCGCGATGAAGGAACTGGTGCGATAGGTCTGCTTCGTCATTCCGGGACGCGCGCAGCGCGAACCCGGAATCCAGAGATCGTTTTGCCCGCTCGGGATTCCGGGTCTGGTCCTTTGGACCCCGGAATGACGGCCAAGAAACTTCAAGGAGTGCAAATGCCCCAGACCATCCACACCGGCATCAAGGCCTTGATCGACGAGGCCAATGCGGCGATCGAGACCGTCAGCGCCGCCGATGCGATCAAGGCCGCGCAGGATCCCAACGTCGTGATCGTCGACATCCGCGACCCGCGCGAGATCGAGCGCGACGGCAAGATCCCCGGTGCGTTCTCCTGCACGCGCGGCATGCTGGAATTCTGGATCGATCCGCAAAGCCCCTACGCCAAGCCGATCTTCCAGGAAGACAAGAAGTTCATCTTCCACTGCGCCGGCGGACTGCGTTCGGCACTCGCGGCCAAGACCGCGCAGGACATGGGCTTGAAGCCGGTCGCCCACATGGGCGGCGGTTTCGCCGCCTGGCGCGACGCCGGCGGCCCGATCGAAAAGTGGGAGCCGAAGAAGAAGGGGTGACGGTCGCCATGACCATCACCCGTCATGCCCGGGCTTGTCCCGGGCATCCACGTTCTTTAGCGGAAGCAAAGCAAGGCCGTGGATGGCCGGGACAAGCCCGGCCATGACGAGCTTGAAAGGATTTGTCGTATGCCCGCCACCAACGACCCGCTCGTCTCCACCGAATGGCTCGCCGCGCACCTGAACGATTCGAACGTCAAGGTGATCGACGCCTCGTTCAAGTTGCCGGGCGTGCTGCCGCTGCCAAAGGACGATTATCTCGCCTCGCATATTCCCGGCGCGGTCTTCTTCGACGTCGACGCGGTGTCCGATCATTCCAATCCGCTGCCGCACATGTTTCCGTCCGCCGAGCAATTCGGCCGCGATGTCGGCGGGCTCGGGATCGGCAATGACGACACCGTCGTGCTCTATGATTCCGGCGGCTGGGTTGCCGCGCCCCGCGTATGGTGGATGTTCCTGTCGTTCGGCAAGGAGGTGCGCATCCTCAATGGCGGCCTGAAGAAATGGGTTGCGGAAGGCCGCAAGGTCGAGAAGGGCGAGGTGACGCCGAAGCCTGCGAAATTCAACGCGACGTTCGATGCGCGGCGCACGCGCAGCATGCAGCAACTCGAGGCAAATCTTGCAAGCCGCGCCGAGCAGGTGATCGATGCGCGCGCCAACGAGCGCTACCAGGGCAAGGTCGCAGAACCGCGGCCGGGCCTTCGCTCCGGCCACATCCCGGGCAGCCTGAGCCTGCCCTACAACAACCTGTTCGACGCCGCGACCGGCACGATGAAATCGCTGGAGGAGTTGCGCGCGGCGTTCTCCGGCGCGGGCGTAAAGCTCGATGCGCCGATCGTGACGAGTTGCGGTTCCGGCGTCAGCGCCGCGGTGCTGACGCTCGCGCTCTATCGCCTCGGCGTCGAGAATCCGGCGCTGTATGACGGCTCATGGACGGAGTGGGGGGCAGCCGGCGGCCCGCCGGTTGCGACCGGTCCGGCCTGATTCGCAAATCGAAGCGCTACCGTGTTGCGGGCATCCCCGGGAACGGTGTGAACGGATTGGGTTGCTGCTGCTGCAGAGTCAGCACGGCCTCTCGCGCCAGACGCGCTCGCCGCGCAGCCAACATCCGCCGCCGTTCCCGAGCCCGCTGTGCGGCCCGCTGCCTGAGGACGCTGCGGTCCGGCCTCGCGTTCGCTACCTTCTCCTCGATGATGACGGCAGGACCGCCGAGCGTGGCGATCAGGGTCGTGGCGATACTGCCTTCGAACGGCGGGATATCCGCGGCCGGCTCCGGCGAAGTTGCAAGCACCGAGGCGGGCTCCGGCGTTGCCGCGATGGCGGCGATCTGCACTTCCGCATTGGGGGCGGGCGCTTCAGTCGCGGTCGCAGAAGGCGGGGCGATCGGTGTCTCCGCGCTTGCTTCCTTCGCCGGGGCTTCCGGCTTTGCAGCTTCGACCTGTGCCGGCTCCGTGGACGTCAGCACCGCCAGCTTCTCGGACTCGGCCGGGGCTTGTGAGGCCGGCGCCGGGAGATCGGTGGCGGTTTCCGGGGCCGCGGCGGCCGGAGCATTCTCCGTTGGCGTATCGACGCGCAGCAGCGCCAGCGTCGGCGGCTGGTCGTCGTTCTGGCGGGCAAACATCGGCTGGGGCGGTGCCCGGCGTGCGGGAAGGTTGGCAAATTCCTCATGCGCGGCGCGCAGCAGGGCGGCGGCGCCGAGGCCAAAAATCAGGATCGACATCGAGAGCACGATGGCGGTGAACAGAAAACGAAAGCCGGGAAGCATGGACGCGAGTTCCAGCCCTCCTTGAATCCGGAGGGTTATTGATGCCAAGGGAACGCGGTGACCACTGGGTGGCGTGATTCGCGCGGGGGAGCGCTGGGCGAATCAGGCTGATTTGAGAGTATCTCAGCGCATGCCGGCTTTTTGTTACAAGAATCTGGGTTTGAAAGGCGATTTCCGGCGCGCTGAGGCATCTTTGCCGCAGCCTGCCGGCGATCACAAATGACTGGCCGGGGCCGAAATTGGCGGACTTGTCTTGAATGTGCCGCTATCTTCCGTCATCTGCCGTTAACCGTCCGGTGGGGCTTGGGGTCTATACAAAGGCGATGATGAATAACCGCATTTTGACGATTTGTGCCGCCGTTGCCGCAGGCCTGGCAGGAACTTCGCTCGCTCATGCGCAGCAGGGCTATCCCGCGCCCGGCCAAGGTCAAGTCTACGTCGATCAGCCCTATTCGACGGCTCCGGGACGCGCTGCTCAAGGTGGCTATGTTCAAGGTGGTTACGTGGCTCAGGAACGTCGCGGCCCCGGCGAACCCGATTTTGACGGACTGGACGATGACGACGCGCCGAACGCGGCTGCGCTGCCGCCCCCTGGTCCGGTGATGTCGCCCAGCGATCCCCGCTATGGCCGTCCGGCGGGTGCTCCGGTTTATTCCGACCGTGGCGCTCCAGCGCCGACGGGTCCGATTCTCTCTCCAGACGATCCGCGCTATGGCCGCCCGGCCGCCGCGCCCGTTTACTCGGACCGTGGCGGTCCGGCCCCCACTGGCCCGGTGATGTCGCCCGACGATCCGCGTTATGGCCGTCCGGCCGGTCCGCCCCCGGTGATCTATGGCGACCGCCCGTCCGGCTCGCAGCAGCCGGCTTATGCGGATCGCGGCGATAGCCGCATTCCCGGCGCCGGCATTGTCTATCCGAATGACGACCGCGCTGGCCTGCGCCCGCCAGGCGCGATCGGCGACCGCCCCGCTGCTGCCGGCGCACAGCCGCAGCAACCCGGAGCTGACGGCAGGCCGGTACAGCTTGCCGCGCTGCCGCCTGAAGAGCAGCCGGAAGTCGGCCCTGCGCAGCTCCCTCCGCACCTGCGCCGTCAGGAAGTGACCTTCCCGACCAAGGAGCCCGCGGGCACCATCGTCGTCGATACCGCCAACACCCATCTGTACTACATACTCGGCGGCGGACGCGCGATCCGCTATGGCGTTCGCGTCGGCCGCGACGGCTTTACCTGGAACGGCGTGCAGAAGATCTCCCGCAAGGCCGAGTGGCCGGATTGGCATCCGCCGACGGAGATGATCGAGCGTCAGCCCTATCTGCCGCGCTTCATGGCCGGTGGCCCCGGCAATCCGCTCGGCGCGCGGGCGATGTATCTCGGCTCGACCGTCTATCGCATTCACGGCACCAACCAGCCCTCGACGATCGGCAAGTTCGTCTCCTCGGGCTGCATCGGCATGCTCAACGAGGACGTCTCGGACCTGTTCGAGCGCGCCAAGGTCGGCACCCGCGTGGTGGTGCTGCCCGGCGGTGCGCCGCCCGCCAACACCGCAAGCGCGTCAGCGGCTCCGCCGCCCGGTGGCCCAGCTGCCGCAGCACCCCCCGGCGGACCCGCACAGGCCCAGCTGGCGCCTGTTGGCGGCACGCAGCCGACCGTCGTGCCGCCGCTGCCCGCCCCGGTCACCGTTCGCTGAACCGATAGATCCGATTGTCTTCGCGGCTTTCGCCCTTCCGCTTTCAGCGGGAGGGCGATTTCGTTGCGGCAGCCACTGGCGTCAGGTTGAACCGTCAGGTCATGGGTCGCTGGAGCGCAGTGCCATCCATCCCCTCGGCCAACAATCCGAGATGCGTCAGGACGGTGGGAGCGATGTCGACCACCGCCGCGCGATCGCCTCGTATCTGTCCCGCCGCAAAGCCAGCTCCGCTGATCATCAGGAATGGCGACTGCTCGTGGGCGCCAAAGCCCCCGTGCTGACCGCAGCCAAGACGATCCGGCTTACCGGACGCCGGTTTGGCGACCAGACTCGTACCAGGCACACCATACGCATTGACCGCGTCGCTCGCGCGCATCGAGACCGCGAAGGCAAGATACTGGTGCGGTGCCTGTCCGATGAGATGCAAGTCGTCGGCCGGGACGACGCGACCCGCCCAATCAGCGTGGTTCAGATGCACGCCCAGCGCGCGCACGCGATCCGAATAATCAGGATGCACATATATCAGGGCTGACGTGCCGTTCGAGCTGACGACAATATCGCGCGAGATGTCAGAATCCTTCAGGCCGGCAACGACTAGATCGCGTTCGATATCGATGACATCGGTGACGGTCTGATGACCATGATCGGAACCGATGAAGAGCAGAATATCTTCGCCGGCGGCGCGACAGGCATCGACGGCGTCGATCACCTCCCGCGCGCGCAGATCCGATTGCCTGAGGGCCTCCAGATACTCCGCAGACCCCAGCGGGTGATTGTGTTGCGTTGCATCTGGATCTCCGAGCCAGAGGACACCCAGTGCCGGACGCCGCGCGAACAGCACGTCTCGAATGAAGCGTCCCGTCATCATGCGATCGCCGTTCAGGTCGGGCTCGACGCGCATCTGTTCGGTCTCTGGCAGCGGGATGCGACCGGGGCCGAAGGAGCCGGCGCGATGATACACGTAACCATGGCCGTCGGGATCATGAGCATAGGCCGCGCCGGGAGACACGTTGCTGAAAATGACGGCGCCTCCGTCAGCTGAAAGACGTTCAGCAAGAGTCGGTACCGCCAACGAGCGACCGGTGACCTTGCGCTTGTGCTGCAGGAAGTCCGGTCGCCCGGCATCGTGGGGGACCAGGACGCCGTCTTCCATGAGCGCCATCGAATTGCCCTGCAGTTCGTGACGGGCGGGAAAACATCCGGTGGCGATGCTCGCGGATACTACGCGCGTGCAGGACGGGAACACCGTGCGGTAATCGGCGAATGTCTCTGCACGCCGGCGGAAGGCCATCAGATTCGGCGTCGCTTCCTGGGTGATCTGGTCCCGCCGGAGACCATCAAGGGTGACGAGGATAGTGCGACGCTTCAATTTGTGGCCTCCATTGCGGTCGAGCCGCGAAATGCGATGGTTTCGAGCCAGCCGGCAATACACAGCAGATCGCGGTCGCCGCCGTGACGGCCGATAAGCTGGATTCCGATCGGAAGACCTTGACGACCCCGGAGCAGGGGCAGCGACACCGTCGGCAAACCACAAAGGCTCCACGGCATCGACATGACGCCGGAGCCTGGCCCATCCTCGATCCGGGTCGCTTCGGTTGGCGCCGACAAGGTGATCAATGCGTCGTGTGCGGCGAAAAGATGCGAGGCCAGTTCAACCAATCGGTCGGCCAGCGCATCTGACGCCAGGTAGTCAGCGGCGCTGATCGTGCGTCCGGCGGCGATGCCATCTTGCAGCGGGCGGCAATAGCGGTGGCGGATTTCGTCGGGCTCCGATCCGAAGCGATAGGCGAGGTGCGCATTCAGCAAGCCGAACGTAACATCGATCGCCCGGTCGAATTCGCGGGGAAGTTCGATCGATGCGATCTTCATCGGCAGCGCTTCAACGAACGCCTCGAAAGCTTCGCGAGCGCCGTCGTCGACGGATGCCCAGCCCGGGCCCTTGACGAGGCCGAGACGGGGTGTCGGCGGGTTGAGAGCAATATCGCCCAGAACGGGATCGAACGCGCCGGCGAAAAGCGCGAGATCCGCGGTCGAGCGCGCCAGCAGCCCCAGATGGGCCATGCGAGGCACCAGCACGTTCGATCCAGCCATCGATGTGAATCCAAGCGAAGGCTTGTATGCGAATACGCCGCAGAACGAGGCAGGGAGCGTTGTCGATGCGGTGTGCTGGGTGCCGAGCGCCAGTGGTACCATGTGGTCAGCGACCGCAGCCGCCGAACCCGCCGACGACACACCGGGTGATCGCGACAGGTCGTGGGGGTTACGCGTGGGACTGGGGTGGTACATCCCGAATTCAGATGTGGTGGTCTTGCCGACGATGATCGCACCGGCCCTGCGGAGCATGGCGACCGCGGCAGCGTCGGTCGTCGGCTGGCGGCCGCGAAGTGTCTCGCTGCCGTATTCGGAAGGCATATCGTGGGTGTCGAACACGTCCTTCACACCCACTGGAAGGCCGTGCAGCGAACCGAGCGGCCGCCCTTCCGCCCGTTGTCTGTCAACCAGCCTTGCTTGCTCGAGCGCGCGCGCGGCATCGAGGAAAGCCCATGCCCTGATCTGCGGCTCGCGGGCGGCGATCCGGTCGAGGCACGCTGTCATCAGTTCGCAGGCGCTGATCTGCCCCTGCCTGAGTTTGGCGATCAGGATGCGGGCCGAGGCCCGGTTCAAATCCGCATCCGACGTCACGGGCAGAGCAGACGCTACCGTCACCTGGCCGTCGGAGAATCCGCTGCCCGCATCTCCCGCCGTCATCGGACCGGCGCGGACAGGAGACAGCCGGAGTCGGCTGCTGGCCGGAAAGCAACCGAAGCCGCCACGGTGGCAATCCGTTCGTAATAATCCCACGGACGTTTGCTCTCGGAAGGTGATTTGACGCGATATACGCCGAGGTCGTAGGCGAGACGGCCGTTTGCCTGGATCACCGCCTGTTGCCCGAAGCGATCGACCGGAAGCCTGCGCATCTCCGCATTGACGGTTGCGGCATCGTCACTCTTGGCACTTTTCGCCGCCTTCAGGAAATGCAGGGTCCCGGCATAAACGCCGGCCTGTTCGCGCGTTGGCATTCGACCATGCTCTTTGAAGAATCGTGTGGCGAAGCTGCGGGTCTCCTCGTTGTCGTCCCAGTAAAATCCCGACGTGATGATAAGGCCCTGTGCCGTTTCCAGCCCGAGACTGTTGATGTCGGTGACGAAAGCATGAAGCGCGGCGATCTTTTGTTTGCGGACCACCTCGAACTGGCCTGCCTGTTTGATGGCGTTGACGGTGTCGGCGCCCGCGCTTGCAAGGGCCACCACCTGCGCCTTCGAATCCTGCGCGCTCAAAAGCAGTGACGCGAAATCGGCGGTGTTGAGCGGGTGACGTGCGCTGCCTAGTACCTTCCCGCCGCGATCCCGGACGACGGCGGAGGCATCCTTCTCAAGGTCATGGCCAAATGTGTAGTCGGCGGTCAGGAAGTACCAGGACTTCTGTCCCTGATCGGTCAACGCAGCCGCCGTGCCGCGCGCGAGCGAGTAGGTGTCGTCGGTCCAGTGGGTAACGTAAGGCGAGCAGCGCGCGCCGGTGATTTCGACGCTTGCCGCACCTGACACCAGCAGCGACCGTTTTTTCTCGGTTGCGATCGTCATCAATCCCAGCACGGCGCCGGAATGAGGCAGGTCGACGATCACGTCGACGCCTTGCCGGTCGAACCACTCGCGGCCAAGCGCTGCGGCCACGTCGGGCTTGTTCTGATGATCTGCGGTGATGATCTCGATGGGCATGCCGTCGATCGAGCCGCCGAAGTCGGCAACGGCCATTCGGGCTGCCTTGATCGAGCCGGGGCCGCCAACGTCAGCGACGACACCGCTCTGATCACCCATGACCCCGATGACGATTTTGTTGTCAGAGAACTGACCCCACGCCGGTCCCGCGAGGGTGACGCTGAGCGCGAGCGGAAAAAGGGATTTTCGAAGCATGTGAGCCCCCTTGTTAAGATTGCGGGACCCTAGCAAGGCGCTGCGACACATATGTGACTGTAGCGGTACATTTGTGATTTTGGTATCGGCACCGGTGCGAATGGCGTAGGACAGTGGCTTGCCGACGCATGTGCGACAGAGGTGGGGATGTCCGAGCTTCAGATAGGAGACGGAGAGGCTGGAAGCGAAGCGGCCCTCGCGGCCCGTATCTGCTGGTACTATTACAAGGAAGGCCAGACGCAGGACGTCATCGCGCGACATCTGAAGATCACCCGAAAACGCGTCAACCAGATCCTGGGCGAGGCCAGAGAGAGCGGCATCGTCCAGATCACGATTGCGAGCCCGACGGGGCCGTGCAGCGAACTTGAAGCCCGCCTGGTTGCGAAATTTCGGCTCAGATGTGCGATCGTGATTCCTTCGCCGGTAGGTGGCACGGACGTTCGCAATCTGGTCGGCGCCGCCGCGGGCCGCTACATCTCGGAACGCCTGCCGCGGGCAGGCACCTTGGGGATCACGTGGGGCGGCACCATCAACATGGCCGCGCAAAATATTTTGCGCCGTTCCGGCGAAGGATGCCGGGTCGTGCTGATGTGCGGCGGCCTTGCCGAGAGCACAGCAATCAACCCATACGATAACGCGGCGATGACGGCGCGCGCCCTGAATGCGCGGTGCTATTACGTTACGGCGCCAATGTTCGCGCCCACGGAGTCGCTTCGCGATGCGCTGATTTCGAGCGAGCCCGTCAGCGCGGTGCTGGCGATGGTAGCGGAATTGGACATCGCGTTGCTCAGCGCGATCGATTTGTCAGAGCAGTCGAAGGCGCTCGAATATGGCGTGATATCGCGCGAAACCTGGCAATCCCTGCGCGAAGCCGGCGCTGTAGGTGACATCTGCGGCCACTATCTGGACCGGGACGGGAAGACCGTCGCGCATCCGCTGACCAGACGCGTGATCCATCCGCCCATGCACCATCTGCTCGAGGTACCCGAGCGGGTGCTGCCTGCTGGCGGGCTTCACAAAGTTCCAATCATCCAGGCGGCGATCCGCGCCGGACTCGCAGACACCCTGATCACGGACGAAAACGCCGCGATCGCCCTTTGCGCCAAGCAAACACCGTAGTCGCGGACCATAGCCTTGGCCCGCCGACGCCTACGCCAGCCGCTGCTTCGGCTCGCCCTTGAACCAGGCGTCGATGCCGTCGACCATCTGCCGATAGTGGTTTCGAAAGCTGTCCTCGGTGACGTAACCGAGATGCGGCGTCAGCACCATGTTGTCGAGCTTGCGGAAGGGATGGTCGACCGGCAGCGGCTCGACCGCGAACACGTCGATGCCGGCGCCGGCGATCTTCTTCTGCGTCAGCGCTTCCAGCAGCGCGCCTTCGTCGATGATCGGCCCACGCGCGGTGTTGACGATATAGGCGGTCGGTCTCATCCGCGCGAGGTCGGCGGCGCCGACCAGTCCGCGCGAGCGCTGGCTCAGCACCACATGGATGGTGACGATGTCGGCGGTTGAAAACAGCTCGTCCTTGCTGGCATAGGTGACGCCGACTTCCTTGCACTTTTCCGGCGTCAGGTTCGGGCTCCAGGCGATCACGTTCATGCCGAAGGCCTGCGCCAGCTTCGACACCTTGGTGCCGAGCTTGCCGAGGCCGATCACGCCCAAAGTCCGGCCCTCGATCTCCATGCCGACGAATTTCTGCAACGGTTCGCCGGCATGCATGCGGGCGTTTTCGCGACCGATATTGCGGGTCAATTCCAGGATCAGGCCCATGGTCAGCGGCGCGGTGGGGTCGCGGCCAAACTGGGTCCCGCACAGCGTAACCTTGTGGTCCTTGGCGGCTTCCATGTCGATCGCGGCGTTGCGCATGCCCGAGGTGATCAGCAGCTTCAGGTTGGGCAGGGCTGCAAACATGGTGCGCGGAAACGGGGTGCGTTCGCGCATCGCGCAGATGATCTCGAAATCCTTCAAGGCACTGATGGCCGCTTCAGCCGTCGCAAACGGCTGGTTGAATACCGTGACGTCGACGCGGTCGTTGACCTTGGACCAGTCGGCGACCGTCAGCGCCACATTGAGATAGTCGTCGAGGATTGCACAGCGCAGCCGCGTCATGGGAAAGGTCCGTTGATGGCGAGGGTGACGGCGGATCGCCGTCAGGGAAGGTCGCCATGTTTGCGCGCAATCGGGAGCGGCGCAAGCGGACAAATAGCAGTTTCGAGCGAAGCATGCCCTCGGACCTGGTCCGGGGGTGTGACCGGTTCGCGTGAAGATGACGCGTCAAAAAATCGAGCTGCAGGGCAGGCTCAACTAGCCGGAAAAGCTCAGCTCTGGTCGCCGGGATGTTTCGCGCGCCAGGCCGGGCCGGGGCCGCGCATATAGTGCAGTTCCGGGCGGTACGGGTTGAATGCGATGGCGATGAACCTGAGCCAGAAGGCGCGGAGTTCTGCCAGCGGTTTTGCCAGTCCGGCGCCAGTATGGGCCGGGGAGTGAAGGGATGCCGATCCGATCGTAGCCATGACGCGGGCCCTTGTTCTTCAAACGCCTTTTTCGGCGCTGAAAACCAGTTTTCGCCCAATTTATTAAAACATAGTTTCAATTGTCTGGATCTCGCCAGACATGGTGTCTATCCCGTATTCATCCGTGGTGAACGGATGGAAAACGGGGTTCCCGCGGTTGCCCTTTGGCGGCCGCGCCGCTACATCAGCGGCAGCAAAATTTCCATAAATCCTCCGGTTTCAAGGGATCGCGATGGCTCGCCAGTTCGTCTATTTCATGCAGGGTTTGACCAAGAGCTACCCGACCCGAAAGGTGCTCGATAACGTCCATCTGTCGTTCTACCCCGACGCCAAGATCGGCGTGCTCGGCGTCAACGGCTCCGGCAAGTCGACCCTGCTCAAGATCATGGCCGGCCTCGACAAGGAGTATAACGGCGAGGCTTGGGTCGCCGAGGGTGCCCGGGTCGGCTACCTCGAGCAGGAGCCGCAGCTCGATGCGTCCAAGTCGGTCCGCGAGAACGTCATGGAGGGCGTCGCCAAGCAGAAGGCGATCCTCGATCGCTACAACGAACTGGCGATGAACTATTCGGACGAGACCGCCGACGAGATGACCAAATTGCAGGACGAGATCGAGGCCGCGGGCCTCTGGGATCTCGACAGCAAGGTCGATCAGGCGATGGATGCGCTGCGCTGCCCGCCCGACGATGCCGATGTGACCAAGCTGTCGGGCGGTGAGCGCCGCCGCGTCGCGCTCTGCAAGCTGTTGCTCGACCAGCCCGAACTGCTGCTGCTGGACGAGCCGACCAACCATCTCGACGCCGAGTCGGTGTCGTGGCTGGAAGGCCATTTGCGCAACTATCCCGGCGCGATCCTGATCGTGACCCATGACCGCTACTTCCTCGACAATGTGACGGGCTGGATCCTCGAGCTCGACCGCGGCAGGGGCATTCCCTACGAGGGCAATTACTCGTCCTGGCTGGTGCAGAAGCAGAAGCGTCTGGAGCAGGAGGGCCGCGAGGAAGTCGCGCACCAGAAAACGCTGGCCCGCGAGCAGGAGTGGATCGCATCCTCGCCGAAGGCGCGTCAGGCCAAGTCGAAGGCGCGCTACCAGCGCTATGAAGAACTGCTCAAGCAGGCGAGCGAGAAGCAGACCACGACGGCACAGATCACCATTCCGGTGGCCGAGCGCCTCGGCCAGAACGTCGTCGACTTCGAGGGGCTGAACAAGGCCTTCGGCGACCGCATGCTTATCGAGGATCTCACCTTCAAGCTGCCGCCTGGCGGCATCGTCGGCGTGATCGGTCCCAACGGCGCCGGCAAGACCACGCTGTTCCGGATGATCACCGGGCAGGAGAAGCCGGACCAGGGCACCATCACCGTCGGCGAGAGCGTGCATCTCGGGTATGTCGATCAGTCGCGCGACGACCTCGACGGCAAGAAGACGGTCTGGGAGGAGATTTCCGGCGGCAACGAATTGATCCTGCTCGGCAAGCGCGAGGTCAATTCACGCGGCTATTGCTCGTCGTTCAACTTCAAGGGCGCTGACCAGCAGAAGAAGGTCGGCGCGCTGTCAGGCGGCGAACGCAACCGCGTGCATCTGGCCAAGATGCTCAAGTCCGGCGCCAACGTGCTGCTGCTCGACGAACCGACCAACGACCTCGACGTCGATACGCTGCGCGCGCTGGAAGAGGCGCTGGAGGATTTCGCCGGCTGCGCCGTCATCATCAGCCATGATCGCTGGTTCCTCGACCGCATCGCCACCCACATCCTGGCCTTCGAAGGCGACAGCCATGTCGAATGGTTCGAAGGCAACTTCCAGGACTACGAAAAGGACAAGATGCGCCGGCTCGGCCAGGACAGCATCATTCCGCATCGCGTCAAGTACAAGAAGCTGACGCGGTAAGTTCTGCAAAGTTTGAACGATTGACGATGATTCCGGTTAACTCCGCCCTTTAACCGGAAATTGCATGCTTTTCGCCGACAACCTCCTCGAAAAGGCGGCGGC
>Ga0268266_10001910_pt1 | contig 23446 bp, 20 predicted proteins | sample KBSS13metaG_FD_190356 | JGI IMG/M metagenome (GOLD analysis project Ga0268266, IMG submission 190356) | Switchgrass rhizosphere microbial communities from Kellogg Biological Station, Michigan, USA - KBS S1-3 metaG (SPAdes) (version 2) | ecosystem: Host-associated > Plants > Roots > Rhizosphere... | reverse complement strand
CCTCTCCTTCGCGGGGACCGTCACCTTCAAGAACGCCCAGCCGCTGCGCGACGCGCTGGCCGTCACGCCGCTGGACCGGGTGCTCGTCGAGACCGACGCGCCGTTCCTCACGCCGACGCCCTACCGCGGCCGCCCCAACGCGTCGTACCTGGTACCGGTGACCGTGCGGGCCATGGCCGAGACGCGCGGCGACGACCTGACCGTGCTCTGCGAGGCCATCGACGCGAACACCGAGGCGGTTTTCGGCGGCCCGTGGTGACGCCCGCTCCTAGCCGGTAACTCGCGGGTTTCGGACAGCGAGAGCCTGGTCACACGACCCGTCCAGGATTCGCGGGCCCTCGGCAGGGTCCGTAAGGTCTCGTTGCTGTTGGCCGGGATCGGGTGCTTCATGCGAAACCGGCGTCGGGGCTGCGTACCAGTTGCGCAGCCTTTTCCATGGGTGCCCCACGGCGCCTCGCGGAGACCGGCGCCGCCCCGAGGCCCGGGAAGTACGACGTCTGGAGAGTTGTGCGCCAGAAGTTCGCACGCATGCGCAAGAGCAAGGCAGCCCTCGTCGCCGCCGGGGCGATCGCCCTGGCCGCCGTCATCGGCACCACCGTCGGCTACGCCGCGATGGGCAAGGACGTGACCCTCAACGTGGACGGCCGCGTCGAGCACGTGACGGCCGACGGCGACACCGTGGGGCAGGTTCTGAAGGACCAGGGGATCTCCCTCCGCTCCCACGACGAGGTCGCACCGGCGGTCGACCAGCCCGTCCACGACGGCACCAGCATCGCGGTCCGCTACGGCAAGCCGCTGAAGCTGGACGTCGACGGTGACACCTCGACGTACTGGGTGACGGCGACGGACGTCCGCAGCGCACTGCAGGAGATCGACCGGAGCTTCGACCGCGCTCACCTGTCGGTGAGCAGGGGCGCGGGGATCACCCGCGACGGCCTGCGGATCTCGATCGCCACGCCGAAGCGGCTCACGTTCGTGATCGGTGGCCACCGGGCCGTGCACAAGACGGTCCCGGCCTACACGGTCGGTCAGGCCCTGAAGGCCCTGGACGTGAAGCTCGGCAAGCACGACGTCGTCCACCCGGGGCTCCACCACCAGCTCTCGGCGGGCGACAAGGTGGTGCTCGACCGCATCCGGATCGTCCGCAAGCACGTCGACGCCGAGTCGGTGCCGTTCTCGACGGTCACCCGTGACGACGCGTCGATGAGCCAGGGCCAGAGCACAGTCCTCCGGAGCGGCCATGACGGCCTGCGCAACGTGACCTACCGGATCAGGTTCGAGAACGGCCATCTCGTCGCCCGCAGGGTGCTCGCGCAGGAGGTCCTGCGTGACCCGATCGCACAGATCGAGCGCGTCGGCACCAAGACCGTCGCCACGACGAACTTCGCCGGCGGCGGCACGGTCTGGGACCAGCTCGCTCAGTGCGAGGCCGGCGGCAACTGGGCCACGAACACCGGGAACGGCTACTACGGCGGTCTCCAGTTCTCCCTCGGCACCTGGCAGGCTTATGGTGGAAGCGGACTTCCCAGCAATGCTTCGCGGGAGACTCAGATCGCGATCGCGACCAAGATCCGCAACGCCAGCGGTGGGTACGGCGCCTGGCCGGCCTGCGCGGCCTCGTTGGGACTTCCGCGTTGACGCCACGAGCATCGTCTCGGTGGCCGGCCGCGCCGGGTCCGAACCCCCCTCGGACTCCACAGCCAGCGCCCCGGTCACCGTCCGGTCAGCCTGATTCCCCCCAATAGGCTGGCCACCATGACGTCCGCCGGTCCGACACTTCTCGGGCCGGCGGACGTTCGTGCACTCGCCTCGCGGCTCGGCGTACGGCCGACCAAGCACCGCGGGCAGAACTTCGTGATCGACGCCAACACGGTGCGCCGGATCGTCCGCGAGGCGGCGCTGCGACCCGACGACGTGGTCGTCGAGGTGGGGCCGGGTCTCGGGTCGCTCACCTTGGCGCTGGTGGGTGCGGTGTCGCACGTCGTCGCGATCGAGATCGACCCGGTGCTGGCCGCGGCGCTGCCCGAGACGCTCGCGACGTACGCCGCGGACCTGGCCGGCCGCTGCGAGGTGCTCGCCGCCGACGCCCTGCGCATCGAGGCGGTCCCGGGGCCACCGCCCACGGCCCTGGTCGCCAACCTGCCCTACAACGTCTCGGTCCCGGTGCTGCTCCACCTGCTCGCCCTGCTGCCGAGCCTGGAGAAGGGGCTGGTGATGGTGCAGTCGGAGGTCGCCGACCGGCTGGCCGCCGCGCCCGGCTCGAAGGTGTACGGCGTGCCCAGCGTCAAGGCGGCCTGGTACGCCGACGTCCGCCGCGCCGGAGCGATCGGGCGGAACGTCTTCTGGCCGGCGCCCAACGTGGACTCGGGCCTGGTCTCCTGGCGCAGACGTGAGCCCCCCTCGACGACGGCGACCCGGGAAAAGGTGTTCGCGGTCGTCGACGCGGCGTTCGCCCATCGGCGCAAGGCGCTGCGGGGTGCACTCCGTGACCTGGCCGGCTCGAGCGAGGCGGCGCAGGGGGCACTCGGTGAGGCCGGGATCGACCCGCTGACGCGCGGTGAGTCGCTCACCGTGCAGGAGTTCGCGCGGCTCGCCGAGGCGCTGCCATGAGCTCACTCACGGTCCGGGCCGCAGCCAAGATCAACCTGCTGCTCGGAGTCGGGGCGCCTCGTCCCGACGGGTTCCACACGCTGGTCACGGTCTACCAGGCGATCAGTCTCTACGACGACCTCACCGCGACCGTGCCGTCCTCCCGCCCCGGCCACCTGACCGTGGCGACCGACGTCGCGTCGTACATCGACGCGAGCCACCTGCCGGGGCAGGGGCACAACATCGTCGACCGCGCGGCCCTCGCGCTCAGCACCCACCACGACCGGCCGGTGACCGCCGCGGTGCGGGTGGACAAGTCCATCCCGATCGCCGGAGGTCTCGCCGGTGGCTCGGCCGACGGGGCCGCGGCCCTGCTCGCGCTCGACCGCCTGCTCGACCTCGGCACCACCGACGACGACCTGCTCCTGCTCGCCGCCGGGCTCGGCAGCGACGTGCCGTTCGCCCTGGTCGGCGGCTCGGCCCTGGGGGAGGGGCACGGTGAGGTCGTCACGCCCGTCGACGACCACGGGAGCTGGTGGTGGGTCGTCGTGCCCTCCGCGGAGGGGATGTCGACCCCGGCGGTGTACCGGCACTACGACGAGCTGCGTCCCGACGCGCCGGATCTCCCCGGTCCTCCCGACGAGATGGTCGCCGCGCTCGCCGGCGGCGACGTACGCCGGCTGGCCGCAGCGCTGCACAACGACCTCGAGCAGGCCGCCTGCGACCTCCGCCCCGACCTGGCCCGACTGATCGTCGAGGGCGTCGACGCCGGAGCACTCCGCGGGCTGGTGTCCGGCTCGGGGCCGACCTGCGTATTCCTCTGCGAGTCGGGAGACCACGCCCGCACCGTCGCCGGGGTGCTCCGCGCGGCCGACGAGCAGCGGGTCGTCCTGGTCGCGCACGGGCCGGTCGCCGGCGTCCACGTGGTCGAGGTGTGACCCGGGGATGAGCAACCTGGTCAACCTGGAGCGGGTCTCCAAGGCGTACGGCGTGCGGCCGCTCCTGGCCGAGGTGTCCCTGGGCGTGGCCGCCGGGGAACGGATCGGGATCGTGGGTCGCAACGGCGACGGCAAGACCACGCTGCTGCAGGTGATGACCGGTCAGGAGCCGGTCGACGAGGGCCGGGTGTCGGCGGCACGCGGGCTGCACATCGGCTACCTCCACCAGGGCGACACCCTCGACGACACCCACTCGGTCCGCGACTCCGTGCTCGGCGGGCGCCCCGACCACGTCTGGGCCGCCGAGCCGCAGACCCGTGGGGTCGTCGAGGAGCTGCTGGCGGGCATCGAGCTCGACCGGGCGGTGGTCGGCCTCTCCGGCGGGGAGCGGCGTCGGTGTGCGCTGGCCGAGCTCCTCCTGCGCGAGCACGACCTGCTGGTTCTCGACGAGCCGACCAACCACCTCGACGTCGAGGCCGTGGCCTGGCTCGCGGCCCATCTGGTGGCGCTGTCGTCGGCGCTGGTCGTGGTGACCCACGACCGGTGGTTCCTGGACGCCGTGTGCGAGCGCACCTGGGAGGTCCACGACGGCGTCGTCGACTCCTACGACGGTGGCTACGCGGCGTACGTGCTGGCCAAGGCCGAACGCCAGCGACAGTCCGCCGCGTCGGAGGTACGCCGGCGAAACCTCGCCCGCAAGGAGCTGGCCTGGCTGCGCCGTGGCCCGCCCGCTCGCACCGCCAAGCCGAAGTTCCGGATCGAGGCCGCCGAGACCCTGATCGCCGACGAGCCGCCGCCGCGCGACCGGCTCGAGCTGCAACGGTTCGCCATGCAGCGGCTCGGCAAGGACGTGATCGACGTCGAGGACGTCGACCTGGTGCGCGGGGACCGCACCCTGCTCTCGCACGCGACCTGGCGGCTCGGCCCGGGCGACCGGGTCGGGCTCGTCGGCGTGAACGGGGCCGGCAAGTCGTCGGTGCTGTCGCTGGTCGACGGCACCCTCGCCCCGGCCGCCGGGCGCGTGAAGCACGGCCGGACGATCACGATGCAGCACCTCACCCAGGCTCTCGACGTCCTCGACCCGGACGGCCGGGTGCTCCCGACGATCGAGTCCATCCGCCGGGTGGCCCGGACCGTCACCGGCGAGATCAGCGCCTCGTCGATGCTGGAGCGCTTCGGTTTCACCGGCGACAAGCTGACCGCGCGGATCGGTGACCTCTCGGGAGGCGAACGCCGGCGCTTCCAGCTGCTGCGGCTGCTCCTGTCCGAACCGAACGTCCTGCTGCTCGACGAGCCCACCAACGACCTCGACATCGACACCCTGAACGTCCTCGAGGACTTCCTCGACGACTGGCCCGGCACCCTGGTCGTGGTCTCCCACGACCGCTACTTCCTGGAGCGCGTCACCGACGTGGTCTACGGACTCCTCGACGACGGTCAGATCTCACTCCTGCCCGGCGGCGTCGACGAGTACCTCACTCGCCGAGTCAACGCAAAGAGCCAGGCAGAACTCGCCGAGTCGGCGCACAGAGACATCGAAGACACGCCGAGTCGTCAGGTGACGACTCGGCGTGCGGAGGAGCCGGTGAAGGCACGGTCTGGCAGCTCGGAGGAGCGGACCGCGCGGAAGGTGCTGGCCAAGGTGGAGAAGCGGCTCGGGCAGCTGTCGGCCCGGGAGGCTGAGCTGAACGCCGAGGTGCTGGCGCATGCCTCCGACCACGAGCGGCTCGCGACCCTGGGCACGCAGCTGGCCGAGCTCACCGACGAGCGCGACGCCCTGGAGGGGGAGTGGCTCGAGGCCGCCGAGGTCCTCGAGTAGTCAGGGCTGCTCGCCGATCACCTGGACCATCCGGGGGTTGCCGACGAACGTGCCCGGGTCGCGGGCCACGGCGTACAGCTCGTCGACCAAGCGGTCGATCTCGTCGTCGGTCGCGACGCCGTGCCGCACGGCCGTCGCGCGGATGTTCTCCAGGGTCAGCGCCGGCAGCACCTTGACCTCACCGTCCAGCGCCGCCGGCTGTACGACGTTCGGCTGGACCCGTGCGAAGCCGGCCGCCACGAGCATCGCCGGCAGCCGGAGCGCGATGTGGGGGTCGCCGCCGGCGCGACGGGCGGTCCCGACGTAGATCTCCTCGTACCGCTCGAAGGCGTCGTGCTCCGGGTCGCAGAACGACCCGCGGAAGTCGATGTCCTCGACGACCAGCCGGCCGCCGGGCCGCAGCACCCGACTCATCTCGGCGACCGCTGCCTCGGGGTCGCGCAGGTGGGTGAGCACGAAGCGCGCGTAGACCACGTCGTACTCGTCCTCGCCGAGCCCCTCGGTCACGTCTGCCACCCGGAACTCGACGTTCGTCACCGCCACCTGCTCGGCGTCCCCCCGCGCCAGATCGACCTTGGCCGCGTCGATGTCGACACCGACAGCGAGTCCGGTCAGGCCGACCAGCGAGGCGAGGTCGAACGTGACGTCGCCGCCGCCACAGCCCACGTCGAGGCACCGCATCCCCGCCCCCACGCCCGCGCGCTCGAGCAGTGGCAGCGTCGTCGGCCGCATCACCCGGCCGAGCACCCGCAGCCGCTCTCGCCCTTCGAGCCCGCCGCGGATCAGGTAGTGGTGCTGGTCCATGTCCCCTCCTCCGCGGATTCTGCCGGTTCAGCGCTCACCGAAAGGAGCGAGGAGGGTGCGGAGGAGGGAGGCGAGGCGGGTGCGGTCGCGCTCGGGCAGGTCCTCGAGCAGGGCATGCTCGGCATCGAGCAGCGCGGTGAACGCCGCGTCCACGGCCGCCTTGCCCTCACCGGTGAGCCGTACGATCACGCCGCGGCGGTCGTCGGGGTCGGGAGAGCGCTCGACGTACCCCCGCGCGCTGAGCCGGTCGATCCGGTTGGTCATGGTCCCGCTGGTCACCAGGGTCTCGCGGAGCAGGCGGCCGGGGGAGAGCTCGTACGGCGCGCCCGCGCGGCGCAGCGCGGCCAGCACGTCGAACTCCCACTGCTCGATGCCGTGGGTGGAGAACGCGTCGCGGCGGGCCAGCTCCAAGCGTCGCGCGAGCCGGCTGACCCGGCTGAAGACCGCGACCGGTGCCAGGTCGAGGTCTCCGCGCTCGCGTCCCCACGCCTCGAGCAGCTCGTCGACCTCGTCTCGCACGGGGCCAGTCTAGAGCCGATCGAGAATGTTGACATCAAGATGAATGGGTCGGAAACTGAGGTATCTTGATGTCAAGATACTGAGGAGGCGCCGTGCCGCACACCTGGGACCCCGACCGCTACCTGACCTACGCCGACGAGCGCGGCCGGCCGTTCGTGGAGCTGGTCGCCCGGGTCGGTGCCGCGAGCCCGGCGACCGTGGTCGACCTCGGCTGCGGTCCGGGCAACCTGACGGCGCTGCTCCGCGAGCGCTGGCCGGCCGCCGACATCCGCGGACTCGACTCCAGCCCGGAGATGATCGACCAGGCCCGCGCCGTCGACCCGAGCATCGCCTTCGAGGTCGCCGACCTGCGCACCTGGGCGACGAGCGGGGGCCACCCGGTCGGCGTCCTCGTCTCCAACGCGACCCTGCAGTGGGTGCCGGACCACCTCGACCTGCTCCCGGCTCTGGTCGGTCGGGTGACGCCGGGCGGGTGGTTCGCCTTCCAGGTGCCCGGGAACTTCGAGGAGCCCAGCCACGCGATCCGTCGCGACCTGGCCGCCGAGGCGCCGTACGCCGCCCATCTGGACGCCGTCGCCGTCCCGAGCAGCCACGACCCGGCCGTGTATCTCGAGGCACTGGCCGCCCTCGGCTGCACCGTGGACGCCTGGGAGACGACGTACCTCCACGTCCTGACCGGTCCCGACCCGGTCTTCGCGTGGGTCTCCGGGACCGGTGCCCGACCCACGCTGCAGGCGCTTCCGGACGAGGTTCGGCCGGCCTTCGAGGAGGAGTTCCGGCGGCGCCTGCGCGCGGCGTACCCCGAGCGCGATGGTCGCGTCGTGCTGCCGTTCCGCCGGATCTTCGTGGTCGCGCAGGTCTCGGCGGACGAGCGCGCATGATCGCGCTCCACCACGTACAGGTCGCGTGCCCGCCGGGAGGCGAGGCGGGCGCCCGGCGCTTCTACGCCGGAGCGCTTCGGTTGACCGAGGTCGAGAAACCCGCCGGCCTGCGGGCCCGCGGCGGTGCCTGGTTCCGGGCGTACGACGCGCTGGGCGCGGTCGTCGTCGAGATCCACGTCGGCGTCGAGGACCCGTTCGTGCCTGCGAGGAAGGCGCACCCGGCGTTCGTGGTCGACGACCTCGACGCCGTCGCCGCGGAGGTGGTGGCGGCCGGCTTCGCCGTCGACGAGCGCGAGCGGACGAGCTTCGAGGGGTATCTGCGGTTCCACACCCACGACGCAGTCGGGAACCGCGTGGAGGTGCTGCAGCGGGTGTGACGGGCGCCTCGGAATGTCGGGAGGGTGGTGTGCGTTGGCGCTGGTGGACGTGATCGAGCCGGTGCTCCGGCGGAAAGGTTCGTGTGATGGCCACCCTCTCCCTGACCGAGGAGTCGTTCCAGCCGACGGTGACCCAGGAGGGCATCGTGCTGGTCGACTTCTGGGCCTCCTGGTGCGGACCTTGCCGCATGTTCGCGCCCGTCTACGAGAAGGCCTCGGAGACCCACGAGGACATCACCTTCGCGAGCATCGACACCGAGGCCGAGCAGCAGCTCTCGGGCGCCCTCCAGATCAGCTCGATCCCGACCCTGATGGCGTTCCGTGACGGCATCCTGGTCTTCCGTCAGGCCGGGGCGCTGCCCGCTCCCGCCCTGGAGGAGCTGATCGGGGCCGTCCGCGGCCTCGACATGGACGACGTACGGCGCCAAGTCGCGGAACAGGAAGCGACTCAGGCGTAATCGAGTCGCGCGCCGTCGCGTCGTCCACGACCCTGGGCGCGTGACGCTGCTCCTCGTGTTCGGACCGCCGGCGGTCGGCAAGATGACGGTCGGGCGCGCGATCGCGGACGCCAGCGACTTCCGGTTGTTCCACAACCACCACGTGATCGAGCCCTTGCTCGACGTGTTCGCGTTCGAGACCCCGCAGTTCCAGAGCTTGATGAACGAGTTCCGGCAGCGCGTGCTGGAGGAGGCTGCGGCCGCCGACATCGATCTGGTGTTCACGCTGGTCTGGGCGCTCGACCTGCCCGAGGACGCCGCCGCCATCCGCCGCCACCTCGCGCCGTTCGTCGAGTCCGGGCGTCGGATCGTGCTCGTGGAGCTGTACGCAGACCTCGAGACCCGGCTCGTCCGCAACCGCACGCCGTACCGGCTGGCGGAGAAGAAGTCGAAGCGTGACGTCGAGTGGTCGGACGCCAACGTGCTCGGGCTCGAGCGGATCCAGATGAACACCGGGGTCCCGTCCCCCGGCGACGAGGTCATCGCGGACTTCCCGCACCTGCGGATCGACAACACCCACCGCACGCCCGACGACGTCGCCACCGAGGTCCTCGACTGGCTCGCATCGTCAGCCGGCTGACAGAGCAGCTGCCCCGGGAACGTCTACCCTCCCCTCGTGACCTCCTCCTCGGACTACTTCCGCCTGCTCCTCGACACCCGCACCTGGCTCGCCCTCGACCTCGACGTCGACGGTCGCGTGCTCGCCGCCCACGACGACCTCGGCAGCCTGCAGCTCGTCGAGATCGGCCTCGACGGCACCCGCACCCCGTTGACCGACCTCCCGTCGAGGTGCACGGGTCGCTACGTGCCCGGGCGTCGGGCCGTGGTCGTCCAGCACGACCAGGGCGGCGACGAGAACTACCAGATCTCGCTGCTCGACCTCACCGAGCTGCCCGCGTCACCGCTCGGCCTCGACGGGCTGACGCCGGTCGTGCGCGACGAGGGGCACATGAACGCCCTCCTCGACGTCACCGAGAGCTCCGTCGTCTACTCCACCAACCGGCGCAACGACGTCGACATGGACGTCGTGGTGCGCGACCTGGTGACCGGCGAGGAACGCGTCGTGTACGACGGCGGTGGCTACGTCGCCGACACCGACGTCTCCCACGACGAGAAGTCGGTCGCCGTCACGATGATCAGCCTCCAGCCCAGCTCGACGAGCGTGGTCGTGGCGGACGGCACCGGCTCACGTGACGTGACCGACCCCGACGAGCGGGCCAAGCACCACCTGGCCGGATGGGCCGCGGACGACGCGGCGCTGGTCCTGAACTCCGACCACGACCGGGAGTTCCAGGCCGTGCTGCGGCTCGACCTCGCGGGTGGCTGGACGACGCTGGTCGAGGACCCGGGCCACGACGTCACCGCTCGCCTCTCGCCCGACGGCAGCCTGATGGTGGTCGGGCACCACGTCGACGGCCTCGACAGCTTCGCCGTGCATCGTGCCGACGGCAGCCACGTCACCGACGTCGACCTCGACCCGTGCGCCCCGATGGGCCTGGTCTGGGCCCCGGACTCGTCGGCGTTCGCGGTGACCGCGATGACCCCGACCGACCCGGGCTCGCTGGTGCGCGTGGACGCGGGGACGGGCGCCACCACCGTGCTCGTCGACGGTCGTGACGGCGTGCCGGCGGAGGTCCGCGAACGTCTCGTGACGCCGACGGTGCACCGGATCCCGACGCCGGACGGGGAGCAGATCCCGTGCTTCCGCTACGCCGCGCCCGGCAACCCGAGCGGAGCCTCGGTCCTGCACATCCACGGCGGGCCCGAGGCCGAGGCCGCCCGCATCTTCGGCGCGCCGTTCCAGGCACTGGCGATGGCCGGCTTCGACGTGCTGGTGCCCAACGTGCGCGGGTCCGCCGGCTACGGCAAGCGCTGGGTGTCGCTCGACGACGTCGACCTGCGGCTCGACTCCGTCGCCGACCTGGCCGCCATCCACGCCTGGTTGCCGTCGGTCGGGCTGGATCCCGGCCGATCGGCCCTGTGGGGAGGCTCCTACGGCGGGTACATGGTGCTCGCGGGTGTCTCGATGCAGCCCGACCTCTGGGCGGCCGGCGTCGACATCGTCGGCATGTCGTCGCTGGTGACCTTCCTGGAGAACACCTCGGAGTATCGCCGGGCGATCCGCGAGCGCGAGTACGGCACGCTGGCCGACGACCGCGAGTTCCTGCTGCGGGCGTCGCCGATCACCTACCTCGACGACATCGTCGCGCCGTTGTTCGTGATCCACGGCGCCAACGACCCCCGGGTCCCGCTGTCGGAGGCCGAGCAGATCAAGGCCGCGCTCGACGGCAAGGGCGTGCCTTGCGAGATGCGGGTCTACCACGACGAGGGGCACGGGCTCGCCAAGCGGGCCAACCGCCTGGACGCCTACCCGGCCGCCCTGGAGTTCCTGGAGCAGCACCTGCTCTGAGGTGATCGGGTCGTCCGCCTCAGCGGGTGCTCTTGTACCCGATCAGGCGGACGACCCGGGTCAGAGCTCCCACGGCACCTCCGGGGTCGGGTAGAAGTTCGTCCCGGCCAGGGTCAGGCGCGGTCCCTGCGCGGCCAGTCGGGGCAGGAAGCCGCCGTAGTCGCGCGCTGCCTGCGGGGTCCAGCCGACCTCCGAGAGGGCGATCAGCCGCGGGAAGACCAGGTACTGCACCTCACTGAGGTTGCGGACCGTCTCGCCCCACATCGCACCCTCGACGCCGATGACGTTCTGGTCGGTGACATCGGTGACGTAGCTGCCCGGGTCCCAGTTGTAGAACTGGTCGACGTCGCACCCGTCGGGGCACGCCCAGGTCAGGCCGAGGTCCGGCGGTGTGTTCGGTGCGTACTTCTGGTCGAGGTAGGCGTGGTTGGCCGGTGCCATCACGATCTTCATGTCCTTGGCGACCGCCTCATGAGCCGTGGCGGTGTCGGGGCTGCTGCCGGACGCGGGGTTCCAGTACTCCGCGATCGAGCCGGCGGGAGGGTTGGTGCCGGGACCGGCGAGCTCGGCCCACCCCATCGGGATCTTGCCCTGGGCGGTGACCAGCGGCAGCTCCGCATTGATGAACGCGGCGTAGCGGTCCTGGGTCAGTACGGTCGAGGGCACCTCGTCGCCGCCGAGGTGGTAGTACGGGCTCGTCGACATCGCCGAGAGCTGACTGATGATCGCGTGGTAGATCGTGAACGAGTTCTCGCTCTCCGGGCACATCGCGCTGAAGCCGACATCGCCGGTGAAGTTCCACTGCGGCGGGTTGTGGACGCTGCAGTTGATGTCCGGCGGGTCTCCGTTCAGCAACGGGTTCGAGGTGTCGTCGTACTCCGACATGATGATCGCGTTGTTGTGGCCAGGTGAGTCGACCTCGGGCACCACGCTCATGAAGTGGGCGGCGGCGTACGCGACGACTCCTCGGTAGTCCTGCTGGGTCCAGAACCCGCCCGGGTCCATCGTCCGGCCGTCCGTGCCGACGGATCCTTGGCCACCGATGTCGGTGAGGTCGGGGAAGCCGTCGATGACGATGCGGAAGCCCTGGTCGTCGCTGACGTGCAGGTGCAGCGTGTTGATCTTGTACGCCGACGCCTCGTCGATCAGCCGCATCACGGTCTCGGGCGTCTGGAAGTGCCGGGCGATGTCGAGCATGAAACCCCGGTAGCCGTACCGCGGGTAGTCCACGACATGCACCGGAGGAATCGTCCACGGGCCAGGGGCGGTCGTCCGGCTCTCGATCTGTGCCGGCAGCAGCTGCCGGATCGTCTGGATGCCGTTGAACAGGCCATGCGCGGTGTCGGCCGCGAGGGTCACCCCCGTTGCGCCGGCGTCGAGCACGTATCCCTCGGCCGCCTGACCGGTCGGCAGCTCGGGGGTGTCGCCGAGCACGAGCCGGATGTCGCGGTCACGTCCGGGTCCGGACGCGACCGGGAGCGGGAATCCGGTCGCCGGGCGCAGGTACGCCGCCAGATCCTCGGCCACGACCCGAGCAGCAGATCCCGGCGCGGCGACGATGTGGGTCTGTCTGGTGAGGGTGAAGTCGCCCGTGCCGACGGTCATCGAGACGGGCTTCGGCACGAGCGGTGGCACGGCGCTGGCCGCGGCGGAGGCCGGTGGCGATGAGGACATGGCTACGAGGTACCCCACGGCAGTCGCGAGAAGGGAGGCGATCGGGACGATACAGCGACGGCGCCCGGCCATCACGGCTCGACCTCAGTAGCCGAGGCCGTAGCCGAGCGGGTAGAGCTCACCACCACCGTCCGCGCGGGGGATCGACACCGGCAACCGGCCGGTCGGGTTCACCTCGCCGAAGAGGACCCGCACCAGCGACTCCGCCTGGTCAGCGGTGTAGCCGTAGGTGTCCAGCACCGTCGGGGCCTCGGGGAACGACGCGACGTCGTACGGGTTGCGCATCGCCGCGACCACCACCGGTTTCCCGGTCGCCAGCAGGGCTCGGACCAGACGGGCCTGCGCCGCGGCGGCCGCCGTGGGCTGCCCCGTGGTCGCGTCGACGGCGTAGGCGTTGTTGGTCGGGACCACCACGAGATCGGCGCTCTGAGCCGCAGAGACCGCGTGGCCGATCGCCGTCGACGAGGGGGTGGTGCCCGACTCGAGGACCTGCGTGGTCGCGCCTCGTGCGGCCAACGCGCTCGCGATCGTCTGCGTCGTGCCGACGCCCCAACCGGCGACGAGCACCTGCCTGGGACCAGAGGCCAGCGGGAGCAGGCCGCTGTCGTTCTTCACCAGCGTCGTGGTGCGGTCGGTGATCGCCTGTGCGGCGGCGAGGTGGTCGGGGGCGCCCATCACGGTGGGCGCCACGGCCGGGTCGACGAACGGGTTCTGGACGATGCCGTGCTGGTACTTGTGGAGCAGGATCCGGTAGACCGACTGGTCGAGCCGCTGGCGGCTGATCGTGCCGTTGCGGACCGCGTCGAGCACGGCACCGTACGCCGTGTCCATCTTCGGCGGCACGAGCAGCTGGTCCGCGCCGGCCAGGACCGCCTGCACGGGAGCGACGTCCGGCGGGTAGGTCGACGTAGCACCCGCCATGTCGAGCGCGTCGGTCACGATCAGGCCCTGGAAGCCGAGCTCGTCGCGCAGCACGCCGGTGAGGATCTTGTGGCTCATCGTCGCGGGCGCGCCGGACGGGTCGACCGCCGGGAAGACCACGTGGGCCGACATGATCGTGTCGACGCCGGCGGCGATCGCGGCCTTGAAGGGCGGCAGGTCGGTCGCTTCGAACTGCGCCAGATCGTGGGTCACGATGGGGAGCCCGAAGTGGCTGTCCACACCGGTGTCGCCGTGACCGGGGAAGTGCTTGGAGACGGCGGACTCACCCGCGTCGTGGAAGCCCTTGATCTCGCCGGTGACGATCCGCGAGACCAACGAGGGGTCGCCGCCAGGGGAGCGGACCCCGATGACGGGGTTGTTCGGGTTGATGTTGACGTCGGAGTCGACGCCGTAGTCCTGGGTCACCCCGACCGCCTTCAGCTCCGTGCCGATCACGTCGCCAGAGGTGCGGGCGTCCTGCGCCGACCCGTCCGCGCCGAGCGCCATGGCTCCGGGCATCTGCGTCGCCGGGGGACCGAAGCGGGCGACGAGCGCACCCCCCTCCTGATCCACCGAGATCTGCAGCGGGATGTGGGCGGGCTGCGCCAGCGCGGCGGTCTGGAGCCCGTTGGAGAGGGTGGCGGCCTGGGCGGGATCGCCGATGTTGTCGTCACTCGGGCAACCCGAGCAGGCCTGACGCGTCGTGTAGTAGATGACGCCGCCGGGCTGGTACTTCGCGATCGCCTGGGCCGGCGTGTCGACGCCGTACAACCTCTGGTTGGTGGTCTTGGCGGCGTCGCTGACGGTGGTCGCGTCGCGACCGGCCACCTCGATGACGAAAAGCTGGCCGACCTTCTGCTCCAGCGACATGTGCCGCAGCAGGGCGATCACCTGGCCGCGGTACGGCGAGTCGCCGGAGTGTCCCGAACCTCCGGCGGTGGCCGCGGATGGGCCGAACGTCGCGGCCATCACCAGCGAAAGGCCGATGACCAGCAACCGGATCGGTGTGCGGGCGTGACGGGTCGTGGATGTCGACTGAGCGAACACAGGTGCCTCCGGGCTCGTTGCTTGCCCCCCGAGATGAAGGACGACACGACCCTAAGCCTGGCCGCGCCGGGTTGGGAATGCGGTTGCTGGGTCTCGCTTCGTCTCTGCCAGCGAGCAGGACGTCTCCTCCCGGGTCATCGGACCCAGTCGCCTTCCCGCATCACCCGGCGGACCTCCCAGTCGCGGTCGAGCGCCACGAGGTCCGCGCGCAGACCGGTCGCCAGGCTGCCGCGGTCGTCCAGGCCGAGCAGGGCCGCGGGTGTGGAGGTGGCCGCGGCCACCGCCGCGACCGGGTCGACACCGACCTGTACCACGCACCGCCGGACCAGGTCGGCGACGTGCGAGGTGCCTCCCGCAAGGGACGGCGGATCGGTGCGGGTCCACGCCCGCCCGTCCGCGACCCGCACGCGGACCGGCCCGAGCTCGAAGTCGCCGTCCGGCATCCCGGCGGCCGCCATCGCATCGCTGACGAGCACGACGTGCCGCCCGGGGTCCATCGAGAACACCAGGTGCACCGTCGCGTCCGCGAGGTGTACGCCGTCCGCGATGAGCTCCACGTGAGTCGCCCCGCGGGCCAGCGCATCCAGGGAAGCGGCGACCGGGCCCGGTCGGCGATGGTGCAGAGGCTCCATGCCGTTGAACAGATGGGTGACCAGGGGCCTGCGGAGTGACCGCAGGGCCTCGCCGAAGACAGCGGCGTCGGCGCCGGTGTGGCCGAGACCCACCACGACCCCGGAGCGCTCGAGGAGCTCGACGGCCGTGGCCGCTCCGGGCAGCTCCGGGGCGAGCGTCACCATCCGGACCGTGGGGCTCCCGGCGTCGTCGACGCCGGCTGCCAGCCAGGTGCCGAGCTCGTCGGAGCCCGGCAGGCGCAGCTGGGAGGGGTCGTGCGCGCCGCGGTGCGCCCGGTCCAGGAAGGGCCCCTCGACGTGGCAGCCGAGGACCGGTGACCCCGTGGCCACCACCGACGCGATCGCGGAGATCGCGGAGACCAGGTCGGAGGGAGGCGCGCTCACCAGACTGGCCAGCATCGTGGTGGTGCCGCGGGACAGGTGGTGTGCCGCGACTGCCGCGACCTCGTCCGGGTCGTGCGAGGTGACGGAGTGGCCGCCACCCCCGTGACAGTGGATGTCGATGAAGCCGGGTGCGATCGTGTCGACCGGCTGGGGGGTCGAGCCGGACCAGCCGTACGCCGGGCCGACATACCCGATCGTGCCGTCCGGGCGCACCTCGAGGACACCCTCGTCGAGGATTCCGGAGGCCGTCACGAGGCGCCCGGCCAGCGCGAGCGCGGTCATGACTCGGCCGCCCATCCGTCGCGAGCCAGGAGCGCGGCGCCGACCAGGCCGCCGCGGTCGCCGAGGGCCGACCCGGTGACGTCGGCGGGATGGACGACGGGGGTCCGCTCACGAAGCGCGGCCCGGAGCGGGTTCAGCAGCTCGTCGCCGGCCCGGCTGAGTCCGCCGCCGACCACCACCAAGGCCGGGCCGACGACCAGCGAGACGATGCCGAGCCCGTCGGCGAGCGCTTCCACCGCGTCCTGCCACACCTGGCGCGCAACGGCGTCCGTGCCGAGCCGGGCGACGACGTCCTGGGCGCCGGCGACGCGGTTCCCGCTGAGCGCGGTGTAGTGGCGGGCGATCGCCGCCGCGGACGCGACGGCCTCGAGGCACCCGTCACGGCCGCACGCGCACGGGACGCCGGTCCGGACCGGCATGTGTCCGATCTCCGCGGTCTCGCCGCGGTGCCCGGTCACCAGGCGCCCTCCGGAGACGATCGAAGCGGCGATCCCGGTGCCGATGGGCACGAACACCAGGTCCTCCGTGGAGACACCCGCGCCGACCCGGTGCTCGGCGACGCCGCCGGAGGCCACGTCGTTGGCGATCCGAACAGGCAGCCGCCACTCGTCACCCAGGGACCGGACGAGCTCGAGGTCGCGCCACCCGATGTTGGTGCTGTACGTCGCGACCCCGGCCTCGCGGTCGACGAGCCCCGGGACGACGACGCCGGCGCCGATCACCGGCGTGCCCCGCCGCTGCTCCAGCAGGGAGTGCCCGAGCTCGGCGACCGCGTCTCGTGCGTGGTCCCCCGGTGGTGTGGGCCGATGCGCGGAAGCCACGACGTTCCCGCTGCGGTCGACCAGCTCCGCCTTGGTGGTCGTGCCGCCGACGTCAACGGCGAGGACGAGCCCGTCGTCGTTCACGAGTCCAGCATTCCGGACCGGTCCCGGCCCCGCGACCGGAGGGCCGTTCCTCGTCCGCGGCCACGAGCCGGAACGGGCTTTGGCCGCGGTGCGCAAGAATGGGCAGGTGCACGTGTCCTCGGGCGCACGGCCGGACTGACGCCGTGGCCTCCACGACGTCCGCGGCGACCGTGCGCCGCACCTCCGTGACCGTGCGGGCGGCGACCCTCGGGTCCGCGAGCCCCTTGCCCCGGTTCACCCCGTTGCGGGAGCTGGCCGACCCCGAGGTCGGCCCGGGCGCCACGCCGGACATGCTCGAACGGATGGCCTACGGCAGGCTGGAAAGCCCTCTCCCGTACCCCCTCCAGGAGGACTACGACCGGTCGTTGCGCGAGGTCGAGCTCTCGGCGTACGTGCTCGAGAACGGGGTGCTGAGCGCGACCGTGCTGCCGACGCTCGGCGGCCGGGTCTGGTCGCTGTACGACCACGCCCGGGGGCGTGAGCTGCTGTACTGCAATCCGGTGCTCCAGTTCGCGAACTTCGGGCTGACCGATGCCTGGTTCGCCGGCGGCATCGAGTGGAACCTCGGGTCGACGGGTCACACGACGCTGTCGTGCCGACCGATGCACGCCGCGGTGGTCGCCGGTCCGGACGGCGACGTCCTGCGGCTGTGGGAGTGGGAGCGGACCCGGGACCTGGTGCTGCAGATCGATCTGTCCCTGCATCCGGGGTCGGACCGGTTGTACGCGTCGACCCGCGTGATCAACCCGGACCCGGAGGAGAAGCCGCTCTACTACTGGACCAACATGGCGGTGCCCGAGTCGCCGGGGACTCGCGTGCTGACCACGGCGGGCACCGCCTGGCGCACCGAGTACAGCGGAGCCCTGGCCCGGGTGGCCGTCCCGCACCCGGATCGCGTGGACGTCGACATCAGCTACCCGAGGGCCTCCAGGTTCCCCGCCGACTACTTCTACGACCTGCAGGCGCAGCGCGGTCGGCACATCGTGTCCGTCGAGCGCGGCGGCGCCGGCTTCGCCGAGACGTCGACCTGCGGGCTGCGGGGTCGGAAGCTCTTCCTGTGGGGGAGCGGTCCGGCCGGCTCGCGGTGGCAGGAATGGCTCTGCGGTCCAGGGGCGAGGTACGCCGAGATCCAGGCGGGCTGGTGCCCGACGCAGCTCGAGCACGACCGGCTGGCCGGTGGGGCGAGCGTGTCCTGGACCGAGGCGTTCGGTGGCGTCGACCTCGACGCCGACGCCGTGGCGGGCGGGTATGCCGAAGCCTGCGCAGTCGCGCAGGAAGCGGTGCACGGGGCGACGGACCCCGACCAGCTCGAGGCCGTCCACGAGCGCTGGCTCACCGAGCTGGCCGACGCCGCGGTCACCGAGCAGGTGAGCACCGGGTCCGGGTGGGGTCATGTCGAGCTCAGGCTCCGCGCCTCTCCGGACGTCGTACCGACCCGGGCCCTGCCGTTCCCACGCGTCGACGACGACAGCCTCCCGGCACGTCACCTGCTGCAGGGCGACCTCCACGGACTCGCGACCTCGGCCCAGCGGCTGCCGGTCCCCCCCGTCTCCGACCGCTGGCGCGCCGTCCTCGAGGAGGCACCGGACTCCGAGTGGGTGCACCTGGCTCGCGCGGTCAACGCGCACCTGCGGGGAGAGCTGGCCCGCGCCGTCGAGCAGTACGACGCGAGCCTGGCCGTCCGAGAGAACCCGTGGGCGCTGCGAGGACTGGCGCTGCTGGCCGACGATGATCGCGCGTGCGAGCTGTACGCGCGGGCGCAGCGGCTCCGACCGGACTGCCGTGGGCTGGCGGTGGAGCAGCTCGAGCGGCTGCTCGCCGCCGGACGGCCGGGTGACTGCCTGGCTGCCATCGTGGCTCTCGAGCCTGCGCTGCGCGACCACGGTCGCACTCGGCTGCTCGAGGCCCGGGCACTGCTGGGCGAAGGGGAGCGCGAGCGTGCCGCACGGATCGTGGAGTCGCTGGTCGTCGAGGACCTCGTCGAGGGAGACACGGCCCTCGACGAGGTCTGGAACGCACTGCATCCGGGCTCCCCACTCCCCGCGCACCTGGACTTCCGGATGACCGACCCCGGAGGTGCCCAGGACGGGTGAGGTCGTCCTGGCGTGACCGCCTCGCTCCTGCGCCGCGTCTGAGCACGTCACGATCAGCGGAACGTGCCCTGGGACACCGAGCCCTCCAGTCGGCGCTGGAAGATCAGGTAGACGACCAGCACCGGCACGACCGTGATCACGACCGCGGCGAAGAGCGCCCCGAAGTCGACCGAGTAGCCGGCCTGCGACGCGAACTCCGCCATCCCCTGGGTCAGCACGTATCTGTTCGGGTCGGTGTTCAGGGCGACCGGCAGCAGGAACTGGTTCCACAGTCCGAGGAAGTTGAAGATCGCGACGGCGGCGATGCCGGGCCGCGCCATCGGCAGCATGATCTGGAAGAAGATGCGCCAGTCCCCGGCGCCGTCGATCACCGCAGCCTCGTACACCTCGTCGGGCAAGGTCTTGAAGAACGAGTAGAGGAAGAACACCGTGAACGGCAGGGCGAACGCGACGTACACCATGATCAGGCCGGGCAGGGTGTTGAGCAGCCCGCCGTTCTTCAGGATGAAGAACAGCGGCACGATCGCGAGGAAGATCGGGAAGGTCAGTCCCGCGATCATCGCGTAGTAGATGAACCGTGCGCCGGGGAACACGAACCGCGCGAGCACGTAGGAGCACATCGCTCCCAGCAGCATCACGAGCACGAGGGCGACACCCACCACGATGACCGTGTTCAGGAAGAACTTGCGGATCCCGGCGTCGGTCCACGCATGGACGTAGTTGTCGAAGCTCCAGTGGGCCGGCAGCGAGAACGGCGAGGCCAGGATCTCCTTGGTCGTCTTGAACGACGACAGCACGACCCACAGGAACGGGACGATGACGATGATCGACCAGATGGCCAGGAACACGTGTGAGGTGGCCTCGACGGTCCGGTCGCCGCTCGCCCATGTGCCACGGTTCTCGGCGACGACGCGTTCGTCCGGGGTGACGGCGGTCATCGGCGCAGCCTCCGCTCGCCGCCTCCGGTGAAGTGATTGATCGCGAACACGATCGCGGCGAACAGCAGCGTCACGACCGCGAGCACGACACCCATGGCCGTGGCATATCCGAACTGGCCCTTGCGGAACGCCGTGTTGAAGAGGTCCTGGCTCATCGTCCGCGTGGTGTTGTTGGGGCCGCCGTTCGGGTTCAGCGCCTGCATGTAGACGAAGGCGTCGAGGACGGTGATCCCGAGATAGATGTACGCCGTCTGCACGGTGTCGCGGATGAGCGGGAGCGTGATCAGGACCGCCGTACGGAACCGGCCGGCGCCGTCCATGCGGGCCGCCTCGTAGATCTCCGACGGGACGCCCTTGATGGCCGCGACGAACAGCACCGTGTAGAAGCCGACGAAGCTCCAGATGATCACGAACATGGACGCCGGCATCGCCGTCCGTGGGTCGCCGAGCCAGGCGAAGTCCTGGAACCCGCTGAGGCCGATCTTGGTGAGGAACGCGTTGAGGATGCCGGCCGAAGGGTCGTACACCTGCGCCCAGATGAGGCCGATGACGATGGCCGGGACGGTGTAGGGGAAGAACGACACGACCCGGTAGAAGCTGGAGCCGCGGATCCCGCGGACCGGACCCCTCCTGGGCCCGCCCACGGTGACGATCGACGCGATGGCGAGTGCCAGCACGATCGTCACGAACGGGACCACGATCGCCAGCTCGAGGTTGTTGCGCAGGGCGCGCATGAAGGTGTCGTCGTGGAACAGCTTGGTGAAGTTGTCCAGCCCGACGAAGTTGTACGTCGGCGTGAAGCCGCTCCAGTCGGTCATCGAGAAGTAGAGCGCGCGGCCGAACGGATAGATCACGAAGATGACGTAGACGGCCACCGGCACACCGAGGAACACCGCGATGAAGCTCAGCCGGTCCAGGCTCGGCATCCGGCGGCGCCGCCGTGCGGCCGGCCGAGGCCGGCCGCCGGCGGTCGTCACACTGCTCGTGGTGCTGGTCACGTGATCTTGAGCTTCTTCACCGTGGAGTCGTTGGCCACCTTGTCCGTGATGTCCTGCAGGGCCTTGGTCAGCCCTGCCACGTCGAGCTGGCCGGCCAGGAACGAGTTCCAAGGGACCAGCTGGTCGGTGTTCATGCCGTAGTAGTCGACGAACTGGTAGTTGAAGGTGTTGCTGCCAGCAGCGTCCAGCATCTTGGTCTGCGAGACCAGTGCGGTCGACCCGAACCCGTTCGCCGGCACCAGGCCCTTGACGATCGTCGGCGCGAGACGGGTCTTGGAGAAGTTGGTCGCGGCCGCCTTCGACAGCATCGCGCGCAGGATCTCCTTGCCCCCGGCGACGTTCTTCCCCTGGGACGGGACGACGAACGGCTCACCCGCCGCCGCACGGAGCGCCTCGTAGGGGATCGCCGGACTGGAGGAGACGACCGGCTCGGGAGCGCCGGTCATCTGGAAGCCGCTCTTCGTGGCGTCCTTCATCTCGTTCTCGATCCAGCCACCGGACGGGTAGAGGATCGCCTGCTCGTCGTTGCTCCACTTCGCCTGGGCGGCGGTGAACTGGGTGCCCGCGCCACCGGGGACGAAGTAGCCCTTCTGCACCATCTCTCCGAGGGCCTTGAAGACGTCCTGGATCTGCGGCTTGGACCAGCAGCCCGACTCGAGGTTCTCGAGCGCCAGCCGGACGTCGTCGCCGCCCTCCTTGATCGCCGAGTTGACCGACATCGTCTGGTAGTAGGTCGCCGCCTCCTTGCCCCACACCCAGAGGTACTTGCCCTTGGCCTTCGCCTTGGCACCGAGGGCGAGCGCGTCGTCCCACGTCTTGGGCGGGGTCCAGCCGTTGTCCTGGAACAGGGCCGCGGAGTACCAGATCCCGTAGACCGTCATCACGTAGTTCATGGCGAGGAACTTGCCGTCGAAGGTGCCCGGGAGCTTCACGTTCGGGTAGAGCGTGTCCGCGATCTTCGTGCCCTCGTAGTTGTTGGCCTCGAAGACGTCGTCGAGCGTCTCGAGCTGCTGCTCGATGGCGCTGAACCCGATCGCGTTCTCACCCGAGTTGTCGATCAGGTCGGGCGGGTTGCCACCGACGAAGCGCGGCTGCAGCTGCTGCGCGATCTGCGTCGACGGTGACACCTTGATCGTGACACCGGTGAAGTCCGGCTGCTTGGGGACCTGGGTGGCGGCGAACTTGACGTAGTCGTAGCCGTAGCCGCCGTTGAAGATCACGGCCTCCACGCTCGAGGTCTTCGCGAGCCCGAACGGGTTGCTGGCCGTCGTCGTGGCGCCACTGCTGCTGCCGCCCCCGGCACTCGGGGACGACCCTCCGCACGAGGCCAGCGCCCCAGAGAGCGGCACGAGCGCCGCTGTCGCCAGGGCGCCACGGAGCAGGGTACGGCGATCGAATGGTGCGGTTTCTCGGCTCATCGTGGGATGCCTTTCGTGATGTTCTTCTACTGGTGGCCTGGGTCGTGCGCGTGACCGGAGGCGGGCTGCCGATCGCCCGGATCAGGCGGAGCCGGCGATGCGTTCGCCGTACCGCGCCTTGAGGGCGTCGTTGTGCGTGTCACCTCCCGGGATGTTGGCTGAGATGTAGAGCGGCGGAACCTCACCCGCATCCCGGAGTCGTTGGGCGGCGCCGAGGGTGAGGAGCTGCGCGATGTACGCGGACGTGATCGAGGAGACGGCACCGGCGGACAGTCCGTCGCCGAGGTCGATCGTGGTGTCGCCGTACGGCGCGCGGTTGTCGATCACGATGTCGGCGATCTCCGAGAGGCGCTTGCCGCTGCTGTGCTTGGGGGTGACGGCGTTCGTGTGCGCCAGGCTCGTCACCGCGATCACGGGGTGGCCGTCGGCCTTGGCGCGCAGGGCGAGGCCGACGATCGACCCGTTGACGCCGGAGTTGGACGCGATCAGGAAGACATCGGCCGGGTCGAAGGAGTACAGCCCGTAGAGCTCGTCGACCACCGACTCGTCGCGCTCGAGGCCGGCGCCCTGGAGCACCGAGACGTCCCGGCTGCCGCGCAGGACGACGTCGCGCAGGGCGATCGCGTGCGTCGGGATCAGCCCTCCGGCTCGGCCCGCGACCTCCATCGCGAACGCCTGGGAGTGACCGGTGCCGAAGGCTTGGAGGACGCCCCCACGCTGCAACGACGACACGATCAGGTCGAGGGCAGGGTCGAGGCCACCGGCACCGACGTGCTCGTCGAGGTCGTCGAGTCGGTGGCGGACCTCCGTAGCGAAGTTCCCGAGAAGTGCACTCATGCGGTGACCGCCTTCTTCGTCGAGGGAACGGTCCGTGGTCGGGTCGCCGCGCGAAACGGACGTCGATGCGGCGCGACGGCGGCCGCGGAGGCCGCGAGCAGGCTCGTCGTACGCGAGAAGTCCCGTTGGGCCGCGAGGAGGTAGAGCAGGTCGATCACGAAGAGCTGGGCGTGCTTGGCTGACAGGTCGTCGGGCTGGAGGTACTCCCCGGGCGCGTGGCTGGTCAGGTGGGCGTCGGCGACCTGCGCCATCGGCGAGGCCGCGTCGCTGGTCACGGCGACCGCGTAGGCACCCGAGGACTTCGCCAGGGCCAGCATCTCGATGGTCTCCTCGGTGCGGCCGGTGTTGGAGAAGGCGACCGCGACGCACCCATCGCCCAGCAGGGCGGCGCTGGCGAGGCCGGCGTGCACCTCGCTCCACGCGTGCGCGTTGATCCCGATCCGGTAGAGCCGCGCCTGCAGCTCGGTCGCCATGACGGCGCTC
>Ga0268266_10001909_pt1 | contig 23463 bp, 20 predicted proteins | sample KBSS13metaG_FD_190356 | JGI IMG/M metagenome (GOLD analysis project Ga0268266, IMG submission 190356) | Switchgrass rhizosphere microbial communities from Kellogg Biological Station, Michigan, USA - KBS S1-3 metaG (SPAdes) (version 2) | ecosystem: Host-associated > Plants > Roots > Rhizosphere... | reverse complement strand
CACAAAAGCGCTTCGCAGCCCCTCGCATTTTAGCGCTGATGATGGCATGAAGCGCCCATGAAACATGGTGGTGATCTCACCGAGGCAATCGCGCGCCATGGCGGCGCGCCCACGAGTTGGCTCGATTTGTCGACCGGGATCAACCCCTGGCCATGGCCAATCCAGCAGCATCTGCCGGAAAGCGTGTGGCAGCGTTTGCCGTCGCGGGCTGAAACGAAGGCATTGCTGGATGCCGCACGAAAAACCTATGCCGTGCCCACTGGTGCCGGCATCGCGGCGGCCGCCGGGACGCAGGCGCTGATTCAGTTGTTGCCCTATCTGGCGGCGCCCGGGCCGGTAGCGATCGTCGGACCGACCTATAGCGAACACGCGGCCGCCTGGAACAACGCCGGTCATCCCGTGATCGCGATCAAGAGCCTCGACGGGTGTCCGGAAAGTGCGGTCCACGCGGTGGTGGTCAATCCGAACAATCCCGACGGCCGCATCAGCGATCGCGCCGCGCTGGCGCGGATGGCGGCGCAACTGAAAGCCCGCGGCGGATGGCTTGTCGTCGATGAAGCGTTCGCCGATGTCGATCCGGCCATCAGCGCGGTCGCATTGTGCCCGGATTGGCCTGTCGTCATCTTGCGTTCGTTCGGGAAGTTCTATGGCCTTGCCGGCTTGCGGTTGGGATTTGCCATCGCCGCGCCTGATACGATCGGGCGTATCTCCGCCGCATTGGGACCATGGCCATGTTCCGGGCCGGCGCTGTTGATAGGCAGGGGTGCGCTCGGCGACCAACCATGGGCGGATCACACGCGCGGCAAGCTTGAACAGCAGGCCCGCAAGCTTGACCAGATCCTGATGAAAGCCGGTTTTACGATTGCCGGAGGCACGCCATTGTTCCGTCTTGCCCGGCATCCCCTTGCGCCGAAGCTGCACGCCGCGTTGGCGCGACGGCATATCTGGTGCCGAAGTTTCGACTGGGCCGATGACCTCCTGCGATTTGGCCTGCCTCCCGACGCTGCCGGTCTCGACCGCCTGGCGGCTGCGTTGAACGACTAGCCAAGCCATCGGTCAGACCCCCGCCCAGGGCAGTATCACGGCTTCGTTGCGATAATCGGCGCGGTACGCACTGATCCGGAATACATCCGCCATGACCCGCTCCGAGAGCGCCTGTGCGGGCTTTCCTTGCGCGACGAGCCGGCCGTCCGACAGCACGAGCACGGTGTCGGCAAAGCGTGCGGCGAGGCCGAGATCGTGCGTCACCACGACAACCAGCACGCCGCGATCCGCGGCACTGCGCAGGTTGATCATGACGTCGATCTGGTAGCGCGGATCGAGCGAGGCCGTCGGTTCGTCCGCAAGCACGATCGGTGCCTCGACGGCCAGCACCCGCGCCAGCGCGACTCGGCTGCGTTCGCCACCGGACAATTCCGTGACTGGACGTTCAGAAAAATCGACAACGTTGGTGGCCTGCATGGCGCGCAACACGGCCGCTTCGTCACGCGGTGACAGCCGTGCAGGATCGGTGGCGCCATGCGGGTACCGCCCAAGCGCGACCACGTCCTTGGCCGGCAACGGCCAATGCACTAGATAGCCCTGCGGCAGATAGCCAAAGCGCTTCGCGCGTTCCCGCAGCGGTAGCGACGACAAATGATCGCCGTTGACCTCGACCGTGCCGCTCGATGACACCAGACCCGCCAGCGCGCGGAGCAGGGTGGTTTTTCCGGCGCCGTTCGGTCCCACCAGCGCGACAAGCTGCCCTGAAGGCAACGACAGCGAAACATCGTGCAGGACGGTTCGGCCCGACAGCGTCACTTCGAGCTGCTGCGCAGCCAGCATCGGGGTGCCGTTCATGCGACGCCTCCACCAAGCGCGCGGCGTTCGCGCACAATCAGATAGAGGAAGAACGGCACGCCGATGATTGAGGTGAGCACGCCCACCTTGATGTCGCTCGTGGACGGAATGATCCGCACCGCGATATCCGCGGCCAGCAACAGCGCCGCGCCGGCCAACGCGCTCGGGATCAGCAGGCGCGCCGGATCGTGGCCGATCAGCGGCCGCACCAGATGCGGCGCGACCAGACCGATGAAGCCGATGGTCCCGCTGACGGCGACGGCGCCACCGACCCCCAGCGCAACACCTGCGATCACCAGCAACCTCAACCGGCCGACATCGACGCCAAGGCTTTGCGCGGTCTCTTCGCCAAGGCTGAGGGCGCGAAAGGCATTGCGCTGGCTGATCAGGACGATGGCTCCTGCGACGATGAACGGCAACGCGAGCATGACATGGCGGGAGCTACGGTCCTCCAGCGAGCCGAGCAGCCAGAACGCGATTTCGAGCGCGGCAAAGGGATTGGATGAAAGGTTCATCACCAGCGCGGTCGCGGCTCCCGCAAGACTGGAAATCGCCAGACCCGAAAGAATCAGCAACAGCAGACCGGCGCTTCTTCCGGCGACGCCGAGCAGCACGAACACCGACGCGAATGCCATCGTAATGCCTGCGACCGGCAGCGCGTAGGACCGGACGTCGGCCCAGCCGAGCGCGATCATCAGCACGGCTCCGAATGCGGCCGATTGCGGCGCGCCGAACAGGGAAGGCGACGCCAGCGGATTGCGCAACAGGCCCTGCAGCGCAGCGCCCGACAGGCCGAGTATCGCGCCGATGGCCAATCCGAGGATCATTCGCGGCAGGCGAATTTCCCCCACGATAATCCGCTGTATGTCGGTTCCGCCGCCGAGCAGTGCGTCGACCACGGTCGACGGCGACAGGCGTACGGGTCCAGTGCCGAGCGAGCCAAGCGCCAGCAATGCCACCAACGCGGCAAGCCCTGTTGTCGCGATCATCAGGCGTCGGCGGGAATCCGCGCTTACCATGTGGCGTTAAACCCTGCATACGCCGCGGGGCCAGTGGTGCCGAAGTTGAAAACCTCCTGATAGTGCTCGTTCAGGATATTTTCGCCGCGCGCGAACACTTTCCAGTTCTTGTCGAGCTTGTACTCGGTATAGAGGTCGACGCGGGTATAGGCGTCGACCCGGTTGATCTGGCCGGCGCTGCTGAAGCGCTTGGAGACTGTGAGGATACGGGGCTCGATCAGCCATCTTTCGGTAGGCGTGATGGTGAGTCTGAAGTTTGCCAGGTTTTTCGGTCGCCGCGCCAGCACCAGGCCGGTCGCAAGATCGATCGCGTGCAGATAGGTGTAGGCCGTGTTGAATTTCACGTAACCGGGGAGCACGTCGACGGTGGACCCGACTTCCAGACCGTTGGTCTCGGCGCGCGAGACGTTGAAATAGCATCCCGATGAGTTCGCCACAGGACAGGAGACGCCAGAACCAGTGCTGACAAAATCAATCAGGTTGCTGAATTTGTTCGAGAAGCCAGTGAGCGAAACAGCCACGCGGCCATTGAACAGGCTTTGATCGACGCCGGCGTCGTAGCCAAAGCTTTGTTCCGGGGCAAGCGATGAACCCCTGTTGATAGAGTAGAGCTGATATAAGGTGGGGGCCTTTGCGCCCGTTCCAGCGCTGGTGTGCAGCTTGGTGCCGATTTCGGAGATCGTATAGGCCGCAGTGGCCCGCCAGGTCTCGAACCGGGAGACGTTCACCACGTCATCGACGCGACCTCCCAAGGTAATAATCAGACGTTCTCCGATTGGCAATTGCCACAGGCCGAACAGGGAATTGGTGTCCTGCTTGCCTCGCACCTGAGGCACGTAGGCGGAGAATTTCGGCACGAAGCTGGTCTGGAAAATATCCGCGGTCTCGTGCTGGGTCTTTGCCCCGTAGATCAGCGAACCCAGCGAGCCCATGCGCAGGATCGACTGATATTCGGCACCGACGCTGTTTCCGGTATAATCGGTGATGGTCGAGGACGTCTTCAGGGGAAAAGACAATTCGCTGAACGAACGAACGGCCTGGGTCGCAAATGTATTGAGACTGTGTGTCCACTTGCCGTCGAGCGTATCCACCGAAGCTTTCGTCCACACCTGATCGAGCAGGCGCCGCGCCTTGTAGAAGGGGGCATCCGCCCCTGACGCGTCATAGTTCGACCGGGTGAGCGTCGACAATATGCCGGTCTCAACCCGCACGCCGTCGGAATCGTAGCCAATCCGCGCAGAACCTCCCAATCGACTGAAGCCATCCCGCTCAAGATTGGGATTTTTCGCCTCGATGGCGGGAATGCGATAGCCATAACGCGAAAAGCCTTCGCTGCTCTGGCCGCCGCCGGTGAACGCATAGGACCACGGCCCCTGTGATCCGACCATTGATCCCTGGGTGACCGCGGTGCCGTAGCTTCCGGCTTCGGTACGGACGTTGAACTGCGCCGGGCCCGCACCCTTCTTGGTGATGATGTTGACGACCCCACCCATCGCGTCCGAACCATAGAGCGCGCTTTGCGGACCTTTCAGCACTTCGATCCGCTCTATGGCACTGGGCGTAAACATCGAGAAATCGAAATCGCCGCTCGCGGCGGCGGGATCGTTGATCCGGATGCCGTCGATCATCACCAGGGTCTGACCGGTATTAGCGCCGCGCAGTCGAATGTTCGTCGTTGAACCCGGTCCACCGCTCTCACTGACGTCGACGCCCGGGACCGTTCGCAACACGTCCACAAGGGATCCAGGATTGCTGGTCGCGAGTGCCTCACCCTTGATCACACCGATCGAACTGCCCGTGCGGCTGATGGGCTCGGGCTCCCTGTCGGCTGTAACCACCACCTCCGTCGGCTGTGGGGGAGCTGAGGTGGGGGCGCTGGCGGCCGGCCGCGCCTGGCCCGCCGCGCGGCGATCTCGATCTCGACGAATTTGGCGGACCGGCTTCGGCGACTCGTTCGGATTGACCACCACCGGTGGAAGTTGATCCGAATTCGACTGCGCGTACCCAGCGCTGTGACAACAAGCCAACGCGACAACGGCTGCCGAACCAGCAGCATACTTCAGCAAACCCATAACGCCCCTTCCGTCGACCCACCGTCGAACGAGTTGAATCCTCGTCAGCGGCCGGTCTCCTGGCTCGCGGTCGTCTCCCGATTCGCCTTCCCAGACCTGTTGCAGGTCCAGTGGCATAGCTGGATCGAGAATGGCCGCTTACAGTTGCGGGGGCAGCTGCGGAATTGGGCGAATTGGCCCGTACCGCATTCCCGTTTCACCTTCTTGGAAGGCACCGATGACGACCCCTAATAAGCACAATAGGACGGGCACTTCAAACACGTGCGAATTGGCGATGGCGCCCGTTCCTGCTTGCGACTTTGGCGTGCAATGGCGTTGAATTCGGTAGATTTTCGCAAGATTCCTGCCTACATCGGCGATTTCCGGCGAGCATAGGCAAGGCAGCATGAACATCGATCCGTCGGCCGCGCCTCACTTCGATGAGACCTTCCGCGCCCGCTTACTTGATCTGTTTTGCTGGCGACGTGATATCCGTCGGTTTCGCACGGACCCTTTACCGTCGGGCTTGTTGGAACGATTAATTGACGTTGCCTGTCAGGCGCCCTCTGTCGGGCTTTGTCAGCCTTGGCGCTTCGTGGTCGTGGATGACCCTAGCCGTCGGCAGAGGGTGATTGACAATTTCGAGTCCTGTAATGGCGACGCGCTCAAAGAATATACGGGCGACCTGTCGGCGCGATACGCCGCTTTGAAACTGGCCGGACTGCGCGAGGCTCCATGTCATCTGGCCGTGTTTGCCGATCATTCAACTGCCGTCGGCCACGGGCTTGGCCGACGTACGATGCCCGAGATGGCAGACTATTCCGTAGTGACCGCAGTCTTTTCAATTTGGCTTGCATCCCGTGCCGAGGGCGTCGGCATGGGCTGGGTATCAATCCTCGATCCCCTCACGATGGCCGATATCCTGGATGTTCCGACGGACTGGCGCTTGATTGGATACTTCTGTCTCGGCTATCCACAGGTTGAAGACGATCGCCCGGAACTTGAGCGCGTCGGTTGGGAGGAACGTCAGCCTTCGAGAAATGTCATCTTTCGGCGATGATTGCTCTCGCGTCCGCTACTGGACGAAATAATGCGAAGAAAGGACGCGTCATCCAAGTAGGCTACTCTTCTGTTGAACAAAAACTTTCCGTTAGATCCTGCGAGTCGCAGATTCCGTTCAAAAATCCACAGTGGCAGGGCATCTACCTGGAGACGGGTGCGATCAGCACTGCGTCGCCAGCAGTTGCCCTATGATTCGTTATCGTAACAGCTCGCGGGCAATGACCACGCGCTGGATCTGGTTGGTGCCTTCGAAGATCTGGGTCAGCTTGGCGTCGCGCATCATGCGCTCGACCGGATAGTCCATGGTGTAGCCGTAGCCACCGAAGATCTGGACGGCGTCCGTCGTCACCTTCATGGCCATGTCGCTGCCGACGCATTTGGCCATGCTGGCGAGCACGTTGAGGCGCTTCCAGTCGCCGGCATCGCCGGCTCGGGCGCATTCGTAGACGAGGGCACGCGCAGCCTCGATCTGCATGGCCATGTCGGCCAGCATGAACTGCACGCCCTGGAACTCCGAAATCGACTTCTTGAACTGCTTTCGTTCCTTGGCGTAGGCAACGCACGCCTCGAGTGCACCCTGGGCTAACCCGACGGACTGGGCGCCAATGGTCGGGCGGTTGAGGTCGAGTGCGCGCATCGATGCCCGGAAACCCTTGCCCTCTTCCCCGACCAGATTCTCCGCGGGAACACGGACATTATCGAAGAAGATCGGTGTGTTCGGGGCGCCGCGAAAGCCCATCTTGCGCTCGTGGCGCCCGAACGAGATCCCTGACATCCGCTTCGGTTCGACGATGAAGGCGCTGATTCCGTCGGCGCCCGGGGCGTCGCTGGTTCGCGCCATCACCACGATGTAGTCGGCGACAACGCCATAGCTGCACCATTGCTTGCGGCCGTTGAGGACGTAGCTGTCGCCTTCTTTCCGTGCGCGTGTGTTGATCGCGGTGACGTCGGAGCCAGCTTGTGGCTCGGATATCGCAATCGCCGTGACAACCCCGCCCTTGGCGATGATAGGCAGGTATTTGGCCCGCTGCTCCTCGGAGCCGAAGTGAAGCAGCGGCATGATGAACATGGTGTTGAGCGCCGCGATCGAGGCGCAGGCCGGCGAGACCCTGGAGATCTCCTCCCGCGCGAGGCACGCCATCGTCAGGTTGCCGTTCGGGCCGCCGTAGCGTTCCGGCACCCAGAGCTGCATCAGCCCCATCTCGCCGAACAGCTTCACGAGTTCGAGCGGGAAGCGATCGGTCTCGTCGATCTCGGCCGCAATCGGCGCGACGTGTCTTGCGACCATCTTCCGCACGGTGTCGCGGAACGCGATCTGCTCCTCGGTGAAGCTCATGTCGATCCCTGGGTCTTTTCTTGCAGGAAGTCAAAAAGGGACTTCCATTGAATGGGTGATCCATTTAATAATTCACCGCATGAGCACCAAGTCAAGCCCCCGTACCCCCGCCCGTCCCAGATCCCCATCGCCCAATCGGCGCGAACGGATCGCCGACCACCGTGCAGCCGGAGCCTCGGCTGCGCCGGCGTTCCGCCCGATCCACACCCGGCGTGCGTTCGAGGAAATCTGCGAGCGTATCCGCGAGCAGCTCGCGCTTGGCGTTCTCAAGCCGGGCGACAAGCTGCCGCCCGAGCGTGATCTGGCCCAGCAGCTCGGCGTCAGCCGCAACGTGCTGCGTGAGGCCTTGCGTAGTCTTGAAATGGCCGGCGTGCTTCGGCTGCAGAAGGGCGTCAAGGGCGGAGCCTTCATTCAGGAAGGCGACACCAGCCGCATGAATGGCGTCATGCGCGACATGCTGAGCCTGGGCACGATTTCCGTCCGGGAATTGTCGGAAGCGCGCGTTCACGTTCTAGATCTTGTGGTGCGGCTGGCCTGTGCCAATGCGCGCAAAGCCGATCTCGACGCGCTCGAGGCCAATATCCGGCGCACCGAGGATGCGACGCGGGAAGGGCGGCTGCTGGACCGCGTCGAATGCTCGCGCGAATTCTACAAGCTGCTCGCCGCGTCGACCGGAAACAAGGTGATCGCCATGATCATGGATTCGGTCACGGAAATTCACATGCGCTTCGTCTACGCCAAGGTCTCGTCGAGCGGTGTCGCGATGGCGCGGCTGGCGGAGAAACGGCAGCAATTCCTGGCGGCGTTGGGTGAACGAAACGCCGCAACGGCGACGCGTTTGATGCGTACCCATCTGGAATCCGTGCAACGGATGCTGGAGCAGGATCCTGGCGCGATGTCGCTTCACGTCGCGCTGGCGGAGGTACAGCCCGGAATGCGCAGATAGGAGAGGGTGGCTCGATCCACGCTCGAACAAACATAACAATGGAGGAAAATGTGTCCCAATACGCCAGATATGAATGCTTGAAGGTCGAGGTCGCGGACAAGGTCGCGACCGTGACCTTGAACCGGCCGCAAGCACGCAACGCCATCAATCAGAAGCTGATCCGCGAACTGCGGACCATCTGGGACGATTTGGCCGACGATCGCGCCGTCAACGTCGTGGTGCTGACCGGCGCCGGCGACTTCTTCAGCGTCGGTGGCGACGTGAAGGCGATGTCGGAGCGGCCGGGCGGCGACGTTCTCGAAGAGGGCGAAGTCCACGATCCCATGATCAGTCGCCGTGGCGTGACCCGCCAGCTCGAACTCGACAAGCCGATCATTGCGGCGATCAATGGTGATGCCATCGGCCTTGCCGCGACACACGCGCTGCTTTGCGACATTACGGTGATGGCGGAAGACGCGCGCATCGGCGACACGCACGTCTCGCGCGTCGGGCTGGTCGCTGGCGACGGCGGCACCGTGATCTGGCCGTTGCTGATCGGCATCAACAAGGCCAAGGAGTACTTGATCCGCGGCACCCTGCTGAAAGGCAAGGAGGCCGAGCGGATCGGGCTGGTCAATCACGTTGCGCCGCGCGCGGAGGTCCTCGCCAAAGCCCGCGAGATCGCGATCGAACTCGCCAACGGCCCGACCTGGGCCATTCGCTGGACGAAGCTCTCGATCAACCAGATCGTCAAGGATCGCGTGAACATGATGCTCGAGGCCTCGATGGCGCTCGAGCAGGTGACGTTCGAAACCGCGGACCACAAAGAGGCGACAATGTCGTTCAAGGAGAAGCGCAAGCCGAAATACGGTCAGGCGTAGTCTCCCATGGACGCGACCGGGGCACTTCCGAACGACGACATCGCCGGGATGCTTCGGGATTCCCTGCGCGGGTTTCTGAAAGCGCATTGGATTACGGGCGGCGGGAAGGAGCAGCCGTCTTCGGACTGTATCTCCGCGATCTGGCGCAAGCTCATCGGGCAGGGGGTGGCCGCCCTCGGCTCTGGTCGCGACGAAGGCGGCCTTCGCGAAATCCTGGTGGTGATGGCGGAACTTGGCCGTGCCGCATGCCCGGCGCCGGTGTGGTCTACCGCACTGGCCAATCTTGCGCTCTCGGGCTCGCGGGCTGATGCCGCGGTGCAGCTAATCGAAAAGCTGCACGCCGGCACGGCCGTAGCCGCATTTTCCTTCGGCGCCTGCGACGCGGATGCAGGTGCGGGATCAATCCAGATTGACGGCTCGTGCGGAACCGGCGTGCTTCGTTTCGTCGAGGCGACCGGGGCCACACACCTCCTCGTGGCCGTTGACGAGTCCCATCTTGCGCTCGTTCAAATGGATGATTCCGGCGTTGACCTGGCGCCGACGCGCGCCATGGGCACCTGGGGGCACTGCGAGGTGCGGCTGAATTCGGTGCCGCTGACACTTCTTCCGCTTGAAAGCGCCAATCTCGATGATCTTCGCGTCAAGGCCCAATTAGCATTGCTGGGGCGGGCACATGGCGCGGCACGGCGGGCGTTCGAGCTGGCCGTGGACTACGCCAAGGAGCGTCACCAGTTCGGCCAACCGATCGCCAGGTTCCAGGCGATCCAGCACAAGCTTGCCAACGGCCTGATCGCGCTCGAAGGCGTTCGCCTGATCCTCGATCATGCGGCCAGGTTGCATGACGTCGGTGACCGCAATTGGCGCTATTTCGCCGATTGCGCGGCTGCCTTCGGCGGCGATGGGCTACGGCGCGTCTCGCTCGAGACCCAGCATACGTTCGGCGCCATCGGCTATGCCGAAGAGCACGAGGCCGCGCAACATTTCAAGCGCGTGCATCTGGACACGATCGCACTGGGTGGGGCGCCAGATGCGCGGCGGAGGCTGGCCTCGTATTTGCTGGATCTCGGTGGCGCGCCTTTGCCGCAATACGATCTCGGCCCGGCCGGCAACGCGTTTCGTCAACAGGTGCGGCGATGGCTCGATCAGAACTGGTCGGGAGACAGGAAGGCCAGGTTTGACGAACAGCCATTTGAAAAGCGTGAGTTCGACGCTGACTTCGCGCGCGATATCGGCAAGACCGGATGGATCGGACTCGGATGGCCAAAGGAATTCGGCGGGCAGGCGCGTTCTCCGTTAGAGCAGATCGCATTTATGGAAACGATGGAGCAGGGCGAGGCGCCGCGGATCGGCGCATCGATCCAGGCTAACGCCCTCATGATGTTCGGTACGCCGGCGCAGCAGCAAAAATACCTGCCGGAAATCCTCCGGGGCGAAGCCATGCACGGGATGGGCTACAGCGAACCCCAAGCCGGCTCCGATCTAGCCGCGCTGCGCACCAGCGCAGTGCGGGACGGCGAGCACTGGGTCATCAACGGCCAGAAGATCTGGACCACGACCTGGTGGGGCAAATACATGTTTCTTGCCGCCCGTACCGACAGGAGCGCCAGGCCGCCGCACGCCGGCATCAGCATGTTCATCGTCCCGATGAATACGCCGGGCATCACGATCAGCCCGGCGAGCACGATGTACGACGGCACGTTTGCCAACATCTTCTACGATGACGTTCGCATCCCCCTGGAAAACATCGTCGGCGAGGTCAATGGCGGCTGGAAGGTTTTGACGGGCGCGCTCGCTTTTGAGCGCGGTCTGGTCGGCGGTGGCATCGTGTTGAAGGTGGCCCACGGCTTCGAGCAACTGCGCCGGCAGGTCATGGCGGCCGGGGGCGATAGACCTCCGCCCGGTCAGGATCCGATCGTTCGCGACAGAATGGCGACGCTTGCCTGCGAGATCGAGGTTGGCCGGCAACTGATGATGCATTGCGCCGAGCTTGCGGCCGATGGCGTGACGCCGCCGGAATATGGCGCGATCAGCAAGGTCTATTCCGGCGAACTGATGGAACGCTTCGGCGAGGCGGCGCTCGACATTCTCGGGATGCGCGCCGCCGTTTCCGAGCAGATGCCGGGGGCGATCGACAATGGTCGGTTCGAGCAGAACCTGCGGCATTCGCTGATGTGGGTGATCAGCATCGGGACCAACGAGATACAGCGCAGCCTGATAGCCCAGCGCGGGCTGGGATTGCCGAGATAGGAGCCGACAGCATGCAGGACCAAACATCGACATCGCCCCTCGAGGGTGTGAGGGTGCTGGATTTCTCCATCATGCTGGCCGGGCCCTACTGCGCGCGGCTGCTGGCGGATGTCGGCGCGGAAGTGATCAAGATCGAACCGCCGGAAGGCGACGAGATGCGCCTGCGCGCACCGGTGCGTGACGGCCAAAGCGCCTACTTCGGCCAGCTCAACGCCGGCAAGCGGAGTATCGCGCTCGACCTGAAATCACCCGATGCGATCAAGCTGGTGCATCGCATGGTCGACAGCAGCGACATCCTGGTCGAGAATTTTCGACCCGGAGTGATGGAACGCCTGGGTCTCGGATATGAGGCGCTGCGAAAGATCAATCCGAGACTGATCTACTGCTCGATCTCCGGCTACGGCCAGGCCGGTCCGCAAGCCGAGCGCGCCGCCTATGCGATGATCGTGCATGCCGAGAGCGGCTTCGATCGCGCGCTGATGCGCTATGCCGGCGACCGCGACCGGCCGGCGGCAGGCGCGGTGTTCGTCGCCGATATTCTCGGCGGCATCTTCGGTTTCTCGGCCATTCAGACGGCGATGGTGCAGCGCTCGCGCACCGGCGAGGGGCAGCGTATCGATGTCGCTCTGATGGACTGCATGCTGAACCTTCTGGTGTATGAGCTGCAAGAGGCGCAGTTCTCCAAGCCGATGGCGCGGCCGACCTATGGGCCCGTGCGCGCCAGTGACGGCGACATCCTGATCGCGCCGGTATCGGCGCGCAACTTCGCGGCACTCCGCGACCTCACCGGTCTGCCGGAGCTCTCATCCGACCCGCGGTTCACATCGGTGCCGGCGCGCGGCGCGAACTGGACCGCCATGATGCAGGTGATCGAAAAGTGGACCACGCAACATACGATCGACGAATGCCTTGTCATGCTCGATCGGGCCGGCATTCCGAGCGCGCGCTTTCGTGACCCGGCCGAGGCGCTGGGCGATCCGGCTCTCGCTGATCGCGGTACATTCGCGCCGATCGCTGACGCCGCCGGCGAATTCAAGGGCGTCAATGCACCGTGGCGGATGTCGGGTGCGCGTAGCGAGATCGGGCGGGAAATTCCGTCCATTGGATCGCATCGCGACGAGGTCCTCAAACGGGTGCTCGGACTGTCCGCGGATGAAATCGCAAAGGCGGCCGCGTCTGGCGCGTTCGGAAGGGGTGCCATAGCGGCAGCGGAATAAGGCCGGGCGAGAAAACAAGACTGCATTGAAAAACACAAAAGACGACCTGATGGGAGGACCGACGTGAAACGATTTCATATCTTGGCGCTTGCGCTAGGACTTATTGTCCTTGCCGGAACTGCTGCCGCGGACAACTACCCGTCGCGGCCGATCCGACTCATCGTGCCATATCCCGCCGGCGGTTCGACCGACATCATGGCGCGCGCGCTGCAGGAGCCGATGGCGAAGATCCTTGGCCAGCCTCTCATCATCGATAATCGCGGGGGCGCCGCCGGCACGACCGGCGCCAACGAAGCCGCGCGGGCGGATGCGGATGGCTACACCCTTTTGTTTGCGAACAACGGGCCAATCTCGATCGCCCCACTGCTTCAGAAGGGCGTCGACTTCGATCCGCTGAAGAGTTTTGCGCCGGTCTCGCTCGTTTCCAGGGCTCCGCTGGTCCTGGTTGCGAGTGAAAAGGTGCCGGTGAACGATGCGGCGGGCTTGATCGCCTACGCCAAGGCGCAGGGCAAGCCGATGCTGTATGCGACTGCCGGACCGGGTTCGCTCGGACATCTGAGCACGGAACGCTTTCTCAATCAGGCCGGACTGCAGATGGTCCACGTCCCGTACCGCGGCCAGGCGCCGACGACGCTCGCGGTCTTCGCGGGCGAGGTCGACATCTTGCTCACGACAACGTCCGACACGCTGAATGAGCATATCCGCTCCGGCAAGGTGAAGCTGCTCGGCGTCTCGTCACCTCAGCCCTCCGTCGTAGCTCCGGGCGCCGCGCCGATCGGCAACGTCTTGAAGGGCTATTCAGTCGAAACCTGGTTCGGGATTCTGGCTCCTGCGGGCACGCCGCCTGAGATCGTCAACAAACTCAACGCCGCAATCAATACGACGTTGGCCACTCCGCAATTGCGCGATCGATTTTTGACTTATGGCGTGGAGGCCATGGCCAGTACTCCCGCCGAACTGACCACGATCATTGCGGCAGAAATCCCTGCGTGGCGCAGGGTTATCGAGGAGCGCCACGTCAAGGCCGAATAGTGGATATCGAGCTCTCCGCGAAGTCCAACGATTAGGTGATGACGAATTTATCCGGTTGCGCGGGGCAGGCTGCCGTTTGCCGCGATTTCGGCCGACATCTGCTCGATCGTCTTGCGCTGCTCCATGGCGGTCCGCCGGATCAGTGCGAACGCGGCGGGTTCAGCGACTGAGTGTGAATGCATCACTTGAAGCACGGCAGCGAGCACGACCCGACGCGACCGCAGGCGATCTTCCAGCTTGGCGACTTGCTGCTTCAGTTCGTTGGTGCGCTCGGTCCGCTCGAACGCCATGACCAGCGCCGCGTAGATGCCCGCGGAGCGGAGTGGTTTGACTAGAAAGGATGCCGGATCCAGCTCCAGCACCAGCTTCAGCCGGCTTGGCGTTTCCGTGCCCAGCAGGGCAATGACGGGGCATCGTCCAGGCAGAGCCCGTGCGGGGGAGGCGAGCGGCAGGAATTCATCATCGATCAGCGCCACGTCCGGCTGGCATTCGAGAGGGCCACCCGGCCCCCATGTAAAGATGTCTATCCCCAGGCGCTCGAACTGGCGCCTGACGATCGACAAGTCACGCTCGTCCTTGATGGCAACGAGAGCTCGTCGTCCGCGCAGGGAAAATGATGACGGCTTGTTCATTTTACAACCCGCAAATGTGGGGCACTCGGCGAAGATCCGTTCCTTGACGTTTCCCGTGCAGATCCGGCGGCGACGTCGAGCTGTGTCAAATAGGGATCAGGCCTGACGGGCGCCTCGGCTTCCCAGAAGAGGTCAAACTGTCCTTGCGTGTTGGAGACCGCCAGGCGTGGCGTGAGAACGCAATGGTTGTTGTCACCATCGATCCACACCGGCCCCTGTGGCGAATTGTAGCGATAGCCGGCCGCCGCACGCCGCACCTCGCCAATATTGGAGGTGCCGGCCCGGCGGAGCGCGCGCGCCAGCAGATAGACCGCGACATAGGCAGATTGCCCGTCGACGGAGGGGCTGCTGGCTTCCCCGTAGCGCGCCTTCCAGAGGTGGACGAAAGCGCGGTTCTCGGGCAGGCGGATGCTCTCGAAATAGGCTGACGAGGTGATGCACCCCGCAGATGCCGGTCCAACGATCTTGAGTTCCGGCTCGCAAAGACTGCAGCTCAGCATCGGAATGTCGAGACCGGCGGCGGTGGTGGCGGCATGAAAGGCGCGGATGAAATCGTAGCTCGAACTTCCGACCAGCGTGTTGAAGACGACCGGCGGCTTGCGGCGAACGATCTCGTCGACGATGTGGTCGACCGCGCTCTCGCCCAATTCGAGCAGCCGTTCGGCGAGAATGCTCCCGTGCGCCGCCGTCACCAGTTCGCGCGTGACGCGGTTGGTTTCCCAGGTCCAGACATAGTTGGAGCCGACGCAGAAAACATGCCGCGAGATGTTGTCGAGCATGTAGCGTACGAGCGGCAGGACGTTATGGTTGGGTGATGCGCCGACATAGATGACGTTGTCGGAGCATTCGAATCCCTCGTAGCGGGCGGGATACCACAGCAGGCGGTCGGTGCGCTCGACGATTGGCAGCACCTGCTTGCGCGATGCCGATGTGTAGCAGCCGACGATGTGCTCGACCCCCGCATTGCGGATCAGGTCGTCGCAAACCGTGTGATACTCGGTAATGACGCCGCGGGGATCCCGCACATGCGGCGTGAATGAGAAATCGAAATCGGGGTGATGGTTGATCTCGTCGACCGCCATCAGGGCGCTCTTGAGTATCTCTTGTCCCATGGCCTGATATGGCCCGGACTGCGAGCAGATGATGCCAACTGGAACCGATGGCTTCGTCATTGATGACTTTCGACAGAGCGACGTCTGGAGAACGTTATCATCGCTAATGCCCGTGCAGGAAGTCTTGCTCATTTGCTGCGCATGAGGCCTGCGAAATTTGTGCATCCTCTCTCGTTGACAATGTGCAGGACGCGAACCTAGACTTTCTCTCACAGGGCTTCCTGTCGAACCTAGCTTGCTTCGATCGGGCCGATGACGTCCCGATCCCTGCTTTCGGTGCTCCGTTCGATCCAGGGTCCTTACGATAGATCATAGCCGCGGCATCAGAGCCATTCGTCACCTCGTTCGGGAGGGACGGGTGGCTTTTCTCTTTTGCCGCAAAGGAAGTTGGCGATGCATGCGTGTCGCCAAGCCGGGGACGTGTGCGCGGCGATCAAGCCGTGAATGCGCGTGAGAAGCGACGAGCACGGGGGCGGATGGCGATGCCGACGACAGAACTTTGTTACCTCGGGCTGGTTGAGGTCGGGCGGCAGATACAAGCGAAAAAGCTGTCGCCGGTCGAAGTAACGAAGGCGATGTTCGACCGGATCGGGCGGCTCGATGGCAAGCTCAAAAGCTACGCGTATCTCATGGCCGATTCCGCACTTGCGGAAGCGACCGTTGCCGAAAAGGAAATAGCTTCTGGAAAGATCAAGGGGCCGCTGCATGGCGTGCCGATTGCGGTCAAGGATCTTTGCTGGGTCAAGGGCGCACCGGCCGCGCACGGCATGACCATCCATCGCGACTACCGCCCGACCGAGGACGCCACGGTTGTCGCGCGGCTAAAGGAAGCAGGCGCGATCATCCTCGGCAAGTTGCAGCAAACCGAAGGCGCCTACGCCGATCACCACCCCAAAATCGATCCGCCGAAGAATCCGTGGAATGCGGAATTGTGGCCGGGTGCGTCGTCGAGCGGTTCGGGTTCCGCGACTGCGGCTGGGCTCTGCTTCGGCTCGCTCGGAACCGACACAGGCGGATCGATCAGGTTTCCTTCGGCAGCCAACGGCATCACGGGACTGAAGCCGAGCTGGGGACGGGTCAGCCGCTACGGCGCGTTCGAACTCGCGGCAACGCTGGATCATATCGGACCGATGGCGCGCAGCGCGGTCGATTGCGGCGCCATGCTGGGTGTGATTGCAGGGCAGGACCCCAAGGATACCACCTCGGTGCCGCTGCCCGTGCCGGACTATCTCGCGGGGTTGCCGGGCAATCTGCGCGGCGTGACGATCGGCGTCGATCGACGCTGGACCAGCGAAGGCACCGATGAAGCCGCAACCAAGGTCTTCAGCGAAGGATTGCGCGCTGCGGCAGAACTCGGCGCGAAGATAGCCGAAGTCACCTTCCCAGACCCCAAGGCCGTTATCGATGACTGGTTTCCGCTCTGCGGCATCGAGGCGGCGGTTGCGCATGAGGCGACCTATCCCTCGCGCAAGGATGAATATGGCCCCGGGCTTGCGGGGCTGCTCGATCTTGGCCTTGCGCAATCGGGCACCGATTATCAGAAAATCGTGCTGCGGCGCGAAGCGTTTCGCGGTGCGGTTCGATTGCTGTTTGAGTCGGTCGATCTGCTCGCCGTGCCGGCCCAGGCCTTCGGCGCGCCGACCCTCGTCAAGATGGCTGCACTCGGCGAGGACGCCTCGCTGATTGCCGGATTGCTGCGCTTCACCTGCCCGTTCGACATGACCGGAAGCCCGACCATTACGCTTCCCGCCGGCTTCGCGCCGAACGGCGGTCCCGTCGCCTTCCAGTTTGTCGGCCGTCACTTCGATGAAGCGGCGCTCGTCCGTGCCGGTAACGCGTTCCAGCGCGTCACCGATTGGCACACGCGTCATCCCGCTCTCTGATCCCTAGGAGCCGTTCGCATGGCAGAAGATTGGCTGAAGAGTTCCATCATGGCGAAGCGGGCCGTTGCCAAGGGGGCGGTTGGCGAACGCCACAGTTTGACGATCGAGCAGCAGGGAAAATTTCACTACGTCTACGGGCCTTATGCGAAGCCGACCCTGTCGATCGATCCCGGAGGGATCGTCGTGGTCGAGACCGAAGACGCTTTTGGGGGCGCGCTGACGAGCGAGAGCGACAGCCCGACAGCGAAGCTGAACTTTCCATACCTGAATCCGCAGTGCGGACCCATTGCAGTCAAGGGTGCCAAGAAGGGCGATTGTCTCGCGGTCCATATCCTGGACGTCGAGACGCGCGGCGAGCAGCCGGCCGGAACCACCTGCATCATTCCCGAGTTTGGCGGGCTGGTCGGGACCAGCTCCACCGCGATGCTGAATCCGCCGCTGCCCGAACGCGTCCGGAAGCTGCATGTCGACAGGAACGGCGTGCGCTGGAGCGACAAGATCACGCTGCCTTACGAGCCGTTCATCGGCACGATCGGCGTGTCGCCCGAGATCGAGGCGATTTCCTCCCTGCAGCCGGACTATCACGGCGGCAACATGGATCTGCCCGATGTCGCACCCGGTGCCATTCTTTATCTGCCCGTGCATACCGAAGGCGGGCTTCTTTACGTCGGCGACTGCCATGCAACGCAGGGAGATGGCGAACTCTCCGGTGTTGCTCTTGAGCAGCGCGCGACGGTCACGCTCCAGGTCGATCTGATCAAGAACTGGAGCTTTGCCTGGCCGCGTCTGGAGACGCGCGACTTCATCATGACCATCGGCAGCGCCCGCCCGCTTGAGGATGCGGCGCGAATTGCCTATCGCGAACTCACGCGATGGATGAGCACCGACTACGGCTTTGACGAGATCGACGCGTACATGCTGCTCAGTCAGGCCGGACGAATGCGGCTCGGCAACATGGTCGACCCGAAATACACGATGGGCGCGTCGATCCTGAAAAATTACCTCAAGGCGTGAACTGCACCAGCTTTCAACAAAGGGACATCTAAATGAAATCGGGACATCTGTTCAGAACAGCGTTTCTTGGTGCCGTACTCGGGGCGGCGGCATTGGGCGCCGCCCAGGCGGCCGAGCCTCCGCTGAAGATCGGCCTGCTCGAAGATGTCTCCGGCGATCTCGCGTTCATGGGCATGCCGAAGCTGCACGGCTCGCAGCTTGCGGTCGAGGAGATCAACAAGAAGGGTGGCATCCTCGGCCGGCAGATCGAGCTCATCCATCTCGACCCGCAGGGCGACAACGCCCGCTACCAGGAATTTGCGCGGCGCCTGCTTGGCCGCGACAAGGTGGACGTGCTGATCGGAGGCATTACGTCGGCTTCGCGCGAGGCGATCCGGCCGATCATCAACCGCACGAGTACGCCGTACTTCTATACGAACCAGTATGAAGGCGGCGTATGCGATGCCAGCATGATCAGCATGGGCGCGGTACCCGAGCAGCAGTTCTCGACGCTGATTCCCTGGATGGTCGACAAGTTCGGCAAGAAAGTCTACGTCATCGCCGCCGACTACAATTTCGGCCAGATCTCGGCGGAGTGGAACCGCAAGATCATGAAAGACCTTGGCGGCGAGGTCGTCGGAGAGGAATTCATTCCGCTCGGCGTTTCGCAGTTCGCGCAGACGATCCAGAATATCCAGAAGGCCAAGCCGGACTGGATTTTGACGATCAATGTCGGCGCCGCCCAGGACTCGTTCTTTGAACAGGCCGCCGCAGCCAAGCTCAACCTGCCGATGGGATCGTCGATCAAGGTGATGCTCGGATTCGAGCACAAGCGGTTCAAGCCGCCGGCGCTCAACAACATGCATGCGACCGCGAACTGGTTCGAGGAGATCGATACCCCCGAAGCCAACGACTTCAAAAAGCGCTGGAAGGCGAAGTTTGCCGACGAGCTCTACATCAACGACATGGGCTACAACGCCTACAACACGGTCTACATGTACAAGACGCTGGTCGAGAAGGCGAAGTCGATCAAGCTCGATGACATGCGCAAGGTGATCGCGACCGGCGAAGCCTGCATCGATGCGCCCGAAGGCCAGGTCTGCATCGACCCGAAGAGCCAGCACACATCCCACCGCATGCGTCTGATCTCCGTGGGTCCCCAGCATGAGGTCAAGGTCGAGAAGGATTACGGAACGATCAAGCCGTATTGGCTTGGAGAGATCGGCTGCGACCTGACCAAGAAGAACGACAAGGACCAGTACACGCCGAGTCATCTTCCCAAGAAGTCGTGACACGCTGATGGGCACGAATCGTGCTCTTAGCAATCATGCTCAGTCGTGCCCATTCGCGTCATGATGTTGAATTGCACGGGTGCCGCAACGATGCGGCACCGTTAAGCGGGAGCTGGAGAGCAGGATGGCGGCTGAACTATTCTCGACATTTTATCAGTTCGCCGACGTATTTGCGTTTCTGATCCTTTCGGCCGCAGGTCTTGCCATCGTGTTCGGCATGATGGGCGTCATCAACATGGCGCACGGTGAATTCATCATGTGCGGCGCCTATGTGACGGTCGGACTGGTGAAGCTCGGCGTACCGCTGGCGATCGCCCAGGCGCTTGCCGCGGTGACGGCGGGATTGATCGGCGTGGCCGTCGAATATCTCGTGGTCCGGCGTTTCTACAAGAGGCCACAGGATTCTCTGCTCGCGACCTGGGGCCTCAGCCTGATCGTCACGCAATCGATGCTGCTGATCGTCGGATCGTCAATCACGGGCATCGGCACGCCCGAGGGCAGCTTTGCGATCGGCGGCTATACCTTCTCAACGTATCGCCTCGTGCTGTTCGCCTGTGCAGTTGCGGTGCTGATCGGCCTCTATGTGACCTTCATGAAGACGCGCTTCGGCGTGATGGCGCGCGCGACGATGCAGAATGCCGCGATGGCCAGGGCATTGGGCGCGCGCACGGGACGTATCTATGCGATCAGTTTTGGGATCGGCGCCGGTCTCGCGGGGCTTTGCGGGGCGCTTTACGCGCCGACGATGACATTGATCCCGACAATGGGGGCCACGTTCGTGGTGGAGAGCTTCGTCACCGTCGTTGTCGGCGGCGCAAATGTTCTGCTCGGGACTGCGCCGGCGGCCGTGTTCCTGGCGATGATTCGAATGGCGTTGAACGCGAGCTATGGGCAGATCATCGGCCAGATCGGCATGCTGTTTGCAGTCATCCTGATCATTCGCGTCCTGCCTGAAGGCATTTCCAGTGTGCTGGTCCGTCGTGGACGCTGAGCAGGAGAGTTGATGTTCAAGCTGCTTGATGGTTCGCAGACCTTGGGACGTGGCTGGACCTTCTGGTCCTGCTTCGTCGCCGTGCTGGCAGCCGCGCTGATCTATCCGGTCTTTGCGGACTCGTATGACGTCGGCAACTTCTCTTATTTCCTGATCTGGATCTTCATGGCGCTCGGTCTCTGCCTGATGTGGGGCTATGGCGGCATGCTTTCGTTCGGCCAGACGCTCTTCTTCGGCATCTCCGGCTATGCCTACGGCGTGCTGGCCATCAATATGGGCGGTGGGTCGGCGACGATCGCAGCACTCGTCCTGTCGATCATCATTGCGATGATCGCGGCAGGCATCCTCGGCTACTTCATGATCTGGGGCGGCATCAACGGCATCTTCTTTGGAATCGTGACGTTGTCGGCCACGCTGGTGCTGGCGTTCTTCCTTGGACAGACGGCCGGGCCGGAATGGCACATCGGCCCCGCGCGGCTCAACGGCTACAATGGCATGAAGGGCATGGACCCGCTTGCGATCGGCGATTACTTCATCGAGGGATCCGCGCTTTACTATGTCATGGTGGCGCTCATCGTGATCGTGTACCTCGCGCTGCGTATGCTGGTGAATTCGCGCATTGGCAACGTGATCGTCGCCACGCGCGAAAATCCGCAGCGCGCCGAGATGCTCGGCTACGACGTCCGCAAATATCAACTGCTCACCTTCGTCATCGGCAGTGGCCTCGCGGGCCTCAGCGGTGCCCTCTACACGTCCTGGGGGCAGTTCATCACCCCGTCGAGCATTGGGCTGCCAGCGGCTGCCATGCCGATTGTGTGGGTCGCCTTCTCCGGCCGAAGCGATCTGACGGCGACGCTGGTCGGCTCGTTCCTTCTCCTGTTCGGTTTCCAGACCATTACCGTCTATAGCCAGCAGGCCGCGTTGGTGCTGATGGGCGCCCTTCTGCTCGCTACGGTAATGCTGGCGCCGCAAGGCTTTGTGCTTGGTATCGGCAAGCTTGTCGCGGATCGATGGAGCGCGCGCCGGCGGCTCGGCGCCAGCCCCGCTTTGGCGGACACAAGCCGCCTGCAACCGGACGAGACCTGACCATGTCGCTTGTCGATGTGAAAGGCGTGACCAAGCGCTTCGGTGGGTTGACGGCTGTCTCCGACGTCGACCTGACCGTCAACGCCGGGGAGATTCACTGTCTGATCGGCCCTAATGGGGCAGGGAAGAGCACCCTGTTCAAGCTGATTGTGGGGCTTTATCCGCCGACCAAAGGCACGATCCTGTTCGACTCCATCGATATCACCGAAGAGCGCCCCTCTGCGCGGGTGCAACGCGGCATGAGCATCAAGATGCAGGCGCCGAGCGTCTTCAAGGAACTACCGGTCCGGCAAAATATTCAGATTGCGCTCCAGGAGCGCTTCTCAGGTGCTCAACGCATCTTCGAGGAAGACCGGCTGCTGACGCTTCTCAATCTGGCGCCGGACAGCGGCAAGGTCGCCGGAGCCCTTTCGCACGGGCAACAGCAGTGGCTCGAGATCGGAATGGCGTTGGCACTACAACCGCAGCTTCTGCTTCTGGACGAGCCCACGGCCGGCATGTCGCCGGAAGAAACGTTCAGGACAGGCGAACTGATCAAGTCGTTCAACGCCGAGGGCATGACGGTTCTCGTTGTCGAACACGACATGGCGTTTGTGCGCCAGATCGCCCAGCGCGTAACGGTGCTGCATCTCGGAAAGATCTTCGCGCGGGGAAATCTGGAGGCGATCATTCAGGACGAGAAGGTTGCTGAAATTTACCTTGGTAAGACCCATGCCCACTGATCAGGTTCTCGAAGTCTCGGAACTCTGGGCGGGTTACGGTGCTACGCCCATCCTGCAGGGCGTGAGCATGTCGATCTCGCGCGGCGAGATCGTCGGCGTGATCGGCCGCAATGGCGTCGGCAAGTCGACGCTGATGCGATGCCTGATCGGCCTCCTCGATACCTGGCGGGGCACGATCACTTTCATGGATCAGGATGTGACGCAGCTACAGGCCGACGCGCGAGCGCGCGCCGGCTTTGGCTACATCCCGCAGGGGCGGGATGTGTTTCCGCAGATGAGCGTCGAGGAGAACCTGCAGGTTGGTGAGTTGATCGGTGGACCGAGGGGCGAGAAGCTGCCGGAACTCGTCTACGAATATTTTCCGCGCTTGAAGGAGCGCCGGCGACAGATCGCGGGCACCATGTCGGGGGGCGAGCAACAGCAACTGGCGATTGGGCGCGCGCTGATTGGCAATCCGACCTTGATGATCCTCGACGAGCCCTCGGAGGGTGTGCAGCCGTCGATCGTGCAGCACATCTGCGAGGCGCTGAAGTCGTTCCGCACTGAACTCGGGACGACGATCATCTTCGTCGAACAGAACCTCGATACGATCATGGCGATCGCTCAGCGATGCTACATCATGGAAAAAGGCAAGATCACCCGGTCGCTGACCGGAGAGGACGTCACTGCGGAAAATGTCCGCGCGCAACTGCTGTTGTGACGCGTTTATAGCGCAACGTTTGGACATAAGCGCCGGTCGACCGAGACCGGATCACCAGGGAGGGAATCGAACATGGATTTGGGACTCAAGGGAGCCAGGGTTCTCGTCACGGGCAGCACCAAGGGGATCGGCAGGGCGATCGCCGAAACGTTTGCGGCCGAAGGTGCCAATGTCGGGATTTGCTCGCGCAATCAGGCAGACGTGGATAGCGCCGTCACGGCGCTCAAGGCCAAGGGTGTTACGGCCTACGGTGGGGTGGTTGACGTGTCGAACGGCGCGGCGCTTAAGGGCTGGGTAAGCGATATGGCATCGAAGCTCGGCGGCATCGATGTCGTCGTCGCCAATGTCAGCGCGCTTTCCATCGGGCAGGACGAGGAGAGCTGGGAGAAGGAATTCTCCACGGACATGATGGGGACGGTGCGGCTGGTGAATGCCGCGATGCC
>Ga0268266_10001906_pt1 | contig 23472 bp, 23 predicted proteins | sample KBSS13metaG_FD_190356 | JGI IMG/M metagenome (GOLD analysis project Ga0268266, IMG submission 190356) | Switchgrass rhizosphere microbial communities from Kellogg Biological Station, Michigan, USA - KBS S1-3 metaG (SPAdes) (version 2) | ecosystem: Host-associated > Plants > Roots > Rhizosphere... | reverse complement strand
CCCGCAAAGACCGCGAGCCGGCGGTGTTCTTCCAGCGCTGTCGGTGCGGCGAGATGGTCAGCCATCGCTAGCCTCCCTTGACGGCTTTCACGATTTTCTGTGCGGCATCGTCGAGATTGTCAGCCGAAACCACGTTGAGGCCGGACTGGCTGATGATCTTCTTGCCAGCCTCGACATTCGTGCCCTCGAGCCGCACCACCAGCGGCACCTGCAGGCCGACCTGCTTCACCGCGGCGACCACACCCTCGGCAATGATATCGCACTTCATGATTCCGCCGAAGATGTTGACGAGGATGCCCTTCACGTTCGGATCGGCGGTAATGATCTTGAAGGCCGCCGCCACTTTTTCCACGCTTGCGCCGCCGCCGACGTCGAGGAAGTTGGCGGGCTCCATGCCGTAGAGCTTGATGATGTCCATGGTCGCCATGGCAAGGCCGGCGCCGTTGACCATGCAGCCGATGGTGCCGTCGAGCGCGACGTAATTGAGATCGTATTTGGACGCCTCGATTTCCTTCGCGTCTTCCTCGGTCTCGTCGCGAAGGGCGGCGACTTCCGGATGACGGAACATCGCGTTGTCGTCGAACGACACCTTGGCGTCGAGCACGCGGAGCTGGCCCTGCTTGGTGACGACCAGCGGATTGATTTCCAGCATCGCCATGTCCTTGGCGGTGAAAGCGTTATAGAGCTGCACCACCAGCTTCTCGGCCTGCTTGGCGAGATCGCCGGAAAGATTGAGCGCCTTCGCCACCGTCCGGCCGTGATGGCCCATGATGCCGGTGGCCGGATCGACCGAGAAGGTGGCGATCTTTTCGGGATTGTTGTGGGCTACGTCCTCGATGTTGACGCCGCCTTCGGTCGAGACCACGAACGAGACCTTGGAGGTTTCGCGATTGACCAGGATCGAGAGGTAGAACTCCTTGTCGATGTCGGAACCTTCCTCGATGTAGAGGCGGTTGACCTGCTTGCCGTGCGCGCCGGTCTGGATCGTGACCAGGGTCGCGCCCAGCATCTGCTTGGCGAATTCGTTGACCTCGGCCACCGACTTGGCGATGCGGACGCCGCCCTTGTCGCCGGCGGAAGCTTCCTTGAACTTGCCCTTGCCGCGGCCGCCGGCGTGGATCTGGCTCTTCACCACCCAAATCGGGCCGGGAAGCGTCTTGGCGGCGGCTTCAGAATCCGAGGCCTTGAGAACCGGCACACCGCGCGAAATCGGCACGCCGAATTCATGCAGCAACGCCTTGGCCTGGTATTCATGGATATTCATCTGGACGCTCCCCAAAACCCTAAGCGGCGAATTCTAACAGCTCACCGGCATTGGTAGTTGGCATACCATATACCAATAGAACTGCAACCCTGAAAACAGTTTCGCCCCGCGAAGGGGCGAAACTTTAGCGAAATCAACGGCCCAGCAGGTCGGGCGCGATTTTCTTGCAGGCATCGACCAAGCCCTGAACGGCGCCGACCGACTTGTCGAAGGCCTCGCGATCCTTGCCGGCCAACTCGATCTCGACGATACGCTCGACGCCCTTCGAGCCGATGACAACGGGAACGCCGACATACATGTCCTTCACGTTGTATTCGCCGTTGAGATAGGCCGCACAGGGCAGCACGCGCTTCTTGTCCTTCAGATAGCTCTCGGCCATCGCGATCGCGGAAGCCGCCGGGGCGTAGAACGCCGAGCCGGTCTTCAGCAGGTTGACGATCTCCGCGCCGCCATTGCGGGTGCGGTCGACGATCTCGTCGATACGCGCCTGCGAGGTCCAGCCCATCTTGACCAGATCGGGCAGCGGAATGCCGGCGACGGTGGAATAGCGCGTCAGCGGCACCATGGTGTCGCCGTGGCCGCCGAGCACGAAGGCGGTGACGTCTTCGACCGAGACGTTGAATTCGTCAGCCAGGAAATAGCGGAACCGCGCGGAATCCAGCACGCCGGCCATGCCGACCACCTTCTTGTGCGGCATGCCGGAAGCCTTCTGCAGCGCCCACACCATCGCATCCAGCGGGTTGGTGATGCAGATGACGAAGGCGTCGGGGGCGTACTTCTTGATGCCGGCGCCGACCTGCTCCATGACCTTGAGGTTGATGCTCAAGAGATCGTCGCGGCTCATGCCGGGCTTGCGCGGCACGCCGGCGGTGACGATGCAGACCTTGGCGCCATCGAGCGCCTCATAGGAATTGGCGCCGGTGAGGTTGGCGTCGAAACCGTCGACCGGCGAAGACTGCGCGATGTCGAGCGCTTTACCCTGGGGAACGCCCTCCGCGATATCGAACATCACGACGTCGCCGAGCTCCTTCAGGCCAACGAGGTGAGCCAGCGTTCCGCCGATCTGACCGGAGCCAATCAAAGCAATCTTGTCGCGCGCCATGGGAAATTTGTCCTTCTAAGACGGAGAGAGGGATGGATAAGGAAGTTGGATGGCTTGCTATCCCTTTCGAATGACCGGTTCAAGCGGGAGCATGCCCAATTCTAAGGCCGCGCCTTGAATTCGATCAGGTATGCCAGACCTCGCAGGGACGGCGGCGAAGCTAAGTCTCCACCAGCCCCGTACTCGACCCGCTGGCCGAGGAATCCTTCCGGCCGTGCGGCAGCGCGAGGTAGGATTCCGAGCTCATTTCGATCAGCCGCGACGAGGTTCGCTTGAACTCCATGGCCTCGACGCCCTCGGTCGCCAGATACAGCGACACCGGATCGGCCTCGGCCGAGGCCATCAGCTTCACGGCATTGTCATAGAGCGTGTCGATCAGCGAGATGAACCGTTTGGCAGCGTTGCGCTCGGGGTAATCCATCACCGGAATGCGGTCGATCAGGATCGTGTGATAATCATGCGCCAGCCGCAGATAGTCCGACGCGGCCAACGGCTTTTCGCAGATATCGGCAAAGGAAAACCGCGCCACGCCGTGCGCCGAACAGGGCACCCGTAGAAGCCGGCCCTTGATGGTGATGTCGCGCGGTTTGCACGGGGCGTTGCCCGTCATCCTGCGCCAGGCACGGTCGAGCGCGGCGCCGGCTTCATCGTCCGGCGGCACCAGCCACATCTTCACGCCGGCGAGCTTCTCCAGCCGGAAATCGGTGCGCGCGTCGAGCCGCAGCACGTCCATGCGATCTTCGATCTGCGTGATGAAGGGCAGGAACAGCGCGCGGTTGAGGCCGCCCTTGTAGAGGTCTTCCGGCGCGACGTTCGAGGTCGCGACCACGACGGTGCCGAGTTCGAACAGTTTTGAGAACAGCCGCCCCAGGATCATGGCGTCGGCGATATCGGTGACGTGGAATTCGTCGAAACACAACAACCACGCCTCATCGAAGATGGCGTTGGCTGTCAGCTCGATCACGTCGCCGTCCGCGATCTCTCCGCGCGCGATGTTCTGCCGATAGGCGTAGATCTTCTCGTGCGCCTCGGCCATGAATTCGTGGAAATGGGCGCGGCGCCTGTGCTTCACCGGCGAGTGCTGAAAGAACAGATCCATCAGCATGGTCTTGCCGCGACCGACCTCGCCATGAATGTAAAGCCCCCGCGGCGGAGCGTCGCTCTTGTCGCCAAACAACCGACCGAGCAGGCTTAGCTTCTTCGCCGGCTTGTAGCTGGACAGCCGCTCCTCGAGCGCGGCGAATGCCTCCACGGCATCCGCCTGCGCAGGATCGGCTTCGATCGCGCCGGAAGAGACCAGCGCTTGATACTGCCCGCGGAACGAGGAGGGGTCGGTCGACGACATGGCCCTCTTTCGGCCTCAAGCGTGCGGAAATTGCAAGCCGCGAATTGGTGTTGGGGGTATGCAAGCGGGCACCCCTCCCTTCAACGATCATGGCGGCGAAAGCGAGGCACTCAATACGCCACGGCCCATGCGAATGAAGCCGTCCGGACTTGTCACGCACTCAGCGCGTAAGAATCCTCGACAACGTACGGCCCGCCGCCGGTAGAGGCGCGCGACGAAAACAGCACGAAACGCGATGCCATGAATGTCCGGCTCGGAAAGTAGCCGCGCACGGAGAGATAATCCGCAACGTCCTGGCTGGAAGCATCGTGCAGCCGCGCCAGCGTCACGTGCGGTGTGAACTTGCGGCCCTCGGGATCGAGCCCGAGCCGCTGCATCAGCCGTTCGAGCTCGGCCTGCAGTTCGATCAGCGGCCGGCTCGGTTCGACGGAGGCGACCACAGCGCGCGGTTTCCTGCCGCCAAAACTCTGCAGGCCCCGCACCTTGACCTCAAACGGCTTGCGGTTGATCCGAAACAGCATCGAGGCGATTTCATTCGCCGACATACCGTCGATATCGCCGATGAAGCGCAAGGTGACGTGGTAATTTTCGGGATCGATCCAGCGGGCGCCGGGAAGGCCGCCCCGCAAGTTGGAAAGGCTCTGGCCGATCTCGGCCGGAATTTCCAGTCCAGCAAACAACCGTGGCATCGCAGACTCCCGATGCTTGGGCATGACCTCAAAAAGGACCATGTCCTGTAACAGCGCCCGGTGAACGAATCACCGATCACCAATTCCTACCCGACTTATATGACTCTGCGAAGCACGCGGGCCGGGCAAACCGGAAAGCTACGGGGAAAACCGTTGGTAACGTTATTCGTGTGCATGTTTTTCAACTCCGCTGCCCGGAGATCGTGCCGAGAAATGCCTCCACCATAGGCAGAATATTCTTCACGATGACATCTACGCCCTCGGCGGTCGGATGCATTCCGTCTGCCTGGTTGAGCTTGGCGTCCGCGGCGACGCCCTCCAGGAAGAACGGGTAGAGCGGCACGCCGAAGGATTTGGCAAGCTCCGGATAGATCGCGTTGAAGCGCGCGGCGTAGTCAGTGCCGTAGTTGGGCGGCGCCAGCATCCCGCACATCAGCACAGCGATCTTTCGCTCCTTCAGCCGCGTCAGGATATCGGTCAATGCGGCGCGGGTGACGGCAGGATCGATGCCGCGCAGCGCGTCGTTGGCGCCGAGTTCGAGAATGACCGCCTCGGTTCCCTCCGGGATCGACCAATCCAGCCGGTCGCGGCCGCCGGAGGTGGTATCCCCGGATACCCCGGCATTGACCATATCAACCTGTATCCCCTTGTCGCTCAATGCTTTTTGCAGGCGCGCGGGAAATGCCGCGGTGGCCTGCAAACCAAGGCCGGCGCTAAGGGAATCGCCGAGGACGACCATTTTGATCGGCTTGGCGGTCGCCACAACCGGCGACTGGGCCAAAACCGGCCCGGCCGTCATCAAAGCCACAATCAACACGCGTAAGTGCGCAAACATCCATTTCAAGCCCTCGACCCGAGCGGCGGATGTGCCATATGACCGAGCCATGGACAGTCTCATCGAACCCTCTTCCCTGACCGCCCTCGGGCCGGACACCATTTCCATTTCCAACGTCAACCTCTCGCTCGGCTCAGGCGCCGCCCGTGTTCATATCCTGAAGGATATCAGCCTTCGTGTGGCATCGGGCGAGGCGATCGGCCTGATCGGTCCGTCAGGCTCTGGCAAATCGACCTTGCTGATGGTGATGGCGGGGCTGGAGCGTCCTGACAGCGGAGAGGTGGTGGTGAACGGCACGCCGTTCAATGCCCTCGACGAGGATGCGCTGGCCCGCTTCCGCGGCCGTCAGGTCGGCATCGTGTTCCAGTCGTTTCATCTGATCCCGACCATGACGGCGCTGGAAAACGTCGCGGTGCCGCTCGAACTCGCAGGTAATCCGGATGCGGCCGAGCGAGCGGCGCAGGAATTGACGTCCGTCGGACTCGGCGATCGCCTGCACCACTATCCAACGCAATTGTCGGGTGGTGAGCAGCAGCGCGTGGCGCTGGCCCGGGCGCTCGCACCCGATCCCGCCATACTCGTCGCGGACGAGCCGACCGGCAATCTCGACGAAACCACCGGCAAGCAGATCGTCGACCTCCTGTTCACCAAGCATGCAGAGCGCGGCATGACGCTGGTGCTGGTGACGCATGACAGTTCGCTGGCGCAGCGCTGCGACCGTGTGGTCCGTCTGCGCTCGGGCCGGATCGACGGACATTCATGAGCGCGGTTTCCGAACCCGTCTATCGCAGCCGCGCGTCATCCCTTGCCGTGCGTTACGCACTGCGCGAATTGCGCGGGGGCCTGCGCGGCTTTTATGTCTTCATCGCCTGTATCGCACTTGGCGTGATGGCGATTGCCGGCGTTGGCTCGGTCGCGGCGAGCCTGGGCGAAGGCTTGACGCGCGAGGGCCGCACGTTGCTGGGCGGCGACGTCGCGTTTTCGCTGATCCAGCGCGAAGCCAAGCCGGAGGAGATTGCCTTCCTGCGCGCGCGCGGCCAGGTTTCGGTGGCGGCGGCGCTGCGCGTGATGTCCCGAAGCAGCGATGGCAAGCTGGCACTGGTCGAACTCAAGGCCGTGGACGGCAACTACCCGATGCTCGGCGAGGTGACGCTCGAGCCCAAAATGCCGATGGATGAGCTGTTGGCCGAGCGCGACGGAGCGTTCGGCACGGCCGTGGATTCAACGTTGCTGGCAAGGCTCGATCTGAAGCTGGGCGATCGCATTACCATCGGTAACGCCGCGTTCCAGATCCGCAGCGTGGTCGTCGCCGAACCGGACAAGCTCGCCGGCAATGTCGGCCTGGGGCCGCGCGTCCTGGTCAGCGAAGCGAGCCTGCGCGCTACCGGCTTGCTGCAGCCCGGCAGCCTGGTGCGCTGGATCTATCGCGTAAAACTGCCGAACAACGCGGCCGATGATCGCGCCGCCACCCAATTGATCGACAGCGCGCGAAGCGCCCTGCCCGAGGCCGGCTGGTGGGCCCGCAGCAGCAGCAACGCCTCGCCGCAACTCGAGCGCACCATCAACCGCTTCAGCCAATTCCTGACGCTCGTCGGGCTCGCCGCGCTTCTGGTCGGCGGCGTCGGCGTCGCCAACGCGGTCAAGAGCCATATAGATCGCCGCCGCGACGTCATCGCCTCGTTCAAGGCGCTCGGCGCAACTGGCCGCGACGTCTTCACGATCTACCTGACGCAGGTGATCCTGCTTGCCGGGGTCGGCTCGGTGATCGGGCTCGCCGTCGGCGCGGCGTTGCCGTTCATCATCGTCGGCGTATTCGGCAAGTTGCTGCCGCTGCCGGTGATCCCGGCCCTGCATCCGGACGAACTGGCGCTGTCGTTCGTCTACGGCCTGCTCACCGCGCTCGCGTTCGGACTATGGCCGCTCGGCCGGGTGCATGACGTGCCGGTCGCAGCGCTGTTCCGCGAGGAGGTCGCGCGTGAATGGCATCGGCCGCGCTGGAGCTACCTCGCGCTGATGGCGGTGGTGATCGTACTGCTGGTCACGGTCGCCATCGGGCTTGCCTATGACAAGCGGGTCGCGGCCGTGTTCGTCGCCTCTTCGATTGCCGTGTTTGCGTTGCTGCGCGGCGTCGCCGCCGGCGTGATGGCGCTGGCGCGCCGGTTGCCACGCAGCAGGATCACCATGCTGCGGCTGGCGATTGCCAACATCTACCGCCCCGGCGCACTCACGCCTTCGGTGGTGATGTCGCTGGGTCTCGGGCTCGCGGTCCTGGTCACGATCACCCAGATCGACGGCAATCTGCGCCGCCAATTCCTGGCCGCGCTGCCGGAGCGCGCGCCGTCGTTCTACTTCATCGATATTCCGACCGCCGACGCCGACCGCTTCGGCGCCTTCCTCAAGCAGGTCGCACCGCAATCGACGATTGAGGACGTGCCGATGCTGCGCGGGCGCATCGTCGCCGCCCGCGGCGTCAAGGCCGACGAGCTTAACCCGTCGCAGGATTCCGAATGGGTGCTGCAGAGCGATCGCGGCCTGACCTATACCGGCGAAGTTCCCAAAGGCTCGAAGGTCGTCGAAGGCGAATGGTGGAGCCCAGACTATAAGGGACCGCCGCTGGTCTCGCTGGAAAAGAAGATCGCTGACGGGCTGAAACTCAAGATCGGCGACGAAATCGTCGTCAACGTGCTCGGCCGCGACATCCCGGCTAGGATCAGCAACCTGCGCAACGTCGACTGGCAGGGGCTGGGGATCAATTTCGTGCTGGTGTTCTCGCCCAACGCCTTCAAGGGCGCGCCGCACAGCCATATCGCGACCTTGTCCGAGGTCCATCCGGATCCGGCGGGCGATGCCCGGATCATTAGGCAGGTGGCGGACGCCTTCCCGATGGTGACCAGCGTGCGCGTCCGCGAGGCGCTGGAAACCGTCGGCACCGTCATTACCAACCTGGTGCTCGCCATCCGCGGCGCCAGCGCGGTGACGCTGATCTCGGCGATCCTGGTGCTGGGCGGCGCACTGGCCGCCGGCCACCGCCACCGGGTCTATGACGCCGTGATCCTGAAGACGCTGGGCGCCACCCGGGCGCGACTGCTCGGCGCCTACGCGCTGGAATACCTGATGATCGGCCTCGCCACCGCGGTGTTCGGCGTGATTGCGGGCTCGATCGCGGCCTGGTTGATCGTGACCCGGCTGATGACGCTGAGTTTCATCTGGCAGGCCGGCAGCGCTGCCGGCGTGGTCGCCGCCGCCCTGCTCGTCACGGTAGGGCTCGGGCTCGCCGGCACGTTGCTGGCGTTGAACCAGAAGCCGGCCAGCGTGTTGCGGAATTTGTGACAATTTGTAGCGGCGAAAGGGTGGGTTAATACTGCCTTTACCGGCAGATAGGCCGCAGAAGCGACATTCAGCCGCGCGTGGAAGCTTGCGGCGAATGTGTTAGTTTCCCACATACCAGCCAAGATCAGAGGCCGGGTTCATGACGTAAAATTAACGTCGGCAGATCGGGACATCTGAGCTAAGAAATCTAACCGGTGTCGCAAACCCCTTGCGCTCCGCCGGCCAACCAACGGGAATTCGACCATGTCGGACCTAGACCGTAACTACACTTCTCCTTTCGGCCGGGCCGCCGGGCGCGTTGATGCCGCGACCGTCGATGCCGGTCTGCGCGCCTACATGCTGCGCATCTACAATTACATGAGCATCGGCCTGGCCATCACCGGCCTCGCCGCACTCGGCGTTTACATGGCTGCCGTCACCACCGACCAGGCGGGTGCCGTTGCCAGGTTCGGCAATGCCTACCTGACCCAGTTCGGCTACGCTATGTATGTCAGCCCGCTGAAATGGCTGTTCATCCTCGCGCCGCTGGCGATGGTGTTCGCGATCTCGGCCGGCATCAACCGGCTCCGGCCGGCGACCGCCCAGATGCTGTTCTGGGTGTTCTCGGCGCTGATGGGCATTTCGCTGTCGTCGATCTTCCTGGTGTATACACACACCTCGATCGTGCGGGTGTTCTTCATCACCGCGGCGACCTTCGGCGCGCTGAGCCTCTACGGCTACACCACCAAGCGTGACATGAGCGGCATGGGCTCGTTCCTGTTCATGGGCCTGATCGGCATCATCATCGCGAGCCTGGTCAATCTGTTCCTGGCGAGCTCGATGCTGCAGTTCATCGTCTCGGTGGTCGGCGTGCTGGTGTTCGCGGGCCTCACCGCCTGGGATACCCAGCGGCTGAAGAACGACTACATCTACGGCTACGCCTCCCAGGGCGGCGAAATTGCAGAGAAGGCAGCCATCACCGGTGCGCTGTCGCTCTACCTGAACTTCATCAACCTGTTCACGCTGCTCCTGCAGCTCCTTGGTCAGCGCGACTAGGCGCTACCGACTAGGTATGAGTTGGAAAGCCCCGGCCTCGCGCCGGGGCTTTTCTTTTGCCCGCCGGGCTCACGGCCGTAGCACATTCCCGGACATGACAGAGGCGTTGATCCCGGCTCATCTGCTGGTATCTTTCGCGCCATGTCCGATCCCGAAATTCGCGCCGCTACCGAGGCCGACCTTCCCGCCATCACCGAAATCTACGAGCACGCGGTGCGCCACGGCACCGCGACGTTCGAACTCATCCCGCCCGATCTCGCCGAGATGACACGGCGCTTCAGGGGGCTGACGGACGGCGGCTTTCCCTATCTGGTTGCCGTCGTCGAAGGCCGCGTGATCGGCTACGCCTATGCCGGGCCGTATCGTCCGCGGCCGGCCTACCGCTTCACGGTGGAGAATTCGATCTACCTGCAACCCTCGACGCATCGCCGCGGCATCGGGCTGCAATTGCTGCAGCGGCTAATCCCCGAATGCGAAGCGCGCGGATATCGGCAGATGATCGCCGTAATCGGCGATTCCGCCAATGCCGGCTCGATCGGCCTCCATACCAGATGCGGGTTCGAGATGATCGGGACGCACGCCGATGTCGGCCTCAAGTTCGGCCGCTGGCTCGACACCGTGATGATGCAGCTGGCGCTCGGCGAAGGTGGATCGACGGTGCCGAAGGATTGAGACGAACCTGGGCCGTTGTTGCCGACCTCATAGTGAGGAGCGCGTCTTCGCGCGTCTCGAACCATGAAGCCCCATCGCGGCCCCCCTTCGAGACGCCTGCTGCGCAGACTCCTCAGGATGAGGGCTGCGCCCGCTACACCACCGCAAGCTTGCGGTCGATCACTAGCAGCACGCGTTCGAGTTCGTGGCCGCGGCGCAGGATCAGGCCGGTCGCCGAGATTACGCTGTACATGCCCTGCTTGCGCGCGAGCCGCGGATCCTTCTCGATCCGGTAAATCGGGACTTCGGAGGCGCGGCGGAAGACCGAGAACACCGCGCGGTCCTTCAGAAAGTCGATCGCATAGTCGCGCCATTCGCCGTCGGCGACCATGCGTCCATACAAATTGAGGATACGGTTGAGTTCGAGACGATTGAACGTGACACGAATCGGCGGGGAGGCTGCAGTGGCGGGACGCGCCACTGCGCGGCTCTCGCTTGGATCGGTTTCCTCCGAGATAGAGCTCATGGAGCGCCTCCTGTCATGCGATTTACATGATCGCGCTAACCGCAGGACGCCGCAAGGGGATTGTAAATACGAGGGAAACCGCGCGGAACCGCCTGACAGCGATAGAAACATCGATTCACGGGATCGTTAGCGGAATCTTATTGCTGCCCAACTTCCGCCAACCGCCCGCCCCGCTAGGTTGCGACAACGTAATCCTGCGTTGGCCCGGTCCTTTCGGTTCCGGATTCCTCAGCCCCCAGCCCCCCGGGGCCGTCGGGATCGGGCCTATTCGCAGAAGGGAGTTAATCCCGATACTGGGCCAACGAGAGTTGGTCCATTTTCGTTTGTGGACGACCACAACGACATCGGCCGCCGTTCGAAACCGCGCCAAGCGCGACCGCTGCCGCGCGACACCCATCAGTAAAACTTAAGGGATGCTTAACTGCCTGATCAGCGCAGCGCGGTGATGGCCGCGCCGAGCATCGCGCCCGGCTTTTCGCGATTGCCGTCCTGGACGTAGACGACCGCGGCATCGACGCCGTCGCGGGAAATATTTTCCAGCGGGACAGTCCAGCTTCCCGCGCCGCCGTTCCAGTCGCCGACCTTCACGAGATTACGCACCACGTTGTAGTAGGTGAGTTCTCGGCCGCGATTTTCGCCGCGCCCGATCGAGATCGGCACCTCTTTCGTGACCGAGCAGATCCAGACTTCGCCGCGACCCGACGCCGGCACCTTGCTCGCCTCGACCGAGACGTTGAGCAATTTGCCCGACAGCGTCATTGTCACAGGCACCGACATCACGCCGTCGGCCTTGCCTGTGTTCTGGATGGCGCCTTCGATGGCGGCACGATCGCTGCCGATCACCTGCGCCGAGCCGTTGACGATCATCTGCGGCGTGTAGAGGTTGCGGTCGCCGCGCACATGCGAATAGGCTTTCTGACGCGCGCTGAAACGCGAGTCCGCGAGGGTATCCTTCCAGCCAAGATAATCCCAATAGTCGATCGGCATGCTCAGCGCGATCACGTTCGGATCCTTGGCGAGCTCTCCGACAATCCTGTCGGCCGGCGGGCACGACGAACAACCCTGCGAGGTGAACAGTTCGACCACGGCGCGCGGATCAGCATGGGCCGGGCGAATGACGGCGATGATCGCGCAGACACCGAGCGCGCCGGACCATCGCGATATGCAGTTGTAGGCCATCATCGCTGACATGCTGCGACCCGGTGATAGCGTTCAATGTCCGTATTTGTACGGGGCATGATTTGATCCCATTGTGCGTGCCCCAGAACGCGTGAAAGCGGCCTTTTCATAGGCCGCCTTCCCCTTGGTCGCTACTCACTTCGAAGTGAGGCACTGATCACAAATCCGCGTCAGGCCGCGAGTTTGCGCAGCACATAATGCAGAATGCCGCCGTTTCGGTAGTACTCGAGCTCGTCGAGGGTATCGATGCGGCAGAGCAGCGGGACGCGCTGCAGTGCGCCATCGCCGGAGACGATTTCGGCGGTCAGGGTCTGGCGCGGCTTCAGGTCGCCCTGCAGGCCCCGGATCGTCACCTTCTCATCGCCCTTCAGCCCCAGCGACGTCCACGACGTACCGTCCTCGAAGGTGAGCGGCAACACGCCCATGCCGACCAGGTTGGAGCGATGGATGCGCTCGAAGCTCTGGCAGATCACGGCGCGGACGCCGAGCAGGCGCGTGCCCTTGGCAGCCCAGTCGCGCGAGGAGCCGTTGCCGTATTCGGCGCCGGCGAACACGACCAGCGGCACGCCCTCCTGCTGATACTTCATCGCGGCGTCGTAGATCGACATCTGCTCGCCGTCCGGCCAGTGCTTGGTGAGGCCGCCTTCCGGAATGTTGCCGTCGGCGCCCTTGAGCATGAAGTTCTTGATGCGGATGTTGGCGAAGGTGCCGCGCATCATGATCTCGTGGTTGCCGCGCCGTGTGCCGTACTGGTTGAAGTCGGCGGGCCGCACCTGGTGCTCGCTGAGGAATTTTCCGGCCGGCGAAGTCAGCTTGATCGAGCCGGCGGGCGAGATGTGGTCGGTGGTGATCTTGTCGCCGAACATCGCGAGAATCCGCGCGTCGACCACGTCGACGACGGGATCGGGCTGCTTCTTCATGCCCTCGAAGTAAGGCGGGTTCTGCACGTAAGTCGACGACATGTTCCAGCGATAGGTCTCGCTGTCGGTGGTCTTGATCTTGCGCCAGTTGGTATCGCCCTTGAACACGTCGGCGTAGCGCTTCTTGAAGATCGTGGCCGTCACGAACTTCTTCATGAAGGCATTGATCTCCTTCGTGGTCGGCCAGATGTCCTTCAGATAGACCGGCTTGCCGTCCTTGCCGGTACCGATCGGCTCAGCGGCGAGATCCTTGGTCACCGTGCCGGCGAGCGCGTAAGCCACAACCAGCGGCGGCGAAGCCAGATAGTTCGCCTGCACGTCCGGCGAGACACGTCCCTCGAAGTTGCGGTTGCCCGACAGCACGGCCGCGGCGACGATGCCGTTGTCGTTGACCGACTTCGAAATCTCCTCCGGCAGCGGGCCTGAATTGCCGATGCAGGTGGTGCAGCCGAAGCCGACCAGGTTGAAGCCGACCTTGTCGAGATCCTTCTGCAGGCCGGAATTGGAAAGATATTCGGCGACCACCTGGCTGCCCGGCGCCAGTGAGGTCTTCACCCACGGCTTGGCTGTCAGGCCCTTGGCGGCGGCGTTGCGCGCCAGCAGGCCCGCGCCGATCAGCACGCTCGGATTGGAGGTGTTGGTGCAGGAGGTGATCGCGGCGATCACCACGTCGCCATGGCCGAGATCGAAGTCGCGACCCTCGACCGCATAGCGGTTGTCGCCACCTTCCGGCTTCTTGTATTCGCCGGCAAGCGCGGTGGCGAAGCCGGTGGACACCGAAGGCAGCGCGACGCGGCCTTCGGGACGCTTCGGACCAGCCATCGACGGCACGACATCCTTGAGGTCGAGCGTCAGCGTTTCCGTGAAGACCGGATCGGCCGACTTGGCGGTACGGAACAGGCCTTGCGCCTTGGCGTAAGCCGAAACCAGCGCGACGCGATCAGCCTTGCGGCCCGAGGTCTTGAGATAATCGATTGTTGCGGCGTCGACCGGGAAGAAGCCGCAGGTCGCGCCGTATTCCGGCGCCATGTTGCCGATGGTCGCCTTGTCCGCGACCGAGAGATAATCGAGGCCGGGGCCGAAGAATTCGACGAACTTGCCGACCACGCCCTGCTTGCGCAGCATCTGCGTGACCGTCAGCACGAGGTCGGTCGCGGTGACACCTTCCTTGAGCTGGCCCTTGAGCTTGAAGCCGACCACTTCCGGAAGCAGCATCGACAGCGGCTGGCCGAGCATGCAGGCCTCAGCCTCGATGCCGCCGACGCCCCAGCCGAGCACGGCGAGGCCGTTGACCATGGTGGTGTGCGAGTCGGTACCGACGAGCGAATCCGGATAGGCGACTTCGAAGGTGCCGGTCTTCTTGCCGACCGTCATCTTCTCCTTCTTGGTCCACACCGTCTGCGCGAGATACTCGAGATTGACCTGGTGGCAGATGCCGGTGCCGGGCGGCACCACGGAGAAATTCGAAAATGCCTTCTGGCCCCACTTCAGGAATTCGTAGCGTTCCTGGTTCTGCTTGTATTCCTCGACCACGTTCTTGCCGAACGCCTTGTTGTCACCGAAGAAGTTGACGATCACGGAGTGGTCGATGACGAGATCGACCGGCACCAGCGGGTTGATCTTCTCGGCGTCGCCGCCGAGCGCCTGCATCGCGTTGCGCATCGCGGCGAGATCGACCACCGCCGGCACGCCGGTGAAATCCTGCATCAGCACACGTGCGGGGCGGAACGCCACTTCATGCTCGAGCTTGCGCTTGCGCAGCCACTTCGAGACCGCGACGATGTCTTCCTTCTTGACCGTGCGGTCGTCCTCGTTGCGCAACAGGTTTTCCAGCAGCACCTTCATCGAATAGGGCAGCTTGGAAATTCCCTTCAGACCGTTCTTCTCGGCGGCGGGCAGGCTGTAATAAACGTAGGTCTTGCTGCCGACCTTGAGGGTCTTGCGGCATTTGAAGCTGTCGAGCGAGGTCATGTCAGGAAATCCCAAATTCTAGTTATACCCGGCAAGGGTATTTAAACACCATCAGCGTAGGCTGGCCTCTTGGCTTGCAGCCGCCGATTGTGTGCTGCATCAAGTTCCGGGCTTATAGAATCTTTCTAGAAGCGCCGCCACACCGACAAGCGTGCTGCAGCAATGCGGTACCCACAAATTCTGACGGTACCCATCAATTTCAGAGGGCTGTGAAGGGGCAATATGCGGCTCTCCGGGCGCCACATCGATTGTATCAGGGGCGGCCGCGAAGTGTTCTTCGGCCTCGATTTCGAAGCCTCTTCCGGGCAGGCTCTGGCCGTGGTCGGCCCAAACGGCTCCGGCAAGACCTCGCTGCTGCGCCTGATCGCGGGTCTTCTGGTGCCGGCGGGCGGATCAGTCAGCCTGGAAGGCGGCGAGGCCGAGCTGACGCTGCCGGAACAATCCCACTATCTCGGCCATCGCGATGCGATGAAGCCTGCACTCAGCGTGGCGGAAAACCTGTCGTTCTGGCGGGATTTTCTCGGCGGCGCCGCCGGTGACCTCGGCCGATGCCTTTCCGCTGTGGGCCTTGCCCACGCCACGCATCTGCCGGCGGCGTATCTATCGGCCGGCCAGCGGCGGCGGCTTTCGATCGCCCGCCTGCTCGTGGTGCGCCGGCCGGTCTGGCTCCTGGACGAGCCCACCTCGGCGCTCGATACCGCCGGGCAGGACCTGTTCGTGGGCGTCATGCGCGAGCATCTGGCAGGCGGCGGCATCATCGTCGCCGCGACACATTCCCCGCTCGGGATCGAGACGCGGGAACTGCGGATGGGGGGTGGGAAGTGACCGCCCTCGCCGCACTGATTCGCCGCGACATCAAGATCGCCCTTCGCGTCGGCGGCGGCGCGCTGATCGGGGTGCTGTTCTTCCTGACGGTCACGGTGCTGATGCCGTTCGCGATCGGGCCTGATCTCGCGCTGCTGACGCGGCTCGGCCCCGCGATCCTCTGGCTCGGCGCGCTGCTGGCAAGCCTGCTCACGCTCGACCGCCTGTTCACGGCCGACCACGAGGACGGTTCGCTCGACCTGATCGTGATGGGCCGGGCGCCGCTGGAACTGGCCTGTGCGGCAAAAGCGCTGGCGCACTGGCTTGCTGCCGGCGTGCCGCTGATCGTGGCGACCCCTGTGCTGGGGCTGCTGCTCAATCTCGACGCCACCGCAACCTCGGCGGTGGCGCTGACGCTGCTGGTGGGAACACCGGCGCTGACCTTTACGGGCATGATCGGCGCAGCGCTCGCCGTGACCCTGCATCGGGGAGGCCTGCTGCTGGCCGTGCTGGTGCTGCCGCTGTCGATCCCGGTGCTGATTTTCGGCGTCGCAGCGTCGCAGGCGGCCATCACCGGGCCGCTATCATTTGGAACACCGTTTTCGATCCTGTGCGCGCTGTCACTGGTCAGTCTCGTCGTCGGCCCCTTCGCGGCCGCGGCGAGCCTGCGCCATGGACTGGACTGACAACGATTTGACCCCGATCAACTCTCGCGGAGGCAATATGAAACAAACCACGCCGCATTGCCTGCCCCGCCACTGACGACTATCAGGATGCCATGACGCTGATCGACCTCGCCAATCCCACCAAATTCCTGTCGCTGACGGCGCGCGTGCTGCCGTGGCTGGCGGGCGCGACCGCGATCCTGCTGCTGATCGGCTTCTATCAGGCGGCAATGGCGCCCGACGACTATCAGCAGGGCGCCACCGCCAAGATCATGTTCGTCCACGTGCCGAATGCATGGCTTGCGATGTTCGTATGGGGCGTCATGAGCATTGCCGCGCTGGGCACGCTGGTCTGGCGGCATCCGCTGGCCGATGTCGCCGCCAAGGCCGCGGTGCCGATTGGCGCCGCATTCACGTTTCTCGCGCTGGTCACCGGCTCGCTGTGGGGGCGGCCGATGTGGGGCACCTATTGGGAATGGGATGCGCGGATGACCTCGGTGCTGATCCTGTTCCTGATGTATCTTGGATTGATGGCGCTGTGGCGTGCGGTGGACGACCCGTCGCGAGCGGCGCGGGCCGCTGCCGTCCTGACGCTGGTCGGCGCGATCAATCTGCCGATCATCAAATTCTCGGTCGACTGGTGGAACACGCTGCATCAGCCGGCGGCCGTACTGCGAATGGGCGGCACTTCGCTCGACAAGGCATTCCTGATTCCACTGCTGGTGATGGCGGTCGGCTTTTCGCTACTGTTCGTCACGCTGCACCTGGCAGCGATGCGCAACGAGATCCTGCGCCGGCGCGTGCGCAGCTTGCAGATGATGCAAGCCAGCCAGCAGGCGGCGTGACGCGATGGCGCTCGGCCCTCATGCTTCCTTCATCGTGACGTCTTACGCGACGGTGGCAGCGGTCGTGGTGCTTCTCATCGCCTGGATCGCGATCGATTATCGCCGCCAGAAGGAGCGCCTGCGCGAACTCGAGGCCTCTGGCGTGACCCGGCGCTCCGGCCGCCAGGCGACGGACATCTGATGAGCACGCCCGTCACATCGGACGAACAGCCGCGCCGCCGACGCTGGCTGGTGGCGCTGCCGCTGATCGGTTTCCTCGCCGTCGCCGCGCTGTTCCTGCTGCGGCTGTATGGCGGCGATCCCTCGAAAATCCCCTCCGCCCTGATCGGCAGACCGGCGCCGCAAACCGCACTGCCGGCGCTGGAAGGCCTCGTCCAGAATGGCGCGCCGGTCCCCGGGCTCGACCCCGCGCTGTTCAAGGGCAAGGTCTCGGTCGTCAATGTCTGGGCGTCCTGGTGCGTGCCGTGCCACGAAGAGGCGCCGCTTTTTACCGCGCTGGCCAAGGACACGCGGCTGCAGATCATCGGCATCAACTACAAGGATTCTCCCGACAACGCGCGCCGGTTCCTCGGCCGCTACGGCAATCCGTTTGCCGCCGTCGGCGTCGACGGCAACGGCCGCGGCTCGATCGAATGGGGCGTCTATGGCGTGCCCGAAACCTTCGTGGTCGGCCGCGACGGCACCATCCTTTACAAGATGGTCGGCCCGGTGACGCCGGCCAATCTCGACAGCGTGTTGAAGGTCGCGATCGAGAAGGCGTTGAAGACGGGTGGTTAGCCACCGACCTCATCCTGAGGAGCCGTCAACGGGTCGCGCGAATGCGCGCCCGATGACAGGCTCCGCGGCGTCTCGAAGGATGGGCCATGGGCCCCATGGTTCGAGACGCGCGAAGACGCGCTCCTCACCATGAGGGATAAATAATTTTTGGCTTTTATCTGGCGTTCATTTCGCAGCCATGGCGCCGCCACGAATTCGCAGCTAGCTTGATGGCGTTACTTGAACCGTCCTTGGAGGGACACCCTATGCGTCATTTCACGCTCGCTTCTGTTCTCGCAACCGCACTTGCTCTGGGCATGCTGACGGCGACGCCGTCGATGGCCCAGACCGCGCAGCCCGCGACCAAATCCGACAGCAAGATGGCTCCCGCGCCGAAGGCCTCGGAGTCGAAGATGGCGCCCGCGCCGAAGGCGGAACTGCTCGACATCAACTCGGCATCCGCCGATCAGCTCGACGCGCTGCCGGGCGTCGGCAAGGCCTATTCCGCCAAAATCATCGCGGGCCGGCCGTACAAGGGCAAGGATGAGCTGGTGCAGAAGAGCATCGTCCCGCAGGCGACCTACGACAAAATCAAGGACAAGATCATCGCCAAGCAGAAGAGCTGAGGCGGTTTCCTCAACCTCGCCCCGCTTGCGGGGAGAGGTCGGAATTTGCGCGAAGCGCAAATTTCGGGTGAGGGGTACAGGTCTATCAACGGGCGGCAGCGCTCGCGGAGAGAGCCCCTCACCCCAACCCTCTAAGAGCGAGCTTCGCTCGTCTCGACCCCGCAAGAGCGGGGCGAGGGAGAAGAGGAGCCTCGCCCGCCAGAACTCACCCCTTGGTCACATCGCCCGCACCGGCTTCACTCGCCTCCAGCGAAGCCGGTTCCAGATGATAGCGCTTGATCAGCGGCATCTGGGTTATGGCGAACAGCATCGTCAGCGGCACCATGCCGAACACCTTGAAGCCGACCCAAAAGTCGGTGCTTTGGGTGCGCCAGATAATCTCGTTCAGCACCGCCATCGCAAAGAACCACAACGCCCAGCGCGCAGTCAGAATGCGCCAGCCGTGCGGGGTGAGATTGAACATCTGGTCGAACATGATGGCGATGAAGGAGCGGCCAAACAGCAAGCCGCCGCCGAGAATGGCGGCGAACAGCGTGTAGACGATGGTCGGCTTCATCTTGATGAAGGTCTCATCATGCAGGATCAGCGTCAGCGCGCCGAACACGATGACCACCACAGCAGTCACGATCGCCATCATGGGCACATGACGCGTCACCACGTAGGACGCGATCATCGCAGCCAGTACCGCCACCATGAATACGCCGGTGGCGACGAACAGGTTGGACTTGGCGTTGGCGACGAAAAAGATGAGAAGGGGGCCAAGCTCGGTCGCAAGCTTGAACAACGGATGCGGTGCTTTCTTGTCCATTACTCGATTCCTGCAATCGCGTTGGCAAAATCCCGCGCGGTGAACGGCGCGAGATCCTCGATGCCTTCACCGACGCCGATGAAGTGCACCGGCAGTTTGAATTTCTCCGCCAACGCCACCAGGATGCCGCCGCGCGCGGTGCCGTCGAGCTTCGTCATCACGAGGCCGGTGACGCCAGCGGTACGATGAAATGCCTCGACCTGCGACAGCGCATTTTGTCCCACCGTGGCATCGAGCACCAGCAGCACCGCATGCGGGGCTGACGCATCGACCTTCTTGATGACGCGAACGACCTTTTCGAGCTCGTTCATCAGCTCGGCCTTGTTCTGCAGGCGCCCGGCTGTATCGACCAACAGCACGTCGATATTTTGTTCTTTCGCCGCCGTCAGTGCGTTGAAGGCAAGGCTCGCCGAATCCGAACCCTGCGCGCCTGATATGACCGGCGATTTGGTACGCTCGCCCCACACCTTGAGCTGCTCGATCGCCGCGGCACGAAACGTGTCGCCCGCCGCCATCATGATCTTGCGACCCTCGGCACTCAATTTTGCAGCAAGCTTGCCGATCGTGGTGGTCTTGCCCGACCCGTTGACGCCGACCACGAGAATGACGAACGGCTTCTGCGCCGTGTCGATCTCAAGCGGCTTCGCCACCGGCGCCAGCACCTTCTCGACTTCGCTCGCGACCACCGTCTTTACTTCGTCGGCCGAGATCGCCTTGTCGTAACGGCCGGCGCCGACGGCGTCCGCAATCCGGACCGCCACGGTCGTGCCGAGATCGGCGCGCAGCAGCACATCCTCGATATCGTCGAGCATGGCGCGATCGAGCTTGCGCTTGGTGACGAGGTCGGCAACGGCCGAGCCCAGCGAACTCGAAGTCCGCTTCAGGCCGCTCGAAAGCCGCCGCCACCAGCTCAGTTTGGGGGTTCCGGGAGTGGTATCGCTCATGTCGGGGACGTGTTAGCGGTTTCGCGCCATGAGCGGAAGTCACAACAAATCCATTGCTGTTCCCGGGCCATCCCTTGATGTGCCTGAGACTTCCTTTGATGTCGCAGGCTTAACGGCAGACGAAATCCAGGCCCGCGTACTCCACCGCGACGGGCTGATGCTGGTCATCGACAAGCCCGCGGGGCTGCCGGTGCATCGCGGCCCCAAGGGGGGTGCCAATCTGGAAGCATCCTTCGACGGCCTGCGATACGGCCTGCCGCGGCCGCCGGTGCTGGCCCACCGGCTCGACAAGGATACCTCCGGCTGCCTGGTGCTGGGACGCCACCGCAAGGCCACCGCCTCGCTCGGCCTGTTGTTCAAGCACGGCAAGATCGGAAAAACCTACTGGGCCGTGGTCGAGGGCGGACCTGCCGAGGATGAAGGCACCATCGACATGCCGCTCGGCCGGCTCAACGCCGAGCGCGGCTGGTGGCAGAAGCCGGACCCGGACGGGCAAAAAGCCGTCACCACCTGGAAAGTGCGCGGCCACAGCGACGGCCTTTGCTGGCTGGCGCTGGAGCCGGTTACCGGCCGCACCCATCAATTGCGCGTGCACACGTCCGCGATGGGCTGGCCGATCGTCGGCGACAACATTTACGGCAACGGACCAAGGTTCGGCGAACCGATCCTGCATCTGCATTCCCGCGAGATCGTGATTCCGATTTCGAAGAACAAGGAGCCGGTGCGCGTGGTGGCGCCGGCGCCGGAGCATATGCGGGAGCGGCTGCAGAAGTGTGGCTGGAACGGGGAATAGCGCACACTCCATCCTCGCCACCGCTGTCATCATCCGCCTTGTGCGCAATTGCGCACTGGGGCGGATGATCCAGTATTCCAGAGACATTTGTGATAAACTGAGAGGCCGCGGCGTACTGGATCGCCCGGTCCCAGTGCGCAATTGCGCACAAGGCCGGGCGACGACCGCGGAATTTGTGGCTCACACCGTCAATCTCGCACCATCGTGGCCGCTCATTGCAAGCGCCAACACAGCGCCCGGTGTTTCGCCTGATACCGCCACCGGCAGGAAATGCTCCGTCCGGCCCTGCGTCGCGCTTTCGATGAGAACCTGACGCGTCGTTCCAATCTCTACCGCCAACCGCCGGTGCAACGCCGCCTCACCCACCGCGCGCAATCGCTTCGCACGCGCCTTGATCTCGGCGCCCGCCACCTGCGGCATCCGCGCGGCCGGTGTGCCGGGCCGCTTCGAATAGGGAAACACGTGCAGGAAGGTGAGACCGCACTCGTCGACCAAGCCCTGCGAGCGCGCGAACATCTCTTCCGTCTCGGTCGGAAAGCCCGCGATGATATCGGCGCCGAGTGTGATGTCCGGACGGAGCCGCTGCACCTGGGCGCAGAACTCGATCGCGTCTTTGCGCGAATGCCGGCGCTTCATCCGCTTCAAAATCATGTCGTCACCGGATTGCAGCGACAGATGCAGATGCGGCATCAGCCGCTCATCATTGGCGATGACGTCAAGCAGATCGCGATCAACCTCGATGGAATCGATCGACGAAATTCGTAGCCGCTTCAATTCCGGTACATGCCGCAGGATTTGCCGGGTCAATTGCCCGAGCTTCGGTGCGCCCGGCAGATCGGCGCCGTAGCTCGTGAGATCGACACCAGTCAGCACGATCTCGGCATGGCCGCGCTCGACCAGCGCCCGAATCTGTTCGACAACCGCGCCCATTGGCACCGAGCGCGAGTTGCCGCGGCCGTAGGGAATGATGCAGAAGGTGCAACGATGGTCGCAGCCGTTCTGCACCTGCACGAACACACGCGGCAGACCGGCCTTGAAACCATCCAGCAGATGCGGAGCCATCTCACGCACCGCCATAATGTCGGCGACGGCGATCTTCTCGCTTGCCTCGACAGCGAAACCGCTATCGAACGACGCGCGCGCGTCGCGCCAGGTCTTGCCGCGCATCTTGTCGTCATTGCCGACGACGCGATCGACCTCGGCCATTTCCGCGAACATTTCCGGCCGCGTCTGCGCCGCACAGCCGGTGACGACGATGCGCACATCCGGCCGCTCGCGCTTCAGCCGGCGGATCGATTGCCGCGCCTGCGCCACCGCCTCGTTGGTCACCGCGCAGCTATTGATGACGACGGTATCGGAAAGCCCGGCGCGCTCCGCCTCGCGGGCGATCACCTCGGATTCGAACGCGTTGAGACGGCAGCCGAAGGTGAGGACATCGACGCTCATGGCTCTCAGGCGACGCTGGCGAACAGCGCGGGATCGAAGCGGCCTTCATATTCGAAATCGGCGGTGCCGGTCATCAGCACGTGGTCGTCGTGCTCGCGCCACTCGATCGCAAGCTTGCCGCCAGACAGCGTGATCTCGACGCTGCGGTTGGCACGCTTCAGCCGGGCGGCGGCCACCGCGGTCGCACACGCGGCCGAGCCGCACGCCTTGGTCAGGCCGACGCCACGCTCCCAGGTGCGGATCGTGATGTGATCGCGATCGACGATATGGGCGAGCGTAATGTTGGCACGCTCAGGGAAGATCGGGTGGTTTTCCAACAACGGCCCGAAGCGCTCGAGGTCGTAAGCGTTGACGTCGTCGACCCAGAAGATCGCGTGCGGATTGCCCATCGAGACCACCGATGGCGAATGCAGCACCGGCGCATCGATCGGACCTACCTGCAGCTCGATATAGCGGGTGTCGCGAAATTCTTCCGCCAGCGGGATATCCTGCCACGCAAATTTCGGCGCGCCCATGTCGACGGTGTAGAGATCGGGCGCCGGGCCCTGCCAGCAATTCAAAAGACCCGCGCGGGTCTCGAAGGTCACAGCGGTCTGGCCTGTCTTTTCGAACAGGCGGCGCACCACGCAGCGCATGCCGTTGCCGCAGGCGCCGGCTTCCGATCCGTCATTGTTGTAGATGCGGATGAAGGCCTCGGTGCCCTGCAGCCGTGGCGGATGTAATACCATCAACTGGTCATAGGGCACGCCTGCGGGCGAGGCGACCGCACGCGCCTCCTCGGCCGTCACGGCGGCCTTGGTATCGCGCAGATCCGCCACGACAATTTCGTTGCCGATGCCATTCATCTTGGCAAATGCGTGGTTGGCCAGCGCGCTCATGGAATTTCCCAAATTCTGCCTGCCTTATATGGCGAATGTTGCCGCATTGCCTAGTGCGCG
>Ga0268266_10001902_pt1 | contig 23500 bp, 20 predicted proteins | sample KBSS13metaG_FD_190356 | JGI IMG/M metagenome (GOLD analysis project Ga0268266, IMG submission 190356) | Switchgrass rhizosphere microbial communities from Kellogg Biological Station, Michigan, USA - KBS S1-3 metaG (SPAdes) (version 2) | ecosystem: Host-associated > Plants > Roots > Rhizosphere... | reverse complement strand
TCGAAGTCGCCCCACCTCCGCCGCCTACAACAGCTCACGGCACTTTGCTTCCCGCATTTGATCAAGTGCCCGCAGCCACACCGCTGCCAGCTGCTATCCTCGTCTTCCGCGATGGCCACCAAGAAGAGGCCGCAAAATACACGATCGTCGGTAATTTCATCTTCCTGAAAAGCGACTACTACGCTACCGGCTCTTGGACCCGCAAAGTCCTCATCGCTGACGTCAACATCCCCGCGACACTCAAAATCAACAGCGAGCGCGGCACCAAATTCGCTCTCCCCTCCCGCCCGAGCGAAGTCATCCTGCGCCCATAATCCTCGTTCAACTTAACTGTTCCATTTCGGTCCGCCCCGTCTACGGCATTTCTGGGCAGCAACTGGTCACGCGCGGACGCCGTCTTCCTCTTCTATTCATTTTCTTCATAAGGAACTTCGTAAGTTTCGCTTCTTCCACGTCCCCGGCTTCGTGACCTTCAAGGGCAGGCGCGTACGCTCGCGAATGTCGTGTATGAATTGCCCTTGGTCGGCGTTGAAACCAGCGTTCGTGATCTTGCGGCCGCCCTTCGCGCGCAAACGAACTGATTGTTACCGGTGTTGAAGTGCAGGCTGGCGATGTCTTCCCAGTGGATCAGCTTCTTTTCGCGACGCCACCAGACAGTCGACCCAATTCCTTCCACCTCGATGGACAAGACTGGCGGGTAACCGAACAGGGCCAGCGGGAGAAACCCAAGGAATAGATACGGCACCCACCACTCATTCGCCTTATGCGGGACAAGCCAGAACAAAAGGAACAGCCCGGAGAAAACTAGGCCGCAAGTGATTAGAAGGATGCGTACGGCGCGCGTCGGCGGAAAAATCGTGCGCCCGGCCTCAACACTGGCGCGCTCGGTGCCCGACGATGCCCAGAGCCAGCGGAAAACTGCCGCGATGACTACTAGCGTGAGTAAATGACGAAACGGTCCCATAGTCCGCAGTGTAGCGACAAGCCGTCGTTACAGGATCAGCAATACGCCCGCACCGTCGCGTATGCGGAACTAGCCCTGATTCACTTCGATCGTCGCGGCCCACAATAGCTTTCCATCCAAAATGGGCAATCAATCCTTCACAACGTTGACATAGTAGAGATCGGTCGCAACCGGTATTTCATCCTTTTCCGTCGCTCCAACCAATTTTTGCCATTCGGTCGTGGGAGTGATCCGTTGCGAGCGTCCGTTTATCGCAATTCCTACGGGCATCGCAAACGCCTTCTCGTCGGCAAGCCACCGATACGAAATCGTGTGTTGCGCATCATCGCGCTTCAACTCCAGCGTCGGAATGTCCTTATGCCTTAAGTATTGGTCGAAGATAGGCGTCAAATTCGTTCCCGTCCGCTGGTTGAAAAACGCCACAATGTCTTCCGTCATGATGTTCTGATATTTGAATTCCTGAAACAGATCGTGGATCAGCGCAAACCATTTCTTGTCATCATTGATCACGCTGCGCAGCGTATTCAGAAATAGCGTCCCTTTGAAGTATTGGTCTTGAGGCGGCGTCGCATTCACTCCGCGCTGCGCGATAATGGGCTCCTGATTTTTAACTTTTTCCTTGTAGCCATTGGTGTACTTCAGCCCATCTTCCTTACCCCAGCGGTATTCGACGTAAAGGCTTTCCAGATAAGTCGTCCAGCCCTCGTGAATCCACATGTCCGAACGGTCGGCGGCGCTGACGGCATTCCCAAACCACTCGTGCCCGCTTTCGTGGATAATGATGAAGTCGAACCGCGGACTGATACCGACGCCGGTCCAATCGCGTTCCAGATAACCATTCGCGAAGTGATTGCCATACGTCACTGCACTTTGGTGCTCCATCCCGGAGTAAGGAACCTGAATCAGTTTGTAGCCATCCTTCTTGAATGGATATTCGCCGAAATAATGCTGGTAGGCTTCCAGCATCGTTTTCGCCTGCTCGAACTGTTTTTTTGCTTTGTCCAAGTCCTCAGGCAACGCGTAAAAGTCCAGCGGCAAATCGCCTAGATGATCCGAGAAGTGTTGGTATTTCCCTATGTTCAGCGAAACGTCGTAATTGTTGATCGGATATTGCACGAGCCAATCCCAGCGCGTATAGCCGTCGCCAAGATCTTTCTTGCCCAGAAATTTTCCATTCGAAACATCCACAAGGTCGCTCGGAACCGCAACGCTGATTTCCATGCTTGCCACTTCATCGCGCCATTGATCCTTGTTCGGCCACCACATGCTCGCGCCCAGCTCTTCGCACGCCGTATTGATCCAGTTCCGGCCCGCCGGATCTTTCTTGAACGCAATACTCCCGAATCGCCCTGATTCAGCTGGATTGCCCGAGTAATAGAAATCAATGGAGTAGGTTTGTCCCGCGCTCAGATTCTGCGGAAAGTCCACAAAGACCGCGCCAGAGTCGCGTTCAAACCTCAACGGCGTGTCGCCAAATAGAATTTTGTCGATGCTCAGCGCCGAATGCAGATCGAGCTGAATCCGCGTATCCGCCTGCAGCATCCTGAAACGGATCGTATTCTTGCCCGAAATGAATTTCTTGTCCGGATCGACCCGAATGTCCAGGTGATAGTAAAGAAGGTCGTTGTTCGCCCGATATCGGCCATATTCGCCGCGCAACTTCTGCTCGCGCGTCGGCTGACCTTGCGCCGCGCTTGCCTGCGAAGCCGCCTGCTGTGCCGCCAGCGTATGTCCAGCAACATGAGCTGAGCTGAGAACCAAAACCAACGATAGGAAATATTGTTTCTTGAGCATGGGGCGTTAAGAACTCTCGGTTACAGCTCGTATTGCAAACGCTCACTGTGCGGTATGCAGCATACAAAAGATGTTGGCTGCGCCAAAGTCGTCCGCGGCGTCGGGGCAAAACCCAGGCATCACAGTACCGACTCCGCAACGTGTTGATCCGCGAAGCTGCGAAGGCCCTGCAGGAGGCAGCTGTTAGGCACCTACGCCCGAGTGCGTTGTGTGAGCCGCTCCGTTTTGCTAGTTTGGCGTAGATGCTGCCGCCCCCGCTCAAACAAACTCCCGAACAACTCAGCAGGACTATTGAGACTCTTTACCGATCGGAATCGGGCCGGGTTCTGGCGACGCTCGTGCGCCTCCTCGGAGATCTCGACCTCGCCGAGGAGGCCATGCATGAGGCATTCGCCGCCGCTCTGGAGTCCTGGCCCAAGACCGGTATTCCAGACAAGCCGCGCCCCTGGCTAATTTCAACGGCACGCTTCAAGGCCATCGACGGGATGCGTCGGCGCGCGCGCTTCGACGGAACACAGAAAGATTTTGCGCTCTACACGGAAGCGCACCGCAACGAAGCTTCCCCCGGTGTCGAGGAGATCGATGACGAGGAGATCGAAGACGATCGCCTCCGTCTCATCTTCACCTGCTGCCATCCCGCTCTGCCTCCGGAAGGACAGGTTGCGCTCACCCTGCGCGAAATCTGCGGCCTGACCACGGAAGAGATTGCCCGGGCATTTCTCGTTACGCCGGCAACGCTCGCCCAACGCATCGTGCGCGCAAAGGCGATCATCCGCGATAAAGCAATTCCCTACCAGGTGCCAGCATCTCAGGAATTATCGGCGCGGTTGGGAACTGTCCTCCTGGTCGTTTATCTGATCTTCAATGAGGGGTACTCGGCTGAAACGACCGGCGCCAAACTCAGTGGCGAAGCGATCCGTCTCGGCAGACTTCTGCTCGACCTGCTTCCGGAACCCGAGCTGATGGGCTTGTTAGGACTTATGCTGCTACACGAGTCGCGCCGCACCGCCAGAACCTCTGCCGATGGAGATTTGATCCTGCTGGAACAGCAGGATCGCTCATTGTGGAACAGGGACCAGATCGCCGAAGGCATCTCGCTCACCAACAGCGCTCTCGAGTCGCGCCGCTTTGGCGCCTACACTCTGCAGGCGGCCATTGCGGCCGTTCATGCCGAGAGTTCTTCCGTGGCATCCACGGATTGGCGCCGGATTACGCTGTTCTATGACCAGTTGCTTCGCATTCAGCCATCCCCGGTTGTCGAACTGAACCGCGCCGTGGCCGTTGCCATGTGCGAAGGACCGGAGCAGGGTCTTCGGCTTATCGACGACTTGCTAGCGCGCGAGCAACTCTCTGACTATCACCTCGCGCACTCTGCCCGCGCGGATATGTGTCGTAGATTAGGGCGGATTCCGGAGGCTCGTGCTTCGTATGAGAAGGCGCTCACCTTAGTGGCGAAGGAACCGGAGCGCCGTTTTCTCACGAGGCGGATCGAGGAGTTGAGACAAAAATAGTTCGCTTCGGTCGTTTCATTCTTTGCGATACGAATGGACATTGCTGCACGTCCGCTCTGTCGCCCGTTTTTGTCGCCGTGCAGCACACTTCGTTGACTCATCTCCCTGTCGTCCTTAGTATGGAAGCGCCAATAGTAGAAGCGCCCCAAGTCAGCCGATGATCGGCCAAGTCATCTCACATTACCGCATTGTCGAGAAGATCGGCGGTGGCGGAATGGGCATCGTCTATAAGGCCCAGGACCTGAAACTCGACCGTTTCGTCGCTCTGAAATTTCTCCCTGACGAAGTGGCCGAGGTTCCGCAAGCTCTGATGCGTTTTCGCCTCGAGGCCAAGGCGGCTTCCGCGCTCAACCATCCCAACATTTGCACCATACACGAGATCGACGAGCAGGATGGACAGACCTTCATCGTGATGGAGCATCTGGAAGGCGTCTCGTTGAAACATCAGATCGCGGGCCGCCAGTTAGAGATGGAAACTTTGCTGTCGCTAGGCATCGAGGTTGCGGATGCGCTTGACGCCGCACACACCGGGGGCATCGTTCATCGGGATATCAAGCCCGCGAATATCTTTGTGACCAAACGCGGCAACGCGAAGATTCTAGATTTCGGGCTGGCCAAGGTTTTGCTCACATCAACGCCCGGGTCGCTCGCCGCCACGGCGGCAACCATCGACAGCCCGGAGTATCTCACCAGCCCCGGCTCTGCGGTAGGCACGGTCGCTTATATGTCGCCGGAGCAGGCGCGAGGGAAGGAGCTCGATGCGCGCAGTGATCTGTTTTCCTTCGGGACGGTGTTGTACGAGATGGCGACGGGAGCCTTGCCGTTTCCGGGAGAAACCTCGGCCACGATCTTCGACGGCATATTAAACCGCGCGCCGCTAACTCCCCTACGGTTGAATCCTGCGGTTCCCCCTAAACTGGAAGACGTTATTAGCAAGCTGCTGGAGAAGGATCGTGATCTGCGTTATCAATCGGCAGCCGAACTCAGGAGTGATCTCAAGCGGCTGAAGCGCGACACCGAATCAGGAAGGGTGCACGCCCAGGATTCCACGCGCGTTCGTGAATCACCCGTCAGCTCCGCTGCGGGCGCCGAGCGTGGCTCAAGCAGCGCGGCACTCGTCGAAGCGAGGCGCCATCATAAGGTCAGCTTGGGTGCCATAGCTGTGCTGGTATTGCTGCTGACCGCTGCCGCCGGTTTCGGCGTTTACAGCTTGTTTTTCACTGCCCGCGCTCAGCCCTTTCAAAACGCAAAGATAAGCCGCGTCAGCGGTACTCACAATGCCCGCCTCGGCGCCATGTCCCCGGACGGGAACTATCTCGCGTATGTTCTGAACAACCAGGGCAGCGAATCTTTGTGGCTGCGGCATCTCTCCAGCGAAAGCAATGTGCAGATCGTTCAACCGCAGCGGGTGCAGTTTCAGGCATTACGCTTCTCGCCCGATGGAAGTCATATCTATTACTCGCACACGCAACCTGTCAGCGGGCCGGCATCGCAAGAGTACGATCTCTACCGCATTCCCGTGCTGGGGGGGACACCGCAACTTCTGATCAGAGATATCGACACCAATCCCAGCTTCTCTCCCGATGGGAAGCGCCTGGTTTTTTCCCGTGCCAATGACCCCGAGCCGGGCAAGTATTTTGTGGTGGTTGCTAACGTTGATGGCGGCGAGGAAAAGACAGTTTTTACGGGTTCCATGGCTGAAGTGATGATGGATGTGGCCTGGTCCCCGGATGGAAAGACAATCGCCGGGATTGACTTCGAGCATGCGCAGAATAGTTTGGTCGCCATTGATTCGATTGACCCGGACACAGGCAGTCGCAAGGCAATCCCCGGGCCGCCCTATACGCTACTCCTAAGCGCCTCGTGGTTACCCAGCGGAAAAGCCCTTGCGGTCACCTATTCGAACCAGGAAACGAATTTCACGCAGCAACAACTCGGCCTCGTAAACTATCCGGATGGCAAATTCCGCGCCATTACAGCCGACACTAATGACTACACGAACCCAAGCGTTTCGTCGGATGGCAAGACCATCGCCACCATTATGCACCGGTCGGTGCGAGACGTTTATGTAAGTAACGGTCAGAAGCCTGACTATTCTGATTCGAAGCAAATAACTTTTGGAGAGCCGGCACAGGGCGTTTCCTGGACCAATGACGGGACGCTCCTCATCGACCAACTGCCTGTCATTCGCTTCGTAAGTCCCGATGGCGCGATGAAAGGTGGGATCACGCCCGAGAATGGCTCAGCGGCCTTCAATCCGCAAGGTTGCAGCGACGGTCACGTCATTTTTACTCGACGAACAAGGAAGACCACGTCGGCGAACATTTGGCGCAGCGAAGCAGACGGCACGGGCTTGCGTCAACTGACGAACGGCAAGAACGATCAATTCCCAATGTGCTCGCCCGACGCTAAGACTGTCTTTTTCATAGATATGACGGCCAACGCCTATATGAAAGTGCCCATCGATGGAGGCGAGGCGAAACGACTTGCACCTGGTTCAGCAGAAATCAGTGGCGCGTATGACATTGCTAGCGATGGAAAGACAGCAGCCCTTGGCACCTACGATTTCAAAGCGCAGAGGCCGAATATCTCGCTGGTTTCGGTTGAATCGGGAACATTGTTGCGAACTTTCGAGTTCGACCCTCGGCACGTCGAGCTTCTACGCTTTACCCCGGATAGCAAGGGGGTCACATATCCGGTCCGCGAAAAAGGCGTGGACAATCTGTGGCTGCAACCGCTGGACGGTGGGCCCGGCCGGCAAATTACGAACTTTTCTACGCTGAAAATTTATTCCTATCAGTGGTCGCAGGACGGCAAGAGCCTCGCGTTTGTGCGCGGAGAATCACCATCCGATGTGGTGCTGATTCAGGACGCGCAAAAATAGGCAGCGTCCCGGCCGTCTCCAGTGTTTAAAGATTCCCAAAATAGTTCACCCCTTGCTGTCGATTTTATCCCTGCGCGACGACTATAAGATGAACGATCCAGTACGCTAAGCTTCCGCTGGCCCGCACCTTTTAGGAGAAGACAATGCCGCAATATTTGGTTGCTGGTTACATGCCCGACAACTTTGACCCGTCTAGCGTGACTGAAGAGATGGGCCGCGCGATCCACGCGTTCAACAAAGAGATGGAGGACGCCGGCGTCCTGAAACTCGCTTGCGGCCTGGGGGCCGCGAAGGCGTTGCGAGCGCAGACCGATGGCCGGGTCCTCGTCACCGATGGGCCGTACCTTGAGACCAAGGAACACATCGGCGGTCTTTATATATTGGAATGCGCTGACCTGGACGAGGCGGTGGCATGGGCGCGCAAAGGCGTCGTCGCCACTCGAAGCCAGGTCGAGGTGCGAGAGATTTTCTTCGTGCCGTCAACCGACTAGCAACTGAGCGGCGTGCACGAGGCGCTCCGCTGGCTCCCTGCAAAGGCGATGAAGGCGAGGCGACGCCCTGCCCGAAGACTGTTATAGGAGAAGACATGCCGCAATATTTGGTTGCGATTCACCACCCCGATGGCTATGACGGGTCGCGTGAGGACGAAGTGATGCACCGCGATATCGACGTGCTCAACCAAGAGATGATCGTTGCCGGCGCCCGGCTTTTCGCAGGAGGATTGCGCCCCGTAACCGACGCGAGGTCACTGCGGAAGGCGCCCGATGGGAAGGTGCTCGTCACCGACGGGCCGTACCTTGAGACCAAGGAGCACATCGGCGGTTTTTGGATACTGGAAGTCGCCAATCTGGACGAGGCCCTGGCGTGGGGACGCAAGGCCGTGGTCGCCTGCCGCGCGCCGGTCGAGGTGCGCCCATTTTTTGACATGGGTCCAGACGATGGAAACAGGCGGACAGAATGGAAGTAGCGCCCCAATGTGGTGCCTGATGCGCCGCCGGCGACAGGCTGGCGCAAGGACGGATGAAAGGAGACTGCATGAGAAAGATCAAGATCATGGAACATATTTCGCTGGACGGCGTGATCCAGCACTCCGCCGATGACGACGGTTTCCCCTACAGCGACTGGACCGCGCCCTACCGGACTCCCGCTGGCAGAGATGCAGTCCTCGCCGCGCATGGCAAGAGCTTTGATCTGCTGCTTGGCCGTCGCACCTACGATATCTGGTCGGGCTTCTGGCCAAAGGCGCCGAGCAGTCCGATGGCGGACGGCATCAATGCGGCGAGAAAATATATCGCTACGCACCGTCCGGAAAGTCTCGCATGGGGGCCGGCCGAGAGCCTTGGACCGGACGTCGTCGAGGGCATTCGCCGAATTAAGTCGCAGGACGGCGCGGACCTTATCCTTTGGGGTAGCTCCACGCTGACATCGCCGCTGCTCGAACATGGCCTTGCGGATGAAGTCCTGCTAATCGTCTATCCGCTCTTACTGGGCACGGGGAAGCGCTTCTTTGCGGAGCGAACCCCGCCGCGCTCATTCGAGCTCGTCAGCACGAAAGCGATGCCGTCCGGCAGCATCCTGAGTACTTACAAGGTCTCCGGGCCTTTGCGGACCGGCACCATCGGCGAGTAGGCGTAAGCCGACGTCAGAGATCATGGAAAAAGGGGCAGGACTTGAATGAGAAAGCTAATCTTCGCGATCAACACTACTCTGGACGGCTGCGTCGACCACACCAAACAACGTGCCGATGATGAAACACATGAATATTTCACGCACCTCACGCGAGAGGTTGACCTGCTCGCTTTTGGGCGTAAGACGTATCAATTGATGGTTCCCTATTGGCCTGAAGTCCTCAAAGACCAGTCTGCGACAAAAGCAGATACCGAATTTGCTCGGGCATTTGATTCCACCAACAAAGTCGTTTTTTCACGGTCGTTAGACAGCGTTGAAGATCGAAATACGAGAATTGTTCGTACGAACCTCCAGGACGAAATACTCAAACTGAAACAAGAGCAAGGCAAAAATATTTTGGTCGGTGGCGTAGACATTCCTTCACAGCTTATGGAGCTTGGCCTGGTGGATGAGTATCGGTTTGTCGTTGCGCCAATCCTTGCAGGAGCAGGGAGACGGTTGTTGGAAGGTGTTAGCCTGCCGGAAAAGTTGCAATTAGAACTTGTTGAATCGAAGGTTTTTAAATCAGGAAGCGTTGCGCTTCACTACGTAAAACGGTGACAGAAAATCGGCAGGTGTGCTGCTGGCCTGACCCAATGAGGAAGAACCAGGAGAAGAACAATGAAATACGTCTGCTTGGGATACTACGACAGAGGCAAACACGAGCGCAGGACCGAGGGCGAGCAACACGCCATGTTCGACACCTGCTTTGAATACGACGACCATCTTCGCGCCAACGGGCACTGGGCTGGTGGAGAAGCGCTTCAGCCTCCGGAAACCGCCTTGACCCTGTATTGGAAGAACGGCAAAGTCGCAACCACGGACGGTCCCTATGCCGAAACCAAGGAACTACTCGGCGGCATTCTCGTCCTTGAGGCGCGCGACATGAATCATGCTGTACAGCTCATGGCGCAGCATCCGGCCCTGAAGTTCGGCAGCATTTTCGAGATTCGCCCCGCGGCCGACCTGAACGAAATGATGAAGGCAAGCGAGCAGCGACGGCGACAGAACACGGCACGCTGAAGACGGCCGGAGGTTCGCTGACCGCGTCGCCTTATGTCGAAACGTGAATGAATATGTGGCGTCTAAGCTTGGCAAGAACTATGAAATAGGGGTGAACCATGTCCTTCGGTCGCGATCTCCGATTTGCAGCCCACTCGTTGGCGCGCACTCCGGGGCTGGCCTGCGCAGTCATCCTGACGCTGGCTCTCGGAATCGGCGCCAACGCTGCAATCTTTACTCTTGTGCGCGGCGTCCTGTTGCGGCCGCTTGTAAACCGCGACGAAAATCGCCTGATTTACATCCGGCAAAGCGCTCCTGGCATCGGTGCGGACAACGACAATTTTTCGGTGCCCGAACTCCAGGACTTGCGGGCCAGCGTGAAATCGGTCAGCGAGTTTGGAGACTTTTCGACCATCGGGTTCACGATGATTGGCCTGGGTGAGCCGCGTGAAGTTCGCGCCGGCGTGGTGGGCGGCTCTTACTTCGAGGTTATGGGCTTGCGCCCTGTGCTCGGCCGGCTGCTGGACAAGCGCGACGATGGCCCCAACGCCGCAGGCGCCGCGGTGCTTACCTACCGCTTCTGGACCACGGTGCTACACAGCGATCGCACGGTAATCGGCAAGCAGATTCGCCTGAGCGAGCGAACCGCCACGATCGTGGGTGTGCTCGAGCCGTCGGTTCCCTACCCTTCGGACACCGAACTCATCGCGAACGTTGTGACCAGCCCGCACCACCTCTCCGCAACCATGGTCACCGGCCGCGTTCATCGCATGACGGAATTGTTTGGGCGGCTGGCTCCGGGAGCCACTCTCGACCAGGCTCGCGCCGAGTTGCGATCGGCATACTCGGCCATGACCAAAGATCACCCCGAGGCGTACCCGGCGAGCGGCCGATTCAACATTGATGCCAAGCTGCTGCGCGATGAGATCACCTCGGGCGCGCGTACCGTGCTGCTGGTCCTGCTCGCGGCATCAGCCCTAATCTTCATTATCGCTTGCTGCAATGTGGCGAATCTGATCCTGGCTCGCACCGTGCGTCGCGAAGGAGAACTGGCCGTGCGCACAGCGCTCGGCGCCAGCGCGGGCACGTTGCGCCGCCTCCTGCTGGCGGAAAGCCTGATGCTCTGCGGCGCGGGAGCGATTCTTGGTGTCGTCAGCGCGAGTCCGATGGTAAAGATCCTGGCACGGTATGCTTCGCGCTTCTCGGTGCGCGCGCTCGACTTGAAGATTGACTCGAGCATGCTCTGGCTGGGCGCGAGCCTGGCGATCGCGGCGGCTGTGCTTCTGGCGTTTGTTCCGCGATTGCCGGCTGCGGGCACGTCGCAAGGTTTCAACCTCAGCAGCGGAGGCGTGCGCATCACCGGGGGGACGAGCCGCCGCCTGCGCATCTTCGCAATCACGCAGATTGCGGCCTCGTTCATTCTGCTGGCCGGAGCGAGCATGCTCATCAAGACGCTGCTCACGCTGCAAGCCACGCAGACCGGTTTCGATATGCACCGCGTGCTGGCCATAAACATGCCGGTGATGTCCTATGGCAAGAGCGCGGACCAGATCATCAATTTTCATCGCGACGCGCTACGCCGCATCGCGGAACTGCCGGGGGTGGATGGAGTCGCGGCAGGGACCACCGTTCCCTGGCGGGATGCGGGCGGCTTCGGCCCAGGATTTCAATTCACGGGCGAAGGTCACGTAAAAGGCAGTCACGACGAGGACCCGCTGGCGCAGTTTCGCGCGGTTTCGCCGGGATTTTTCGCGGCGCTCGGCGTGCCCATCGTGGAAGGCCGGGACTTCAACGATGATGACCGGCGTGGCGGCGAACCTGTAGTGATCATCAGCCAAAGTGCGGCGCAGCGAATGTTCCCCGGCCAGGATCCCCTCAATCGGCACATCATGTGGACCGACCCGGTCATGGACTTCATCAGCGTGAGCAAAGGGCCGCGCCGGATTGTCGGGATCGCCGCCGATGTAGACGATGAGCACGTCGTCCCGGGCGCGGCGCTTACGATCTATCATCCGTTCGGACAGGTGCCGGACAATCTTTCTGACAACGGCGTGGGTATCTTTGGCGGACGGTTATTCGTGCACACCCGCATCGATCCCTACGCGCTGGTCACTCCTGTCACCCGAGTCGTGCGCGAGATGTCGGTCGACCAACCGGTCGAACACGCCGCCACGCTCGCAGACATTCGCGCCGAAGTACTCAGTCCCGACCGGCTGAACACGATTGTTTTCGGCGGATTTGCCGCGGTCGCTTTGGCCATCGCCATCGTAGGTGTAGCAGGCGTGCTCGCATTTTCCGTCAGCGCGCGCACCCGTGAGTTCGGCATTCGCCTGGCAATCGGCTCGCAACCCCGGCATCTTTTGCACCGTGTCATTGGCGAAGGGGCCGCAATGGCAGGTGCTGGCGTGATTGCCGGCGCCGTGGTCGGATTCGCGTTGGCGCTATTGGCGGGCCGTTTTTTTGTGGAGGTAAAAATGCCCGGGGCATTGCCGGTGATTGCTTCAGCCTTCGTGCTGATGGCGGTCGCGGTTGTCGCATCGGTGTTGCCCGCGGCGCGCGCGGCCCGCGTCAACGTCGTGCAAGCCCTGCGCTCGGAGTAACTGACTCACGTTGCGGCGGCAGTGCTCCATGTGGGCAGACCACGTGCACCCGGGTGCCCAGGTTCGCCTTTCGAACCTGCCCCCTAGACCGCGCTTCCGGATTTCTTGGCTTTCACCGATACCACTAAAGGAACTAGCGCGCGAATCAGGGTACCGTTTGCGTCAGACTCGACTTCCAGCCGTCCTCCTAGCTCGCGCAGTCGTTCTCGCATGCCGCCGAGACCGATCCCAACCCCCGCTCCGCTATCTTCGAAACGTTTGAGCAGTTCGGGATCAATGCCCTTGCCGTGATCCTTCACCTCAAGCTTCGCCTCTTGTGCAGTAACTTCAAAACGAATGTCTACCGAAGAACTTCCCGCATGGCGGTGAACATTGCTGAGCGTTGCTTGGAGTATGCGAAATAATGGAAGCTCGACCGCGCGCGGCATACGCTGAGAGGTATTGGATAAATTAAGGTTTACCTTAATCCCGCTCCGCTCGGAAAAGCCTTCCGTGTACCATTTCGCCGCCGCGACAAATCCCAACTCATCAATCAGCGGTGGGTGCAACAAGTGGGAAATCGTCCGCGTCTCCCCTATGCACTTTTCCAGAGACTCGGAAAGTTTGGACACCAATTCGCCGGCTTGGCCATCCGATACCAGTTTCCGAACGCGCTGAACATCCATTTTGATGGCCGCCAGATCTTGTCCCAGGCTGTCGTGCAACTCTCGCGCAATCGTTCGATGTTCCTCGTCCTGCACGCTAAGCAACTTGAGGGATAATTGCCTGACCGCTGCCGTACGCTCCTCCACCATCGATTCCAATCGCTCGTAGGCTTTTTGCAGAGCCTGGTCAGCCGCGCTTCGTTCAGTAATCGGCGTGTGCAATCCAGGCACACCATCGCGCGGCGTGAGTTGCAAGCGATGCCCACTGATTCCCATGTTCACATTGGGAGGAATTACATAAACATGGTTTGGCTTGACGGCGGTCCCATTCGTCGCTTCCAACACTGGCATGTTTGAGGCTTTCGCCAGCAACTCCGACAACATGCTGTGGTGCGTTGGGTCCAAGTGTTGTATGAAAACAAATGCCATCCCCGTGTTGTTGGGGATGGCGCGCAGCAACTGCGAAAAAGCTTCCAGCCCGCCGGCGGATGCGCCAACCGCTACCACCGCAAAAGGGGCGCTTTCGTTGCCTTTGATCGTGTCTTTCTTCACTTCACGTCACTTCACTGCGACGTTGCACGTCAATCAGTGCGAGACAGCTGGAGCGTACATCGCAAAATGACCCCTGTCTACCTGAGGCCGCCTTCCACGAAGATCGGGCATCGCGGCCCTCGCCCACCGGGATCAATTCGACGGCCCGCTGAATTCCTCTCCCCGCAGCAGGGCCTCTATGCCTCCCACGAGCAGTTCCGTGCAATCCTTGGAAAGCGTCCCGCGGATTCCAGACAGGTGCGCCGTCTCGATCAGCTCCTGCGTAAGAAAAGATGTGTACAAAAGAATCAGAATCTTCGGGGCGAGCTTCAATATTTCCAGCGACGCGTCCAACCCGTTCATGACCGGCATGGACACATCTACCACCAGAAGGTCGGGCCTCAGTTCACGGTATTTTTCAATCGCTTCGGCCCCGTCCGCCGCTTCCCCGCAAATCTCCCAATCGTCGTGCGTTTCCAGTACATAGCGAACACCATGTCGCATTGCAGCGCTATCGTCGACGATGAGAATTCGGACGCCCATTACGTCGTCGCCAGTGCCTTTCCGATTTCGTATAAGCATGGGAGCCAAAAGGAAACGAAGGCCTTTGCCCTGCGCCTTCCCTCGATCTGCCTCTCTCTCTTCGATTGAATCGCCCCTTAAGCCCATTGCCTATACACGATGTACCCTTAACCCTTCGGTATTAACCTGCACTCCTTCTATCACTCGTCCGAACCTTAGAGCATACTTTCCCAAAAGAACGGCAAAGTCGCGACGACGGACGGTCTCGATGCCGAAACCAAGGAACCACTCGGGGCATTCTCGTCCTCGAAGCGCGCAATATTGAATCACGCAGTGAAGTTCATGGCACACCATCCGGCCCCGAAGTTCGGCTGGATGTCGAATTCCGCCAGCAGCGGACTTGAGCAAAATGATGAAGGCAAGTGAGCGGCGACGGCAACGCACGGCAGCCTGCTTCGAATCCTGACCACACCGCAGCTTGACCGACGCCCCAAACGGTCACCGAAAACACTCGTTCACGCCGTTAAATCGCACTACGCTCCGAATCGCAACCAACTTTCCCCGCTGCTCCATACGGCTAGCGAAAAGTGAAGTACTTTTCCTACGCCATGCCGCTCAAACTTGGGGAGACCTATGTCTGCCAGAATCCCCGTTGCCGCTGTGAAATCCATGTCGTAGAGCCCTCCGTCGACGTTGCTGGAACTCCCACGTGCTGCTGTGGCAGCCCCATGAAAAAACCGTATCGCAGCCCGACCTTTCGCGAGCTACCTGCGCAACCGCCCGAATTCGGCTTCGTCGCGAGGAAAAAGCGTGGGGCCTGTCCAAAGGACACCACTTATGCTGGAAAATTTCGGACTCTCCGCCGCCGCACTCTTCATACTCGGCGGCGCATTCCTGCTCCTCGACGCGACGTCTACGCCTGACGCTAGCGCCCCATTCCGGCTGCTTGCCGGCGCTGCGGTTCTTGCCGCGGGCGTCATCGCTGCCGCTCTCACCATCAGAAGCAAGCTCTACTGGCGGCGCATCCAGAAACAGAACCACGATCGAACTTGACCGCTTCCTCGTCGAAATCATCGAACACAAGCTCGCCGGAAAACGCGGCAAAACTCGGTAAAGCGAAACTAGCCAACCTACACGCCCTGAAGCCGCGGAATCAAAAATCCCCTCGCAGACGGCCCCTGTAACTGAAATGGTCTCAGAGCCAAGAAGTGTGCTGGAGAGCGTTCAGAACGAGTCGCTTTCGGGACAGCTCGGTTCAACTGTAGTGGGATCATGCATGATTACCTGTATTTGCGAGCAGTCTGTATACGCTTACGATTCGGAATCGCTGGAAAATCAGAGTCTCACGAGGGCTCCGTGAAAAGTGCAGGAAACTTCTTGCAACTATGAACCTGCGGCTAAGTGATGGTAAGGGGCGGCAGAGCCGCAGTCTGAAACGAAGGGTGGTCCAGCATGCCAACAAACGCCAGTTCCGCATCGCCTATCGCAGCTAAGTCATCTTTAGCGCGGCGCGTCGAGGACCGATTCGGCGTTCTTCCAAACTTTTTTCGCCTCTCGCCCGAAATTCCAGAAATCACCGAAAAACTCTGGGCCTTTGCGGAAGCCGCTTACCTCGATAGCCCACTTCCATCTCTTTTCAAAGAGCGGCTTTTCGTTCAGTTGTCGCGCTTCTGTGCCGTCCGCTACTGCATCGCGCGGCATGTCGGCTTCCTGATAGGTCTTGGCCGTCCTTCTGGAGATCAGAAAGCCCAGGTCCAGCAGGTGGAAGATGTTGTTCGATTACTTCAACGGCCGCTTCCTCGTGGACGCCAGCTAGATCTGCGTCTTTCTCTTTGTGAATCTTGCCCTTCACCCTTGGTTGATATTCCTGCCGTGGATTCGCAGATGGAAGAGGCACTTTTCACATTTGCTAGTCACGTTTTTTTGCAGACGGAAGATGCGCAGCGTAGTCTCGATGCCCTGAAGCGCACTCTCGGTCCGATGCGTTGCCAGCACTTGCTTGTTTTTCTTTTATTCGTCCGCGCCGCTCATTATTGGACCAAAGTTCATCCGGAACTCGAACTTGAGGAAGACATCAACGAACTTCTGAGGACACAGGAAGCACTAGCGACGTGCATTCTCAACGATCCCGAAACCGCTACTGAAGCCGCCGCAGCGTCGCTTTTGGAGGAATTGCCTGGCTTGCGGCAAAAAGCTGACAAAGCCATCAGCCTTCTCGCTGCGATTGTTGACTTCTCCGATGACGCGATTATCAGCAAAAATCTCGAAGGAATCATTACGAGTTGGAACAAAGGTGCGGAAAAACTGTTTGGTTACACCGCTGAAGAAGCTATTGGGCAGCACATCTCACTGGTTATTCCGCACAGTCGGCGAGATGAAGAGATTGCCATCATTGATCTTATACGCCGCGGCGAACGGATCGAGCATTTTGATACCGTTCGGGTGCGCAAGGATGGCACGGAATTCGATATCTCTTTGACGATATCCCCGATTAAGGATGCTACCGGCAAGGTCGTCGGCGCATCCAAGATCGCCCACGATATCACTGAACGGAAGGACACTGAGCGGGCATTGCGTGAAAGCGAGGAGCGCTCCCGGGCGCTTGCGGATGCGCTCGATATGCAGGTCCAGTTTAGGACACAGGAACTCCAGCGGCGAAATGCTGATATTCTCCAGCAAACACTACAGTTGCAAGACTTGTCACAGCGCCTGCTGCAAGCACAAGACGAAGAACGTCGGCGTATTGCGCGCGAATTGCACGATAGCGTGGGGCAGAATCTGGCAGCTTTAAAAATCACCTTTTCGCAACTCGCCAAGGAGGGAAAGTCAAATCCGACGGTAGTGCGGCATGCAGAAGATGCTAGACAGTTGATTGAAAATTTGACGCAGGAGATACGGACGACTTCTTACCTTCTGCATCCACCAATGCTAGAGGAGATCGGATTGTCGGCTGCGCTTAGTTGGTACGTGGAAGGTTTATCGCAACGCAGCGGCTTGGCGATTCAACTCGCAATTTCAGACGATTTCAAACGACTCCCCGACGACATGGAACTTGTTATTTTCCGTTTCGTCCAGGAGTGTTTGACGAATATCCACCGCCATTCCGGCAGCAAAACGGCGATTATTCGGATCGCTCGCGAAGGTGAATCCATTTCTTTGGAAGTGCAAGATAGGGGGAAAGGAATCTCGCCTGAACGATTGGCTGAAATTCGATTCCATGGAGGCGGAGTCGGGATTCGAGGAATGCGCGAACGTCTGCGGCAATTCAACGGAGAATTGATCATCGACTCCAATGCGCTAGGCACAAAAATTCGCGCCAAGCTGTTAGCTCACAGGTCTCAACCTACAGGACAGCGCTACAATTCGACCACCGCTTAATGCCGAGGGAGCAGATGGAACTTCCTGCTTCAAATCGTCTTCTGAGCTAACCGAGGCTCCGACCCGGTATCTAAAGAGATTCGTAACAATCCGTATACTCTTATGATATGATCCGCCGTGAACTCGCCGCTTCACCCCAACCTCTCCCTTCCAGTCGGTTTGGACCGGCCTCAACTTGATCAGAAGTCGTCAGAAAGTCGTCCCGCAGGCGACCTTCTGATTCCAGACAACTTGCATCGTCCTCCCGCAACTCCCCTGTTTTCAATAGTTTGCTGCGACAACCGGAGTAGCCCCCCTCCAACCTCACTCATCCGGTAGTGCTCTAATTCGGTGGCAGATTTCACGCACTACCCACTCATTCGCCAGACTTGCTCTACGCCAAATCTTCGCTTCAACTAAGCCCTTTACTTCCATTTCCTTGCGCACTCTTACCGCCGAGCGTGCGAAAAGCTCGCCTTTGTTTCATACAGTTACACACCCTTCTGCAAGCCGAAGGTCGACAACCCTTCTTCTTTCAATCACTTCCGCACGCTTGCAGAAAAATCCGGGGTGGGGCTTCCCTCCAGCGAGAGTCAAGCCTTCCGATCGAGCCCGCGACTACTCCGCCTCACACGGTGTACTCATCAAATTCTGGTTTCATATTTCTGCCTTGCCCTTCGCCGTCACTTTTATGTCATCCAAGAAACCTTCCAACCATCGTCCTCATCCTACAATTCAGAGATTCGGTATCTTTTCGCTCTGCGGGTGTATACTCGCCCCAACCAGCTGAAAGAGACCGGGAGGCCTACTCATGCAACTCTCCTCTTCGCGCCTGCTAACCGCCACTTTCGCGGCACTGCTCGCAACCGGCTTCGCCTATGCTCAGTCTCAAGACAGCTCTGGCCAATCCGGTAGCCAGTCAGGCAGCCAGTCCGGTTCCCAGAGTTCCACTCAGGATCCGTCCCAACAGCCAAACATCAATACTCCGGCGCCGCAGCAGCCGGCCCCTCCTCCGCAGGACCCGAACGCCAAGGCCAAAAAAGAACCCGGCTCCAGCGCACCCGTCAACTCGCCGGACAAGGTCGATCCCAAAAATTCCAAGGAAGACGTTGACGCCATCGGCAATCGCGGCGTCGGCAAAGGCATCAACTTCTATTCGATCGAAAAGGAAATCGGCCTCGGCAAGCAGCTCGCGCAGGAAGTCGAGCGTTCCTCCAAGCTGGTGGATGACCCCGTCGTCACCGAGTACGTCAACCGCGTTGGACAGAACCTGGTCCGCAACTCCGACGCGAAAGTTCCCTTCACCATTAAGGTGATCGACTCGGACGAAGTCAACGCCTTCGCTCTCCCCGGCGGCTTCTTCTATGTGAACAGCGGCCTGATTCTCCGCGCGCAGGAAGAGTCTGAACTCGCCGGCGTGATGGCGCATGAAATCGCTCACGTCGCCGCGCGTCACGGCACCAAGCAAGCCACCAAGGGCGACCTCGTTCAGATCGCATCCATCCCCGCGATGATTTTCATTCCTTACACGTGGGCTGGCTACGCCGCCTATCAGGGCATGAACTTCTTAATCCCGATGACCTTCTTGAAGTTTTCGCGCGACGCCGAACGCGAAGCCGATTTCCTCGGCCTGCAATACATGTACAAGGCGGGATACGACCCCAACTCTTATGTGACCTTTTTCGAGCGCATTCAGGCTGACGAGAAGCGCCGCCCGGGCACCATCGGCAAAGCGTTCTCCACGCATCCGCCTTCGACCGAGCGCATCGAGAACACGCAGAAAGAAATCGCGCGCATCCTCCCAGCGCGGCAGGAATACGTCGTCACCTCCTCCGAGTTCGATTCCGTGAAGGGCCGCCTGCGCAACATCATGTTCGCGCGCAAAGCCAACGATAACGCTCCGGGCAAGCCCACGCTGCGCACCCGCACCGAACAGCAGGACAAAAAGAAAACCGACACAACGCAAACCGACCCGGGCAGCGACGACGATCGCCCGACCCTAAAGCGCCGCACCGACAACCCTTGATCGCGGTGCAAATGATCGCGGTGAAAACGAGCCGTCGTGCCGCCACTGGCACCAATAGCTTGTAGCCGCCCACTTTAGAGGGCGGGCCGTGAAAGAGAAATTTGCAGAGCTAGAAGATAAAGTCAGGGAAAAGAGGCGGCTCAACCAGCCGCCTCTTTTCGTTTCCCGCAAAACTTTGTTCGCGCAAGATTTTTCCCGCGAAATTTGTCGCGCCCAGTTTTCACTCTGCAATTTTTCTTTTACGCTGCAATTTCTAGTCACGGGTTCTCTCGCGGCACGGATGTTTAGCACGGCAAATCTAGGCTTTACTTTTCACGCGCACCTTTTAACCGATTGCATACGAAGCAACTCTTCCCTTCCCTTCACCTGTCCGCTTGTCCGCTGAATGCTATCTTGGGTCTAGCCACCAACAAGATATGCGCTCCCTTTCCTCCAGCGATTCCTCATCGCCGAGTACACGATCCGGTCTGTGGCTGATTGTCTTCGTCGCGTTTTCCGTTCGCGTGCTCCTGGGATTTCTGAGCCACTGGTTCGACTCCGTCCATCCGGTGCGCACGTTCGTCGGGCAGGAAGCCGACTACATTGCCTACTCGCTATCCATTGGTAAGGGATTTTCCAACCCTTTCCCCGGGTATGACCGGCCGACGGCGTGGCTGGCTCCGGTGTTTCCGGTGCTATGGTCGGTGGGATTCAAACTTTTCGATCCGTTCAAATCGCAGGGCCACATCTATTTTTGCCAGGCGCTGAATTGCGCGTGCGCCGCACTCACGTGCATTCCGATTTATCGGCTTAGGAATCGGTGCTGCAACGCGCGCGTCGCGGCAATCGCTGCTTGGGCTTGGGCTTTTCTGCCGCTCGCGATTCTATTTCCGCTGGAGTGGGCGTGGGATCAAAGCGTGTCGGCGTTGCTCGTGGTGTGGCTGCTCGCTTGGACCTATTCGCTGCGCGATTCGCCGGCACGTTCTTGGGAGTGGCCGGCGTACGGAGTGCTGTGGGGAGTCGCTGCACTCACGAATCCGTCGCTTTGCGTGATGCTGCCGTTTTTTGTGGGTTGGATGTGGTTCGAACGGGCCAAACGGCGCGCGCGCTCTTTACTTCCATTCGTGACCGCGCTGGCTCTTTTCCTGATTGCGCTGGTGCCGTGGACGGTTCGAAATCAACGGATCTTTGGGCACGTCTTTTTTGTGAAATCGAATTTCGGTCTGGAGCTTTGGCTGGGCAACAACGATCAGGTCAAAGACGTTTTCACCGGATGGCTGCACCCGATCGCGGACAGGAATGAGCTGCGTCAACTGAATGATCTTGGCGAGTATGCGTACATGAAGAAAAAGCAACAGGAATCCACGGCATTCATCCGTTCGAATCCCAAGGCTTTCGCTGAACACACCGCACTGCGAGTGATCGATACATGGGTTGGGCCTTACTATTTCCGCGATGATCCGTGGACGCGTTCGCTTGGCTTGAACGCGCCTTTTATCGTTTTTACGGGCCTTTTTTCGCTGGCAGCGATAGCGGGGATGATCCTGGCATGCCGCAAAGGACTGATGGAATTTCTTCCGATGACATTGTGCGTTTTGGTTTTTCCGATTCCCTATTACCTCACGCACCCGTCGTTGCGTTACCGGCATCCGATTGATCCGGTCTTAACAATTTTCGCTGTAATTTGCATACTCACGCTACTGCGCAAGGAGGTTCCGACTCAGAATCGCAACCAGAAACGACAGCACACGACCGAGATGTCAGGCAACCTGCGAGAAGGGCGCCAAGCAGGATAGCGATGTGAGCGAGTAACTCCGGGAAGTGAACGGTCTTACTGGTTACGGCGGTGTTCTTCGGGAGCAGCCTGGACGCCCATCCGGCGCAGTTCTTCGGTGTAGTATTTGCGATAGAGCACGTCCCACTCTTCGCTGCCTTCGATAATTTCTTTTTTCTGAGAAGTGATCTTCTTGCGCACTTCCCCGTCGGCTTTTTCTTCTTCGCGCAAGGAGTTGGTGAGCAAAGTAACAATCTGCTGGCGGATCGTGTCACGATCCTCAATGAATTCCACGTCGTCGCTGGCCACCAAGACGTCCATGATGCGGTGCGACAGACGAACGATCTTTTCCCGCGTAATTCTCATCCGCTAAACCTTCCCTGCTGCCAAAAATCGTTTTTCAACAGCGACGCTTGCCGCTGCACCGCAAACTCGCTAGCGCAATACGACTTTCTTATCGCGGGCGAGCTGCGCCTTCACTTTCTTGAACATGTCCTGGTACGAAATTCCGGAGTTGCGCATCTGTTCCTGATGCTGAATCAGAATCTGGCGGGCTTCTTCGCTGATGCGGTCTTCCACGGTAATTTCGTCAACCATGGCGTGGCGCACGCGATGCGTTACTTCCGCCGTATTTTTTACTTCGACCAGTTCGCCTTCGTGGAGCTTTTTGACGATATCAGCCGCCATATACGAGACAAGATCGCGATTGATCAGCATTCCGCTCCGTTCGGCACAGATGAGTTCTTCATGGATTGTGAAAAGAAAAGTTTAGCGGCAGAGGCGAAAAACCGCAAGGAAGGGCCAGTGCTCGCGCGCCGCTTTCGAATTGCCAAGGCCAAATCCAAATATGCTCGGTGGCTCAAGGCGAGCGCCGGAAGGCAACCGCACTTCGAGGCCGGTGGTATCAGGACTGTAAGAAATTACAGGTTAAATTCGTGGAGATTTTTGCGCGCAGTTCGAGTAGTTCCAAAATGGCGCGGAAGAACGGCAAAAGTTTGCGCACATCCGTGCGAAGTTGCGCCACTCTGAGACCTAAGTGTTTAGTTTTGAGACGTTTATAGTTCCCGGTTGGGACCTGTCCTTTGGTACAGTCGTTGCACTGAATAGTTGCCCGCCGATCGACACCTGTGCCGTCAGGTGTCTCGTTTCAGCCGAGAGAGGATTCTTATGAAGAACGCATTGAGGGGTGCAATCGTTTTGGCTTTGTTGTGCTTTGGCCTGACGGGAATAGCAGCGGCCGACACCTGCGCGTCGAGTGCGAACTGTTTGTCGACCGGTGGCGTGACATTCACCTTCACCTCGGGCGGTTCCGATGGCGCGGGCGGATTCTTGGTGAATATGACGGTCAGCGGTCAAAGCGGTGTTCCGGTCAGCGATACCTTGTTGGCCTTTTCCCTGCAAATTTCGTCGGGGGGCGTATTCGGGAACGTCCCGCTAGGGACGGCGGGGGTCACCGGCCCAAGCGGCACGGGAACCTGGCTCAACGAAGGACTAGGTACGAGCACCGGGCAGGGATGCAATGTGAATCAGAATGCCAATCACTGGTGCTTCGACGGTGGGGGCATAACGTTTCCGCAATCCGGCACGTTCCTTTTCGTGATCGACGTTAAGGATCTGCCCGGCGCACCTGACGCTGTGCATCTCCAAGCGTTCCAGACTTCTTCGGGTATTGGCGGTATTTCCGCGGGTACCGGAATTGGCACGCCGCCTAATGGCGTTCCGGAGCCGACCTCGCTGCTACTACTTGGGCTGGGTATTGCTGGCGCACCATTGCTGCGGCGTCGTCGGGCATAGAACAAGGATCAAAGAGCTTCTCCCAGGGCCGGCGATTAAATCGCCGGCTCTAGCATTTGGAACGGTGGGCAAAAGTAGCTGCCGGACGCACCCTTTGCGTGAATCGTGAGCCGTCATCCTGAACGGCGTCCACAGTAGCAGACGGTGCCGCGCCCGAAAGTGACCAGCGGCCGCGTCAGAGTGGCAAATGTTTGCACACACTGGCCCATGGGACACTCTGTGCCGACTCGAACCTCAACTAACTCCATTGTTTTCAATAAACAGCTTCCAACGGACTCATTGCGGACATACCTGTTCTTTGGTACAGTACTTGCATAAGTACAGGTTGATTCACTGGTCCCCGCATTAAGTGTGTGCAACAGCCCGGAGGAAGTTTCATGAAGAAAGTTCTAGTATTTGGAGCGCTGCTGGCTCTGGTGTGTATCAGCTTTGCTGGGGTAGCAAAAGCGG
>Ga0268266_10001901_pt1 | contig 23501 bp, 20 predicted proteins | sample KBSS13metaG_FD_190356 | JGI IMG/M metagenome (GOLD analysis project Ga0268266, IMG submission 190356) | Switchgrass rhizosphere microbial communities from Kellogg Biological Station, Michigan, USA - KBS S1-3 metaG (SPAdes) (version 2) | ecosystem: Host-associated > Plants > Roots > Rhizosphere... | reverse complement strand
CTCGAACAGCAACTGCTCCGGTCCGCCATAGGCATGGATTCGTACTGCTTTCATCTAGAGCCTCGCCGTAATGCAATGATCTCGACTTCGATCTTAACGGGTCAGCGCCACGAACTCCTTCATGTCGCGCAGGGCGGCTCAATCCGGACAGAGTCCTTGCCGTCCAGAGCCAGAGCGCGGCCTGCCCAGGCCTAATGCTGTCTTGCGGCGGCCGATTTTGGCCAGGCAGCCGGCCCCGAGATACAACGCCCGCACGTCGCCTGGATTCAGTGCCAACTGTTGTTTAGCTATAATTCCGGTCGATGCGAATGGCCGTCCGGAAAGTGTCCTCGGCTTCCGGGTAGTTGCGCAATGTTGACAATGCGACGGCGCGTGAAACCTGGGTCTCAGCGAGTCCGGGGGCGAGCGCGACGGCGCATTCGGCGTCGCAGGCGATGGCGCGTCTGAAAAGCTCGCGCGCGTGTTCGCGGGGTCTGACGCAGAACGTCGCTTGCGCGGTCACGGTTGTAAGCCTAGCCTGCTGACGGAAAAAGGCGATGGAGGGCTGCATCATGTCGGCAGGTGAGGGCTCCTCGATTAGCCGCAGGACCGCGCTGTGCGGGGGCGGCGCCAGTATCGTGGCCGCCATGGTCGCGACGTTAGCGGCGAAAACCAAGCCGGCCCGAGCGCAAGCGCTCGCCGGATCGGTGCCGGAGGTCGATTCGCTGGCGGTGCGTGTAGTGGTCGATAGCTATCAGTTCGCCGTCGCTCCGGGCAAAACCCTGGACGGGCTCCAGATTGAGCACTTCGGATGGGGCCTGCACCCGGACAGCCCACCCCGGCGCACGCTCGTGAGTGAGTTTGGGCTTTCGATGCACGTGGAGTCGCATCGGGGTACGCAGACCCGCAACATGCTGATGGATTTCGGCTATACGCCGCAGGCACTGGTCAACAACATCGAGCTGTTGGGAATCGAACCGTCACATCTGGACGCCCTGGTGTTGAGCCATGGGCACTATGATCACTTCGGCGGCCTCGTGGGCTTTCTGCAGAAGTTTCAGCCAAAGCTCGCGCCGCGCTTGCCGTTCTATGTGGGAGGAGAAGATTGTTTCTGTTCACGTGAGTGGACGGGGCCGCCGGCACGTGGGGATTTCGGAGTGCTCGACCGTCGCGCCCTGAAGGCTGCCAACCTGTCAGTCACCTACGCCGAAGGACCTTCACTCATCGGCGACCACGGTTTCACTACGGGCCAGATCGGGCTCCACAGCTTTGAGAAGCTGTTGTCTCCGACCGCCAGGAGGATCGGTTTGGAGAAAGGGCTGGGCTGCTACGCTGAAAAGCTCCCCGACAGCGAGCGCACCCAGACGCGGGTCCCCGATCAGTTCCGCCATGAGATCGCGACCGCATTCAACCTGAAGGGCAAGGGACTCGTTTTACTGACCTCCTGCAGTCATCGCGGCGTGGTCAACGCCGTCAAGGAAGCTCGGGCGGTATCCGGCGTGGAAAAGGTCCACGCAGTCATCGGCGGATTTCACCTTGCGCCGTATCCGCCGGAGTATGTGCAGCAGACGGTTGCTGCCCTGAAGGAGCTCAACATCGAGCACATCATACCGCTGCACTGCACCGGCGAGCCCTTTTACGACCTGGCGAGAACCGAGCTGCCGGGAAAAGTGTTGCGATCCTACACGGGCACTCGCTTTGTGTTTGCCTGACTTCAGCCGCCGAAGTGGTAGGTAAACTCTAGCCACTCCTCGCGCCCATAGGGTAGGTAGTAGCCGACCGGGTAGAAGGGCCACCCGGCCGAGCCGTCCTTCTTGATCGTGTCGAATACGTTATTGACGATGAGGGACACTGAGCCCGCCTCGACGAAGCGATAGCTGACACTCAGGTTGGCCAGCGAGGTTGGAGTCAGATAGCCGGTCTGCGCCTGATTCACAATGCTGCCGTAGCGGGTCACGGTGACCTGCGAAGCCCATTTACGCAACGACCAGTTCACGGTGGTGATGAGCTTGTCCGGAAAGTCGTTGTCGGCATTCGGATTTTCGAGTGAGTGCAACAGGTCGAGCTCCGGGTCGCTGGCGACCTGCTTGTAGCGGTGCTTGATGGTCTTGGTGTAGTCGATGTTCCAGGCGAAGTCGCCATACTTGCCGAGATTCCATTTGAACCGCGACGCGAGGTCGACGCCGTCGGTGTGCTCCTCCGCGGCATTGATCGGATCCAACAGGAGCTGAATGATGCCGTTGGGGTTGAATACGGCGTTCGGCGGATTACGTTGCACCCTGTTGAGCGCGTCTGCACACTGTGCGGAGTTGACATCCAATACCCCGGTGCGGCAGTCCGCTTCCACGCGCAGCAGCGTGTCGTAGTCCAACACCGTAACGAGATTGTCGATCCGGATGTTCCAGTAGTCTGCACTCAGGCTGAGGTGCTCATTCGGCGACCAGGTGAGCCCGTAGCCGAAGGAACGGCCGTTCTCGAAGCGCAGGTTCTTGTTTCCGTCCTGCAGGAAGTTGACGCCGGGGGAGACCTGGGCGAAATCGCAGTTGGAGATCGGCTGGTTCGCCAGACGGCAGCGGTAGTAGTCCGTGGAGCTCGCCTCGTAGCCTTTCTGTTGGGACTGAAAAATATAATTCATGTCGGGGGCCCGGAAGCTGGTCGCGTAGTTTGCACGCAGTTTGAGGCTCGTGAGCGGCTGGTATTCGATGCCCGCGTTGTAGGTCGGCTTGCTGTTATCCCGGTCGGCGAAGGAGTAGTGATCCCAACGGGCGGCCAGATGGGCATTCAGGTGCTGAATGATCGGGATATTGAATTCCGCAGCGGTTGCATATCGCTGCCGGGAGCCGCTGACCTTGGGCGAGGGGGCCGTGTTGAAGAAGGCCCCCTCATTGATCAGGGGATCGGCAATGTTGCTGAAACCCTGCGTGCCCCATTCGCCGAGCAAGGCTGCCTTGATCGGCCCGGCCGGCAGTTGGATCACATCGCCGTTGGCGGACACGCTGGCGGTCTGCAGCCAGGAGGTGTCCTTGCTCTCCGAGTGCCCGACAATCGTCTGAACCTGCGCGGGCGTCAGTGGCTTCTCGAAGGCATTGGCATCGGGAGCGTAGATGGGTACGCCGTCCGCGGTTTGTCCCAACTGCGGACCCAGAAAGAAGTTGTCGACCCCGGCCAGCAGGCGCGGTCGCTGGTCCCGGCTTTCGGTGAATGAGGCACGATAGCCCGCTTCATAGGCCCAGCCGGTTTCGCCGATATCACCCTGGATACCGGCGGTCGCCAGTGCGTTGCTGCTGTGCCAATAACGATCGTACAGATCGATCCCGCCGATCTCCTCGGGCGCGATCCTCCGCATCCACGACTCGTCCGCCTGGGTGTTCTGGTTGAAGAAATACCCTGTGGTGGCGAGATCCGAGGTCCAATTGGGTCCGCGGGTGTTGTTCTGGATCTTGTGCCAGCCCGCCGCGGCATCGGCGAACAGCTGCGTGTGATCATTCAACTGGTACTTCAACTTGCCGTAGATGTTCTCGCTCTGATCGCCCGTCTTCACGGTCCAGTAAGTGGGGGAGGCGAGACCGGACGCGCACACCGTCCCTGTTTTGGTCACGCGGGGCGCAACCGAACCCGAAAAGTTGCCGCTCAGAGCCGCGCAGTTGTCAGTGGGTCCGATGTACTGGCCTGTATCGACGTTCTGCCGGTACCAGACGGAAGTCGGGTTGGCTCCCTGCGCGGTCACCGAAGACATGAAGCTGCGGTCGCGGCTCCAGATCGGGTTCTCGCGGTTGATCTCGAGGGCGAAGATACCGCTCAGTTTGCCGAAGGTATCGCCACCGACCGCCTGGAATCGGGCGTTATTGCCGCCGCCACGGTCGGTCGTGCCGATCTTGGCGTTCACGTCCAACCCGTTCGTGTGATCCTTCAGAATGACATTGACAACACCGGCGATCGCATCAGAGCCGTAGATCGCGGAGGCGCCGCCGTTGAGTATTTCAATCCGGTCGATTGCCGCGGAGGACACGGACGCCAGGTCCACGAAATTCACGGACCCGTCGTACGCGATAGGGTAGTCCGCAATCCGGCGACCGTTGAATAAGACCAAGGTGTGATTTGGTCCGAGCCCCCGCAGGCTGATAGCGTTGGCCGCCGGAGTGAACGTGTTGCCGAAATCGGCGCCCTGGGTAAAGCCGGAGTTCTGCGGCAGGTTGTTCAGCGCGTCAAAGACGTTGCGGTAACCCTGACTCTCGATCTGATCGCCGGTAATCGTCGTGACGCTGGTGGTGCCGGCATCGACGGGTTGGCGGATGCGTGTGCCCGTAACCACAACTTCGGCGACGTCATCATCCGCCGCATGTGCAATTGACAAACACAAAAACATTGCGAGCGCCGCTGAGGCGCATCGCGTGACCGGTTTAGTTGTCAAGCTCGAGACCTTTGGTGAAGTTGGAGTGCCGGAAATCAACCGACTGGCGGGTTCAACTTACCAGCTCAATAACAAACTCAAAATTCAGTTTCGTCATGGTCCAATGACGTTGATTTATACAGTGCCATTGGAGTGACCGTGAGCTATGTCGTTGGGGTGAGGATGGATTTCAGCAGCCGACTGGCCGGATAGACGACCAGGTCGTGCACGGGGACCAACACCCGATAAAGCGGGTGTGCCGCCTGAGGAAGGGGCATACGTTGCAGATGGAAAAGATCCGCGGTGGTGGTTGTGTGCCACAGGTAGGCCAACCGGTCGCGCAGACTCTCGCGCTGCTGGAACATCAGGCTGGAGAAGATCGAGGGCGTATCCGGAAACCAGCGCGAGGGGGGAATCCCGTTCGTCAGCTGGCGGGTCACGCGTTTGGCCAGGCGCTCGGCGCTGAGTTGCTTGTGAATTTCCGCGGGGAGCTCAGCGCCCGACAGCTGACTGGCTAGAGTCAGGCCGAGGTGCAGTATCCGCACGGTCCTGGTCTGGGCTGCTCGGCGCAAGACACGCGGCCAGTCCTCATCGCGCAGCCGATTGATACAGGCCGCCAGGTCGGTAACCATTTGCAGGCGTTTCCAGCGGCCTTTGGCACCGACCAGGCACAGCACCAGCAGCGAGTCTTCGAGTGACATCACCTTCACCTGCGTGTCCCTGACTTTGAGGTCGCGTGAGCGTTTCCAGAATCCCTCGTAGTCCGGATCGAAGGGATACCGGCGCCCCGCCAGCGACCAGTGCGGTTCCAGGCAGATTTCGCCGCGTTGGAACAGAAACTCCTTGAAGCCCCGCACGTAGTGAGTGAACTGCTCTTCGGTCATGCGTTGGGAGTTGGCATAGCCTTGGCTCTCGAGCAGCTTCACCACCGCGCGCAGATCGTGCGGATGAATCAGAAAATCCAGGTCGTTGAAATTGCGAAGCGTGACGGAGCCATAGAATTCCTGCGCCGTGACCACTCCCTTGTAGTGAATCGTGCGGATACCGTGGAAGTCGAACAACTTCGCCAGTCGGACCAACTCCGCGGCAAACTGCTCGCTGCGGAAAGCGGTGATCTTCGAACGAACGCGCAGTGTCTCCAACACCTTGGCGGGGACGCCGGCGCGGCTGATGGACTTCAGGTTCCTGTGCACCAGAGGAGCCACGTAGTGTCGCTCGACGCGCGCGAGGAAAGCTGGCCAGTCGACCGACCCGTTGCGGACGAGGTGCATTGCGTACTGGGCGGCTTCGGGTGAGAAATCGACCCGCGCCACCAGACACATCAGATTGAATTCTGCATTCATGTTGCAACTCGCAGTGCAAAACGGCGGGGCCGATCGGCATAACACAGGACGAGCTTCAGTGCCGTATGCGCGTTGTGCTTCCATCGCATGTAACGCGCCGACGGCAGCAGGCTGAACATCAGAAAGCGCAGTTGCTCGCGCCGGTCGGCGGCAAACGCAGCCAATGTTCTGCGCCTCGACTGGGTGGTATGCAAAAGGGCCGCAAAGAAGGCCTCGCGCATGGAGGGGGGCACGTGTCTGCCGCGCAATTGCAGCTCGGCGAGGCACGACTTCGGAACTGAACACAGAGTCCCCGCCAGCCATTTGATCTGCACGGCCAGCGCCGGGAGCGTGCCGGCCTGGTCCGCCGTATCGATGACGACAGACCAATCGAGGTCCGGGCTCTGCTTGATGAGCCACGCCGCATCACATGCCCAACGCAAGTTGGTACGACTGCGTGCATAGGCGGCGTGCCCGCAGATGTGAACCAGATTGTCTTCCGGTGAAAACACTCTGACTGTCGCACCCTTGATCTCAACTCGACGGGCGCGCGCCGCAGCCTCCCCAAGGGGAAGCTCGAAGTAGGGCAGATAAAACGCGCGCTGGTGCAGCCCCAGGGCGAGTCCGGTCCAGTGCTTGTAACTTTGGTGATGTGCGGCGTCGGGGCCCGCCGCTTGCGCCTGGAACCTCAACGTCGGAAGCAGCTCACGCGCGGCCTGCCAGTCTTCCGGTTCGACCAGGATGTCGATCGCATGGACGTGGCGCGTACAGGGTTGCGGGTAAGCAGTGGCCGCCAACGCGGCGCCTTTGAGCAGGGTCAGGCGGATTCTTTTTTCATTCGCCGCATGCAGCAGATCAGCCAGAATGTCCGTCACAATGCCGGTGCGCAGCTCTTCTCTGACCAGAGCGACGCGCGCATAGGTATGGAAGGCCTTGCCGGCATCGATGGCGTTGGCGGCGAGCCGTGACTCCACGAACGGCAGCAGGCCCTTCAAACCGGCATAGTTCTGTTCGAAATACGCTTTTGCATCGCCTGCCAGCGCGATGAAGGTTGACCAGGCTCGAACGGCCTTGGGCCCGTCGGCGATGCAGGCGGTCAGCAGTTGCGCTTCGGTTGCGGACGGCAGCAGTGTCTGCAGCGCTGCTTCCAGGGCGGTCTGCATTCTCAAGCTCCCGCGGCGCGGCGCCGAGCATGGCGGGCCCGGGTGATGGCAATGAGCTCCAGGTGATCCGCCCCGGAGCGATGGTTGCTCATGTTGTTGGAATGGATGCGCCGCTGAGCGAGCACGTCGGGGAGGATTTCTATCTTGAAGCCGCGATCTTCGGCGCGCACCAGCAGGTCCTGGAGGTCGCGATGCCAGTACTCGGGATTGAGCATTCCCACTGCATCGAAGAGCGAGCGGCGGACTATCAAAGTCGTGCCGAGGGTAACCACCTGGCCCTGCGCAGGTGTGCCGGTGTCTTCTGAGTGAAAGTTCTGCACGTGGGCCGCGCAACCCACCAGCTCGGGGCGCCCGTTGAAGCGCGCCATCTGAACGGCCACCTTGTCCGGATTCCAGACATCGTCGGCGTCGAGAAAGGCCACGAAATCCCCGGTCGCCAACTCGATGCCCCGATTGCGTGCCGTGGCCGGCCCGGCATTGGTCTGGAACTCATAGCGAACCGCCGGCCCATAGCGCTCAACCACGGAGCGTGTCTGATCCTTCGAGCCGTCGTCCACGACGATGCACTCGAACATCCCACAGGTCTGGCGCAACACCGAGTCTACGGCCTGTGTTATGTAGCGTTCGGCGTTGAATGCAGGGATTACAACCGTGACGAACGGTGGCTTAGACGACATGGAGAGCCCTGGCCCGGCGTTGATGCGCCGATTGTTATTCTTGCGGTAACTATAGATCGGTCGTTGCAGAGGATACAAACGGCCTTTAGACAATAAGTGGCAATCTGTTTTACATCTGGCGTAACAGATTTGTAATGTGACGCAGTACACAGGTAGTCTGCGGTTGCGCGAGCAGAATCGACCGCGCACCTGTAATAACAACAAGAAGCAGTGGACGTGCGAAATCAGGTTCTACCGCCTGCGGAGCTGCCTTTTCAGCAGCTCGCCGCGCGCTTTGCCGAGGCCGCCGCGGGTGGCCCGAATGAGTTAAATGTGCTGCTTGCCGGCCACCCTGTGCGTATTCGGGTTGCCGGGCGGCGCTGGGCTGACCTCATTCGCGCCGCCATGGGGCATCTGGAGGTGGCTGAGAAGGCGGCTGCTCCCGAGCTCTGCATTGACGCCTGGGACGCCGAAGAAACGGGTGTTCCAATTGTCACTGCCGCGCAATCCAACCTGCCGGCACCGCCGGTTCTGATGAGAATGTCGCAGGACGGGAATCAGGTAGGTGAGGAGCGACCCCATTCCCTGGTGTGGCTCGACCGCGCAAGCAAACGCATTGTCGGCTGCATCGAATCCACCCGACTCCTGAATCTCGACGAACGGGCCCGGCCGTTCCACAAGTTGATTTCTGCGTGGCTGGAGGAAAAGGGCATTCAGTTCGTCCACTCGGGCTTGATTGAGCACAACGGCAGCGGTGTCCTGTTTGTCGGCAACGGCGGTGCCGGTAAATCCACCTCCTCCATTGCGTGCCTGCGCGGCGGCATGGGATACCTGGGTGATGATTTCCTCGGCCTCGGTGCGGCCGGCGGCCGATTTGTCGGGCACGGCCTGTATGCCTCCTGTCTGTTGAATGTGCATCACATCCAGCGATTCCCCGATTTGCGGCCCCTGGGCCACGCGCCCAATCACGCGATCGAGGACAAGTTTGTCCTTTACTTGAAAGAGGCCTTTCCGCGTAGTTTGAAACGGCTTGCCACCGTGGACGCGCTCGTACTGCCGCGGGTGGTTGACCGCGAAATGACCTCATTCCGGCCGGCTACGAAGATGGCGGCGCTGAAGGCGATCGCGCCCACTTCCGTCATGTATCTGCCCAGACCCAATCGAGCGGCCTTTGAGCGGCTCACGGAGCTGGTCGAAAAGACTCCCTGTTTCTGGCTGGAGTTGGGTCGGACTATCGAGTCGATTCCACTTGCGGTGGCAGCGTTGGTCGATTCCATCCGGATTCCGGAGGCTGCGTGATGCCAACCCTCAGTTGCATCGTTCCGGTTTACAACAGTGAAGCGTATCTGGGACAAGCGCTCGACAGCATCCTCGAGCAGACGCTGCCGCCCACCGAAATCATTGTCATCGACGATGGATCAACGGATGCGACACCCTTGATTGCGGCGAAGTACGCTCGCCACGTTTCCTACGTACGCCAGGAGAATCAAGGGCCGGCCGGCGCCCGAAACGCCGGATTGCGAGTGGCCAGTGGTGACTTGCTGACTTTTTTGGACGCTGACGATACCTGGCATCCGGAAAAGCTCGAGCGCCAGATGCGCGCCTTGGAAGCCGATCCGGAGGCGGGGATTTGCATTACGCATGTGCAGAATTTCTGGATCGAAGCGCTGGCGCAAGAGCGGGCGCGCCTCGAGGGCCACCCGTTTACGCGGCCGGCTCCCGGTTACGTGTGTCAGGCGCTCCTTGCACGCCGGCGAGTGTTTGACCAGGTGGGCGGGTTTGACAGGACCCTGCGGATTGGCGAAGACACGGATTGGTTCACGCGGGTTGCCGGTGCCGGCATTCGCAAGATCGTTCTACCTGACGTGCTCGTCAATCGCCGGATCCACGGTAAGAACATCTCTTTTGAAATGTACAGTTCTCAGGACGCGCGGGCTGCGCTGCTCGAGAATGTCATCCGACACAGAAAACAACAGCGCACGAGCGCGAGTCGAGGGGATTAGCATGCTTTCAGTCAACAGTCTTATCGCGGCCAATGAGCAGCAGGTGGCGGCAAAGGTGATGGACGGTGAGGCCATCGTCATCAACTTGAGCACCGGCATCTACTACAGCCTCGGCACTACCGGTGGGTTCATCTGGTCGTTGATTGAAAAGCGACCGTGCATTCAGGACATCGTCCGCTGTGTTGCCGAGAACTACGAAGTCGGCGAAATCGAGGCTGAGCGTGACGTGCTGCGATTGTGTACGGAGCTGTGTAACGAAGGGCTGGCGGTCGCCTCAGTTGCGGGGCCCGCGGGCTCGGCGCTGGCAGGGCCTGCAGGTCAGCGGCTGCCTTACGAAACGCCCGCGATGGAAAAGTACGAGGACATGGCAGAGATGTTTGCCTTGGATCCGCCGCTGCCGGGATTGAGTCAGGCCCCGACAGGCACGCACAGCCGCTGAAATAGCTCTCGTCAGTGATGGCCGGCGCGCAACGCGCCGGCCCGGTCTGTTGGTGCGGACCCCACACCTGGGATAGCCGCTGCCGTGTGACTTTCGGCACCTGCGGGCTCCGGCGCAGGTGCGTAAGGTACACACCCATGGAGCCGAGCACATCGCAAAGGCTCATAAGCGTAAACCAACTCATCCACTGACATCTTACGGAGCACCGACCATGAAGATCGAGAATCTGAGCAAGGACCTGGACACTGAGGCCATGACTGAAGTCACCGGCGGTACCGCCCTGACCGGTCAGGTCGTTCCCACGAACGTGCAGAGCAACGAGCTGCTGCAGAGCTTCAACGTCGCCTCGCACGGTCCGGTTGCCATCGGCAACAGCGCTGACCAGTCGAACTACTCGACCCAGGACAGCTTCGTGCCGGTCGGTTCGCTGGTGTTCCCCAGCGACTTCTTCCGCCGCGAGTCGTAATTCGTAATTCGTGATTCAAACCCTACCCACATACACACCCGGAAATACACAAATGAAGATCGAAAATCTGAGCAAAGACCTCGACGCCGCGAGCATGACTGAAGTGTCCGGCGGCACGGCCCTGACCGGCCAGGTCGTTCCCACGAACGTGCAGAGCAACGCGCTGGAGCAGGCTTTCAACATCGCCTCCAACGGCCCGGTTGCGATCGCCAACGACGCCAACCAGTCGAACGACTCCGACCAGGACAGCTTCGTACCGGTGGGTTCGCTTCTCCTGACGCCCGTTCTGAGCAAGCTGGTTCGCTAACAGCGACCTGCGGTGGGGGCCACGACGGCCCCCACTCAGCTGTGTTTCGCCACCCAGCTCTGCATCAAAGAGACCACCTCTGGGGCCACGGTCTCTTCAATCTGCGCAAATTCCGTGGGTGATCCCGTTTCGGCATGCTGGAACATGTGATTGAGCCCCGGGAGCTCCACTACCGTCACGTCGTGGTCGTGTGCCAGGTCCTTGCGCAACGGAGGCAGATTGACATCCGGCGGCAGGATCAGATCCTTCGAACCGCACACATACAGAACCGGGACAAGGACTCGGGTGAGCGGTTGGGTCGGGTCATACGACAGTATGAATCGCATGTAAGGCAACCGCGCAAACATCATCGCCTGGTCGATCTCGTTCTGATCGGGTTCCGGTTTGGCGGAGGTCAGAATCTCGCGCGTGCGGGCTTCTGCTTCGGATTGATCTTTGGAGGCGCCGATCGCCTCGTACAGGCGGCGATTGAGCTGGTACGTCGTCGTGGCCGCCTCCTTCGACTCGCCGTTGGCCATCGCGAACCGTTTATTCTGCTCGGCCACCAGAATGTCGCCCCTGAGTGCAAATCCCGCCATCATGACAATGAATGCGAGCTTGGAGTCCTTCGCGGCCAGAATCGCACCGATGGTCGCACCCTCGGAGTGACCGATGATTCCGACTTTGGCCGTGTCGATGTCTGAACGGGTTCTGAGATAGGCCACTGCGGCTGCGGCATCGGAGGCAAAGTCGAGGGTGTTTGCACTATCGTAGTCGCCGGTGGACTCGGCCACGCCGCGCTTGTCGTAGCGCAGAACTGCATATCCCTGTTTGGTGAAGGTGTCGGCGAGCACCAGCGGCAGCTCGTGGCCGCCGATCGCCGCATTGCGATCGTGTTTGCCGGAACCGGTGAGGAGCAGAATGGCCGGAAATCGTTGGTTGCCCTTCGGGAGTGTCAGTGTTCCTGCGAGGCGAACTCCGGCTGCCGCGGGATTTTCGAATGTTACGATCTCTGCCCGATAGGGCGCAGGTGTCGCGGTGATGGCCTCTTCCTGTGGCCGCCGGGGCGGGTCGCCTGCGATGGCTTGCGCAGCCAATACAACAACGATTGTGGCGCCCAGGGCCGTTCCGAGCCGTATCATGCGTGTTCCCTCAGTCGGCTTTCGTGTCCAGTCACGATAACCGCTGGATGCACGCAGTGCTCAACGGCACATCCCGCCCGCCGATCGCTTCGCCGACTATTCCATCAGCGCAAGGGACGCCAGATGATTTTGCCGCCGCGAATCGTATATTTTACCGCGGTAAAGGCCAGGGGATCTCCCGCGGCCGGATCTTTCGACAGGATCGTGATATCGGCGCGCATGCCGGGCGCCACTTTGCCCTCGTGTTGCGAGCGATGAAAGAGCTCAGCAGGTGCCGTGGTCAACATGGCCAGTACGTCGCGAAAGCTGAAACCTGCCAGCGCCAACTGGCGGAATTCTTCGCCCTGTTCGTAGTCGGGCAGAAAGCCCGTGTCGGTTCCGTAGACGAGCCGGCCACCGAGCCGGTGATATTCGAGATCGAGCGCCCGAATCTGCGCGATGTTGGCGTCATGCGCAAACAGTTTGAGTGTCGGGATGATCGTCATCCGCTGTTGGATCATTTGCTCCATAAAACTGCGATCGATTCCCTCGGTCACCTCAGGCGAATGCGCTAGAACGTCCACGCCCGCAGCGACGGCCACCCGGGTTCCCTCGAGATTGGTTGAATGCGAGAACACGAGTTGGCCAAAATGATGGGCCTCATCAGCCGCGGCCCGCGCGATGTCGACGTTCATGGGAGTGATGCGGTCAGGAGCCACAATGGAGCCCGTGAAGAGCTTCACGATGTCGGTTCCTGCCGCCTGATTTGCATCCACGACGGCTGCCGCCTCGCGGGGCGTTTCCGGCTGCCCCAGCTTCGCCTTGAAATCAGGCGGAAGGTCCGCGAGATAGTAGGGCAGGGCATGCGCTGGGAAGATGGGGATTCCCGCAGTCAGAATGCGCGGGCCAGTGACCTCACCGCTTGCTACGCGCTCGCGCAGCGCGAGCGTATTTGACCCGTCCGATCCGGTGTCGACCACGGTGGTGAAGCCGGAATGGGTCAGCATGTCGCTGAGATTCGCGCTGAGCTTTTCCGGGGACTGATGCGCGGCATCGTCCCACTTCGGCTCGACGAAATGCACGTGTGAATTCCAGAAACCCGCGAGTACGACGCAGTCCTGGCAGGCAATGGTCTCGATGCCGCGGGGCACTGGCACGTGCTCACCGATATCGGCGATGACGCCATTGCGGATCACGATGGTCACGCCTTTACGCGCTGCTGCCTCCGGCGACGAGTAAACCGTCGCGTGAGTAATCGCGAGATCCTGCGCCAGCGCCGATGCGGTGAATGAAAGGAAAAGGAAAGTAAAAACAACAGTCTTCACGTAACTGACTCCTCGAGCCGCGACCTTGCCGCACAATACCGCAGTTGTGGGCGCTTCCGAAGTAGCCTGGATCGGACGGGCGAAATCATGCTACCGACTGACAAACGGAGCCCTGATCGGAACGCGAGCCGGCAGACGGAGCAGAGTGTCGATACTCGTGAAGCCCGACACATTGTCGGCAACTACTTTTTCTGGTTTCATTTCTGAGGCGTTGCAGCGGCGGAGTTCCGATGCGTTTGACCTACCTGTTGTCTTTCTTCCTGGCGCTGTCGGCCGGCGGTGCCCACCTGGCGGTTGCGGCGCCCTGTAACAAGGCCACCAAGCCCTATGAGCGTCTGGCGCAAGGGCGCAAACTGATCGAAGCCGGCGAGTCGCAGCGCGCCATCACCGAGTGTTTCCAACCTGTAATCGACAGCTATGAGACGAAAGCCGACAAGAAACCAACGGTTCGGCGCTACTCCGCGCAGAATCAGATGCAGGTAATCCTCTATGCGGCGTTGCCGGATGAGAAGATGCCGGGAGTGGAGGTAATGGACGGCGACTGGGCCGACGCCTATCTCATGAAGGCCTATGCGTTGATAGAGCTCAAAAACATCCCTGAGGCCCAGGACGCACTCGCCGCTGCCATCCGTTTGTCACCCATGAATCCGCAATACCAGTCTGAGTTGGGTTACACCTACCAGGTCCTGAAACAGTGTGATGCCTCCATCGAGAGCTATCGCGCGGCGGCCTCCGTGGCCGAGTTGGGGTCGACCGACGACCGCAAGCTCGAGGATCTGGGGCTGGCCTGGCGTGGCGAGGGCTATTGCCTGGTCGAGCAGGGCAAGCTCGATGAAGCGGAGGCGGTCTATCGCAAGGCATTGGCAGCCAATCCCAAGGACCGCAAATCGCAGGCCGAGTTGGAGTATGTCGAAGGGTTGCGGAAGAAGTGATTTGGTAGGATGAGGGAGGGCTGAGTCACCAGGAAAACTACAATGGCTTCCCGACTATACGGTGTACTTGCATTAATCTCCGTTGCCCTCACAGCGTCTTACCCGCTGACACTGACCAGCGGCTCCCGGCTGATGGTCGACGCCCGCATCAACGGGCATCCGGTACGGGCCCTGCTCGATTCAGCCGCCGAAAGCACCTTGATTGATCGGAAGGCGGCCGCATCGCTGCAGATCTCAGGTGGCACCAGCGTGACGGGCCAGGGTTCAGGCGCCGAGAACTTCGAGGCCGCGGAGGTCAAAGGAGTCACCCTCGAAGCGTTCGGCGTCGCCATGAAAGATCAAACCGTGGCGGTCATCGATCTGAGTGATGTGGGGCGAAGGCTCCTGGGTCATCCGCTCGATGTGGTACTGGGCCGCGAGATCTTCGATGCCGCGCGCCTGCGAATCGACATCGACGGGAAGCGGATTACGGTCGTCGGGAGAGACCCGAAGCAGGTGCCCCGTGGGGTCGAGCTGGCGTTGGTCACCGAACACGGAATCGAGACGATCCCCGTGCGGGTCGAAGATCATGAAACCGTGCGTGCCACATTCGACACGGGCAACGGATCGGAGGTTCTGATTGGATCCAAGCTCGCCGACAAACTGCATTTGCTCAGCGATGGCCGGCCCAGCAAGCTGAGCGCGGGTGGCGGACTCGGGGGCGAGCTGCAGCGGAAGGTGGTGACCTTGCGTACCCTCGAGATCGCCGGTCAACGGCTCACTGACGTGGTGGCCGCGATTGATACGCGGCCCAGCGCCTCCGACGTCAACATCGGCATCTCGGTGCTGCGGCATTTCCTGATTACCACCGACTTTGCGCAGCATGTCGTCTGGCTCGAGCCGCGGGCTGCCAAGCCGGATTGAGTGTGCGCCCCGTCACACAATCATTTGGGTCTAAAGTCGGCGCGCGAGTTGCCGACAAAATAAGACGCCATGGTGATCTACTTTTCAGTGCTGCTTGTGACTGCCCTCGGTACGGGTTTTGGAATCGCCCTGCGCCCCGTGCTGCGCCGAGCCCTGACTGCCACCCCCGTGCCACAGAGCGCGGCTCCAGAGGCCGCAGCGGACGTTGCTCCACCCGCGCTCGAACTGCCCGCCGAGCTACAACATCTGCCCGAGCCACCCCTGCTCGAGGCGGCGGCCGTGGAGATTCTGGACCCCCCTGAAATTACCCGGCGGCTGCGGCAACTGGAGTTGGGCCTCGAGGACCTGGGACCGCCCCTGTCCGACGACCATCCGGTCGTCGCCTCGGTGCTTGCCGCAATCAGCGATCCGGCGACACAGAAGCGACTGACGCCGCGTCGGCCCAACCTGCTGCCGCAACTGATGCGCGCCATCAACGACGAGGACGTGTCGCGTCGCGAGCTGTCAGCCATCATCGCGCGAGATCCTTCCATGGTGGGCAGCCTGTTGAAAATGGCCAACAGCGCCTACTACCGGGTGGCGGCCGGCCGGGTTGAATCGATCGAGCGGGCGGTCGTGATATTGGGGTCGGATGGACTGCGCTCGCTCGTGGCGAGCTCGATCCTGCAGCCGATCTTCCAGATCAACAGTGCGAAAGTGTTTTCGCGCTTTCCGGAGCTGGTTTGGGAGCATGCGCAGCGCTCCGCCCATGCCGCCATTCCACATGCAGCGCTCGTTGAGCGGACGGATGCGTTTGGGGCAGAACTGCTGTGCCTCATTACCGGGCTGGCGGAAATCATCCTGTTCCGCGCCACGCTCGATCACTGTCAGAACCATCCCGAAAAGAAGAAGCAACGCCCCATGCCCCAGCTGATCGCGGCCCTGCTTGCATCGCAGGCGCCCGTGTTCGCTTGGCGGCTCGGCGTTGAGTGGGAGCTGTCCGAGTTGATGGTGGCTGCCCTGGAAGAGCAGATGTTGCCTACCGAGCCAACCACACCACTGGGCCGGTCGCTCCGGTTCGGGCGCACCGCCGGCGCACTTGCCGTACTCCACAGCAACTCGATTGTGGATGACGCCACGGTTCGACTCTCGCTGCCCGAGGCAGGGCTGTCGCCGGCGCATTTGAAATGCATGTGGAGCCGGCTGCTGAACGACCTCGAAGACCCGCGCCTGGTCCGCCGCAAAGCCGCCTGATTTCCGAGCGAAGTATCAGCGTGAGGCGCGTCTGGTGACCGTGCCGCTGAGCGCTTCAACGGATCTTCAGATCGCGGCGATTGTGGCGACTGCCCGCAGCCTGGATCAGATATAGCAGGATGCTCAAACCAATGAGGGTCGCCAAGCCGATGATTTCCTGACGCGAACCTAAAGCGATCAGGGCCAACATGCTGGCGATGCCTACGACGGCCGCAGCTCCGAGGAAGCGGAAGTTCAGAGGTGTTCCGGATAGTGCTACGCCGCGGCGGGCTAGTACCCACGATGCCGCGCAGCCGGCACTGTACAGCGCGGCGATGGCTAGTGTTGAGAGCACAACCAACTCAGCGAACGTTCCGGTCAGCGCCAGAACGATGGCGATTGCGGAATAAACCACAATTGCCACGTAGGGGGCGTGGCTGCGGGAGTGGAGCCGCCCGAGGACGCGTGGCAGGAGGCCATCCCGCGCGAACGCAAAGAGCTGCCGCGGACTGCCGAGAATGTCGCTGCCCAGCCAACCGAACATCGATAGTGCGGTGCCCGCAAGCATCACTGCCCGCAGCGCCGGATTGATTTGCGCCATTGCATCCGCCAGCGGCGCCTTCGAGCTCGCCAACGACGGGCCCAGGATGCCCTGTGCGATCACCTGAATGGCTACATACAATAGTGTCGTTGATACCATCGCTATGGCGAGCGCGCGGGGGATGGTGCGGTTCGGATGCACCACCTCACCGCTTGCGCACAAAGAGGTCTCCATACCAACAAGCGAAAAGACGGCGAGAATCATCGCGCGACCAAACCCCTGAGCATCAGGCTGCACCGTTTGCACGAAGTTCGAGCTGTGGACTGCAGTGGCGCCGGCAATGATGAAGATGGCCAGAGGAGCCAACTTGAGTGTCGTGGTGGCGCTGATGAGTCGCGCTCCGCGCGTAACCCCGCCGATGTTGACCAGCGCAATGCCGCCGATTACCCCAACGATGACAGCGCCACGGGCTGCTCCGGCGAGTGTCTGCGGAAACAAGCTCGCCGCTACGTCCCCGAGTGCGGCCGCCACCGCGCCGCAAGCGAGCACGCAACAGACCCAAAGCAGGGTCCCCGATACGAAGCCGACCAGAGGGCCAAAGGCGGTTTCAATGACGCCGTAGACCCCACCGCTGGTAGGTACCCGGCTGCCTCCCTCGGCAAAGCAAATGGCCACCGCGCCGACCGCGAATCCACAAGTGAGAAATGCAAGGGGCGCATACGGGCCGACACACGCGGCCAGGGCTGCGGGCACGGCGAAAATGCCGGCCCCGACGATCATGCTCACAATGCTGGCTGCGAAGGCCCAGGGCCCCACTGCGCGGACCAAGCCGCTATCTCGTTGGTTTTCTTGCACCGGCCGCCCCCCATTATTTCAGGGGAATAGTAATATTAATTCTGAAGCTCGGCAATTTCGAACTCGCTGCGGTTTTTGCCGGCGAGTTGGATCCGCGGAAGGATTCGGCGCAATGTTGGTTTCACGGCCGAGCGCAGAGATCGGCCGGCAAGCGGTGACAGTGCCGTTGTAATCGCGGTGTCACATCAACCGGCACCCGTTCACAAACAGTCTCGTTTACTGTCTGAATGTGACGACAGTTTGCATCGGTGCGCGATAGAAGTTTAACTGCGGGCCTTCGGAAGCGGCCTGCCCCATTCGCAGGCCGCCAAGCTTGCCGGATTCCTTCGTGTCTGCCGGCCTCCAATCCACTACCCAACTGGGGGCACGACTCCTCATGCATAGCCGTTTTCGTTTTCAAGGGTGGCTGTTAACTGCGACATTGCTCACAGTTTCAGCAGCCGCACACGCCAGTTTCAATGTCACCTCCGCCACCGCGCAGCCTGCAACGGTTGCACCTGGACAGAGCGTCGCCATTGCAACTTCGGTCCAGTCGAGTGCTGCGGCCAGCAACATGGTGGTGGATCTGGAGATCTACAACGCATCCGGTGTCAAGCTTGCCCAGACGTTCTATCAGGGCCAGAGCTTCAGCAAGTCGCAGAGCCGCTCCTACTCCTGGAGCTACAAGATCCCCTCCGGCACCGCAGCCGGCAAATACACGCTGAAAGTCGGTGTTTTCACCGGTAACTGGTCTTCTGACGTTTATTGGAACGATTCGGCCACGTCATTCACCTCGAAGGTTGCCAGCGCCGCTGTCAACGGTGCGTGCGGCTCGTCGAACGGCGCAGTGTTCTCCGCTAAACCCACGAATAATCTCTGCACAGCCGGCACAGCCTCTTCAATTACCGGAACGGGTCCATGGAAATGGAGTTGTGCAGGCAGCAACGGCGGCACGACTGCAAGCTGCAGCACTGCAGCAGCGTCGACACCACCCACCTCGGGCGGCGGTGGTTCGGTCCCCACCGGATTGCCCAGCACCTTCTTCATGGGATTGGCTGTGCATCCGGAGAATTTCTCCTGGGTGAGCCAGTCCGGCGCGCCGTGGGGCATGTGTTATCAGTATCTCTCCTCGGGTGTGACACCGGGCCAGTCCTGGGCCACACAGTGGGGAACCAACTTCGCATATAACTATGCGGTCTCGGCGAAAGCAGCCGGTTGCATCCCCGAGTTCACCTACTACCAGATCGTGCCCACCATCAATGCCGAAGGCGCCTCAGCGGAAACAGCTGCGCTCAAGAACACTACGATCATGGGCAACTATTACCGCGACTTCACGACCCTGTTGAAGCAGTTGCGCCAGTACGGCGGCACGGCGGTGGTTCACGTCGAGCCTGACATGTGGGGCTACCTCGAGCAGGTAGGCGCACCGTCCTCCATTCCTGCGTCGGTCGCATCGAGCGGCGTTGCGGATGTGGCAGCCTATCCAAACACAGTGGCCGGCTTCGGCGCCGCGCTGATGCATCTGCGTGACCTCTATGCTCCCAATGTGATCATGGCCGCACACGCGAGCTCATGGATGTGGAGCCTGAGCACGGACCCGTCGCTCGATGTCACGTCCATCGCCAAGAAGGACGCAGCGTTCCTGACGGCGACCGGCAATTGGGACCTGTTCTTCACGGACCTCTCGGATCGTGACGCGGGCTACTATCAGTACGTCCTGGGTGACGGTGGTGCCCGCTGGTGGGATACGACCAACCAGAAGTACCCCAACTTCAATCGCCTCAACGTCTGGGCCGCGGCCTTCACGACGGCTGCGCAGAAGCACCTCGTGATCTGGCAGATCCCGGTGGGTAACACCATCATGGCGGCGATGAACAACACCAACTATCACTATCAGGACAATCGCGAGCAGTATTGGCTGCAGAACTATCCCAACAACCAGGCAATCAGCCAGTTGGTGCAGGCCGGTGTGATCGGGCTCGCGTTCGGCCCCGGCAACGACGGCACCACTGAGCCCTACGATGTGGCTGGAGATGGTGTCACCAATCCGAAGCCGATCAACGGCAACACTCGGACTTCGACCTATTCCGACGATGATGGCGGTCTTCTTCGGATGAACGTCGCCAACTACTACAAGAGCGGCGCTGCGCCCTTGAAGTAACGACGACGTCTGGCGCAAGGACGCGCCACGCGCGCAGGTTCCCGTCCTCCGGGGGGCCTGCGCGTTTTTTTATGCGGTCAGGTGGAGAACGCGAGACGGGAGTGGTACGGCATCATTCTGCGCGGCTGCCTTCACATAGCTCGCCACGCCAGCGTCCTCAAATTGGTTTTCGCGGACGATATCGTTCCAGCTCTTCATCAGACCCGATGCCGAAGACCGGTTGTCGCTGTACTGGCTGACGCGTCGATAGAGGCTGATAGCCGGGGCATTGCGACTACCGCTTTTTGAACTAGATTCCCCGCTCGACGTGGCGATCCGGGCCTGGCGCAGGGCCCTTTCCAGCGTGCTCTGGACTTCGTCGTTTGGGCCGGCTGCAGGAGTGGCGGTTTCCCTGATGGCGGTCGTGAGCGGAGCTTCATTGGGGAGCGCCGCAGACCTCGCGCTGGGCGAGCTGTTTGCGCCGGCCAACGGGCCGTAGTAAGGCAGCAGAGAGCGGGAGACCGAGTTGATCGACATCTACGTTGTCTGATCGGAAAATAGTGCGGCAACGGTTTGCCGCTCGGGTGGCAAGAGATTGCCGCTTGCCGCGCGGCCGTCCTCACCTGTCGCTCAGTATAGCGGACAGCGAAGCTTCCTTCTTCGAAGCACGCCACTAAAAAGATCGTCCGCTATTGTCGGAACTCCATCAGCAGTTGCGTCCTCGGAACACAGAGCAGCACGGGGAGAGCTTTATGACCGAGATCAAGAAGGGGTATGTCGAGGCGGGCGGCGTTCGCTATGGCTACGAGATCCATGGGACAGGCGCGCCGTTGCTATTACTGCACGGGGGCTTCGGGACACTGGACATGTTCGGCCCGGTGCTCCATAGCTTGACGCAGCGGCGGCAGGTGATCGCAGTTGACCTCTATGGCCACGGCCGGACCGCACTGACGGATCGCCCGATCGATGCGGTCGCTATTGGCAACGACATGGCGACGGTGGTTAAAGCGCTTGGTTTCGACCGAGTCGATGCGCTCGGGTATTCATTCGGAGGCATGGTCGCGTTCCAGTTTGCCGCCCAACACCCCGACTCCATCGAGCAGCTGATTCTGGTCTCGATGCCCTTTGCCACTGAGGGGTTCTACGCGGATATCCGGGAACAGCAGAAGCTGATCAATCCTGCCGCAATGATGAGTACCCCGCTCTATGAGGGATACAAGGCCGTGGCGCCCAGGGTGGAGGACTTCCCTGAATTCGTCGAGCGCATGCGTCAGGCGATTTGCACACCGTACGACTGGACCGAGCAGGTAAAGGGCCTGAAGCCGACCACACTGCTCGTTTACGGTGACAGCGACATGTTTGAAGCGGACCACATCATCCGCTTTTATCAATTGCTCGGCGGTTGGCTGCGCGATGCCGGCTGGGACGGATCAGGCATGGCTCGTCACCGGCTGGCGATCCTGCCCGGTGTCACTCATTACACGCTATCCGATTCGCCCGCATTGGCTGCAACGGTGCTGGCCTTTCTCACCTGAACACAGGTGATGCGGCGTGGAGAGGCAGGCGCAGCACTGTCTCGTCCATGAAGCGAGCATGCGTGCGTACATAGGAGGGCCGCAGATGGCCTCCATCGTGGTACATCGCTTCGCCACTCGGCGTAAATGCCGGGCACGTGTCTGCTCTGCAAAGGTCTTCCATCGGGTCGATGATGATGGCGCCTTCCTCGTCGGCAATCCGTCTCAACATGGACTCGATCTCGTTGGAGCGCTTCTCCAGGCCGGCCTTGGCCAGCGGTGGCAGGTCGATCACCCGGAACCCGGGAGGAAATACGGTGCGTTGAATTTTCGATCGGGGATCCAACGCATCGTCAATCGGTCCAACGAGCACAATAAACACGCGCTTGTTCCGCCGCCGCAGTGTCGCAACGACCTGTCTGAAGCGCTCCAGGGCGGGCAGGGCTTTCGGATTCAGGACGGCCGCACCATGACGGATCGTCATGAAATAGGACGGCCATGCGGACGCCAACACGACTGTGTTGACATCGTCACGGTTCGCATACTCCAGGGCCTTCTGAATGTGCAGTTTGCAGGCGCCGCGGCCGAACTCCCACGAGAATTCATAAGGAAATGAGCAGGCCGAACGTACAGCGAACACGGCTGTGTTCGCGGAGCGCGGGAAGTTGGCTTCAACCCGCTCGATGCGGGGATAGTACTGCTCCATGAAACTATCGCCGATGAACAGGGTTTTGGTGGCTGACTTCCCGACTTCAACGTACCGGCCGGGTATGACAGACCAGTCCTCATTCCGCGGGCTCAACCAATCCTCCATCCGCGGCAGAGTGAGTTGCTGGACTTCCTGTGGGATCGGGCGCCCTGGGAGGTAGCGTATGGAGATCAGGAAGCCGACCAATCCACAGCAAAGCAGAGCCGTACAGAGATTCGCCACCATTTGCCGACTGACCGGGGATCGGCGCAAAGGAAGCTCTATATACAGATAGGTTGCAACCGAAAGTAACAGCGCGACGAGCAGCACGGTGCCTGTCAGCAGCCGCGAGGCGTTGGGCTCAATCAAGCGGGCGAAGCATAGGAGCGGCCAGTGCCATAGGTACAGCGGATAGCTGATCAGCCCGATGAAAACGATGGGTCTGAGGCTGAGAACCCAGCGGTTGAGCCACGCCTGTGGACCCGCCACTATGACCGCGGCCGCCCCAATCGCCGGGGCCAGTGCCCAGAATCCGGGGACCTCCCAGGTTCCTCTGATCAGCAGGAAGGACGCAAGAAGCAGCGATGCGCCGCAGGTCCAGTAGATCGTCCGCCGGTGACTCAACAGCCCACTGACAGCAGGCGCTTTGCCCAGGTTGACGATGGCAGCCGGCGGCTGCCACGGATGTAGCTCCAGGCTTGCGATAACACCGCCAAGGGAGAGCTCCCAAAGGCGATTCCAGGGCAGAAAGAATGCGCCCTGCGGATCAAACGAAACAACAGCGACATTCGCCAGAAACGATACAGCTGTGGCCGCAGCCGCGATGTAGAGAAACCGCCGTCCGCCCACCGACAACGTTGCATAGATCAGCACCGGCCACACGAAGTAGAACTGCTCCTCGACACCGAGCGACCAAAGATGTAACAGGGGTCGGCTGGCGATGCCGAAATAAACGGTGATGTCTTCGTACTGCAGCAGGTTGGAGGAGAAGGCGGCGCCGGCAGTGGTATCTGCCCCCAGTGTCCTGAACTCGTCAGGCAGCAATATCAGCCAACCCAGCAGCAGGGTGGTCACCAGAACGATGATCAGAGCCGGAAACAGGCGGCGCGCCCGCCTGGCGTAGAACCGGGCGAAACTGAATCGGCCCGTTTCGCACTCGCGGCTGACGATACCGCTGATGAGATATCCGGAAATCACAAAGAAAACATCGACGCCGGCGAAGCCGCCCGGCAGAAGAGTCGGGTCTGCATGGAATACGAGCACCGCCAGAACCGCGAGCGCCCGCAGGCCGTCAACGTCGGAACGATACATGTTGCAGACAGCGTCGGGCGGGTTGGAGTTATGAGCGGGTTCCCGATCCCAACGCTTGCAATGATCCTAACACACCGCTGGCAGTGCAGAACTACAGGGAAACTACTCGAAAGCGTGCGGAAAGCGGCGTGAAAGGTTGATGAAGGGTAGGGTGGGATTCGTCAACATAATCTGCAATCAGAAATCGACGGTCAGGTAACCGAAGTAGGCGCGTGGGTGGTACTGGGAGAATTCCGGGCTGGTGAATCCCAGGTTCCAGTAATAGGTGTTGGTTAG
>Ga0268266_10001900_pt1 | contig 23504 bp, 21 predicted proteins | sample KBSS13metaG_FD_190356 | JGI IMG/M metagenome (GOLD analysis project Ga0268266, IMG submission 190356) | Switchgrass rhizosphere microbial communities from Kellogg Biological Station, Michigan, USA - KBS S1-3 metaG (SPAdes) (version 2) | ecosystem: Host-associated > Plants > Roots > Rhizosphere... | reverse complement strand
CAGAAGGCGCGCCTCGAGCGCTCCAAGCGCATGACCCCGGCCAAGATCGCGCCGATGGCGGTGTTCCTGCTGGCCGACGCCGCCGAGGGCGTGACCTCGCAGATCTTCGGCGTGCGCATGAACGAGATCATGCTGTTCAACGCCAACCGACCGGTGCGCTCGGTGCACAACTCCGAGGGCTGGACGCTGGAGGCGATCGCCGAGCAGGCGATCCCGTCGATGAAGAACTACTTCACCGACCTCAAGCGCTCGCCCGAGTACTTCACCTGGGATCCGATCTGATTTTTGAATTCGATCTCATCCATCAGGCTCCTCTCCCCCGATAGGGGGAGAGGGCGGGTGAGGGGGTGACGCACAGCCTTCGCAATCCCCCTCACCTAGCCTCTCCCCCTGACGGGGGGAGAGGAACATGAAAAGAAGAGAAGAATAGAAAGAGCCGAAAGCCATGGGCACCGACACCCGCAAGAACGAGCCGAAGATCGATGCCGACGAAGTGCTGAACGGCATCGTCGAATGGGTGTCGATCGAGAGCCCGAGCCATGATGCGAAGTCGGTCAACAAGGTCGTCGATCATGTCGAAGGCCAGTTCCGCGACCTCGGGCTGAAGCTCGACCGCACGCCGGGCGTCGACGGGTTCGGCGACATCCTGGAATGCAGGACGCCGGCCGACTGGAGCACGGGCGAGGGCAAGGGCATCCTGGTGCTGGCCCATCTCGACACGGTCCATCCGATCGGCATGATCGAGAAGGACCTCAAGGTGCGGCGCGAGGGCGACAGCATCTTCGGGCCGGGCATCTACGACATGAAGGCGGGCGGCTACATCGCCTATTACGCGCTGCGCCATCTCGTGCGGCAGGGCAAGAAGACCAGGCTGCCGGTCACCTTCCTGTTCATCCCCGAGGAGGAGGTCGGCAGCCCGACCTCCCGCGCCCGCATCGAGGAGGCCGCGCGTGGCCACAAATATGCGCTGGTGATGGAGCCGGGCCGCGACGGCGACCGGGTCGTCACCTCGCGCAAGGGCGTCGGACGTTTCACGCTCAAGGTCAAGGGCGCGGCGAGCCACGCCGGCGTGCGCCACCAGGACGGCCGCAGCGCCATCCACGAGATGGCCCGCCAGATCATGCGGATCGAGGCCAAGACAGATTACGCGCGCGGCATCACCTGCAACGTCGGGCTGGTGAGCGGGGGCAGCGGCGTCAACGTCGTGCCGGCCGAATGCACGGCCGAGGTCGATCTCCGGGTGCCGAGCCAGCAACTCGCCGAGGAGATGACGCACTGGTTCCTGAACCTCGAGCCGATCGGCAAGGACGTCGAGCTGACGGTGACGGGCGAGATGAACCGGCCGCCGTACCAGAAGGACGCCGGCATCACGGCGCTGTTCGAGAAGGCGCAGTCGATCTATCGCGAGATCGGCAAGGAGCTGCTCGACGTGCCGCTGACCGGCGGCGGCAGCGACGGCAACTTCACCGCCGCGCTCGGCATCCCGACCCTCGACGGCCTCGGCGCCGACGGCAAGGGCGCCCATGCCGCCTACGAGCAGATCTACTATTCGTCCCTGGTGCCGCGGACCTACCTCTGCACGCGGCTGCTCGAGACGCTGGAGTGACAGCCACTCTGTACCACGTGCCCACGTCGCGCTCGCTGCGCGTGCTGTGGGCGCTGGAGGAGATGGGCGTCACGGTCGAGGTCAGGTCGCTGGGCCCGCGGCCGCACCTGCAAGGTCCCGAGTATCTCGCGATCAACCCGGCCGGCACTCTTCCGGCGTTGGTCGACGGCGAACGCACGATCCACGAATCGCTTGCGATCTGCGCGTATCTGGCGGACCGGCATGGCTCCGATCTTCTGGTGGCGCCCGGCGAAGCGGAGTGGCCTGATTTCCAGCAGTGGCTGCTGTACGGCGAGGCGACCCTGCAGGCGCCGATGTCGGTGATGGCGCGGATCGGCCGCCTCCGCGACAAGACGCCGGAGATGCAGGCCGGCATCGATGCGGTGCGAGCCGATTGCCGCTTCTCGCTCTCGATGCGGCTCCGACTGCTCGAGCAACGGCTCGAAGGCCGCGATTATCTCGCGGCGGGGCGGATGACCCTCGCCGAAATCTCGGTCGGCTATCCGCTGTACAACATCGGCAAGGGCGCCTTCGCGTCGCTCCTCGGCCCAAGGTCCGTCGCCTATCGCGAACGCCTGACCGCGCGCCCGGCTTTCCGGCGTGCCATAGCGGTGCCCTGACGGCGCTTGCCTGTCGTTATCATCGTATCGACAATGAAGGTCATCTCACCTTCTGCTGGCTGGGGCCATTTCCCGATGACCGATCGCGGCCGATGACGACCGTCTATCATGCAAAGAACACGCGCTCGATGCGCGTGCTCTGGGTTCTCGAAGAGCTCGGGTTGGAGGCGGAGGTCAAGAGCCTGCCGTTCCCACCGAGCAAGCTGCAGCCGGACTACCTCGCGATCAACCCGACCGGCACGGTGCCGACGCTGGTCGACGGTTCGGTGCAGCTCACCGAGTCGATGGCGATCTGCGAGTACCTTGCAGCCAAGCATGGCTCGTCGCTGCTCGTCGGTCCGGGCGATCCGATGCGCACCGAGTTCGTGCAATGGCTGTGGTACGGCGAGTCGACGCTGATGACGCCGCTGTCGCGCATGGCGACGGTCTCCCGGCTCGCCCGCAAGGGCGCCGACATCGACGCCGTCCTCGAGGACGCGCGCGGCAATGCCGGCGTCAGGCTCACCGCGCTCGAACAGCGGCTCGACGGCCGCGATTTCCTGGTGGCGGGACGGCTGACCCTGGCCGACATCTCGGCCGGCTATCCGCTGCACCTGGTCGGCCTGTTCGGCATGGACCATCTGCTCGGGCCGAGCTCGACCGCCTATCGCGAGCGCCTGCGCTCGCGGCCGGCCTACCAGAAAGCGATCGCCATTCCCTGACTTTTCTGGATGGAGTGGCGCCCAACTATTGCCGCATTCATCAAACCTTGCGCGTTACCCCGGCGATGGCCGCCAGCGCGTCTAAGACCTTGTGGTTGCTGGGTGACGTTGTGAAGATGGTTGAAGAGTGGGAGGCACGCCAAGAGGCTTAGTCTCCCATGGGGAGACTCGAATGCACCTATTGGAAGACATGCTGCTCATGCTGTCGGATCGCATCAAGGAAGAGACGACAAGCCAAGAGTTGATCAATCTCACGCGGCAGGAGTTGATTGAGGTAACGCGCATGCTTGCCGGCGAATCCCATAATTATGAACGATTTGCCGAGGGGCCGGATCCACTGCTGGGCATTCACGATGAGTGGGTGCGCCGCTTCGGCATGCCGCATAGAGGGGCAGAGCCGGAGGATCTGTGATCCCGGCGAATTCAAACGGACACTACCGCGAAGAGAAAGGGCTCGGCTTTGCATGACTGACGCGGGCGCCTTTGCGATCACCACTAGTTTCATTGTCGTTCCACCGCTCGTTGCCCTTGTGTTGCGCGTGATGTCCACCAGGACAGGCAGGCCGACGCGTTGGGCCAACTGGGCCTTGATCGCCTTTGGAGTGGAGATTGCTAGCGTTCTCTATTGGTCCGCATGCGTGGACGCTCAGTGCTATCCGATGTGGATTGATCACCACGCCATCCATATGGGCTTGGGGGCCGTTGGAATCCTGCTCACGGCGATTGGTCTGGTCGTCTACTTCGAGACCCGGCCATCCGAGTGGAAGCGATAGGCGCAAAAATGCAAACTGACCCACTACCGGCCGGCTGGGTTTGGTGCGGCGGACCTCGGTTTCGGGTATCTCCACGAAATGCGTGCCGGGTCGCGGCGACCGGCTGGTGATCGGGAAAAGCAAGGTCCTCTGGCGTCTGTCCTTGCCCATGATGACCAACATCACGCAGGTCGGCCGCGCCTTGCGCCCACTTTCCTCGCCGCGGTCATGCTCGCGAGCCCACAGATAGGAATAGAGAATGACGTGCCCGTGTTCGGGCTCAATCATTGCGGGCTATCGCGTCGAGCCCGGCGAGAAGCTCGTCGCGTTCCATCTCTGTCAGGTCCTCGACCCAATGGGCCTGCTGGCTGTTCCCGGCGACGAGGCGATCGTATTGCTCGGCGGTAAGCAGGACGAACTTGCGTTTGCCGCGTTTGGTGATGTCGACGGGGCCGCGGTAGGCCGCTTCGACGACTTCTCCGGATTTGTTGCCGAGGTCGGTAAGGGTGAAGCGTGCCATGTCCCTCTCCAGTAGCCGCCCAAAGCAGGTGCATTAGCTGTTTTCCGCAATATTCCTGTCTGCCATGGGACGTGGAAGCTGATTATGCCCCAGGGCGCGAGCCGACGAGCCGGGCGGCGTTCAGCATGTCGTGTGCCAGGGCAAGGGATGTCGCACGGTCGAGCTGGCTGGAGATGCCGACGGACGCGAGCGTGTGCGTGATCGTGCCCGCCGCATCGAGCACCGGCACCGCGACGATGGTGACGCCGGCGATATAGTTGCCGCGGTCTATGCTGAAGCCCTGGCGGCGGGTCGCCTCGACCTCCTTGCGCCAGGTCGCATAGGACGGCGCATTGTTCCAGCGCAGCGCGCGGAAACGCCGCTCGATCTCTTCCGGCGGATGGCGGCTGAAGGCCGCGACGCAGCGGCCGGTCGCCGAGATCATCGTCGGGAAGCGGCTGCCGATGTCGACATGCAGGCGCACCGGGGCCTGGGTCTGCGACAGCGCCACCACCACCATGTGCCGCAGGTTCGGCACGTCGACGCCGATGGCGGTGACCGGATAGCGCCGCGACAGCTCGTCGATGTGTGGCTGGACGGCGCTGGGGAAGTCGGCCCGTTCGAGCGCGTTGCGTGCCAGGGCGAGCGTGCCGAGGCCCAGCCGGTACCGCTTGCCGGCATCGACCGCGACCAGCTCCTCGGCCACCAGCGCCCGTAGGATGTGCAGGGCCGTGCTCGGCACCAGCCCCAGTTCCTGCGCGATCGCCTTCATCCCCATTGGCGCCTTGGCGCGGCCGAGCAGGCGCAGGATGGCCACGGCGCGGGTGACGGCAGGGACGGCGCGTTGGTTCATGGTTGTCTATATACAATTAGTGATTTTTCTGTACAACTCTCGCGACTTGGCCGAACGTCGCCCGCCATGACGAGCCTCACGGCCTATACGAGCTATGCCGACGCCCAGGCGCATTGGTCTTCCGCCAGGCTGTGGGAGCTGTTCGACGGCGACCGCGAGCGGCTGAACATCGCGCACGAATGTATCGACCGGCATGTCGACGGCGACAGGACCGCCGTCATCGTGGTGAAGGCCGCCGGCGGCGAGGAGGTCCTGAGCTATCGCCAGATCAGCGAGGACTCCGCCCGCTTCGCGCACTGGCTGGTCTCGAAGGGCGTCGAGCCGGGCGATCGGGTCGCGATCAAGCTCGAGCCGTCGCGCGCCTTCTATGCGGCGGTGTTCGGCGCGATGAAGGCCGGCGCGATCGCCGTGCCGCTGTTCACCCTGTTCGGTCCGGACGGCGTGAAGCTCAGGGTCGAGGACTGCAAGCCCAAGCTTCTCATCGAGACGGGCGATTTCCTCGGCGAGCTCGAGGCGTTTCCCGCGAACTTCACACCGGACACGCACGCCGACCAGCTCGCGATCTTCCAGTACACCTCGGGCACGACGCGCGAGCTGCCCGAGGCGGTGAAGCATACGCACCGCGCCATCGTCACGCTGATGGTGGCGGCCCTCTACGGCACCGGGCTGCGGCCGGGCGATCGCTTCATCTGCCCGTCGTCGCCCGCCTGGGGGCACGGCCTGTGGCACGGCACCTTGGCTCCGTTGGCGCTCGGCCTCACGATCGGCGCTTATGCCGGCAAGTTCGACGCCGCGCGGCTGCTGCAGGCGCTGGAGGCGCATCGCTTCACCAACATCTCCGCCGCGGCGACGCACTATCGCATGATGCGCGTGTCGGGCGCGGCGCCGAAGCATCGCTATTTCCTCGACAAGACCTCCTTTACCGGCGAGCCGATCGACAGCGAGACGGCGGACTTCTGCGAGGCGACGTTCGGCGGGCCGATGTGCAGCATGTACGGCACGACCGAGATCGGCGTGATCCTGGTGAGCTACCCCGGCGCCGAGGACTTCGTCGTGAAGCCCGGCTCGCTCGGCAAGCCGATCCCCGGCGGCAAGGTCGAGGTGCATGATCCCGAGGGCAAGCCGTGCCCGCCGGGCGTGATGGGCGAGATGAAGGTCTGGCGGCGCAATGGCTGGATCGCGACCAAGGATCTCGGCCGCACCGACGAGGACGGCTACTTCTTCCACGGCGGACGCGCCGACGACGTCATCATCTCCGCCGGCTGGACGATGAGCGCGATCGAGATCGAGGACGCGGTGCTGAAGCACCCCGACGTGCGCGAGGTCGGTGCGATCGGCGTGCCCGATGCGCTCCGCGGACAGGTGGTGAAGGCCTTCGTCGTGGCCGATCGCAAGGGCGACGACGCCTTCGCAAAGGAGATCCAGGACCTCGTGCGCCAGCGGCTCAGCCAGCACGAGTATCCGCGCCTCGTCGCGTTCGTGGCCGAGCTGCCCAAGACGCCGGCCGGCAAGGTGAATCGCAAGATGCTTCGGACAAAGGAAAAGGCACATGTCGACTGACACGATCGAGCGCAGCTTCCCCAAGATCACCGAGGAGGGCCTCGACGCGCTGCGCCAGCGCATCGGCGTCAAGATCGGCCAGACGGCCGAGCCGTGGTGCCACGAGGCGACGCGCGACAACATCCGCCACTACGCCCACGGCATCGGCGACGACAATCCGCTGTGGTGCGTGCCCGAGTACGCGAAGAAGACCAGGTTCGGCGACGTGATCGCGCTGCCGAGCTTCCTGTTCGCCACCAGCCGCATCATCTCGGGCTATGTCGGCGGCCTGCCGGGCATCCATGCGATGTGGTCGGGCTCGGACTGGAACTGGCACAAGACGGTCAACCGCAACGACGAGATCGCGACCGAGGCCTGGCTCAAGGACCTGATCGTCCACGACACCAAGTTCGCCGGCCGCGCGGTGCAGCAGATCTATCACGTCGATTTCTTCAACCAGCAGGGCGATCTGGTCGCCGGCGCCGATAGCTGGTGCTTCCGCACCGAGCGCGACCACGCGCGCGAGAAGGGCACCAAGTACAGGGAACTGCGGCAGAAGCCGGTGCGCCGCTACACCGACGCGGAGCTGGCCGACGCCGGCAAGCTCTACGCCGAGGAGAAGATCCGCGGCGCCGAGAAGCGCTACTGGCAGGACGTCAAGGAAGGCGAGGCGCTGCCGACGATGGTGAAGGGCCCGATGACGGTGACGGGCTTCATCGCCTACGCGCAGGGGTGGGGCGGCCTCTACATCCGCGCCAACAAGCTCGCCTGGAAGCTGCAGGACGCCCATCCCGGCCTCGGCATCAAAAACCGCTTCGGCATTCCCGACTGCCCCGAGCGCGTCCATTGGGAAGAGGAGTTCGCGCACGAGGTCGGCGCGCCGGGGGCGTACGACTACGGCCCCGAGCGCGCCTCTTGGCTCACGCACCACATGACCAACTGGATGGGCGACGACGGCATCCTGCGCAACGCGACCTGCAAGATCCGCCGCCACAATCCGGCTGGCGACATCCTGTTCATCAAGGGCAAGGTGACCCGCAAGTACGTCGAGAACGGCCGCCACCTGGTCGCGATCGAGCAGGAGGCGCATCAGCAGGACGACGAGCTGTCGATCCTGGGCACCGGCATCGTCGAGCTGCCCAGCCGCGGCTGATGTCCGGCGCGCTCTCCGGCTTGAAGGTCGTCGACCTCTCGCGCGTGCTGGCCGGACCGCTCTGCACGCAGATGCTGGCCGACCACGGCGCGGAAGTGATCAAGGTCGAGCCGCCCTCGGGCGACGAGACGCGCCATCTCGGCCCGCCGTTCGACGACAACGGCGTTGCCGCCTATTTCGGGGCGGTCAATCGCGGCAAGCGGGCGATCACCCTCGACCTCGCGCAACCCGACGCGCGCGCAACCCTGGAGGCGCTGGTCGAAGAGGCGGACGTGCTGGTGGAGAATTTCCTGCCCGGCACGCTCGAACGCTGGAACCTCGGCTACGAGACGCTGCGCCAGCGCCATCCCAGCCTGATCTACTGCTCGATCTCGGGCTTCGGCGCCGACGGGCCGCTCGGCGGCCTGCCGGGCTACGACGCCGTGCTGCAGGCGATGTGCGGCGTCATGAGCATCAACGGTACGCCGGAGTCGGGGGCAACCCGGGTCGGCATCCCGATCGTCGACTATGTCACGGGGTACAACGCGCTGGCCGGCATCCTGCTGGCGCTGCAGGCGCGGCATCTGAGCGGCTGGGGCCAGCGGGTCGAGGTCGCGCTGTTCGATAGCGCCCTCGCCATGCTGGTGCCGCATGCTGCCAACTGGCTACGCTCCGGCAACACGCCGCAACGGCTCGGCAGCGCGCATCCCAACATCGCGCCCTACGACAAGTTCCGGGCCGGCGACGGCGAGCTGTTCCTCGGCATCGTCAACGACGGCCAGTTCCGGCGCTTTTGCGCCCAGGTCGGCCGCGTCGAGCTGGCGACGGATCCGCGCTTCGCGACCAATCCGGCGCGCGTGCGGCACCGCGCCGAGCTGCGGGCCGAGATCGAGCGCACCCTGGCGCCGCTCGAGGTCGAGGAGATCTGCGGCGCCCTGATGAAGAACGGCGTGCCGGCCGGTGCAGTGAACACGGTGCCGCAGGCGTTCGCGCAGCCGCACGTCGCGCATCGCGAGATGCTGATCGAGCAGGACGGTCACCGGGCGCCCGGCATTCCGGTGAAGCTCAGCGAGACGCCCGGCAGTCCCGGCCGGCCGCCGCCGACGATCGATCAACACAAAGAAGAAATCCTCGCCGAGCTCGAATGGCGGAGATCAAGGGAGAGAAACGATGAAGCGTAGAGGCGTGATGTTCCTCGCGGCAGCGCTGGCGGCGCTTCCTGCCGCGGCGCAGACCTACCCCAACAAGCCGATCCGCCTGGTCGTGCCGTATCAGGCCGGGCAGGGCACCGACGTTGCCGCCCGCCTGATCGCCGAGCACCTCGGCAAGGCGCTGGGCCAGCAGGTGTTCGTCGACAACAAGCCCGGCGCCGGCGGTAACATCGGCACCGAAGCCGCGGCGCATTCGCCGGCCGACGGCTACACGCTGCTGATGGGCACGGTGGCGACCCAGACCATGAACGAGTTCCTGTATGCCTCGACCGGCTACGACTCGGAGAAGGACTTCGCGCCGATCATCCTGGTCGGCATGCTGCCGATGGTGATCTCGGCCAATCCCGATTTTCCGGCCAGGACCATTCCCGAGCTGATCGCGGCCGCCAGGGCGCAACCGGACAAGGTCAACATCGCGCTGCCCAGCACGACGGCGCGGATCGTCTACGAGTTGCTGAAGGCGCGCACCGGCGCCCCGCTGTTCGGCGTGCCGTACAAGGCCTCGGCCACGGCGATGACCGAGACCATGGGCGGCCAGGTGCCGCTGATCATCGACACCGCGACGGCGACCCGCGGCCATGTCCAGGCCGGCAAGCTGAAGCCGCTGGCGATCACCACGCTGAAATCGAGCGAGCTGTTGCCCGGCGTGAAGTCGGTCGCCGAGCAGGGCGTCGACGGCTTCGAGGTGACGGCCTGGAATGCGGTGTACGCGCCGCGCGGCACGCCGAAGGACATCGTCGACCGGCTGAACGCGGAGGTGGTCAAGATCCTGGCGCTGCCGGAGGTCCGCAGTCGCCTGCTGCAGCTCGGCTTCGAACCGTCCAGCGGCACGCCCGAGCAGCTCGCGGCGTTCGAGAAGCAGGAGCGCGCCAAGTGGGGGCCGCTGATCAAGGCGGCCGGATTGAAAGCCGAATGATGCCTTGTGGATCGAGCGCAGCCGCGGGCGCCATCCGGCATCAGCCCGGCGCTCGCCGTCGCTTGGCAAGCCAGAGGTAGAGGCCGCTCGCGAGGACGAAGATCATGACGAGGTCGAACATGGCCCATAGGAGCTTCAAGGGCAGTCCGCCGTAGTCGCCGAAATGCAGCGGCTCGGCGAGCAGCGCGGCCTTTACGTAGAACGGCAGATCGAGGCGCGCCGCTACATCCCCGGTTACGGCATCGACGAATACCGGGGTGACAAGTCTCGAGGTCAGCGCAGTGTTGCCCCGAAGGAAAACACCATAGTGACGATGCGTCGCCAGCATGGAGCCCGGAAGCGCGACGAAATAGGGAGCGAGATCGGGAGAGGCGCTGCGAGCGGTGGCGATGGCCGCGTCGAGTGAATTCCGCTCGCCGGGAAGCGGCGCCTGCTCATGTTGCGCCGCGATCGTTCCGAGTTGATCGAAGCGCCACAGCTCTATGATGTAGTTGCCCCAGGTGTTGATCATTCCCGTCAGGCAGACGACGACCATCCAGCTTGCGGCGGCGATCCCGACCAGATTGTGCAGGTCGAGCCAGACCGTGCGCCTCGTCCTCGTGACGCGCACCGCGCCGAATGCCAGCCCTCGCATGAACGGCGCATAGACCACGGCGCCGGAGATGATCGAGACGAGGAAGAGGCACGTGACCGCACCGAGGGCGAGCGGCCCCAGCGGGCCGAGAAAGAGTTGGCCGTGCAGGGTCCGCAGGAACTCCATGGGACCGCGGGGCGGGATGATCTCGCCGCTGGCGGCGTCGGCGTAGAGCGTCGTGTTGCCGCTCGGCTCGGCGGTCGGCGAAGCGGCCATCGAGAGGGTGACGATGCCGGGCTTGTCGGCCTCCCAAACGACGAACTGGACCACCCGCCCCGGCGCGGCGGCCTCGGCGGCGGCAACGACGGCCTCGGTCGCCAGCGGCTGCCCGGACGCCGTCGCTGCGACCGGCTCGAAGCCGAAGAGCCCGTCGATCTCCATCCGGAAGATCAGAGGCAGTCCGGTAACGCAGAGAACGAGCAGGACCAGGGTCGAAGCAAGGCTCGTCCAGCGATGAACGGCCAACCACGCGCGGAAGATCCTGGACCGATCCGTCATCGTGGTGAGCGTACGAAGTGGGCGCAGCCGCAGATTTCGCGCCCGGTCAGCAAGCGGTGGACGATACCCATGACGGCTGGCGTCGTTCCGGCGCGCGCCGTGACATCCAACCGGTCGACGAGGGCCAGCCGGCCGTCGGTCGACGTGAGATTCTCAGACCGGGCGAGCGCCCAGTGAGAGCGCGCGTTCGTCTTCCGGGCCGAAGGACGGCGAGCCGAATTCCGAACCATCCAGGGGCTTGCATGATCGAGCGCCAGATCGATGGCGGCATGCCGGCGCATCACGATCAGAAGCGCATGCTGGCGCCGATGCCGACGATGCGGCCGTGGCCGACGGTTACGGCCTGGGCAGTCGATCCATAGTACAGCCCGATATATTGCGGACGGGCATCCACGAGGTTCTGGCCGAAGGCGTAGACGTTGAATCCCTCGAATTCCAGGCCGGCCTTGAGATTGACCATCTGATAGGAGTCGAGATTGAAGTGATTGCCGACGTCGGCTGCCCGCTCTCCGATGTACTGGTGCTGGGCCATGCCGATGACGTTGGCGCTGCTGGGCAGCCCGAGCCAGGCAGCGGACTCGCGATATTGCAGCGTCACGCTGGAGGTGAAGCCGGGCGCCCCCGGCACGCGATTGCCGGCCCTGGCGCCCGACGACGCGGCGACGTCGGCCGAGACATTCTTGACGATCGCGTGCGTATAGCCGACGGCCGCGAACAGATCGAGGCCCCGTGTCAGGCGATATCCCATCTCGATTTCCGCGCCAAAGCTCTCGGTGTCGAGTGGCTTGGGCACGAACGTGAAGGAGGCGGAATCGAGTGCGAAGAGATTCTGGCCCTTTACGTCGTTGAAGAAGAGCGCCGCATTGAGGAAGCCTCTTCCACCGGCGAGCTGGTTCTTCGTGCCGATCTCGTACGACCAGGACGTCGAGGCGCCGTAGGGGAGATCCGGCTGTCCCGCGGGCGCGTTGTTGGTGAAGTTCGGGAAGCCGCCGCTCTTGGCGCCATGCGATACCGTTGCATGGATCGTGGAGCTTTCGGTGACGTCGTAGCTCAACGCCGCGCGCCCGGTGACGAGGTCGAAGCCGAGTGAGCCTGCCTGGCGATAGGCCGCGACCGTCCCGGGAAAGCCGTTCGACCGGTATTGGGCATCGTACGTCTTGTCGTCGTGCGTATAGCGGAGGCCGGCCGTGATCTTCAGCCGTTCGAGGCCTGGAACGGGCACGGTGGCTTCGCCGAATGCCGCGTAGCTGTTCGTGGAGTAGTCGTGGTAGCGCCAGCCGTTCGTCGCGGGGAAGAACGGGGACTGGTAGTAGGAATTGAGCGCGAAGTTGTCGTGGTAGTAGGTGAGGCCGGTCACCCACTTGATCGTAGCCTCCGGGAGGCTATTGAGGCGAATCTCCTGATAGAAGCTGTTCTGCCGCTCGTTGTAGTAGGAGAAATCCGTGGCCGGCAGGAAAGTGCTCGCCGGCAGGCCGAAGACGCGCGAGAAGGTCAGCGCCTCCGAATTGTTGCTCAGTTGCTGATAGTCGTAGTGGTTGTACGCCGTCACGGAGGTCAGCATCAGCCGGGTGAACTCGCGCTGGGCGGTCAGCGCCGCGCCTCCCAGGCCTCGCCTGGCGTAGCCCTCGGGGTTGAGCGCCACGACGGGAAAGTCGAATGAATTCCTCAGAACGAAGTTCGATGGCCGGTTGCCGTCCTTCTCTCCGAAGATGCTGAAGGTGAAGGTGGTGTTCGAGTCCGGCGTCGCCACGAATGTCGCGCGCAGGGCGCCATTTTGGACGCTGCCGAGATTGCCGAGGCCGGGAGCGATATTCAGGACATCGCCCTCGACGCCCGAGTAGTACGCGGCGATGCGGCCGCTGAGCTTCCCCGGGATCAACGGGCCGGAGGCGAAGCCTTCGCCGACCCGGTACCAGTCGCTTCCAAGCTCGCCGTGGACGAAGAATTCGGTCCTGTCGCCCGGCTTGTTCGTGATGATGTTGATCGCCCCCGCCTGGGCGTTGCGGCCGAAGAGCGTTCCCTGCGGGCCGCGCAGCACCTCGACGCGGTCGAGATCGAACAATCTCATGTCCGAGCCGAACAGCGGCTGCGGAACGCCGTCGACATAGGTCACGGTCGAGGTGTCGTCGTAGCTGAGCGGCTGCGACATCGGGCCGATGCCGCGGATCGAGAGGAAGGTGGAGCGACCGTCGCCCAGGGAGCTGAAGCCGATATTGGGTACTTCGCGGACGACATCGTCCATGCTGTAGATGCGTCGCTCTCTCATCGTCGCCGAGTCGAACGCCGTGACGCTGATCGGCACTTCCTGCTGCAGCTCCGGGATCTTGCGTGCGGTGACGGTGATGGGTTCCAGCGCCGTCGTGGCCGGAGAAGCATCCGGGGCAGCCTGCGCCCGAGCCGTCCGCGCCAGCATCGGACCGTCGAGCGCCACCAGCGGGAGCAGGACCAGGAGCGACAGCTTCAGCGGGCTCGAACTGCAGCACGATTTGCTGGATTGGCCTCGCTTCATCTTTCTCCGATCCCGACATCCGTTACCAAGGACGTATCGACGGAGAAGGGGCGGTGCGAGCGGCGAGGTCTATTCGGAGCGCCGAAAAACCTTTGCCGAAAGCCAGACCGGTCGAGGCGGTTCAGCAGCCACGGACGTCGCGCGGCACGATCCCGAATTTCCGCCGATAGGCCGTCGCGAAGTTGCTCGGATGGGCGTAGCCCGCAAAGAACGCCGCCTGCTTGACCGTCCACCCCTCGTTCTCCAGACCACGACGGCCGCGCTCCAGACGCTGGTCGCGCAGGAAGTCGAAAACCGATTGGCCGGTAAGCGCCGGGAACTTGGCTTTGAGGCTGGAAATGCTCATGCCCGCCAGCTTCGCCAGGCCCGAGAGGCTGTACGCATTGCCCGGTTCGTCCACGAGCTGGTCCAGCACGCGCGACAGGCCGTCCTTTTCCCGCTTCTCGACGGGGCGGGGACGGGCAGACGGCTGATCCTGGGACAGGGCGCGGGCCAGCAGCTCGAGGGCGCAGCTCTCCGCGAGCAATTGGGCGACGGGGCTTGTTTGTTCCGATGACAGCACTTCGCCGGCCAATGACGCGAGCCGCGAGGACACCGGCAAGGGCACGATGCTGGTCGCATCCACTCGTTGTCGTACCGAATCGCCCAGCGCATCATCGGCAAAGCCGCGCGGGTCGACCTGCATGACAACGCATTTGATGCGTTCGCCGGAACGATAGCGGCTCGACAGCCGGGTTGCGTCCGAAGCCGTGATCATCGCGGCCTGCCCACGCTCGATGACGATGTCGGTGCCGGCTCCCAGATCGTAGCGAATGGGAGAGCCCTCCAGCATCAGGATGATGGTGAGGGATTGCGGGACAATGCCGGCCCTCTCGTTGTCGCAGGTGGCGACGAGGTCGCTGCCGCAGAGCCTGATGCCGTTTGGCAGCGCGATGTTCCATAGACGTCCCTTGGCAAGCGGGAGGGCGTGGCGTCTCGAGGCCGGTTTTCCGGCGATGGACGAGATCTGGCAGCCGTATCCCCACTGCCTGGCGATATCGGCAAGACCGCGCGCCGAGTAACCCGGAACTCCAGGCGTCGGGTCAGGCGGACCCGACGGCTCTCCGCACAGGGACATTGTCTGGACCCCTCATCGCCGCACGGCAGATCAAACGAACGGACACCCCGTTATCGCAATTGAGAATTATTTGCAATTTTCTGAATGCGCAAAGCAATTGGGGCCCTCGATGGGCGTCGGCGCGCTTCGCGTGATCTCTCCCGGATCCCGAGCAGGGCGCTCGGGGTCCGGGAGAGCACGGCGGCTTAGCCGAGGTCGTAGCGGTCGAGGTTCATGACCTTCGTCCATGCGGCGACGAAATCCTTCACGAACTTCCCGCCCGCGTCGGAGGAGCCATAGACCTCGGCCAGCGCGCGGAGCTGCGAGTGCGAACCGAAGATCAGGTCGGTGCGGGTAGCCGTCCACTTGACCGCCTTGGTCTTGCGGTCATGGCCCTCGAACACGCTGTCGGAGCCGGCAGACGGCTGCCACTCGGTGCCCATGTCGAGCAGGTTGACGAAGAAGTCGTTCGTCAACGTGCCGGGCCGCTTGGTCAGGACGCCCTGCGGGGACTGCCCGACATTCGCGCCCAGGACGCGCAGGCCGCCGACGAGGACGGTCATCTCCGGCGCCGTCAGCGTCAGCAACTGGGCCCGGTCGACCAGCGCCTCTTCCGGCGACGTGCGCTGCGAGCCGCGATAGTAGTTGCGGAACCCGTCGGCCGTGGGCTCGAGCGGTTCGAAGGAGTGCGCGTCGGTCTGCTCCTGCGAAGCGTCCATGCGGCCCGGCGTGAAAGGGACCGTCACGTCCTGCCCGCCGGCCTTCGCCGCCTTCTCGATCGCCGCGCCGCCGGCGAGGACGATCAGGTCGGCCAGCGAGACCTTCTTGCCGCCGGTGGCCGAGGCGTTGAAGTCCTTGCGGATCGCTTCGAGCGCTTGCAGCACCTTGGCGAGCTGGGCCGGCTGGTTGACCTCCCAGTCCTTCTGCGGCGCCAGGCGGACGCGCGCACCGTTCGCGCCGCCGCGCTTGTCGGAGCCGCGGAACGTCGACGCCGACGCCCACGCCGCTGAAACCAGCTCCGGCACCGACAGGCCCGAGGCCAGGACCTTGGCCTTGAGCGCGGCGATGTCCGTCTCGCCGATCAGCGGATGATCGACCGCGGGAATCGGGTCCTGCCAGATCAACGTTTCCTTGGGCACGAGCGGCCCGAGATAGCGCTGGATCGGGCCCATGTCGCGATGGGTGAGCTTGAACCAGGCACGCGCGAAGGCGTCGGCGAACTGCTCCGGGTGCTCGTGGAAGCGCCGCGAGATCTTCTCGTAGGCGGGGTCCATGCGCAGCGAGAGGTCGGTCGTCAGCATGGTCGGCACATGCTTCTTCGACGAGTCGAAGGCGTCCGGAATGTCGGCCGGTGCGTTCTTCGCCTTCCATTGCTGGGCGCCGGCCGGGCTCTTGGTCAGCTCCCATTCGTACTTGAAGAGGTTGTCGAAGAAGCGGTTGCTCCACTTCGTCGGCGTCTGCGACCAGGTGACTTCCGGGCCGCCGGTGATCGCATCCTTGCCGACGCCCGTGCCGTACTTGCTCTTCCAGCCGAGGCCCTGGTCCTCGATCGCCCCGCCTTCGGGTTCCGCGCCGATGAAGGACGGATCGCCCGCGCCGTGCGCCTTGCCGAAGGTGTGGCCGCCGGCGATCAGCGCGACGGTCTCCTCGTCGTCCATCGCCATGCGGGCAAAGGTCTCGCGGATGTCCACGGCAGCCGCGACCGGATCGGGCTTGCCGTTGGGGCCTTCCGGATTGACGTAGATCAGGCCCATCTGCACCGCGCCGAGCGGCTGCTCGAGCTGGCGCTCGCCGCTGTAGCGCGAATCGCCGAGCCAGGTGCCCTCGGGGCCCCAGTACAGCTCCTCCGGCTCCCACACGTCGGCGCGGCCGCCGGCAAAGCCGAAGGTCTTGAAGCCCATCGACTCGAGCGCGACGTTGCCGGTCAGGATCATCAGGTCGGCCCACGAGATCTTGCGGCCGTATTTCTGCTTGATCGGCCACAGCAGGCGCCGCGCCTTGTCGAGGTTGGCATTGTCGGGCCAGCTATTGAGCGGCGCGAAGCGCTGCTGTCCGGCGCCGGCGCCGCCGCGGCCGTCGGTGACGCGATAGGTGCCCGCGCTGTGCCAGGCCATGCGGATGAACAGGCCGCCGTAGTGACCGAAATCGGCCGGCCACCAGTCCTGCGAATCCGTCATCAGGGCGTGCAGGTCCTTGATCACGGCATCGAGGTCGAGGCTCTTGAATTCCTCGGCGTAATCGAACGCTTCGTCCATCGGATCGGATTGGGGCGAGTGCTGCTTGAGCACGTCGACGTTCAACTGGTTCGGCCACCAGTCGCCATTCTTGCGCCCACGCGGCTTGCCGCCGCCGCCCGTGAACGGGCACTTGCCTTCGTCTGCCATGGCCTTCTCCGCTGAGGCTAGTTTAGAATTATTCTAGATAAGATGACGTACGCACGCCCGGGATTCAAGCTCCCCCGCAAGAAAAGCTAGTACGCGGCAGTGAACCTTTTGCGGATGTGCTTGCCTTTCTCGAGCTCGTCGAGGATGGCGACGGCGAAGTCCTCGCGGCTGATCAGGCTCTGGCCCTCCTTGTCCTCGATCAGTTTGTCGAGGCCGAGGCGGAACTTGCCGGTACGCTTGCCGGGCTGGATCGAGGCGGCGGGCGAGATCGCCGTCCAGTCGAGGTCCTTCACCTTCCTGATCTCCTCGTAGGCGAGCGAGGCGGGCCGGGAGGTTGGTGGCTGGATGCCCTTGTCGGCCATGTGCTCCAGATGGGTACGTCCGTCCTTGCGCAGCAGGCTGCCGGCGCCGATCACGAACAGGCAGCGCTTCACGCCTGCCTTGCGGATGACGTCGATCACGCGGCCGACGTCGTTCTCGTTCCACTTCACCGAGACGACCACCGCATCGTGGCCCTTCACCACCTGCGTGAGTCCGGGGCCGTCGCTGGTGCTGCCGGCCCGGATGGTCATGCCCGGGCGCGCCTCGAGCTTGCGCGGATCGCGCGTGACGGCAGACACCGTGTGGCCGCGTCGCAGGGCCTCGTCGAGGATGCGGCTGCCGATCGCGCCGGTGGAACCGATCAGGACGATGTTCATGGATCCGTTCCTTTCATGAGGTCGCGGATCGCCGCGACCGTTTCGCCGGGCGCTTCCTGCGGGACGTTGTGGCCGATCTTCGGGATGAGGCGGCGTTCGTACGGACCGGTGAACTTCGCGGCACTGTGGTCGGTGCGCGAGACGGGGCCGACGCCGTCGCCTTCGCCATGGAGATTGATCGTCGGCACGGCGATGGTCGGCTGGGCCTGCAGCCGGGCCTCGATCCCGACGAGCGCCGGATCGCCGGAGACGTAGCCGTAGCGGTGACGGTACGACTGGATCACCACCGCGACGAAATCGGGATTGTCGAACGATTTGGCGCTCGCCTCGAAGGTCGCCTCGTCGAACGCCCAGTTCGGCGACCACAGCTTCCACAGCAGCCGGCAGACGTCGCGGCGGTTCGCGGTGAGGCCCGCCACGCCGCGCGCGGTGTTGAAGTAATATTGGTACCAGAGGCGATGCTCCTGGGCGGCCGAGGCAGGCTTCGCCGAGGCGGCGATGTCCTGGATGTTGTAGCCGGTGCAGCTCACCAGGGCCCGCGCGCGTTCCGGCCAGAGCGCCGAGACCACGCAGGCGGCGCGACCGCCCCAATCGTAGCCCACCAGGGTTGCGCGGCCGATCGCGAGCGCGTCCATGAACTGCAGCAGGTCGTTGCCCAGTGCCGCCTGCTCGCCGGAGCGCGGCGTGTCGGCCGACAGAAAGCGCGTGGGCCCGTAGCCGCGCAGATAGGGCACCAGAATGCGGCAGCCGTCGGACGCCAGCGGCGGTGCGACCTCGTCGAAGCAGCGCGGATCGTACGGGAAGCCGTGCAGCAGGATCACCGGCGCGCCGTCGGCGGGGCCGTGTTCGTCGTAGGCGATGTCGAGCATCGGGGTGCGGACGGAGGGCATTGGGCAAACCTAGACCAGATTCCCGCGAACGATGAATGCATTTGAAGGCACTTGCGTTGACAGAGGCGGCTGCCGACCGCACGCTGGCGCAAAACAGGAGGAAACATGGCGCGTTTTGATCGCGTGATCCGCGGCGGCATGATCGTCGACGGCAGCCGCCTGCCGCGCTTTCGCGGCGATATCGGCATCAAGGACGGCGTCATCGCTGAAATCGGCCAGATCGGAGCCGGCGAGGCCGACGAGACGATCGACGCCGGCGGGCTGGTCGTGGCCCCGGGTTTCGTCGACCTGCACACGCACTACGACGCGCAGCTCTTCTGGGATCCCTACTGCACGCTGTCGGCCTGGCACGGCATCACCTCGGTGGTGATCGGCAACTGCGGCTTCGGCTTCGCCCCGGTGCGGCCGGCCGAGCGCGAGCGCGCCATGCTCACCATGACGCGGGTCGAGGCGATCCCGATGGCCTCCATGCAGCAGGGCATGCCGTGGAGCTGGGTCACATTCCCGGAGTTCCTCGACGCGGTCGATCGTGCGCCCAAGGCGGTGAACATCCTGCCCTACGTGCCGGTATCGCCGATGCTGATCTGGGTGATGGGCTTCGAGGCGGCCAAGGCCGGCAAGCTGCCGACGCCCGAGCAGCATGCCGAGCTGCGCCGGCTGCTGCACGAGGCGATGGATGCCGGCGCCTGTGGCTGGTCGGCCCAGCGCATGCTGCCGACCGGCCCGGCGGCAGTGCAGCGCGACCATGACGGCTCGCCGATGCCGACCGACGTGATGCACGACGACACCTGCCGCGAGTTCGCGAAGGTGCTGGCCGAGCGCAACGACGGCTTCATGCAGATGCTGCTGGTATCGGGCGACAATGCGCGCGACCGCCTGTTCTACGAGGAGATGGCCACCCTGAGCGGCCGGCCGATCGTCATGAACGTCGTCCAGGCCTTCGACGACCGGCCGCACATCCATCGCCGCTTGCTCGAATGGCTGAAGAGCTGCCGCGAGCGCGGCATCCGCGTGGTCGGGCAGGGGCTCACGACCGACGCAGGCTTCACCTTCACCTTCGAGGACTGGAACCTGTTCGACGACCAGCAGGTCTGGTGCGAGGCGACCACCGGCACGCACGCCGAGCGGCTGGCCAAGCTCGGCGATCCGGCGCGCCGGGCGGCGTTGCGCGAGAAGCTACCGGCCACGGCGACCGGGCCGCTGCCGCAGGTCGCGATCATCGGGCCCAAGCTCGAGAAGAACAAGCAATGGCTCGACTACACGCTGGCCCATGCCGGCGAGAAGATGGGCAAGCACCCGGTCGACGTGATGCTCGACATGGCGGTCGAGGAGGATCTCGAGACCGAGTTCTTCGCGGCCCCGCCCAACGGCAAGATCGAGCATCTGAAGGAGCTGGTCGACGATCCCTACGTGCTGTTCGGCGTGTCCGACGGCGGGGCTCACACCAAGTTCCTGACGGCCGGCCGCTATCCCACCGAGACGCTGTGCAAGGTGGTGCGCGAGCACAAGATGATCTCGCTCGAGGAGGCGCATTGGCGGCTCTCGGCGCTGCCGGCGGAGGTGGCGGGCTTCCGCGGGCGCGGCGTGCTGAAGAAAGGCGCGCCGGCCGACATCATCGTCTACGATTTCGATGGATTGCGCGTGCTGCCGGACGAGATCGCGCATGACCTGCCGGGCGGCGAATGGCGCCGCATCCAGCGCGCCGAGGGCTACAAATATATCCTGGTGAACGGCGAGATCACCATGCGTGACGGCCAGCCGACCAACAGGCATTCGGGCCGCCTGCTGCGCCATGGTGCTTAGGCCCTTCGGGTTTCTGACGCCGGCGCAGGTCCGGAGCCTGCGCGGCAGGCCCGACCTGATGGGCGGCTAGGCCGGCTACCGCGCCGTGCTGAAGCGCGCCACCGCGCGCCAGGATGGCGAGGCAGCGATCCGCACCGGGCGGCGCGTTACGCGGCACATCTGACGGCTGTTGCCGAGTCGCAAAAGAAAAGGCGGTCCGCAAGGACCGCCTTTCGATCTGCCCGGTCGCACCCGTTACTGGGCTGCGCAGGGATGGATGTTCATGTCCGGGCCGAGATCGTACGGCGGCGGGACCTGGGCCAGGGAGGTGGTCTTGGGGTCGAGCGCCCATTCGAGCGCGCGCAGGCCGCGGCTGCAGAATTCCTTGTCGACCGGCGCCTTCTGGGCGGTGCGGTTCGCGAACTCGGTGACCACGACATCGACGTTGAGGCGCTTGCGGCGGGCAAGTTCCTGCAGGGTGCGCGCGTTGGTTGTGAGATCGCCTTTGTACTTGTTGAGGAAGCTCGCATATTGGGGTTCGAACGCTCGGCCGCCGCTGGGGGTCTGGCACTGCAGCGCCACCACGCTCATCTCCTGTTGGACCATGCGGGCGCGGACCGTGCCCAGGTCGGCCTCGTTGTAGCAGATGGAGCGAGTCTGGGCGGCCGGCGGCGACGGGGTAGCGGCAGCTTGATAGTCTGCTGCCGGGGGCTTCTTGGCGGGCGCCGCCGTCTTGGCGCTGCCGAACTGGCATCCACCCAGTGCCAGGCCGCCTGCCACCAGAACTGCCGCCTGCATCAGCTTCATGATCATCCGCGCGCTCCACACCCATTAGCCAGAAGAATGGCCGTCAGCGGGTACAACAGATGGGGGGCTGTTTCAAACTCAAAGTACAGTTGATCAGTGCAGGGCCCTGTCCAGCGCCTTGTCGAAGATCTCCAGTCCGAGGTCGATTTCGGCCGGCGCAATGGTGAGCGGCGGGGCGATCCGGAAGATGCCGTACCCACCCCGGACCACGGAGGTCATCATGCCGAGTTCGAGGCACTCCCGGGCTACCCGCTGGGCCAGCTCCGGATCGGGGGTCTTGCCACGCCGGTCCTTCACCAGATCGAGGCCGAGCAACAGGCCGCGGCCGCGTACGTCGCCGATGCATTCGTAACGTTGCTGCAGTGCAACCAGGCCGTTCTTCAACCGCTGGCCGAGCTCGGCGGCGCGCTCGGTGAAGCGGTCGCGCAGGATGACCTCGATCACCTTCAGGCCGACGGCCGCCGGCAACGGGTCGGAGGCGTGCGTGGTGTAGAAGAGGTACCCCCGTTCCGCCGCGAGATCCTCTATCTCCGGCGTGGTCAGCATGGCGGCGAGCGGCAGCCCGGCTCCCAGGGTCTTCGACAGGGTGAGATAGTGCGGCACGACGCCATCGCGCTCGCAGGCGAACAGCGTGCCGGTCCGGCCGAGCCCGGTCTGCGCCTCGTCGAAGATGAGCTGCACGCCACGCACGGCGCACATCTCGGCCAGTGCGGCCATATACCCCTCGGGCGGCTCGAGCACACCGCCCGAGCTCAGGATCGGCTCGACGATGCAGGCGGCCAACGCGCCGCTCGACTGACGGTCGACCAGCTCGAAGCCGAACTCGAGCTCGTCCTGCCAGTCGTAGACGCCGCGATCGTCGATGAAGCGCGAACGGTAAGTGTCGGGGGCAGGCAGGACCAGCGCGCCGGGCTGCGGCGGGCCGTAGCCCTTGCGGCTGGAGGAATAGGTGTTGGAGGCCGCGCCGCCGGTGACGCCGTGCCATGAGCGGCTCATCGCGACGACCTCGTGCCGGCCCGTCACGAGCTTGGCCATGCGCAGCGCCGCCTCGTTCGATTCGCCGCCCGTCGAGACCAGCAGGATGCGGTCGAGCGTGCCGGGCGACACTTTGGCAATCAGCGCCGCAAGCTCGACGACCGGCCGCGACAGGATCGTCGAATAGAGATGGTCGAGCTCGCCGACATACCGGCGTGCAACTGCGACGATCTCGGGGTGGCTGTGGCCGAGGATGGCGCTCATCTGTCCCGAGGTGAAGTCGAGGATGCGCCGGCCGTCGGCGTCGGTGAACCAGTTGCCCGCCGCGCTCTCGGCGATCACCGGCGAGAACGCACCGCCGTAGCGCACGAGGTGGGCGTTCGCCTTGGCCCAGAACTCCGGATCGGCATTGGCGGTCATACTCGTCTCCTTCAGGCCTTCACCTCAGAATCCCTCCCCCGTCTTCGAGGGAGGTGGCGCGGTAATCCGCGACGGAGGGGGTGTGACGCACCATCTCTGCTGCCTTCCCCCTCCGTCAGCGTAAGACGCTGCCACCTCCCCCGAAGACGGGGGAGGGAAGTCATGATGCGTCGTCGCTTAGGGCCGCCCTGATCAGCGGGAGGCGGTCGTTGCCGAAGAACATCGAGTCGCCGACGAAGATCGTCGGGCTGCCGAAACCGCCGCGCGCGATCAGCTCGTCGGTGTTGGTGCGCAGCCGCGCCTTGCAGGAGTCCGTTTCGATGCCGGCGAAGAAGCGCTGGCGCTCGATGCCGGCTCTGGCGGCGATATCGGCCAGCGCGTCTTCCTTCGAGATGTCGCGGTCGTCGCCCCAGTAGGCTTCGAAGGCGGCGGTCGCGTAGGGCACGAGCTTGCCCTCGTCGAGGGCAACGAAGGCGCCGCGCATGCATTTCACGCTGTTCACGGGGAAGACCTTGGGCGGGAACACTATTCTGAGATCGTAAAGCCGCGCCCAGTCGGCGAGGTCCTTGAGCATGTAGGAGTGCTTGCGCGGATTGGGTTTGGCGCGGCTGTCGTACACGGTCTGGTTGACCGCATTGAACACGCCGCCGACCAGGATCGGTTTCCATGCAATCTCCGCGCCCAGCTCGGCCGCGAGCGGCTGCACCGCGTGGAAGGCGAGATACGTCCACGGACTGGAGCAATCGAAGTAGAAGTCGAGCCGCCGCGCCATTTCGTCCTCCCGCCATTGGCCAGCCTTGTCGTTGCCACAACCGCCCCGTATCTTGCAAATCCATGACGGTACCGGCTGAAAGGCCCAAGAAAGTTACCCCTCGCAAGATAGCGCCGCGGAAAGTGGCGATCGTCGTGCATCAGGAGCAGTCGCGGCCCGGCCGGGTCGGCGCCCTCCTCGAAAAGCGCGGTTACGAGCTCCATCGCCTTT
>Ga0268266_10001899_pt1 | contig 23525 bp, 18 predicted proteins | sample KBSS13metaG_FD_190356 | JGI IMG/M metagenome (GOLD analysis project Ga0268266, IMG submission 190356) | Switchgrass rhizosphere microbial communities from Kellogg Biological Station, Michigan, USA - KBS S1-3 metaG (SPAdes) (version 2) | ecosystem: Host-associated > Plants > Roots > Rhizosphere... | reverse complement strand
GGCGACGTCGTGGAAGTGCAATCCGGTGGTCGGCTCATCGAGGATATACAGCGTCCTGCCAGTTGCCCGTTTCGCCAATTCGCGGGCGAGCTTCACGCGCTGTGCTTCGCCGCCCGACAGCGTCGTTGCATTCTGCCCCAGCCGCACGTACGACAAACCAACATCCGTGAGCGTCTGAAGCTTGCCCGCCACAGCCGGTATGTTCTGGAAGAAGCGCAAGGCATCCTCAACCGTCATATCGAGCGCTTCGCTGATGTTCTTGCCGCGATACCGGATCTCCAGAGTCTCCCGGTTATAACGCTGACCCTTACAAACATCGCATGGCACGTACACGTCCGGTAGGAAGTGCATCTCCACCTTGATGACGCCATCGCCCTGACAGGCTTCGCACCGGCCACCCTTCACGTTGAAGCTGAATCGGCCGGCGTCATAACCGCGGGCCCGTGCCTCAGGCACTGCCGCGAATATCTCGCGCAGCGGCGCAAACAGTCCCGTATAGGTCGCCGGATTGGAGCGCGGCGTACGCCCGATGGGGCTCTGGTCGATATCGATCACCCGATCGATGTGGTCCAGGCCCTCGACCCGCTCGCACGGTGCCGCTTCCAACATAGAGCCGTTGAGTTTCGAGGTCGCATGGCCAAACAGCGTGTCAATGATCAGCGTCGACTTGCCCGACCCGGATACGCCGGTGACGCAAGTAAACAAGCCGACCGGAATGTCTGCGGTGACGTTGCGCAGGTTGTTGCCCGTCGCGCCGACGATGCGAATCTGCTTTTCCGGGTCTGGCGGAGTCCGTAACTGTGGCAACGCAACCTGCCGCTTGCCGCTCAGGTACTGCCCGGTAATGGATGCCGGGTTCGCCTGGATCTCACGCGGTGTGCCTTCCGCTACGATCTCACCGCCATGCACCCCGGCTCCCGGCCCGAGATCCACTACGTAGTCGGCTTCGAGAATGGCTTCTTCATCGTGCTCGACGACGATGACCGTGTTGCCGATGTCTCTCAACCGCTTCAGCGTCCCCAACAAACGCTGATTGTCGCGCTGATGCAGGCCGATTGACGGCTCATCCAGGATGTACATGACACCGGTCAGCCCCGATCCAACCTGGCTGGCGAGGCGAATGCGCTGTGCTTCGCCTCCCGAGAGCGTCTCAGCGCTTCGGTCCAACGTCAGATAGTCCAGGCCGACGTCGACGAGGAAGTGCAAACGTTGGGCAACATCCTTGGCAATCTTGGCGGCGACCTCGCCGCGCCAACCCGCCAGATTGAGCGAGTCGAAGAAGGCGAGGGCGTTGCCGACAGTCATGTGCGCTGTCTCAGGCAAGCTCTTTTCAGCCACAAACACAAAGCGAGCGGCCTTGTTCAGGCGCGCGCCGCCGCAGTCCGGACAGGGCCGCATGCCAAGGAATTTCGCGAGCTCTTCGCGCACGGTCGCCGACTCTGTCTCGCGGAACCGCCGCTCCAGATTCGGAATGATGCCTTCGAAGGGGTGGCGCTTGCGCGAAGTCTTCTTGCCTTCCGAGTAGCGGAACTCAATGGCCTCATCCCCGCTGCCATACAACAACACTTTCTGGACGCCCGGTGTGAGCTCGGTCCAGGGTGTCTCGATGTCGAACGAATAGTGCTTGGCGAGCGACTGAATGAGTTGGAAATAGTGCGCATTGCGCCGGTCCCAGCCGCGCACGGCCCCGCTCGCGAGCGACAGATCCGGATTGACGACCACCCGGTTGGGATCGAAAAACTCCTTGGTGCCCAGGCCGTCACAGGTCGGGCACGCGCCCGCCGGATTGTTGAATGAAAACAATTTCGGCTCGAGCGTGGGCACGCTGTAGCCGCACACGGGGCACGCATGCTTGCTGGAAAAAACCAGATCTTGCTGCGCGTCCTGCTTCGCAAGATCAACGGCCGGGCCGTCCTGGCCCGTCGTTCGCCGCTTGCGCGGCTCACCTTCGCGCTCGGGCTGATCCAGAAATGTCAGGCGAGCCAGTCCATTCGACAGGCGCAGCGCGGTCTCAAAAGACTCCGCGAGCCGTTGTCCCGAATCGGGGCGCACGCGCGTCCGATCCACCACGGCCTCAATCGTGTGCTTGCGTTTCGGGTCGAGCTTGGGCGTGCCGTCCATGTCGTAGATCCGGCCATCGACGCGCACTCGCACAAAACCCTGGGCGGCCAGGTCCTCCAGCACCTGCGCATGCTCACCTTTGCGATCGCTGATCAAGGGAGCGAGCAGGGCGACTGCGGTGCCCTCAGGCAATTTCAACACCTGGTCGACCATCTGACTCACCGTCTGCGCGGTCAGGTCGATGAGATGATCAGGACACCGAGGAATGCCTGCCCGTGCAAACAGCAACCGCAGATAATCGTGGATCTCGGTAACGGTTCCCACTGTCGAGCGCGGGTTGTGAGACGTCGCCTTCTGCTCGATGGCGATGGCCGGCGACAAGCCCTCGATGGATTCGACGTCGGGCTTGTCCATCATCGAGAGGAACTGCCGCGCATAGGCGGACAGAGATTCGACGTAGCGACGCTGGCCCTCGGCGTACAGCGTGTCGAATGCCAGCGAGGATTTCCCGGAGCCTGATAAGCCGGTGAGCACGATCAGCCGATCGCGCGGCAAATCCAGATCGACGCCTTTGAGGTTGTGGGTTCGCGCCCCGCGGACGCGTATCTGCTGCATCAGGGTCTTTATTTCCGGAAAACCATCTAGTGTACTCCCCGCGGTCCTTTAGAATGTCCCCATTCACTTTGAGGACTGTCTATGGCGCGCGGAATCAATAAAGTCATCCTGGTCGGTAATCTTGGGGCGGATCCCGAGACCCGCGCCATGCCATCAGGCACCACTGTCGCCAATCTGCGGATTGCCACCAGCGAGAGCTGGCGCGACAAGCAGAGCGGTGAGCAGCAGGAGCGCACTGAGTGGCACCGGGTCGTGCTCTTCGGCCGGCTGGGCGAAATTGCCGCCGAGTACCTGAAGAAGGGCTCGCAGGTCTACATTGAGGGCAGCCTGCGTACACGCAAGTGGCAGGACAAGCAGGGCCAGGAGCGCTACTCGACGGAGATCGTCGGTAACGACATGCAGATGCTGGGCGGCCGCGGGGCTGGCGGCGGCGGTGGCGGTGGAATGGGCGGCGGTGGCGACTTTGAGCGCGGCTCGAGCGGTGGCTCAGGCGGCGGCCGGGGTGGCCGCAGCAGCGGCGGCGGTGGCGATCCGTACCCGGATGAATATGCCCACTCCAGCGGCGGCGGCGGCGGTGGCGGTGGCGGCAAAGCCGAAGATTTCGACGACGACATTCCGTTCTAAGTCGCTCATTTCCTTATCTTTTCAGCGAATCGGGGCCTGCTGCAGGTGCGAAAGCTTCGCGCCTGGGGCCCTGAGGCCTTAGAATTTGCGGCTTCCCCTATGGCCCGCCGTTACTTCATTAAGACTTTTGGCTGCCAGATGAATGAGTACGATTCTGCTCGTATGGCAGACGTGCTCCACGCCGGCGGCGACCTTTCGGCTACGGACAACCCCGCTGAGGCTGACGTGTTGCTGATGAACACGTGCTCCGTGCGTGAGAAAGCGCAGGAGAAGGTGTTCTCCCTGCTCGGTGAATGGCGCAAGTTGAAGGCCGAACGCCCCCACGTGGTCATTGGTGTCGGCGGTTGCGTTGCGAGCCAGGAAGGCGATGCGATCACGAAGCGGGCTCCGTTTGTGGACCTCGTTTTCGGGCCGCAAACACTGCATCGTCTGCCCGAGATGATCGCCGAGCTTCGTCGGACCGGTCGTTCGCAGGTCGACGTCAGTTTTCCGGAAATCGAAAAGTTCGATCATCTGCCGGCGCCGCGTGCTGAAGGCGCGACGGCGTTTGTCTCCATCATGGAAGGCTGCAGCAAGTACTGCAGCTTCTGCATCGTCCCCTATACACGTGGCGATGAAGTCAGCCGGCCGTTCGACTCGGTGCTGGAGGAGATCCGTCAGCTCGCCGCGCAGGGGGTCCGTGAGATCACACTCCTCGGACAGAACGTCAACGCGTACGCCGGTGCCATGTCAGATGGCGCTGTTGTGGATCTCGCGACGTTGATCCATCACGTGGCAGCGGTGCCCGGAATCGAACGCATTCGCTTCACAACTTCGCATCCGCTCGAGTTTACTGACAGTCTGATCGAAGCCTATGCGAACGTCCCGCAGTTGGCGAACCACCTGCACCTGCCGGTGCAAAGTGGCTCCGACCGGGTGCTCTCGCTGATGAAGCGCGGCTACACCGCCCTTGAATTCAAAGAGAAAGTCCGCAAATTGCGGAAGGTGCGGCCGGATATCAGTGTGACATCCGACTTCATCATCGGTTTCCCGGGCGAGAGCGAGCGTGACTTCAATTCCACGCTGGCACTCGTGCGCGACATGGACCTGGACCAGTCGTTCAGCTTCCTCTATAGCCGCCGTCCCGGCACTCCCGCGGCGTCGTTGCCCGACGAAGTTGAGCCCGAGGTCAAACAGGAACGGTTGACCCGGTTGCAGGCGCAACTCGAAGCGCAGGCCAGTGCGATCAGTGAAAGGATGGTCGGCACGGTGCAACGCGTGCTCGTCGAGCGCTCGGCTCGGAAGAATGCGCACGAGCTCGCCGGGAGAACCGAAAACAACCGGTGGGTCAACTTCGCCGGTCCTTCCCATTTGATCAATCAGTTCGTGGACGTCGTGATCACGGAGCTCCGTGCGCACACGCTGCGCGGCAGGCTGCTCTCCTGAAAACTCCAGTTGTCTCTACAGCCGCTGAACCTTACAGAGAGTTCGAATTGGAGCCCTCCGACAACGCTCGGCTCGCCAATCTCTGTGGTCCGCTCGATGAAAACCTGCGTTTGCTGGAGACCCGGCTGAGCGTGAAGATCAGTCGGCGCGGCAATACTTTTCGTGTCACCGGTGCTCAGGCGGAGAATGCCGAGGACGCGTTGCGCGAGTTGTTCAACCTCTCCGAGGACGAGGAAATCACTCCCGAGCGGGTGCACCTGACTCTGCAGGAGCGTGAGTCAGGACAGGTCGTGGGCGACCCGCACCAGCACGACAATGCGGTCCGTGTTCCGCGCGGTTTGTTGCGCGCCCGTGGCACTCACCAGCGCGAGTATCTCGCGCATATCCGCAAGGAGGATCTGTCCTTCGGGATTGGTCCTGCGGGAACCGGTAAAACCTATCTTGCTGTGGCCTGCGCGGTCGAGGCTCTCACTCAGGATCGCGTGCGCCGAATCGTTCTCGTGCGTCCGGCGGTGGAGGCCGGCGAGCGGTTGGGATTCCTGCCGGGCGATCTGACTCAGAAGGTCGACCCATATCTGCGTCCGATGTATGACGCGCTCTACGAGATGATGGGCTTCGACCGTGTTGCACGCTTCATTGAGCGCAATGTGATTGAAGTGGCGCCGCTGGCATTCATGCGCGGCCGCTCGCTGAATGAGTCTTTCATCATCCTCGATGAGGCGCAGAACACGACTCCCGAGCAGATGAAGATGTTCCTCACCCGGATCGGCTTCGGCTCGAAGGCCGTGGTCACCGGGGACGTGACCCAGACTGACCTGCCCGCGGGCAAACAGTCGGGTCTCGCACAAGTGATCGACATCCTGGACGGTGTCGACGGTGTTGCATTCACCTTCTTCGATGCTCATGACGTCGTGCGCCACCCGCTGGTGCAACGAATAGTTCGAGCCTACGAGGCTCGCAACAAATGACCCTGTCCGTGGAGGTCCAGCGAACAGTCAGAAAGTGGGCTCCGACCCGAACTGACATTGCGACCTGGGCCGGCACGGCGCTGGGGCGTAAGGCGGCGGGACGTGAGCTGGGAGTGCGCGTAGTCGGACCCGCCGAAAGCCGGCGCCTCAACGCGCACTATCGCGGTAAGGACAAACCTACGAATGTGTTGTCCTTTCCGGCCGTGGAACTGCCGGCGGGTCCGGAGCGCCCGCTGGGCGACCTGGTGATCTGTCCGGATGTGCTCCGTGTCGAGGCGCGTGAGCAGCACAAAAGTCTGCGTGCGCATTGGGCTCACCTGGTGGTGCACGGAACTCTGCACCTGGTTGGATATGATCACGAGGATCCCGCAGACGCGGATCGAATGGAGCGCCGTGAGATTGCTGTGTTGCGCCGTCTCGGCTTCCCGAACCCGTATCGGAGCTCATGATGGCTAAAGACCTCAACGCGACCGGTCGTTGGCTGAAGAGAATCACCCAGAGTTTCTCGGGCGAGCCCCAGGATCGCGAAGAGTTGCTGGCCGTGTTGCGCGAAGCCGGTGAGCGCGGGCTCATCGATTCGGAAGCCCTGAACATGCTCGAGGGCGTGCTCGAGGTGGGCGACCTGCAGGTGCGCGACATCATGGTCCCGCGGGCCCAGATGGTGTGTGTACGGCGCGAGGACCCCTCCAGCACGATCATGCCGATCGTCGTGGAGTCGGGGCATTCCCGCTTCCCTGTGATGGATGGCGATCGCGATGACATTGTCGGCATCCTGTTGGCGAAGGATTTGCTGCGCCTGTGCATTTCCGATGAAGACGAGCGCTTCGATATCCGCGAGTACATGCGCACCGCGGTGTTTGTACCGGAGTCCAAGCGGCTCAACGTCCTGCTCAAGGATTTCAGGCGCAACCGCAATCACATGGCCATCGTCGTCGACGAATATGGCGGCGTGTCGGGCCTCGTCACAATCGAAGACGTCATGGAACAGATCGTCGGTGAGATCGACGACGAGTTCGATGTCGAGGAAGATGACCTCAACATCCGCAAGGATGCGGATCGGCAATACACGGTGCGGGGTGTTACACGCATCGACGAATTCAACGAGTACTTCGGCTCCAACCTGTCCGAGGAAGAGGGCTTCGACACCGTTGCCGGCCTGCTGATGAAAGAGCTCGGACGGCTGCCGAGGCGCGGTGAGTCCGCAAATATTGCCGGCTTTGAATTTCGCGTTGCTCGTGCCGACCGACGCCGTATCGATGCGCTGCGGGTGGTTCCGCCACGTGATCTCGTACCGCTCGCTGAGCGGCTCCCCGGCAGCGAGTCCTGACTCAAATGAAGGTACGGCGCCTGACCGCGCTGGTTGCGGGCGCGCTGCTTGCATGCGCGTTCGCGCCTCTTCAGTGGTGGCCGTTGGCGATCATTTGCCCTGCTGTACTCATGTACCTGTGGGAAGGAGCAACGCCGCGTGAAGCCGCGTGGCTCGGATTCTGCTTCAACGCAGGCACTTTCGCGGCGGGTACCTACTGGCTCTACGTCAGTCTCCACGTCTTCGGTGAAGCGCCGGTGGTGTTAGCGTTCGCCTTGATGATCGCCCTCGTTGCGATCATGGCGCTGTATCACGCAGCTCTGGGCTATGCCGTGGCACGTTGGCTTCCGGAGCGCGGCGCGATTCGCTGGATGGTTGCGGTTCCGGCGGCGTGGCTGTTGGTTGAATGGTGGCGCGGTTGGTTCCTGTCGGGCTTCTCCTGGTTGTCCCTGGGGTATTCACAGACCGACACCTGGCTGTCGCGCCTTGCACCCCTTACCGGTGTGTACGGCATCAGTGCCGTCTTGTTGGTTTGCGCCGGGGCGCTGCTCGCGATGGTGCTCGGGACGACACAGACGCGGATCATTGCTGCGATCGTGTTGGTCGTGCCCTGGATCGCCGGCGCCGCCCTGGGATCCGTCGAATGGACTCACCCTTCAGGTCCGCCCGTCACCGTGGCCGTGGTGCAGGGGGCGATTCCGCAGGACCAGAAATGGCTCGAATCGAACCAACAGACCACCCTGGACCTCTACCAGCGCCTCACGGAAACCACGCTGGGGACGCGGTTGATCGTCTGGCCGGAATCCGCGCCGCCGGTGGCGGTCAACGAGATCGTCGACTACATCACCAACATCTACCGCGAGGCGCGCGCTCATCATTCCGCACTTGTTACGGGAGTGGTGCGCTTTACGGATGACGACCACGGATACAACTCGATCCTGGCGCTGGACGACAAGCTGTCCTGGTACAACAAGGATCACCTCGTGCCGTTTGCCGAGTTCTTCCCGGTACCGAGCTTCGTGCGTTCCTGGCTGCGCCTGCACAGCCTGCCGTACTCGGATTTCACGCGCGGCGGCCCGGACCAGCCGCCCCTGCCGGCCGCGGGACTGAATCTGGGCGCAACCATTTGTTACGAAGATGCCTACGGCAGCTCCATGATCCGGGTTCTGCGTGCGGCGGATGCCCTGGTGAATGTGACGAATGACGCCTGGTTCGGCCATTCGACGGCCCGGCACCAACACTTCCAGATTGCCCGGATGCGGGCTATTGAGGCCGGCCGGTACCTGGTTCGGGCTGCCAACGATGGCATTTCAGGCGTTATCGGCCCCCACGGGGAGGTCGTTGCGCGGGCCCCCGAATTCACCCCATATGTACTCAAGTCTTCGGTGACGCCACGCAGGGGACTCACGCCGTACGCGACTGTTGGCAACTGGCTGATTGTGAGCCTTTGCACAGTGGCGCTGGCGATTGGGCTCCGGCTGAGGAATCATAGGGGCTTGCAGCCTGCACAGGCCCGGCAACCTTGAGTCCCCTCGTTCGTTATATTTTGTTCTTTTTTCGCCAAACCTCGGAGTCGAGCATGAGTGTGTCGCGCTGCCGTTCTGTCCTCATCTGCGTTTCCATAGCGCTGGCTGCCTGCTCAGGCAATACCAATGCCGAGAGCGTTCATGCGCAGGCGCAACCGGTTCAGGCGACCACGAATGGAGTTCCGACCGCCCCGGCCGTGGAGAACGCGATTCGTGCACTGCCGGATTTTTCGCCCCTGGTGGAGAAATACGGTCCTGCGGTGGTGAACGTCGAGGTGGTCGAGAAAGCACAGGCCCAGGGTGGACCGCAGGGCCTGTCGCCGAACGATCCCTTCTATGATTTTTTCCGCCGGTTCGGCATTCCGACGCCGGATCAGGGACCGCGTGGCAACGGACCGCCGGTCCGGGGAGCCGGTTCCGGGTTTATCGTCAGTGCGGATGGGTACATTCTCACCAACACCCACGTCGTTGGAAATGCCGATGAGGTGACGGTGCGCCTCACGGACCGCCGTGAATTCCCGGCCAAGGTTGTGGGCGCCGATGAGCGTACCGACGTGGCCGTCATCAAGATCACGGCCACCAATCTGCCGACCGTGAAGCTGGGGGATCCCTCGAAGATCAAGCCGGGCCAGTGGGTGCTGGCGATCGGCTCGCCGTTCGGTTTCGAGAACAGCGCCACCGCGGGCATCATCAGCGCCACCTCGCGCTCGCTGCCCAGTGACAACTACGTGCCCTTCATTCAGACGGACGTGGCGGTCAATCCGGGTAACTCCGGCGGCCCGCTCTTCAATCTCGCGGGCGAAGTCATCGGCATCAACTCGCAGATTTTCAGCCGCACCGGCGGCTACATGGGCGTGTCGTTCGCGATTCCTATCGATGTCGCGCGCAATGTTGAAGACCAACTCGTCAAGACCGGAAAGGTGGTTCGGGGCCGCATCGGTGTGACCATTCAGGACGTGAATGCGCAACTGGCCGAGTCGTTCGGGCTGGACCGTCCGCGCGGCGCACTGGTGAGCTCGGTGGAGAAAGATGGTCCGGCCGCGAAGGCGGGCCTGCAACCGGGCGATGTGATCCTGGCGGTCAACAACAAGCCGATTGAGCGCTACGGCGAGCTGTCGGGCAACATTGCGGCCATGAAGCCGGGAACGGACGCCACCCTGGATGTCTGGCGCGGCGGCAAGAAGGTTTCGGTGACTGTGAAGATCACCGAGCTGAAAGAACAGCAGCAGACGGCGAAGTCCGGCGGCGGCAAGCAGAAGGAACACGCCACCAACCAGGCGGCACAGCTCGGTCTGACGGTGCGTCAACTCGATGCGCAGGAGAAGGAGCAGGCCGAGACGCAGGGCAATCTCGTGGTCGAGGAAGTGACCGGACCGGCTGCCTCCGCAGGTGTTCAGCCGGGCGACATCATCCTTGGCGTGAACGGCAAGCGCGTCAAAACGGTTACTGAGCTTCAGGAAGCAGCTAAGTCGTCCGGTAAGAACGTGGCGCTGTTGATCCAACGCGAGGATGCACAGATTTTCGTACCGTTGCGGATTCCTTGAGTCGATCGATGGACGAAATTTATGACCCGGCCGCGGTAGAAGCCGCGGCCCAGCAGCACTGGCGCGCGCTCGATGCGTACCGCTCGAAGGAAAACGATCCTCGTTTTCCGAAGGGCAAGTACTACGTCTGCTCGATGCTGCCGTACCCCAGCGGCAAGCTGCACATGGGGCACATGCGCAACTACACGTTGAATGACGTGGTGTATCGGTTCATGCGCTCGTCCGGCTACAACGTGATGACTCCCATGGGTTGGGACGCGTTTGGCCTGCCTGCCGAAAATGCCGCCATCGACAAGAAAGTCGCTCCGGCCAAGTGGACGCGCCAGAACATTGCCGACATGAAGTCGCAGTTCGCGCCGATGGGTTTTGCGTTCGACTGGTCGCGCGAAGTGGCGACCTGCGATCCGAGTTACTACCGCTGGAACCAGTGGTTGTTCCTCAAGATGTTGGAATCGGGTGTTGCCTATCGAAAGACCCAGATCGTCAACTGGGATCCCGTCGACCACACCGTGCTCGCCAACGAGCAGGTGGTGGATGGCCGCGGCTGGCGCTCCGGTGCCATTGTCGAGAAGCGCGAGATTCCGGGTTATTACCTGGCCATCACCCGGTACGCCGAAGAGCTGCTCGACACCGTCAAGAACGACCTGGAGGGTTGGCCGACCCAAGTGCGTGCCATGCAGGAGAACTGGATCGGGCGGAGCGTTGGCTGCGAGATCTCGTTTCCGTTCGAATCCGGCGCGGTGAAGGTTTTCACTACGCGTGCGGACACTCTGTTCGGCGCCACCTTCCTGGCGATCGCCGCCGAGCACCCCGTTGCGCTGGCCGCGGGCGAGCGCGATCCACGAATCGCTGCATTCATTGAAGAATGCACCAAAGGCGGTGTTGCAGAGGCCGATCTCGCCACGCAGGAAAAGAAGGGTGTGCCGACTGGGTTGTACGCCCAGCATCCGCTCACCGGCAAACCCGTTCCAATCTGGGTCGCCAACTATGTGTTGATGGGCTACGGCGAAGGCGCGGTCATGGGCGTGCCTGCTCATGATGAACGTGACTTCGAGTTTGCCCGCCAGAACGGTCTGACGATCCGGCAGGTTGTGCAACCGAAGCCGCCGGCCACGTATGTGGATACGGCAGCCTTTACCGAATACGGCATCACTGTCGATTCGGAAGAGTTCTCGGGCCTGGAATTCCAGGCCGCCGTGGATGCTATTGCGGCCGCCCTGGAAAAGAAGGGACTCGGTAAAAAGCGCATCCAATATCGCCTGCGCGACTGGGGCATCTCCCGCCAGCGTTACTGGGGCACCCCGATCCCCATCATCCACTGCGATGCGTGCGGTGTCGTGCCCGTGCCGGAGGAAGATCTGCCGGTCGTGTTGCCGGAGGACCTGGTTCCGGATGGCAGCGGCAATCCGCTGAACAAGGACGAGCGGTTCCTCGCGTGCAAATGCCCCAAGTGCGGCAAGGGTGCACGCCGCGAAACTGACACGATGGACACGTTTGTAGATTCATCGTGGTACTACATGCGGTATTGCTGCCCCGACGCTTCGACCATGGTCGACGGCCGCAATGACTATTGGATGCCGATGGATCAGTACATCGGCGGCATCGAGCATGCGGTTCTGCACCTGCTGTATGCGCGCTTCTGGACCAAGGTCATGCGTGACCTCGGGCTCGTGAAGTTCAGTGAGCCGTTCAAACACCTGTTCACGCAGGGAATGCTGCTGGCCCACTGTTATTACCGCGAGGATGCGAGCGGCCGGAAACGTTGGTTCTATCCGGCTGAAGTTGAGCAGCAGTTCGATGAGCGCGGCACGCCGATCAGTGCTGTGGCCAAGGAGGACGGTCAACCCGTCATCTACGGCGGCATCGAAAAGATGTCGAAGAGCAAGAACAACGTCGTCGAGCCCGGCACCTTCATTCAACGGTTTGGTGCGGACACTGCGCGTGCGTTTGTCATGTTCGCCGGTCCTCCGGATCAGAGCGCGCCGTGGTCGGATGCGAGCGCCGAAGGCGTACATCGGTTCCTGAAGCGGTTGTGGTCCTTCTGCTATCAGAATCGTGAGCGGATTGCGTCTGCTGCGCCTATCGGTTCGCTGGATAGCGGAGCCAAGAAAGCCCGCCATGACGTGCATGTATTCCTCCAACAGGCGCTGAACGACTTTCAGCGGATCCAGTACAACACGGTCGTTTCGGCGGCCATGAAGATGCTCAACACGCTGGATTCTGTCAGCGATGCATCAGTACTGCGCGAAGGTGTGAGTATCCTGCTGCGGACGTTGTACCCAATGACGCCTCACGTCGCTCACGTGCTGTGGGTGGAGTTGGGCTACGCGAAGGAGTTCGGTGACCTGCTCGATGCGCCCATGGCACAACCGGTAGCAGATGCCCTTCGCCAGGATGAGATCGAGCTGGTGGTGCAGGTGAATGGCAAGTTGCGCGGGCGCGTGATTGTCGCCGCGACTGCGGATGAGGCTGCGATCAAAGAAGCCGCGCTCGCCGACGAGCACGTGCAGAAGTTCGTCGACAAGCCGGTTCGCAAGGTCATCTACGTAAAGGGCAAGCTCGTCAACATTGTTGTATGAACAGACTGTGGCTGATCGGAGTCCTTGCGACCTCGCTGGCGGGTTGCGGCTTTCACCTCGAAGGCCGCACACCGCTGCCCGCGTCCATGAAAACGGCCTACGTGCAGGCCACGGACATGCAGACCGACTTCGCGCAGAGTTTGCGTAAGGCGCTCCTGACTTCGGGCGCGCGGCCACCGAGCGAAAAGCGGACTGCGTCATCCGTCGTCAACATCCTCAAAGACGATGTCGTGCGCCGGACGCTGTCGGTGTCCGCGCAGAACAAGCCGAATGAATACGAGATCACCTACAACGTCCGCTTCTCGGTGACCTTGGGCGACAAGGAGTTGCTGGCGCCACAGGATATTTCGGCGGTCCGCAGCTACAGCTTCGATGAGACCCGCCTGCTCGCGAAAGAGCACGAGGAAGCCATTCTGCGCCAGGCCATGGCACACGACCTGGCCGATCGGGTCATCCGTCAGCTCTCGAGCCTTTGAGGGGCGTGGGAATGCCGGCCGCTGCACCCGCGTCTGCCGAAGGCGTGCTGCGTTTGAGCGGAATTGATCGTATTGCGCTTGCGGTTGTGTTGAGTCGTTACGGGCTCACGTTGAGCTTGATCGCCCCGCAGGAAACGATTCCGGGATCTTACTGGGGTGAAAGCGAAGCCGGGCTGCAGGGTGACCGGTTGTACGCTCGACTCGACACTCCCCTGCACTCAGTGTTGCACGAGGCCAGTCACTACATTTGCATGACTCCCGAGCGCCGCTCGGGCCTGGATCGCGATGCCGGCGGTGACGATCCGGAGGAGTGCGGTGTTTGCTATCTGCAGGTGTTGCTTGCCCACGAGTTGCCTGGCGTCGGCGGCGAACGGCTGATGGCCGATATGGACGCCTGGGGCTACAGCTTCCGGTTGGGTAACACCCGCGCCTGGTTCTCATCGGACGCGGAGGATGCGCGCGCGTGGCTGATCAATCACGGCGTCATCGATGCTGACAGTCGGCTGACGGGCCGACTGCGCTGAAGGCGTCAATCTGGCGGTGCTGGGTCCGACTGGCGGTCGGCGCCCTGCCGCTGTTTGCCTCGGCTATTCCCCGAATCGATCCGTTGCCGTAATCAACTCGTGAATATTGCCCGGCTCAAATGCTGAGTGACCCGCATCCGGCGTAATCCTGAGATCAGCCTCGGGCCACGCGCAGTGCAAGTCCCAAGCACTCTTCATTGGACACACTACATCGTAGCGACCCTGCACGATCACCGTCGGGATCTTGCGGATCTTGCCCACGTTGTCGATGAGATGACTGTCCGTCTTGAAGAATCCGTTGTTGATGAAGTAGTGACACTCTATGCGGGCAAACGCCGCCGCATAGTCATCTTCCTGGAACTTCGCCACGTAGTCGGGGTTCAGGCGTAGAAAACTGGTGGCGCCCTCCCAGATCGACCATGTCTTCGCGGCTTGGCGCATCACCTTGGGATCATCGCTGGTCAGGCGTTTGTAGTACGCGCGGACCATGTCCGAACGCTCACCTTCCGGAATCGTGGCAACATATTGCTGCCAGAGATCGGGGTAGAGAGCCCCCGCACCGTCGGGCCTTTGATAAAACCAGTCGATCTCCCACTTGCGCAGCAGAAAGATGCCGCGCAGAACCAACTCCGTCACCTGATCCGGGTGTGTTTCCGCGTAAGCCAGCGCCAGCGTTGAGCCCCACGAACCGCCAAACACCTGCCATCGCTTGATACCCAGGTGCTCGCGCAGCTTTTCCATGTCCGCGACGAGATGCCAGGTGGTGTTGTCCACCAGGCTGGCGTGCGGCCGGCTCTTGCCGCAGCCGCGTTGATCAAACAACACGATGCGGTACACCTGCGGGTTGAAGAAAGCCCGCATCTTCGGATCGGTGCCGCCACCGGGTCCGCCATGCAGGAAAACCACGGGCTTGCCGTCCGGATTGCCGCTCTCTTCAAAGTAGAGCTCGTGCACGTCCGAAACGCGCAGGAAACCTGTGCGAAACGGCTCGATGGGGGCATACAACCCCCGGCGCTCGGTCTGGGTCATCAGTATTTGTAGACTTCGATTTTCTCGGCACTCAACTCATAGGCCGTTGCGCCGAGACGGGTGGATTTACTTGCAAGATGCAACTTGCCGGTGATCCAGTATGCATCGTAAATAGAGTCGATACCGGAGTGCTTGCCGGTGTGTACGTATACGATCTGATTCGGCGGTGGCGGAGGTACGTGAATACACGACCCAAAATAGGGCACCAGCAGAAATTCGCTCACGACGCCGCTTTTGGCATCATCGAGTGGGACAATGAATCCCGGCAGGCGCACGGTGGTGCCTTCCAGCGATTTGTTGACGTTGAAATCCTGTGCCTGCACGGCGGGAGGTCCCCCTTCGCCGCGGTAGTCGTGGACGGGAGGCGGGGCGATCGCGGTAAAGTGCGAGCGTTCGCCTTCAGGCAACAGTTCTTTCCAGTCGAGGTCGACGACGCGAGCTGGTTTGGATGGCATCGCTTTCGCGGTCGTGGACGCGGGCTTCGCCGCCATGGCATCGCACCCCGCATGGGGCACGAAGGCCGCGATCGTCAGGACCACCGCAAACACTGCAGGACGCATTTTCATCTTGGGCCCGATCCTATCGCGACCTTGCCCCGGACGAAAATCGCCACATGATGGATAATTCGTGCTTTCAGACATAACGTTGTCCAAAACCGCATCTTGAAGCTCACCCCTGACGCACTTTCCGGACACCTCGAGTCGCAGTTGTTGCGTGCTTACCTCATTTCGGGGGATGACCCGCTGCTGAGCGGCGAAGCCGCGGACGCGATCCGCGCCAGTGCGCGCGCAAAAGGTTTTACGGAGCGCGACGTCCACTTCATGGAGCGCGGCTCTGATTGGGACGATGTGCGCGCCTCGTCGTCGAACATGTCGTTGTTCGGCTCGCGGCGGCTGGTCGAAATCCGCATGCCTACGGGCAAGCCGGGCGTGGCCGGTGGCGCGGCTCTGGTCTCGATGCTCGAGATCGATGATCAGGACACGGTGTATCTGATTATGACTCCGCGCCTGGATCGGGACGTGCAGAGCGCAAACTGGGTGAAGGCCGTGGAGACGAAGGGCGCCTTCGTGCAGATCTGGCCGATTGATTCCGATCGGATGACACCGTGGCTGCGCGGTCGTGCGAAGCGCTTGGGCCTGGACATTACGGCCGACGGTATCGAGGTGCTGGCGGAGCGCACCGAAGGTAATCTGCTGGCCGCCCACCAGGAGCTCGAGAAGCTGAAGTTGGTTGCCCAGCCCGGGCAGATCACGGCGGATACGATTCTGGCGAGCGTGGGCGACAGCGCGCGCTTCGACGTTTTCCAACTCGGCGAGTCAGTGTTGGCCGGCGATACCGAGCGTGCGCTTCGCATGTTGGCCGGTCTTCGCGCGGAGGGCGTTGAAGCCGTTCTTGTTCTATGGGCGTTGACGAAAGCGATGCGCGACCTCTGGGGCGCCGTGTCGGCGGCTCCTGGAGCCCGTCCCAGGGTCTGGGGCCGACAGGCTGCCGCGTTGGAAAAGGGTGCGCGCCGTGCTTCGCGATTGCCGTTTTCGACGCTGGCTATTCGCGCGGGTCGTGCGGACCGCATGATCAAGGGACGCCTGTTCGGGGACGCCTGGGATGAGATGGCGCTTCTGGCCGCTGACATCTGTGGTCATCCCGCATTACGCGCACCGCGATCCGTGGTGAAATAGTCGGCGTCTACACAGGCATTTACGATGCAACCCATTGGTCTTTTCGGCGGCACCTTCGATCCGATCCATTACGGGCACCTGCGCACGGCCTTTGAGCTCTGGCAGGAGCTTCGGCTGACCGAAGTTCGCTTCATGCCCACGGGAAGCCCACCACACCGTGAACAACCGTATGCGACGCCCGAGATGCGGCTGAGCATGGTGAAGGCCGCGGTGGCGAGCCAGCCGGCGTTCGTCGTGGACGACCGCGAGATCCGGCGCACCGGGGTGTCATATTCGGTTGATACGCTGGAGGAAGTACGTAAGGAGTTTCCGGATCGCTCGCTGTGCCTGCTGCTGGGAATGGATGCTTTTCTGGGTTTGCCGAACTGGCACCGGTGGCGCGAGCTTCTCGATCTCGCCCATATCGTCGTCGCCCACCGCCCCGGCTGGCGAGCCCCGACGATGGGACCGTTGGGTGAGGTGATGGTGGATCACGGCACCGGCACGATTCGTGACTTGCACGAGAACCCGAGCGGGCGCATTTATGTACACGCGGTGACTCAGCTCGAGATCTCCTCTACCGAGCTTCGTCACCTCATTATTGCCGGACGTGATCCGCAGTATCTCGTTCCCGAAGAAGTCCGAGAGATCATCCGGGATACGAGGTGCTATGCTCCCCGCCAACGCTGATGAGCCTTTGTGAGCATATTGAACCGCCAACCAGGAGAAACCGCTTAAACACATGATCACTCGTGCAAGACCGCGCCGCTCCCCGGAGCCAGAGCGCGCCTCCCCACTGCAGGAAGTCGTAACCGCAGCGCTGGACGACATGAAAGCAGTCAATGTGAAGGTGCTGGATGTGCGGGGGCTGACGGATATAGCCGACACCATGATCATCGCCTCCGGTAACTCCGACCGACACGTCAAATCCATCGCCGACCGCGTCATTGAAGAAGCCAAGAAATCCGGCTTCCGCCCCCTCGGCAAAGAGGGTGAGCGCGACGGCGAGTGGGTGCTGGTCGACCTCCAGGACATCATCCTTCACGTCATGTTGCCCCGCGTACGCGAGTTTTACGGACTCGAGCGACTGTGGGATAACGGTGGCAGCGAAGTAGCTGTTGCTCCCGCCGCCGCACCGCAGCCTCGTACTGTCAAGCGAGGACGGCAACCGTCCTAATGGGACGGGTGCGAATAGTCGCCGTCGGCTCGCGCATGCCGAAATGGGTGCAGGAGCCGTACGACGACTACGTAACCCGGCTCAGCGCCGGGCTCAAAGTCACCCTCGTTGAAATTGAGCCCGGGTCCCGGACCGCAGGCCGCCCGCCTGCCAAAGCCATTGAAGCTGAAGGCCAGCGAATTCTCGCGGCGTTGCGCCCTGGTGAGTATGTCGTGGCTCTTGATGAGCGCGGGAAGGAGATGACTACCCGCGAGCTGGCCACGTGGCTGGCAGCGCGTTTGCAGGACGGCAGCGACCTCGCGTTCCTGATCGGCGGCCCCGACGGCTTCGCTTCTGAGGTCCTGCAGCGAAGCGATTTCAAGTGGTCGTTATCGCGGCTGACTTTCCCGCACGCACTGGTCAGGGTCGTGTTAGCCGAGCAGTTGTATCGCGCACATGGCGTCCTGACGAATCATCCGTATCATCGGGACTGATGCAGCCCGTAATTTGCCTTGCCTCCAATTCGCCCCGGCGCCGTGAGCTCCTGTCCCAGATTGGCGTGTCCCACATGGTCATGGCTGCGGACATCGACGAGTCCGTTCTCCCTGGAGAGCAGCCCCGCGATTACGTAGTCCGCCTCGCCCGGGAAAAAGCCCTCGCTATCCGACGCACAGGCCAGCCGTTGCCGGTGCTGGCTGCCGACACAACCGTCGTTGTGGCTGGTCGGGTTTTCGGGAAACCTCGCGATCGGGCGGACGCGATCTATATGCTCAGTGAATTGGCGGGGCGCGAGCACGAGGTACTGACTGCGGTCGCCTTGGCAGGTGCGCATGGTGTGGGCGAGCGTCTCAGCGCGAACACTGTATGCTTTCGGAAGATTTCCGCGGAAGAGTGCGCTGCGTACTGGGAGACCGGCGAGCCGCGCGACAAAGCGGGAGGGTATGCAATCCAGGGGCTCGGTGCGGTATTTGTCGAGTCCCTGACCGGCAGTTACTCTGCTGTGATGGGCTTACCGCTGTTTGAAACGGGGGAGCTGTTGCGGGCAGCAGGCATCAAGTATTGGAACGGCGCGAGCCAGGGTAGGGAACGCGCTTGAGCATCGAGATCCTCGTCAACGTGGCGCCGCGCGAAACGCGCGCTGCGATCGTCGAGAACGGTGTGCTCCAGGAAGTCTACGTCGAGCGCACGAGCCGTCGCGGTCTAGTCAGCAATCTCTACAAGGGGCGCGTCTCGCGCGTGCTGCCTGGAATGCAGGCGGCGTTTGTTGACATCGGGTTGGAGCGCACGGCCTTCCTGCACGTGGCAGATATCTCCAGCGCCCCTAACGACGACACAATCGTTCTGCCGGCGGTTGATGACATCCGTCGCCTGGTCAGTCCGGGGGACGACATCCTCGTTCAGGTCATCAAAGACCCGCTGGGGACCAAGGGCGCGCGGCTGACGACGTTCATTGCGCTCCCTTCACGCTACCTGGTCTACATGCCTCGCGGTGATGGTATTGGGGTTTCGGCTCGCATTGATGACGAAGGTGAGCGGCTGCGTCTGAAAGAGGCGGTCGCGGCGTTTATTCCGGCGAATTCGGAGGGCGGTTATATCTTGCGGACGGCTTCGCAGGGTGTGACGGCGGAGAGCCTTCGGGAAGACATGGTGTATCTCGACAAGCTGTGGCGGCACGTCCGCGTGCGAGCGCTCGAGACTCAACCCGGCGAGATCGTTCACGCTGACTTGCCGTTGGCGTTGCGAGTGTTGCGCGATGAGCTGTCGCGTGGTGTCAGTCGAGTGCTCGTTGATTCGCAGCGCGACCACGCGGACATGGTTGAGTTTGCCGCGGCGTTCATGCCGGATGCCGCTACGCGAATCGAGTTGTATGTCGGTCCGCGGCCGATTTTTGATTTGCACGGCATAGAAGAAGAAATCGCCAAGGCACTCGATCGTAAGGTCACGCTGAAGTCGGGCGGTCACCTGGTGATTGATCAGACTGAGGCCATGACGACGATTGACGTCAACACGGGCGCGTACGTCGGTCATCGGAATCTGGAAGAGACGATTTTCCGCACGAATCTGGAAGCGGCGGTCTCAATCGCGCGCCAGCTCCGGCTGCGTAACCTCGGCGGCATCATCATCATCGACTTCATCGATATGCGCGATGAGGCGCATCGACGCCAAGTGCTCGCGGCGTTGGAACGCGCGCTGTCAGGCGATCGGGCACAGACGCACATTGTCAGCCTTTCGCCGCTCGGCTTGGTCGAGATGACGCGCAAGCGGACGCGGGAGAGCCTGGAACACCTGCTCTGTGTTGCGTGTCCAACTTGTGAGGGGCGCGGGTTCGTGAAATCCGCGGAGACCGTGTGCCACGAGATCTTTCGCGAGATTGTGCGACAAAGCCGGCAGTTTACGAGCCGTGAGCTGCTGATACTGGCTCACCAGGATGTGGTGGATCGGTTGCTCGAGGATGAGTCGGCGACGCTGGCCGAGCTCGAGGCTCAGGTGGGGAGGCCGATTCGGATGCAGGTCGAGGCGTTGTACGGCGTCGACCAGTACGATGTCGTATTGATTTAGAGGGGTTCTGGCGGCCGACGCGCCGAAGGCGCATCACCGCTGGCGCAGCCACCAAAAACCATGCTTTTTGGTGGCGGCAAAAGAACCCGGGCTCCGCGCGGCCAGTGCCGCGCCAATGAACAAGGGGATGCGCATGGCTCCACTCGCGGAGGCCGGCCCCAATTCTGCCGCTCCGGCCAGGAGCTGGCTGCGGTTTGCCCTGCTGGGCACCCTGGGCGTGGGCGCCATCTCCGCTCTTCTGTTGTTCGCGTACGAGCTGGCGCTCGCCCGAGTGCCGCAGCACCGCGCTGCGCTCGAGCGGCTCGTCCGTTCTCAGACAGGTCTCGACGTCCGTTTCACCGAGCTGGGCTTGCGATGGGGTTGGTATGGCCCCGAGGCGGTGTTCCGCCACGTTGAGCTCGACGAACCCGGTTCCGCGGAAGCGCTGCTCCGCGCGCCCGAGCTGGTTGTTGGTTTCGACGCCTGGCGCACCCTGCGCAGCGGCCACCCCGAAGCCGGTCGCATCGAGCTGATCGCCCCCGAGATCGATTTCTCCAGCCGCTCCTCGCGGCCCAGTGTTGGTCTCAATGTCGCAGCCCCGGCTACCGCGTTGGAATCGTCAGCGCTGGGGCGCGTGGCGGTGTTGCAGCGCTGGCGTGGCGGGCGCATTGACATCGAAGGTGGCACGGTGCGCCTGCCGGCCGCCAGTGGTGCTAATCCGCTGAGCGTGCAAATACGCCGCGCAACTCTGCATCGCTCCGACGATGCATGGAACGTGGCTGGACTTCTGTTCCTCCCAGACCGTGTCGGCCGCAGCGCTCGCATCACGATGGATGTACGAGGCGATCTCAGCCAAGCATCCGCCTTGAGCGGGTCGCTTCGTATCGAAGCCAAACGCCTGTTGTTTCCCGGCTCACGCGACTTCCTCGCCGGCCTCCCGGATATCGCTCGTTTCCTGCCCCGTGGCGGTCACGGCGACATGACGGTGGCACTGAGCTTTGCCCAAGGCGCCGTGGTAAAGGCGCATGGCGACGTCCACGCGGCTGGCTTGGTATTCGATGCATTGGGGGCTGACTCCAGCGCCACCGCTCACCCGCCTGCGAGTACCCGTGGCAACGCCGGCAATGGCGCCATCGCGGATGCCGGTGGCAAGACGGGGGCCGACGTCGACGGTGTTGCCACCGCGGGTACCGCAGCGAACTCGACACATCCGCATTTGTTGGTTCTGGACCGCCTGATCGGCAACTGGAAAGCCAGTCGCCTGGGCCCGGGCTGGCGGGTGCGTGTTGATTCTCTGGACCTCGAGAAAGGCGATCATTTCGGTTCGCTGATTGTCGACACCAGCGAATCGTCCCAGGCCGACTCGCCGGGCCGTTGGCTTCGCGGCACGCTGGATCAGGCGCCGCTCGATTCCGTCGTGGCCATTACCCAATGGTTGGCGCCTCATTTCGATCTAGCGGGGGTCCATCTCGATGGCACCGCTCGCAACCTGAAATTCGACTGGGCATCGGGACGCGCCGAAGGTCAGAGATTACGCGCTTCCGCGAAACTGGAAGACGTCTCGCTGACGCCGCGATCGAAGGATTACGTCCTCGGCGGCCTGAATGCTCAAGTTGACGGTAGTGAAAGTGACCTCACGATTGACGTCCAATCACGCACGGCGCGATTGGAGCTGACGCAATCCCAACAGGAACCTCTCGCAGATGTGCACGTGTCGTCCACGTTGCACGTCGGTAGCAATCGCGACGGATGGAAGCTCGAGACGGGCGCGTTTGTGTTGGAACATCAACGCGCCAGCTTGAACCTGAGTGGTTCACTGCAGGGTGGTCAGATCCAGGCAAAGGGCACGCTCACCGGCGCCGACATTCCTTTGGTCGTCCGGCTCCTCGGTGACAACACTGCGGAGGCTTTCGGCGCCGCGGCTTCGCGCCTCACCGCTGGCCGGATTCAAAACGCTGAATTCGCGTTGCGCGGACCCGTGAGCGATCTGCCATTTGGAGGTCGCCGAGACGGATTCACAGGTTCACTGACGCTGCGAGACGCAATTCTCGCCGGCGGCGATCTTTGGCCGGACGCGAATGGCATCGACGCCCGCATCGAATGGCGGGGTGCACAAATACAAGCGACGATCGAAGCCGGTAACGCTGGGCCATTCCAACTCGCCTCCGCTAAAGCCCAATGGGGCGCTGACGGTCAAAGTGCAACGCGCCTGACGGGCCACGTCAACGGTCGGTTGGAAGACGCAATCGCCTGGGTCCGCGATCACCCGCAGCTTCAGGAGTATGCCCCCGACGTCGGCCAAATCGACGCGAAAGGCGACGCCTCGTTCGATTTCAACGTAACAGTTCCCCCGGACATACAATACGAGCCCAGCGTCAACGCACCAGCCGCACTGACCGCGCTCGGCACGCGCGACGTTCGTGGGCCGCCAAATGCGCCCACCTTGCCGGGTGCGTCGGATGCCAACGGCGTGGGCGGTGCCGCGCGTGTTGCATCCCGCGTGGCTGGTTCCCGCGGCACCGTGCAATCTCAGTTGGTAGCGCGGGTCTCCACTTTTCTCGATGGCGTCACTGTGCAGGCTGTTTCGGGGATGCCGCCGCTGGAGGGCGTTACCGGGTCCTTCGTGTTTGACGCTGGGCGGCTGCAGCGTTCGACGCTGACGGGCTCGTGGCTGGGCGGGCCCGTAACACTCCACGTCGGCGAACGCCGCGAGAAGGCTACGCGCGTGCTGGCCGTCCAAGCGCAAGGCACGCTGAACGCCCACCAACTGGCCACTCTGGCAAACGCCACCGGCACCGTAGATGGCAGCACAGACTGGAGTGGCGAGTTGGCATATCTGCAGACCGAAGGTTCGCAGTCCCCTCGCTGGCGCATGCGGGCGGACTCCAACCTGCTCGGCGTTGTCAGTTCCCTGCCTGAGCCCTTCGCAAAGCGCACCGGGATGGCAACCCCGGTGCATCTCGAAGTCACAGGCTCAAACGACGCAGCCCAACTGCGCGCCAGCTTTGGCGATCGGATGCGCACATTGTTGGCTTTGAAGAGGAAGCCCGTCATCGGGTGGGCTGTCGACAAAGGTGCGGTGCGTTTTGATAGTGCGGTGCCAGTGCTGCCTGCGGAACAGGTGGTGATGGTGCGTGGCCGAGTGAGTCAGCTGGATTTGCCGGCCTACGCCATCGCGTGGCAGCGGCTCCGTCAGGACTCGATGCCGACTATTCGCGCGCAGGTTGTTGCTAACCACATGTTGGTCGGTGATCGCCGCTACGACGAGGTGTCGCTGCAAGCAGAGCGCACCAGAGCGGGTACCAACTTGTTGCTCGACTCGGCGGCGGTGGCAGGAATCGTACGGTGGCCGACGCCCGATAGGGTTGTGCACACGCGCGGCGCCATAGGGGAGCCGCTGTTAGCGGAGCTGCATTTCACGAGGCTCGATCTGCCTGACGGCAGCATCCCAGCCGATGGCGTCGGTTTGGTCGCTGCGCTTGCACCTTCAGCCGTGGTG
>Ga0268266_10001898_pt1 | contig 23526 bp, 21 predicted proteins | sample KBSS13metaG_FD_190356 | JGI IMG/M metagenome (GOLD analysis project Ga0268266, IMG submission 190356) | Switchgrass rhizosphere microbial communities from Kellogg Biological Station, Michigan, USA - KBS S1-3 metaG (SPAdes) (version 2) | ecosystem: Host-associated > Plants > Roots > Rhizosphere... | reverse complement strand
CGCGCATCGACGAGACCGTCGAGCGGGTGCGGCGCAGCGCCTGTGTCGGCAATTTCTACGTCAACCGCACCATGATCGGTGCGACGGTGGGCACCCAGCCGTTCGGCGGCGAGGGCCTGTCGGGGACAGGGCCCAAGGCCGGCGGTCCCAACTATGTCCGCCGGTTCGCGACCGAGCGGGTGGTGACCATCAACACGACTGCGGCCGGCGGCAACGCCTCGCTGCTGATGGCTGCGGCGGAAGCGGCCGGCTGACCGCTTCCGCCGTCCGAAACGTTACTCGCCACCTTGGGTGGTGGTGGTTGTCGTCTGGGTGCGACGATGCTCCATCACCGGCGGCGGCGCGACGTTGGTGGTGGTCGATTTCTCGATCACCGTCGGGCGAACCGGGACATGGGTGGTGGTGCTGTCCACCGACCATTCATACTCCTCGCCCGGCTTGGCCTGGGCCCGTGCCTTGGCCTGCGCCTCGGCCGCCTGGGCGTTGATGTCCGGCGCCCCTGGCGTGGTCACCGTCTGGGACGAGGTGGTCGTCTGCTGTGCCTGCTGCGCCATGGCGAAGCCCGCGACCATCGTCAGCGCGCCCGCGGCGAGGGCAAAATTCCTCAGCATTTCAACATCTCCATCTGTCGGCGGGCGTTCGCCCGCGATGACATGTGAAGGCTTCGGGACGCCCGAACGTTCCCGTCCCGGTATTGGGCGCCATCGCGACGTAAAAATTTTCTCCACCCCTGGCCAAGCTTGGAACGATGTAGCAGTCCGCGAGTTGTAGAGCCGACGATAGGCCCGGCGGCGGTACGTGAGCGCTCCAAGCCTCTGCACTGTCAGTGGACCTTTAACACCTAGAAGAAGGCGTTATTTCCGGGGACAATCATGGATATCTCACTCACCGACTTACGCATTTCGACCGGCATCGGCGGTCTGGACGATATTCTCGGCGGCGGCCTGACCCCCGACCGGATTTACCTGATCGAGGGCGCGCCCGGCGCCGGCAAGACGACGATGGCGCTGCAATTCCTGCTCGAAGGCGCCAGGCGGGGCGAGCGGACGCTCTACATCACCCTTTCGGAAACGGCGAACGAGCTGCGCGCGGTCGCGGCGTCGCACGGCTGGGTGCTCGACGACATCGACATCTTCGAGCTGATCGACATCGGGTCGCTGGATTCCGACAGCGAGCAATCGATCCTGCATCCCTCCGAGATCGAGCTGGGTGAGACCACGCGTTCGGTCATGGACCGGATCACGACCACCCGGCCCACCCGCGTGGCATTCGACAGCCTGTCCGAGATGCGCCTGCTGGCGCAGAACCCTTTGCGCTATCGCCGGCAGATCATGGCGTTGAAGCATTTCTTCGCCAACCTGAACTGCACCGTGATGATGCTGGACGACCAGACGTCGGAATCGGGCGACCTGCAGCTCCACTCTATCTGCCACGGCGTCATCATGCTGGAGCAGGCGATCCAGAATTTCGGCGGCCAGCGCCGGCGGCTGCAGATCGTCAAGATGCGCGGCATCAAGTACCGCGGCGGCTATCACGACTTCAACCTCGATACCGGCGGCGTTCAGGTCTTCCAGCGCCTTGTCGCCGCCGGCCACAAGCGAAGCTATCACGCCGGCCTTGTCACGACGGGCAATGCGGGCATGGACGGGCTGCTCGGCGGCGGCCTGACACCCGGCACCAACACGCTGCTGATGGGCCCCTCCGGCATCGGCAAGACCACCACGTCGATCCGGATCGCACTCACTGCGCTCGAGCGCGGTGAGAAGGTCGCCTATTACCTGTTCGACGAGGGATTGGCGACGCTGATCTCACGGTCGGCCGCGCTGGGCCTCGATATAGCAAGCTATGTCGAATCCGGGCAGCTGATCCTGATGCAGATCGATCCTGCCGAGCTCAGCCCAGGTGAATTCGCCTCTCGGGTCCGCGACGCGGTGGAGGAGACCGGCGTCAGTGCCGTCGTGATCGACAGCCTCAATGCCTACCTGCAGGCGATGCCGGGTGAGAAGTTCCTGCTGCTGCAGATGCATGAATTGCTGACCTATCTGAACCAGCAGGGGATCACGACGATCCTGGTGCTGGGACAGCACGGCCTGATCGGCGACGTGCGCACGGATGTCGATCTCAGCTATCTCAGCGACACGATCGTGCTGTTCCGCTTCTTCGAAGCCGGAGGCAGGCTGCGCAGCGCGATCTCGGTCGTAAAGAGCCGGACCGCGGCGCACGAACATTCTATCCGCGAGTTCCGTTTAACATCCGAGGGCATGCAGGTCGGCGAGCCGTTGACCGACTTCGAAGGGGTGCTGACCGGTGTGCCGGCCTATCGTGGCAAGGCGCAGTTGTTGGGGACTGAGGGCTGACATATTGGCCGTAATGGACGAGCGGGTTCTGATTCTGGCGCCACGGGGACGTGACGCCCATGTGATCGGCGGGTTGCTCGCGGGGGCTGGCGTCGGCTGTTTGGCGATCCCTGATCTGGCCGGGCTTTTAGCCGAGGTCGGAGCCGGCGTCGCGGCGGTGATCGTGACCGAGGAGGTTCTGGCGGCATCGAACCAAGGGCCTTTGGTGGACTGGCTGGAGCGGCAGCCGCCTTGGTCCGACCTGCCGTTCGTCATCCTCGCCACCAGGCAGATGGGGCCGCGTTCCGTGCAGGCCGCCGACCGGCTGCACGCCATCGGCAATGTCGTGCTGCTGGAGCGGCCGCTCAATGGAGAGACGCTGATCAGCGCGGTCACCTCGGCCCAGCGTGCGAGGCGGCGGCAATACCAGGCGCGCGATCACATGGCCGCGCAGGTCCAGGCAGAGGATAGGCTCCGCTTCGCGCTCGACGGCGGTAGGATGGGCACCTGGGATCTCGACATCGCGACCGGAACGCTCAGCGCCTCGGCCACCTGCAAGGCGATTTTCGGCCGCGCGCCGCAAGGCGACTTCACCTATGCCGACCTCGTCGCGGCGATCCATCCCGACGATCGGCCCCACCAGGAAGCCGCGGTCCGCAATGCGCTGAGGATGCATGACGATTTCGACATCGAGTACCGGATCGCCTGGCCGGGCGGTGAGCCCCATTGGGTCTATATCCGCGGCGGCCGCAAGGCGGATACGCGTTCGGTCCGGCTGACCGGCGTCGCGCTCGACATTACCGAGCGCAAGCGCGCCGAGGCTGAGCTGCGCCGCCTCAACGAAACGCTGGAGAGCCGCATCGCCGAGCGCACCGCGCAGTTGAGCGAGTCCAATGCGCGCCTGATCGACGAGATCGCGGAGCGCGAGAAGGCGCAGGCGGCTTTCGTGCAGGCGCAGAAGATGGAGGCGATCGGCCATCTGACCGGCGGCATCGCGCATGATTTCAATAATCTGCTGACCGCCATCCACGGCAATGTCGAACTGATCGGCCGCCGCTCGACCGATGAGCGCATCCAGCGGATGGCCGGCTATGCCCGCGATGCGGTGGAGCGCGCAGTCAAGCTGACCAGCCAGTTGCTTGCCTTCTCCCGCAACCAGAACCTGGTTTTGAAGCCCGTCGATATCGACGGGCTGATCCACAATATGAATGACCTGTTGCTGCGATCCCTCGGCCACACGATCCAGGTCGCGACCGATCTGAAGGCCGGCGCGCTCACCGCCCGAGCCGACGCCAACCAGCTGGAGCTGGCGATCCTGAACCTCGCGATCAATTCCCGCGACGCGATGCCCGACGGCGGCGCGCTGACCATCGCCAGCCGGGTCGAAAACGGCTGGGGCGAGGATCTGAAGCCCGGCCGCTATATCGTCATATCGGTGTCCGATACCGGCACCGGAATCGCGCCCGATCTGCTCGACAAGGTGTTCGACCCGTTCTTTACCACTAAGTCCGTTGGCAAGGGCACCGGGCTTGGGTTGAGCCAAGTCTACGGCATTGCCCAGCAATCCGGCGGCGCTGCCCGGATACGCAGCGCGCTCGGCAAGGGAACGACGATCGAAATCTGGCTGCCGCTGGCCCAGGTGGAGCATGCCGAGCATATTGTCGACGCGCCGCCCGAGACGGTGCTGCGCGGGCATCACGAGAAGGTGCTGGTGATCGACGACGATCCGGATGTGCGCCGCTTCATCGTCCAGTGCCTGGAAACCCTCGATTACGACGTGACCCAGGCTGAGCACGGCGAGGCTGGCCTGGCGCGGCTCGACACCGACCGGCCGACGCTGCTGATCGTCGATTTCGCCATGCCGGGCCTGAACGGCGCCGCCGTGGCCGCCGAGGCGCGGCGCCGCCAACCCGGCCTGCCGGTGATCCTGGTCACCGGCTATGCCGACACCAAGGCGGTCGAGCGCGTCGTCGGCACCGATTCCATCCTACGCAAGCCGTTCAAGGTCGAAGACCTCGCCAACTCGATGCGCCGGGCGCTGGCGTAAGGCTTTACCTTCGTTCGTCATTGCGAGCGCAGCGAAGCAATCCAGAGCCTCATCGATTGGTATCGGGCTAACGGCCCTGGATTGCTTCGTCGCTGCGCTCCTCGCAATGACGTGGTGTGACAGCCTGATCGACTTCTGATCGTATGTGTCGCAGACTACCATGCCAGGAGGCCTGGATGCGCAGCCAACAGCAATTCCTCGACGAGTACCGCAAGACCCACAGCAACCCGACCAATGCGCTGGTCCACACGATCTGCGTGCCGGTGATCCTGTTCGCCTCGATCGGCATGCTGTGGACGCTGCCGCTCGGACAGTGGCTGGGGCTTGCCGCCCCGCTCGCACCTTGGGTGAACGGCGCGACGGTTATCGCCCTCTGACTCTGGTCTTCTACGCGACCCTGTCGCTCCGCGCCGTGCTCTATATGACGGCCACCTTCGCGGTCTGCGCCGCTATCGTCATCGCCATGCATAATGCCGGCCTGCCGGTTCTGTGGATCTGCGCCGGTCTGTGGATCGCCGCCTGGCTCGGCCAGTTCTACGGCCACCATGTCGAGGGCGCCAAGCCGGCCTTCCTCGACGATGTCGTCTTCCTGCTGATCGGCCCGCTCTTCATCCTGGAGAAGTTCGACCTGCTGCCGTCGCCCAAGGTCGCTGGCGCCGCTGCGCGGTAAGGCTACCAGGCGGTGCGGACGCGCTTGGTCAGATAGGCCGCGCTGCTGGAACAGAGAGTCCGGAACTGCTCGGTAGCGGCAATCTCAGCCGGTGCTTCGGCACGGTCCCGTTTTTCATAGCCCAGCTGCTCGAAGAACAAGGCGGCGGCGGTCGTCAGCAGGTGCAGCCGTTCGGCGCCGTCCGCGCCCGCCTGACGTTCGAGCGTCTGTGCGACCGCCTTTCCGTGGCGCTTGCCGCGCAGATCCTGGCATACGACGACCGATCGGATCAGCCGGTCGGGCCCTTGGCCCTCGATACCGCCAAATCCCACCGTTTCGCCCAGCGTATTGGTGAAGCGGTAAAAGCGCCGTCCAGGCAAGGCCAGGTCGGCGAAGGGGAGATGGTCTTGCGCCAGCATCGCCGCCATCTCGTCCAACCCACTAGCGCCGAGCACCTGCGCCATCAGGACGGGTTCGCCGTCTTCCTTGAAGAACACGCTTCGCTGCGGCCGGTCCAAAAGCTCCAGCACCACTTCCGACGGGCGGCAGAGCTTCACGCCCAGCGGCGTCACCACGATGGGCCGGTTGATCAGGATCGGGTGCCGGTCGACGGCGTCGAGCAAAGCGGCCTCGCCGGCATCCTCCAGGCTCAGCGCGTCGAACGGCGTGCCCTTGCGGCGGAGAATGGACCGCAGCGGAACGTCCATGCGCCGGACGAGGTCCAGCAGTTCCGCGCGGGACGGCGGGGTCTTCAGATATTCGATGACCGTCGGCTCGATGCCGGCGTTGCGGATCAGGGCCAATGTGTTGCGCGAGGTGCCGCAGGCGGGGTTGTGATAGATCGTGACGGTCATGCGTCGATCTCTTTGGATTGCCGCCCAAGGATCGCCACGGCCAGGATTAGCCCGACCAGCTGTGCGGCGATGAAACCGGGAACGTCGACCAGGCGAATGCCGGCGAAGCTGTCGCTAAAGGCCCGGGCGATGGTCACCGCCGGATTGGCGAACGAGGTCGAGGCGGTGAACCAATAGGCGCCGGTGATATAAGCTGCGACGGCGAAAGCCGTGACCGGTTCACGATGCGCGCGGCTTCCCCAGATCACCATGAGCAGGCCGAAGGTCGCGACGATCTCGGCGATCCACTGGCCCGCGCCGAAGCGGACATGCTGCGAGAGCTGCCAGATCGGCAGATCGAACATGGCATGCGCCAGCCAGACGCCGGCGACGGCGCCGGCCAGCTGGGCCGCGATATAGGCCGGTACCGCGGACCATTCGAGACCGCCCGTGATCGCTGCCGCGAGCGTCACGACCGGATTCATGTGGGCGCCCGACTGCGGCCCGAAGGCGAGGATCAATGCGACGAGCGCCCCGCCGGTGGCGAGGGCGTTCGCCAGCAGCGCCAAGCCGACGTTTCCGCCGCAGAGGCGCTCGGCCATGATGCCGGAGCCGACGACAGCGATCAGCAGGAAGGCCGTGGCGATCAGTTCCGCCAGGGCAAGCCGTGCCGTGGCGCGCATCAGGCCCTTTGACGGCGAGGCAAGGATCGCCGTCATGATGCTTTGCCGGCGGGCTGGTTGTCGATACGGCCGATCTCGTCGACCTTGGCCTTGAGTGTCTTGCGATCGAGCGCATCGCGCAATCCGACGAACATCTTGACGCGTCGCTCCAGCATCGCGAAGGCTTCCCGGAAGGCAAGCATTCGCATCGCATGGCTTCCCTCGGCGGCGGCTGGATCGGGGATGCCCCAATGCGCGGTGATGGGATGGCCGGGCCAGATCGGGCATTGTTCGCCGGCGGCCTGATCGCAGACGGTGAACACGAAATCCATCACCGGCGCGCCCGGCGCCGCGAACTCGTCCCAGCTCTTGCTGCGCATCTGTTCGGTCGGCATGCCGAATTGTTTCAGCAGCTCGACCGCAAGCGGGTTGACCTCGCCTTTCGGGAAGCTGCCGGCGCTGTAGCCTTTGAAGCGGCCTTCACCCCAATGGTCGATCAACGCTTCGGCAAGAATGCTGCGGGCGGAATTGCCGGTACAAAGGAACAGGACGTTTTGAGCGACCATGATCCTTATCCCGCCGCCATAGCAGGACCACAGCAGCCGGAAGCCTTCGGTTTCGCGGCAGCGACAGCCGGCGCATCCCCGCCATAAACCGTGCTTTCGCCGTGCGTCAGGAAGGTTTCCCAGGCAATCCCTTGCGGATCGGAAATCCAGGATTTTTCGGACTTGGCATAGCAACAGACGGTATTGCCTTCGTCGAGCACGGGGGCGTCGGCGGCCTTGAGGCGATCATAAACCTCCGCCAACTCGCTCCCGTCCTCGACTTGAATCCCTAAATGCTGAATGCCGGCCGAGCCATGACCGGTGGAGATCGCGAAATTGACTCGTGGGTTGTCGAGCATCCATTTCGCGTAGTCGCCCTTGCGGACGGTCGGCTCTGCCGCGAACAGGGCCGAATAGAACCGGATCGAGGCCGTGAGATCGTCGACACCGATATGCACATGGAGGCGTTTCATGCTGATTTCCTCGTGGGCTTGGAATTGGTGGCCGTTGCCGGACGGCAGGTGGGCGCGCAGGCTTCGGCGCCGCCGCAGCAATTTTCGGTGAGATAGCCCATCACCTGGTTCATCGCCGCAAAATCGGTTGCGTAGATGATCTGCCGGCTGACACGGCGTTGTGTGACCAGGCCGGCATGCGCAAGCTGTTGCAAATGAAAGGTGAGCGAGGAGGGCGGGATTCCGAGTTCGCCAGCAATGACGCCGGCGGATAGGCCGTCCGGCCCGCGCTGCACGAGCATGCGGAACACTTCAAGGCGCGTTTCATGCGCCAGCGCTCCTAGGGCGGCAATGACTTGCTCGGCGTCCATGCTACTTTTCCATATTTCGACAATTATCGAATTAATGGGCCCTTGGCGGCCTGTCAATGTCATTTCGAGAAAAGTCGAAATAAATTCGCTCTTGCCCGGCGGACAGTGTGATCGCATATGGCTCAGAGTGATGATGTCGCCCTTGCGGGCAGGGGGGCGGAATTGCTATGTAAGGTTATCGGGCGAACACACTGTATGCGCGTGGAGCCCGTCACCGGTTAACCGAGGCCTGAGCCAGGCCTCCAGGGAAGGAAACGTCTTATGGATCGCTCACAGCGTGTAGCCCTCGCCAAACGCATTCTCGACTTCCATGCGCGGGATGTCGATGAGATGGGCGAGGAGTCGTGGGAGACCGATGTGGGCCGCTTCACCGACCAGAAGCGGTTCGAGCTGGAGAAGACGGAATTCTTCCTTACGCGGCCGCAGCTGATCGCCTATACCGCCGACTTTCCCGAGCCGGGCGACTATTACGCGACCGAGATCGCCGGCAAGCCGATCATCCTGACGCGCAACAAGGACGGCGTCGCCCATGCCTTCCTCAATGCCTGCCGCCATCGCGGCGTGAAGCTGGCCGAGGGCTGCGGCAATGCCAAGGGCTTCGTCTGCCCCTATCACGGCTGGACCTACAACAATGACGGCGACCTGACCTCCGTCCCCAGCCGCTCTGCCTTCGATGCCGAGCAGCTGGTGAATCGCGGCCTGATCAAATTGCCGCTGGTCGAGAAGCACGGCGTCGTCCTGGTCCATCCGGACCCGAACGGCAGCGTCGACTATGACGAATTCTTCGGCCCGGAGATGGGCGGCATCATCGCCGATTATCGCCTCGAGGATTTCCGTCTGGTCGGTGAGTACAAGGCGCCGGCGCGCATCAACTGGAAGCATGCGGTCGATGGCGGGCTGGAGGGCTACCACGTGCCCTTCCTGCACCCGAACACGGTCGGCCCGATGACGCTCCGCCAGTTCATGCATCTGGATTTCGGTATGCACCACACGCTGGTCTCGCCGCAGATGCAGATCCTGGAGCTGAAGGACAAGCCCGAGTCCGAGTGGCCCGAGGACCTGCCGTTCGGCTTCACCAACGCTGTGTTCCCGAACACGGTTGTCGGCGGCAGCCGGCACATCATGTTCTTCCAGCGCAGCGAGCCCGGCGAGACTGTCGGCACCTGCACCTACATCTTCCGCACCTACGGTCCGCACAAGAACGCGACCCCGGAGACGGACGCGATGGCGAAGTATATGTCGGACCTTCTGCTGAAGGTCTCGCTGGAAGAAGATATGGTCATCCAGTCTTCGGCCCAGATCCAGATGGAAGCCGGCGCCGTGCCGTCGATCATCATGGGCCGCCGCGAGGTCAACATCGTGAACATGCACAAGAACCACGACCGCCTGATCGGCCACAATGTCGAGGCGGCGCTGCACAAGAACGAGTTCGACGTGGCCGCCGAGTAAGCGGATCCGCATAACGCTCATGAAACCCGGCGGGGCGACCTGCCGGGTTTTTTGTTGACCTCGGATGAAGACCTGGAGGCGCCGCAGGATTTTGCGGACGACGTTATTTCCGTCTGCTATGACTCTCGAAAAATAACGGGAGAATGTCATGGACCCTGTCAGCAATACGCCGCAGCAAGGCACAATCGATATCGGTAAGATACTTGCGGCGCAGAACTTCAATCTTGCGATTCCGGCGGGAATTGGTGCTGCCGTCCTGGGGGCGGTGGCCTGGGCGGTCGTCACCGTGACGACGGAGATGCAGCTGGGCCTGATGGCGATCGCCGTCGGCTATATCGTCGGTCGCGCGATCCGGGCGGTGGGCCATGGGGTCGAGCCGAGATTCGGCTATCTGGGCGCGGCCTGCGCGCTGATGGGCTGCGTCGCCGGCGATCTGCTGAGCGACATCGCCTTCTATGCCAAGATCCGCCATATCGGCTTCGGCCAGGCGCTCGGCGATCTCGACATGGCGCTGCTGACCAAGCTGGTCTCCACCTTCGCACAGCCGATGGACCTGCTGTTCTACGCCATCGCGATCTACGAAGGATACAAGATCTCCTTCAAATACAGGCTGCAAAAGCCGGCGCCGGCGGCTCAGTAGGGGGTGATGATGCGGTATCTGATCGTCCTGTTGGGCCTGCTGCTGGCCGGCGCGCCGGCCTTGGCCGAAGACGCGCCAAATCTGAAAGACCTCCCGCGCACGGCCGGTCCTGCGCGTGTTCCGGTGCGCAACGAAGCGGCCATCGATCTCCCCAAGGACCATATCTTCTTTCCTGAGGCCTCGGGAAAGAAGATCATGGCGAAGATAGGGAACAGCACCGACGATACCTTCGTCGGCCTGATCGCCCCGGCGGGCAAGAGCGATTGGTTCGTCATCGTCGAATATGAGCCGAGTGGCCATATCAGCGACGACGATGCCAAGAACTGGGATGCGGACAAGCTGCTGAGCGATGTTCGTGAAAGCACAGAGGCCGCGAACGAGCGACGGCACAAGGACGGCACGCCTGAGCTCGAGGTCGTCGGCTGGGCCGAGAAGCCGCATTACGACGCAGCCACCCGCCGTCTCGTGTGGTCGATCGAGGCCCGCGAAAAGGGGCAGACCGACAATAAAGACAATATCGTCAACTACCGCACGCTGATGCTCGGCCGCGAAGGTTATGTCGCCATGACGATGGTGTCGCCGCTGGCGACCATCGGAACCGACAAGGCGTCCGCCAACCTGCTGCTGTCGAAGCTCGACTTCACCCAAGGCAAGAAATACGCCGATTTCGACGTCAAGACGGACAAGGTCGCGGAATACGGGTTGGCTGCCCTGGTCGCCGGCGTCGCGGTCAAGAAGCTTGGGCTGATCGCGGTCATCACCGCGTTCGCGCTCAAGTTCGCCAAAGTGATCGGCCTCGCCGTGGTCGGCGGGCTGGCGGCATTCCGTAGGTTTTTCCGCCGCAAGCCCGCCGTCGCCGACCTGCCGCCGACGCCGATCATGGCGGTCGATACGCCGAAAGCTGAGCAGCAGACTTGATCAAGGCGCTGCTCCTCCTGCTGTCGGCGCTCAAGCTCGGCAAGGTCCTGACCGTCGCCGGCACGATGGCGATCTCGGTCGTCGCCTACAGCTTCGTCTTCGGCTGGTGGTACGCGGTCGGCTTCGTCCTGCTGATCCTGGTGCATGAGATGGGCCATTACATCGCCGCGCGGCAGCGGGGGTTGAATGTCGGCGTGCCGACCTTCATCCCCTTTGTCGGCGCCTGGATCGCGCTCAAGGAGCAGCCGATGAATGCCGAGACCGAGGCCTATGTCGGTTTCGCCGGCCCGCTGGTCGGGACCGTCGGGGCGCTGATCTGCTATTTCCTGGCGCGCTATTACGACAATTCGCTGCTGCTGGCGTTGTCCTATGCGGGCTTCTTCATCAACCTGTTCAACCTGATCCCGCTCTCGCCGTTCGATGGCGGCCGGATCACGGCGGTCCTGTCGCCGCGAATCTGGTTCTTCGGCGTGCCGATGCTTGCCGCCATGTTCCTCTGGCGGCCCAGTCCGATGCTGGTCCTGGTGGCGATCATGGCGCTGCCGCAGCTCACCCGCGCCTTCAAATACGATCCGACGCTGCCTGAGAATGCCGCCTATTACGGCACCAGCACCGAAACCAAGGTCACCTACGGCGCCTATTACCTGGCGCTTGCGGCCTTCCTGGCGGTGATGTCGTATGAGGTTCACCAGATGCTCGGCCCCGCCGCACGGTAGAACCGGCCCGGGTCACGAGATCACCCGTCAGCGGCGCAGTTCCAGTTCCGACGCGACCCGCTGCGGGCCCGATCCTGTCGGGCGGATGCGGTACTGATAGGTGCCGGACCGGTCGACCGGCAGCACCGACACGACGATAAACCGCTCGGATGGCAGTTGGCCCTGCGACCTTCCCGCCGCGTTGGAAAAGAATACACTTTCATCGATCCGGTAACGAGGACCGGTCTGCCGCTCTGTTGTCATCTGGTCTTTCTTTCACGTTCCCCCCGGGCATTTCCATCGGGGAGCCGTTTTCGAGGAACTGTCGGCAGGGGGGCGGGCATAACGCTTGCCCGCCTTCATGACATATTAGGCCGTTCCCTCGGAAATGTAAGCCGCATCGGCTACTGTGAAATTTACTGGCTGTCGATGATGGTTTTGATCCGCGATGCCAGCTTGTCGAGGTTGAACGGCTTGGTCAGCACATGCATGCCCGCTTCGAGCTGGCCGCTGCCGATCGCCGCGTTCTCGGCATAGCCGGTGATGAACAACACCTTGAGGCCGGGGCGGGACTGCCGGGCCGCGTCGGCCATCTGGCGGCCGTTCATGCCCCCGGGCAGGCCGACATCGGTGATCAGAAGGTCGATCCGGATGTCGGATTGCAGCAGCTTCAGGCCCGACGCGCCGTCCGATGCCTCGATCACGGCATAGCCCAGCTCGTCGAGCGTCTCTGAGACCAGCATGCGCACGCTGGGCTCGTCGTCGACAATCAGCACCGTTTCGCCGCGGTCGGTCCGCGGGAGCGCGACCGTTAGGTCGCCGTCAGTCTCCTCCTCCGCGCTGCCCCGATAGCGCGGCAGATACAGCCGGACGGTGGTTCCCACCCCCACCTCCGAATAGATGCGCGCCTGCCCACCGGACTGGCTGGCAAAACCGTAGATCATCGACAGGCCGAGGCCGGTGCCCTGGCCAAGCGGCTTGGTGGTGAAGAATGGGTCGAACGCCCGGGAGACGACCTCCGGCGGCATGCCCGTTCCGGTGTCGGTCACGCAGACGACGACATACTGGCCCGGCTGCATATCGCGGTGTCGGGCCGTATCCGCGTTGATCCAGGCATTGGTCGTCTCGATCGTCAGCCGCCCGCCGTCCGGCATCGCGTCGCGCCCATTGATGCAGAGATTGAGGATCGCGTTCTCGAGCTGGTTGACGTCGCAGAATGTCGGCCACAGGCCGACGGCCGGTACGGTTTCCAGCGCGATCGCGGGCCCGATCGTCCGCTGGATGAACTCGCTCATCGACGCGATCAGCCGGTTAGCGTCGGTGGGCTTTGGGTCGAGTGTCTGGCGGCGGGCGAAGGCCAGCAGCCGGTGCGTCAGGTTCGCGGCCCGGAAGGCGGCGCCCAGCGCCGCCGTGATAAAACGCTCTAGCTCGTTGATGCGGCCCTGCGCCAGGCGGGTGCGCATCAGTTCCAGGCTGCCGGTGATGCCGGTCAGCAGGTTGTTGAAATCATGCGCCAGCCCACCCGTCATCTGGCCCACCGCCTCCATCTTCTGCGACTGGAACAGCTGCTCGCGCGACTGCTCCAGCTGAAGCTGGGTCTCGCGCCGCTCGGTCAGGTCACGGGTGATCTTGGCGAAACCGATCAGATTGCCGTCATCGTCATGGACGGCGTCGATAACGACGCTGGCCCAGAAGCGGGTACCGTCCTTACGCACCCGCCAGCCCTCCGCCTCGAACCGGCCTTCGCTGCGGGCCCGCTCCAGGGCGATCCGGGGAATTTCCCGCTTCAGATCCTCTTTGGTGTAGAAGCGCGAGAAATGCTGGCCGACGATCTCGTTGGCGGCATAGCCCTTGATCCGCTGGGCTCCGGTATTCCAGTTGGTGACCAGCCCCTCGGGGCTCAGCATATAGATCGCATAGTCGGTGACGCCCTGGACCAGCAGCCGGAACCGCCGCTCGCTCTCCAGCGCCATTTCCTGGGCCTTGCGCTGTTCGGTCAGGTCGCGGGTGATCTTGGCGAAGCCGATCAGTTTTCCATCACGGCGGATCGGGTCTATGACGACCAGGGCCCAGAAGCGGCTGCCATCCCTGCGGACGCGCCAGGCTTCGGAGGTAAAGCGGCCGGCCTCGGCCGCAGTCGCCAGCGCATACTCGGGCATGCCGGCGGCACGATCCTCCTCGGTATAGAAACGGGAGAAGTGCTGACCGATGATTTCCTGGGGGGTGTATCCCTTAATCCGCTCGGCCCCGGGATTCCAGCTGACGATGTGGCCGGTGGGATCGAGCATATAGATCGCATAATCGAGCACGCTTTGAATGAGCAATTCATAGGTGCTTACCAGTACCGGCGTCTCTTCTGGAAGAGGAGGCGGTTCGCTGCTCGGCTCGTTGTCGGTCATACGGGAAATATAGGCCTCGTTATCGCGCATCATGTCCATAACCGGCGCAGGCCCCGCGCTGCCAAGCATTTGAGATACCAAAACCTTGGCGACGGCCATTTGTTCCTTCCGCGATAGGTGTCGAGCGGCTGGCGCAGAACTCTATTCTCTCAAAGATAGAGAGGATGAAGAGCTAAATCCGATTGACTCGGATCGGCCCGAGAGGTCTATTGAGGCCGCCTCAGCCCTGCCGGAGCGGGGCCGAAAAACCAACACAAGCGGGAAGGGGAAAAGCCGTGACCACAGCCGCGCAGGTGCGTGAGAAAGTCGATCATCCGATCATCGATGCCGACGGTCATTTCGTCGAAATCGGGCCGGTCCTCGAAGAAGAACTGGTGACCTACCTTGAGGAGGCCGGTGGGCGCCAGATGCGCGACCGCTACCTCGCCAGCTGGGCCAAGCCCTTCGACACCTCGACCGCGCTCGCCGATCGCGGCAACCCCTCGGTCAAGGAACAGTGGCGTTCGATGCCGTCCTGGTGGGGCTGGCAGACCAAGAACACCTATGACCGCGCCACCGCCCATCTGCCCAAGCTGATGTATGAGCGGATGGACGAGATGGGCATCGATTTCATGCTCTGCTACCCGTCCGCCGTGCTCGGCCTTCTCGATATCGAGGATGGCGAGGTCGCGGGCGCCGTCGCCCATGCCGCCAACCGCTGGCTGGTCTCGATCTTCGAGCCCTACAAGCATCGCATGGCTGTCGGCGGCATCGTGCCGATGAATACGCCCCAGGTCGCCAGCGCCGCGGTCGAGCATGCCGCCTCGATCGGCATGAAGACCACGATCATGGCCTCCTATGTCCGCCGCTACCTCGGCGAAAAGCCGGCCAGCGGCCCGCAGGCGCATCGCCTCGACACGTACGGCATCGACAGCGATTACGATTACGACCCGCTCTGGGCCAAGTTCGTCGATACCGGCATCGCCCCGCTGGTCCACGGTTCGCATCAGCGCGAGCGAGTGACGCGATCGATCTCGTCCTACGTCTACAACCACATCGGAGGCTTGGCGACGGCGCATGAATCGCTGGCCAAGTCGCTGTTCCTGGGCGGCGTCACCCGCCGCTTCCCGGAGCTGAAGTTCGGTTTCCTCGAGGGTGGCGTGGCCTGGGGCTGCAGCCTCTATGCCGACATCATCGGCCATTGGTCGAAGCGCAACGGCAAGGCGATCCATGACCTGGACCCGGACAAGCTCGACGTCGGCAAGCTGATGGGCTTCGTCGAGAAATACGGCGAGGGCAAGGTGCTCGGGAGCCTCGACAAGATCCGCGCCCATTTCTCCAAGCCCGCCGCCCGCCCGGCCCAGATCGACGAGTTCTCCCGCGCGCTGATCGAGACCGCCGAGGATATCCGCGACCTGTTCGTGCCGAACTTCTATTTCGGCTGCGAGGCGGACGATCCGATGGTCGCCTGGGCCTTCGCCGACAACGTCAACCCGATGGGCGCCAAGCTGAAGGCGATGATCGGCTCCGACATCTCCCACTTGGACGTCGTCGACATGACCGAGCCGGTCGAGGAAGCCTATGAGATGGTCGAGCACGGCCGCATCACCGAGGACAATTTCCGCGACTTCACCTTCGTGAACCCGGTGGAGCTGCATGGCGGGATGAACCCGAAATTCTTCGAGGGCACTGTGGTCGAGAAGCAGGCCGCCGCGCTGCTGGGGAAGTAATAAATCTGAAGAATCTATCCGCAGATGACGCAGATTAAAGAATAAGAAATTCTTTGGCTTTCAATCTGTGAAATCTGCGTAATCTGCGGATAATAAATTCCATCCATGGGGAAAATTATGAGCAAGGAAAACGCCAAGCCGATCCGCACGCTGCTGTTCTGCGCCGGCAGTGAGGAAAAGGACATTCACGAAGGTTTTGCCTCAGGCGCCGATGCGATCGTCATCGACCTGGAGGAGCCGCGCACGCCGTTCTCCGAGCCGCAGCGCGAGGATGCGCGCAGGCTGGTGAAGTCTTTCATCGCCTCGCTGCCGCCGACCGGGCCGACCGTGTTTGTCCGGGTGCAGAACCCGCATACCGGCCAGACCTTGAAGGATCTGCGCGCCGCCATGCATCCGCGGCTCGACGGCATCCTGATCCCGAAGATCGACAATCCGGCCGACGTCCATATGGTCGAAGGGCTGCTCAACTGCATGGAGGCCGACCTCGGCCTGCCGATCGGCAAGACCATGATCTATCCGATCCTGGAGACCGCGCAGGCGCTGCGGCTCGGCTATGAGATCGGCACGTCGTCCGACCGTATCTGCTATATGGGCGGCGCCATCTCGCGCTTCGGCGACATCCACCAGGCGGTGGGCTTCCGCGTCACGCCGGATGCGCGCGAGACGCTGTATCTCCGTTCCAAGGTGCTGATCGACGCCAAGGCCGCGGGCATCCGCTATCCGATCTCGGGCATGTGGACCGGCCGGCTGGACGACGAGCAGGGGCTGCGCAACTGGGCGAGCGAGCTGCGCAATATCGGCTATTTCGGCATGATGATCGGCAACCCGGTGCTGATCCCGGTGGTGCACGAGGTCTTCTCGCCGACCAAGGAGGAGCTGGCCTACTGGCAGCGCCTCGACCGGCTGCAGACCGAGGCGGAAAAGACCGGCGCCGACCGCATCATCGACGGCGACGCCAACCAGGGTGAGGCCCATGTCGTCCACGGCGCCCATGTCGGCTCCGCCCGCAAGAACCTGGTCTGGGCGCGGGAGCTGGGCGTTATCTAGCGCCCAGCCCTACACGGTCAGCCTTATTCGGTCAGCTTGAAGATCGTGCCGCACCCGCCAGGGTAGGGCTTGGACGCGCAGCCGGTGTTTCCGCCGTAATTGGTCACGCCGAACAGCGAACCGCTGGGGGAAATGAGAACGCTGGCGGGGTTGTTTCCATCGGTGCCGCCGGCGAAGCTGTGCAAAACCGTCTTCGTCCACTTGCCCGTGGCGGTTTTGGGCGGCGTCAGCTTGAAGACCGTCCCATGGCCGGTGGCGCCCCCCTTGAGTGTCGTACCGGTCAGCGCGCCGGTTTTGTCCACGACCACACCGGAACTCGGCGTTTGCCCGTCAGCACCACCCTTGAAGCTGTAGAGAGTAGCCAGGGTCCAGACGGTTTTGCCGGCAGCAGGGGGCGACAGCTTGAATACAGTGCCGTTGCCACCCTTGGTCGTACCGTACAAAGCGCCCTTTCCGTCGCGCAGGAGCGGGGCAGTCGGGATGCTGCCGTCGGTTGTGCCCTTGAATCTATAAAGGATCGTCCTCGTCCAGGCGGTCTTGCCGGCAGGCGGCGGCGTGAGCTTGAAGATTGTGCCGCTTCGCGCCGCATTGGGGACCGGAGCGGTATCGAGCGTGGTTCCGTAAAGCGCACCGCTGATGTCTGAAATCAGCGATCCGTTCGGCGTCAGGCCGTCGGCGCCGCCCTTGAATGCATAGAGGATCTTCTCGGTCCAGACAGTCTGGTTCTTCGCGGGAACGAAGGCAAAGATGCTCCCAAATGCCGAGCCAAATCCCGAGGCGCCACCGGAAATTGCGCCGTAGAGCGTACCGTTGTTTCCGATCAGCAGGCCGGGAGCCGGCGCGTTGCCATCGGCCTCACGATTGAATTGGTGGATGGTAATGCCCGTCGGATACGGCTTTGCAGCGGTGGGGGGCTGCACCGCGAATATCGTTCCGTCACCGGCACCGTTGCCGCCGTCAGGCGTCGTGCCATACAGGACTCCGTTCGCTCCAAGTGCCAGCGAACCTTGCGGAAGCGCCCCATAGGGGGTCCCGCTGAAAAAGTAAAGTACGGTTAATTGGCCGGTCTTTTGTGTTTCGGTCGGCGGCACGAACTTGAAAATCGTACCTTTGCCCATGAGACCGCCCAGGGCGGTGGTTCCGTAAAGGGCGCCGTGTGCATCCTCGACCAATCTTCCCGTGGGAAAATACCCGCCGGCGCCCGCCGGAAAGCGATAGACTACGGATTCGGTCGAAGCCGCGTTTGTACTCCCGACGGTAAGGGGCAGGGCGGCCGTGAGGCACAACATTCCGTAAAGCGCCCTGGCCACGATGTTCGAGCCGGTTGTGTTATTATATAACATGATAAGGTCCTTGTATCCGATCGGACGTTCCGATGTTTTCGCCACTGGAATCGTTCGGCCAGCGTTGGGAATAGAAATTTTATTCTGTCTATAAGCGATCGGTCGCCGCCTTATTCTATGGTCTACCTTATCGTCGCCGATATCTTCTATCAATAAGTGAAACAGCTTATGCGGCAAACGAAATACCGATAGGCGTCCCGCCTGTACTGGACAGCCGTGGAACGGTGGGCTGTATTGACGGCAACGCGGCCTGGAAACGGTCGCCGATTCAATATGATGGGCCATTCGCGTGCAGCCTCCTCCACTGTCCCCCTGGATCGGCTTCGACGGGCGCAGTCTGATCCTGGGGCAGGGGACCGGCGTTTTCAGCTATGGCCATGGCCTGGCCGAGGCTGTCCGCCGCTTGGGCTATCAGCGCGAGGTGCTGCTCGACCGGCCGCTCGAGCCGGACGGCAGCCTGCCGCCCTATGGCACGCCGGCGCAGGGGCTGGGGCGGCTGCTGCGCTGGTCGCGGGCGCTGTCGCCGCTGGCGCGGCCGGCCCGCATCGTGCCGGGGCCGGTCGGCCGCACCGGCTTCGAACGCATCCGCCGCGCGGTCGACGTCTTCCGGGTTTGCCAGGTCCATTTCGACATCTATCGCCGGCCGCTCGGTCTGGTCGATCCGACGCCGCCGGCGGTGATGCACTGGACCTACCCGATGCCGGTCTTTTTCCGGGGCGCGGTCAACATCTATACCGTCCACGACCTGATCCCGCAGACCCTGCCTGAACTGACGTCGATCGCCCGGGCGCGGCATCGCGCGATCATGAAGGGGATGCTGGCGGTGGCCGACCATATCGTCACCGTGTCGGAGACGTCGCGCCGCGCCATCATCGATGAATTCGGCTATCCGGCGGACAAGATCACCAACACCTATCAGCCCGGGCGCATCGACGGGCCGGAGCTGGTGACGCTGGAGCATGCCGGGCTGCCCGAGCTCAAGCGGCGCAATTTCTATCTCGCCATCGGCACGATCGAGAAGCGCAAGAATATCGGCCGGCTGATCGAGGCTTATCTGGCGAGCGGTGCTTCGGCGCCGCTGGTCCTGGCCGGCGCCCCGGGCTTTGAGGCCGAGGCCGAGCTCAAGCCGGCTCAGGGCTATCGCATCGGCGTCGACAAGGCGCTGGGCGACGGCCCGGGTATCCTCTCGCTCGGCTATGCGCCGTCTCTGACCGTCCAGGCGCTGCTGCAGAATGCGCGTGCGCTGCTGTTCCCGTCGCTGGCCGAGGGGTTCGGCCTGCCGATCGTCGAGGCGATGGCGGTCGGCACGCCGGTGATGACCAGCCGCGGCGGGGCGACAGGCGAGGTCGCAGGCGACGCCGCCTTGCTGGTCGACCCGCTGAACGTCACCGACATGACCGCGGCCATCGCCGCGCTGGAGAAGAACTATCCGCTGTGGCTGTCGCTCGCCGACCGCGGCATGCGCCGGGCGCGCGACTTCTCGGTCGAGCGCTATACCGAGCGGCTGGCCGCGCTCTATCGGCACCTCAAGCTGCCGCCGCCCGGCTGACCGCTGCGGGTAGGTCGGATTAGCGCAGCATAATCCGACAGTGCGGCGAACGGCACCAAATGTCGGATTACGCTGCGCTAATCCGACCTACGCGTGCTAGTTGTGAACCAAGGTGGCCCATGAAGGCCGCGTCATCGGAAAGGGAGTGCCCCGTGCAGCATCGCGATCTTTATCCAGCGCTCATCACCCTGTTGGCCCTGCTGGTCTATGTCTGGAACTTCATGGGCGCCGGGCAGGCGCGCGGCAAGCACGGGATCATTGCCCCCGCCACCAACGGCCATCCCGAGTTCGAGCGCAAGCTGCGCATCCAGCAGAACATGCTGGAGCAGCTGATCGTCTTCCTGCCGTCGCTGTGGATCTTCTGCCTGACGGTGCAGCCGCTGATCGGCGCGGCGCTGGGCCTGATCTTCGTCGTCGGCCGCGTCATCTATTCCGCGTCTTATGCCGCCGATCCCTCCAAGCGCGGCCTCGGCTTTGGCCTGGGCGCGCTGCCGACGATCATCCTGCTGCTCGGCGGGCTGGTCGGCGTGATCCGCAATTTCGTGATCGACGCGTGAGGCGAGGGCCTAGAGGAACGCCCCGCCCGACGCCTCGATGCGCTGGGCATTGACCCAGCGATTGTCCTCCGACAACAGCGCGGCGATCATCGGGCCGATATCGTCGGGCACGCCGTGGCGGCCCAGCGCGGTGACCGAGGCCATGAATTTCTCGGCTTCCGGACTGTTCGCCCCGCCGCCGCCGAAATCGGTGGCGATCGAGCCCGGCGCCACCGTGTTCACGGCGATCCGGCGCGGCCCCAGCTCCTTCGCCAGATAGCGGGTCAGCACCTCGACCGCGCCTTTTATCGATGCATAGGCGGACAGGCCGGGAACGATGAAGCGCGTCAGGCCGGTCGAGACATTCACGATCCGCCCGCCGTCGGCGATCATCGGCAGCAGCTTCTGGGTCAGGAAGAACACACCCTTCAGATGGACGTTCATCAGAGCATCGAAATCCGCCTCGGTCACCTCGGCGAACGGGGCCATGCTGCCGATGCCGGCATTGTTGACCAGGAAATCGAATTGCTCGCGGCGCCAGTTCTCGAACAGCGCATTGCCGAGCGCCCCGGCGAAATCGCTGAACGACGCGACCGCGCCGGTATCGAGCTGCAGCGCAGCCACCTTGCGGCCAAGCCCGGCGATCTCCTCCATCGCGCTCAGTGCGGCGGCGCGGTCGGTATGATAGGTCAGCACGATATCCACCCCGCGCCGGGCCAGGTTGACCGCCGTGTTGCGGCCCAGCCCCCGGCTGCCGCCGGTGATGAGGGCGATCTTCGGCTGATTGGACACGTGAGGACTCCGGCGGCTGTGGATGCCGCAATCTAGCGGCTAGCTGCTCGGCCCAAAACGGTATTTCAGCGAAAAGCCGAACATGCGCGGCGCGTTGTAGCTGCCGGCGGTGACACCCAGCACAGTCATCACCGGGTTTGCCCCGACCAGATAGAGATTATCGGTCGCGTTGGTCATGAAGAAGGCGCTGTCGACCGGCTGGCCGAACATGTCCGTCCAGTCGGCGCGGATGTCCAGGTTGTCGTAATGCGGAATGCCGTTGATGGGCTCGTTGGGCAGCGGGCTGATCGACTGGTGCCCGGTCCAGGACCAGGTGAGTCCCGCCGTGATCTTGCCCCAGGATTCGTCGACCGGCAGGTGATAGGTCGCGTTCACGCTGAAGGCGAAGCGCGGGACGAACTGGAATTGCGGATTGCCGCCGCCCAACTGCTGTGGGTACTGGTCGTAATGGGCGTTGAAATAGGAACCCGAGCCCGACAGGTCGACGCCGTAGGGCAGGTTCAGCGTCTGCTCCAGCTCCGCCCCCTCCAGCTCGGCCGCGGCGGCGTTGAAATAGACCGGCTGGATCGTCGGCAGCCGCCCGGGAACGATGCTCGGCACGCTCACCGGCTGCGTCACCTGGATCGACCGGTAGTCGGCATGGAAGATGTCGGCATTGGTGCGGGCATTGACATCGCCGAGGTTCCAGTCGGCCTTCACCCCCAGCTCGACATCGGTGATGTGCTCCGACCCATAACGGTCCAGCGGCGGCAGGAGCTGCGGATTGGCCCCGCCCGGATGATAGGTATTGCCGGCCCGGACATAGACCAGCGTGTGCGCGGTCAGCTGATCGTCGAGGCCCAGATTCCAGCTTGGCGAATTGAAGTAGGACGGGACCGAGCGGAAGCAGTTGCGGTCGGACAGCACCAGGAAACAATTCGGATTCCCTTGGGCGTCGTACGTGATCGCATCGGTGAAGCGGGTCGAGGTTCCACTCACCAGCACATAGTCCCAGCTATAGCGATAGCCTCCGCTGAATCTCAGCCCGTCGACATAGTCGGACAGGTCGTAGATGCCGTGCACGAAGACGGCCTGGCTGCGTTCCGACAGGTGGGTGTGGTTATAGGTTGCGAAATTCAGGGTGTTGAAGACCTCGGTCGTGTAGCCGATCGGATGGTTGAACAGCAGGAACCCGCCGACCAGCCAGTCCAGCTTGCCGCCCAGCGCCTTGCCCTCGAGATGCAGCTCTTCGCTGTATTGTGCGGAATTGTCGGTCCAGCCGTTATTGTTGCCCGGAAAACCGTAGGCCAGGACGCCGAGCCCGGTATTGGTGAAGTCGATGGAGCCCAGCTGCTTGGTGACCCGGGCGGCGGCGATGTTCTTGAGCAGCAGCGTGTCTGAGATGTCCCAGCGGGCGATGTCGGTGAAGCCGTAGAAATAGTCCTTGCCGATGCCGCTGGTATAGCGTCCCGCGACCGTGCGGGGCCCCAGTTCCTGCTGCCGCGCCAGCGCGGCGGCGATGCCCGGCTCGGCCCCGATCCGATAGGCGCCGCAGGCCCCGGGCAGGTTGTCGATCGGGCCGACTGCCGGGCCGCCGAGCGTGATGGTGAAAGCGCAGCCCTTGGTCACCCCAGGCGGGAGCGCTTTCAGGTCCGATGTCAGGCGCCCGATGATCTTGTCCGGATCGGCTGCAAGCAGGACTTCGGCCGATCCGTTGGAATCCTGCCAATAGCCGTCATACAGGAAGTAGTTCTCGAAATCGTCCGACGGCTTCAGCGTGACGGCGATGCGCCATGCGTAATAATTCTGGTTGTCGAGATAGTCGCCGTCCTGCAGGTCGTAATTATAGCCGTCGCGCTGCTGCATCAGGCCCGAGACGCGCACCAGCAGCTTGTCGTCGATGACGGGAATATTGACGGCGAACTCGTTCCGCTTATCGCCGTAGTCGCCGAATTCGGTTTCGGCATAGCCCTCGAACCGATTGGTCGGGCGGCGCGGCTCCATGGCGATCAGCCCGCCGACCGAGGGACGGCCGAACAGCGTGCCCTGGGCGCCCTTGGCGACCTCCAGCGATTCCAGATCGAAATAATAGCCGGGTGACAGGCTGTGATTGAGGCCGGTCAGCAGGCTGCGATCGGTACTGCCCACCGGCACCTGGGCGAAATAGACTTCGCCCCCCGGCAGGCCGCGAATCCTCACCTGGCCGGAATAGATCGAGTTGGCGTCCGACCCGTTCGAGGTCGTCGACAGCGAGGGGACGAACTTCGCCAGGTCGCGGAACTGCACGACATGGCGCTGGTCGAGATCGGCCTGGCTGAAGGCGGTGATCGCGATCGGGATGGTCTGGGCCCGCTCGTCGCGGCGGCGGGCGGTGACGGTGATCTCCTCGAGGGCGGCCGGTGTCGCCGCCTGCGCGTCGACATCCTGGGCACGGACCGGATGCACGGTGGCGGCGGCGATCAGGCCGGCCGCGGCAAGATATGCCCAGGCGAACCTCCGCCCCTTATGACGCTGACAACGACTCAATCCCTCGCGTCCCTTTCCAGGCCCACGCGTCGGATAGCATAGCTTTGGG
>Ga0268266_10001897_pt1 | contig 23529 bp, 21 predicted proteins | sample KBSS13metaG_FD_190356 | JGI IMG/M metagenome (GOLD analysis project Ga0268266, IMG submission 190356) | Switchgrass rhizosphere microbial communities from Kellogg Biological Station, Michigan, USA - KBS S1-3 metaG (SPAdes) (version 2) | ecosystem: Host-associated > Plants > Roots > Rhizosphere... | reverse complement strand
TTCCGGACATGTCGATGCGGCTCGTCACGCAGCTGCTGGCAGCGACCGCCGATGCGCACTCGCCGCGTGCACTGGTCCGCGCGATCGCGATGGCGCTCGTCGAGCATGTCCCGATCACGCGGGTCGGGCTGGCAGCGCCGCGGGCGATCGCGGTGCGCGACGGCGATAGCTGGCGTTGCGTCGACGCGGCCCCGACCGTGCCGCTCGTACAGCTCGCACCTGGGCTCGCGGTCGCCGGCAAGGTGCCGAGCGGGTTCGCGAGCCCCGAGCTACGCGCTGCGATCGCTCAGGTGATCGCGGCGGCCAGCCGGCATCTCGAGGTGGTCCAGCGCGTGGCGACGCTATCGAGGCGCGCACATGCCGAGGCGCGCGAGCTGCGCCGCGATCGCGATCGCACGCCGGATCTGATCGCGCGCAGCCCCGCGATGCGCGAAGCCATCGAGCGGCTCGAGCTGGTCGCGCGCCATCCGACCACGGTACTGCTCGTCGGCGAATCGGGCGTCGGCAAGGAAGTGCTCGCACGCGAGCTGCACCGCCGATCGCCGCGCGGCCATCGCCCGATGGTGCAGCTCAACTGCGGAGCGCTGCCCGAAGGGCTCGTCGAGTCCGAGCTGTTCGGCCACGAGCGCGGCGCGTTCACGGGCGCAGAGCGCACCCACGTGGGTGCGTTCGAACGCGCCGACCGAGGCACGCTCCTGCTCGACGAGATCGGCGAGCTGTCGCCGGCGGCACAGGCGAAGCTGTTGCGCGTGCTTCAGGACGGCACGATCCGGCGTGTCGGGGGTACCGCACCGATCGCCGTCGACGTGCGCCTCGTCGCCGCGACCAACCGTGATCTGCGGGCGCTGGTGCGAGCGGGCGCGTTTCGCGAGGACCTGCTCTATCGGCTCGACGTGTTCGCGATCCGCGTCCCCGCGTTGCGCGAGCGTCGCGGCGATCTCGGTCCGCTGGTCGCGGCGTTGGTCCGCGAGCTCGCGGCGAAGCTCGCGCTACCCGAGCCACCGATCACGCGATCGGCGCTCGCGCGTCTCGCTGGACATGACTGGCCCGGCAACGTACGCGAGCTCGCGAACGTGCTCGAAACGGCCTTGATCCTCGGCGGCGGCAGCGAGCTTGTCTTGCCCGACGCGTTGCCGACACGCCGCGATCCCGGCACGCGGTTCGATGCGGCGATGCGGCTCGCGATCGAGGACGCACTGCGCGCGACCCGCGGCAAGCTCTACGGGGAGAGTGGCGCTGCGGCGCGGCTCGGGCTGAAGCCGGCCACGCTGCAGAGCAAGATGAAAAAGCTCGGCATCGCGCGCCGAGCGTTCACGAGCTGACGCCGGCCGGTGCGAGGCACGCACCGTGCGCCGGCCGGCTCTCGCTTTAGTTGCCGTGCTGGAACTTGCGCGCGGTCTCGAGGCCGAGCTTGCGAGCCTGCGCCGACAGCTGCGCGCCGTACGCGATCGCGTCCTGCGTCAGCTGCGACCAGCTGGCCACGGCGCCCTGCGCGCGCGACACCATCTGGTGCTCGAGGGCGGCGACGTCGTCGCTGAACGACGCGAACCGCGCCATCGCGTCCGCCATCATCTGGTGGAACGCGGCCTGACCGGTCGTCCACGCGGTCATCGGGTCGAGGCCCGCGAACATCGTGGTGGTCGGGGCAGCCTTGGTCTCCTTGGTCTCGGTCTTGGTGTCGGTCGCCATTTCGTATCTCCTTGTGCGAGCCACCCTAAGGCTGGGGTTCGCGTTCGTCAAGCCCGATTTTGTGCATTGCACAAATTTCGTCTCGTCGGGCGTGGCGTTTTCGTATTGCAACGCGAGACAAAGCCGCGATAGACGATCAGCCATGTCGACCGCGACGAGCTACCCGCCCGATGTCAGACTCGACGAACGCGAGCCGCTTGCGCAGGAAGCGCCGCCGCCCAAGCGGTACCGGTACTACGTCCTGGCGATCCTGGTCCTGGTCTACACGCTGAACTTCCTCGACCGGCAGGTGCTCGGCATCCTCGTGAAGCCGATCAAGGCCGAGCTCGGGCTCTCGGACTCGCAGGTCGGCCTCATGGGCGGCCTCGCGTTCGCCTCGCTGTACGCCACGCTCGGCCTGCCGATCGCGTATCTCGCCGACCGCGGCTCGCGGCGTCGCATCATGACGTGGTCGCTCGCGTTGTGGTCGGCGTTCACCGCGGTCTGCGGGTTCACGCAGAACTTCATCCAGATCTTCCTCGCACGCATCGGCGTGGGCATCGGCGAGGCCGGCGGTGTCGCGCCCGCGTACTCGATGATCTCCGACTACTTTCCGAAGGAGCAGCGCGCACGCGCGCTGTCGGTGTACTCGCTCGGAATTCCGATCGGCAGCGCACTCGGCATTCTCGCCGGTGGTCTGATCGCCGCGAAGATCAACTGGCGCGCCGCGTTCATGATCGTCGGATGCGTTGGCATCATCGTCGCGCCGATCTTGCGCTACACGGTCAAGGATCCGAAGCGCGGCGGCTGGGACGCCGCACCGTCCGCCGCGCCGGCGGCGAAGAGCGCCGTCCGATTCATGGACGTGTTCCACATCGTCTCGAAGAAGTCGTCGTTCTGGCTGCTGGCGTTCGGCTCCGCCGCGTCGTCGGTGTGTGGGTACGGCGTCGCGTTCTGGTTGCCGTCGTTCTTCATGCGCAGCCTGCACCTGACCCTCGTCGAGACCTCCTGGTACTACGCGGCGATCGCGCTCGTCGGCGGCGGGCTCGGCATCCTCGGCGGCGGCTTGCTCGCCGATCGCCTCGGCAAGCTCAACCGCGCCGCGTACGCGATCATCCCCGCGATCGCGTTCATGGTCGCGCTGCCGTGCTTCTTCGCCGCGTTCCATCTCGGCTCGCCGCTCGCGGCGTTTCCGCTGTTCCTGATCCCGACCGGGCTCAACCTGATGTGGCTCGGTCCGATTCTCACCGTCGTCCAGCACCTCGTGCCCGGTCACATGCGCACGACCGCTTCGGCGATGTTCCTGCTCATCAACAATCTGCTCGGGATCGCGGGCGGCTTCTACTACTTCGGCGCCGTCTCGGACGCGCTCAAGCCGCACTACGGCGACGAGTCGCTGCGCTACGCGATCTACAGCGGCCTCGGCTTCTACGTGATCGCGGCGGCGCTGTTCCTGATCGCGGCGCGCAGCCTGAAGAAGCACTGGGTCGACTAGCTCTTCTTCTTGCGGCGGCCGCGCGAGCCGAGCGAATCGCGCACGGCTTGCTTGAGCTCCTCGAGCTCGCGACGCATCGCCGCGACGTCGCCCTCGCCGCTCGATGATGGCGTCGCGACGGCTGGTTCGGCATCAGCGTCGCCGTTCACCGGCGCGGCGGCCGGCGATGGCGTCGGTGGAATCGGCGCGGGCGGCGCGACGTAACCGGGATACGCGGGATATCCGGCGGGACCGCCGAACGGCGAGGCCATCCACATCCGCGTGAGCGCGTCGCTCGCCGCCATCGGGATCTGCGTGAGCGGGTTGTAGCCCGCGATCGACTGCACGCCGCGCTTGGCTTGCAGATACAGGTCGAGCGCACCGGTGACGTACCGGCTGAAGAACTCGGCGAGCGCGTCGTCGGACAGCCGGATCATCTGCGTGAGCAGCTGCACGGGCAGAAACTTCGCCGCGTTGCCGGCCTCGAGCACGACCTGAACCAGCGTCGACTGCGTGAGGTCCTCGCCGGTCTGCGCGTCGACGATACGCACGTCGGCGCCGCCGCGGACCTTCGCGGCGAGCTCGTCGAGCGTGATGTAACGGCTGTCACCGGTGTCGTAGAGCCGGCGATTTCCGTACTTCTTGATGAGGACGCTCGCCACGGGCGTGACCTTATCAGCATTGCGAATGTTGCGCCGCAAAAACCAGCTTGACAGCCCCGGCTCTAGGTCGATAGCGTGCCCGCCATGTCCACCCGGATCGCGCGTTTTACGTTGCACTGCACCATCGGGTTGGCGGTCGCGGCGTGCAGCTCGGATTCGGGTGCAATTCCGTGCACGATGGACGATCAGTGCGCCTCGCACTTCTGCCGGGCGGACGATACCTGCGCGCCGCTTCAGAACACCCCGGACGGCCCTCCGATGGACTCGGGCAGCGACATGGGCAGCAACGGCAGCGGCTCGCTGTGCACGCCGAACCACGACGGCATGATCGTGCAGTCGGAGCTGCCGCTCGCGGCGGGCAGCCACGCGAACTTCTTGATCTCGACGGGCCTCGGCTCGGCGGCGAGCACCTGGAACACGGCGGGCAGCGCCGCCGCCAGCAACACGCGCACATGGGACATCACCGGCGTCACGGGCGGCACCGCGCAGGCGATCACGCTCGCGGCGCCGGCGGGCGCGTGGTGGGCGGGCGACTTTCCAGATGCGACCTACGCGACGGTGCTGTCGGAGAGCTCGCCGAGCACGCTCGGCGTGTTTCACATCGACGCGACCGGCCTCACGCTGCTCGGCGTGGTCTCGATGAGCGGCGGTCCGTCGGAGACCGAGCTCACGTACGATCCGCCGGCGCAGATCCTCAAGCTGCCGTTCATGGCCGGCTCGATGTGGTCGTCGACGAGCACGATCACCGGGCTGCTGTCGGGCGTGGCGACCGGTTACAGCGAGGAGTACGACTCGACGGTCGATCAGGTCGGCATGATGACGACGCCGTACGGGACGTTCCCGGTCATGCGCGTCGCCACCAACCTGCTTCGCAACAGCGTCGGCGACCAGCGCACGTTCGCGTGGATGGCCGAGTGCTTCGGCTCGGTCGCGCAGGTCACGTCGCAAGCGTTCCCGAATCCGGTGCCGACCGGCGAGTTCGACAATCCGGCCGAGGTATGGCGAATCACGCCCTGACGGCGGTCGCCGCCGCCCTTGGCGTCGTCCTGCTCGCCGGCTGTCCGAGCTTCCACGCCGCGCCGCTGCCGGGTGCCCCCGCCGATGCGACGTTCGTCGACGTCGACGGCGTGCACGTACACTATCGCGAATGGGGACAGGGGCCGGCGGTCGTGATGCTCCACGGCTTCGGCGCGTCGCTCGAATCATGGGCCGGCGTCGCGCCGTTTGTTGCGGCGCACCATCGGGTCATCGCGGTCGACCTCAAGGGCTTCGGCTGGACCAGCCGGCCCGACGGCGACTACAGCCCGGCCGGCCAGGCCGCGCTGATGTGGCACGTGCTCGACAAGCTCGGCGTCGCCGACGTCGCGCTGGTCGGCCACTCGTGGGGCACGTCGGTCGTGCTCAACATGGCGATCGCCCAGCCGGGCCGCGTGCGCCGCATCGCGCTCTACGACGCGTACGTCTACGACGACGAGATCTCGAGCTTCTTCCGGTGGGCGCGGGTCGGCGGGCTCGGCGAGCTGCTGTTCGGGTTGTTCTACACCGAGCGCATCGAGGACCGCGCCCCGCTCGCCTACTACGACGAGCGCTGGATCACCGAAGCGCGCGTCGAGCGCGTCGAGCGCGACATGGAGCGGCCCGGTACGACGGCCGCCGCGCTCGCGGCCGCGCGCTCGCACTCGTTTGCGGCACTGCACAAGCAGCTGCCCGGGCTCGACCAGCCGGTCCTGCTCCTGTGGGGCGAGAACGATCAGGTCACACCGCTCGGTTACGGCCAGCGCCTCGTCAACGAGCTGCCGAACGCCGAGCTCAAGGTCTATCCGCACTGCGGCCACATCCCGATGGTCGAGGCGCACGCGACGTCGACGCGCGATCTCGTGAAGTTCCTCGACTCCGACGCGACCGCGCCGGCACCCGCGCCCGAAGCTCCGGCGAGCGGCTCGGGCGGCGGCGGCGGCGGGGGTGCCTCGGGCGGCGGCTCGGGCACGGTGTCGTCGACGGTCGATCTCAGAAACTTCGGCCCACCGCCGGTCGAGTCGACGCCGACGCTGCCACTCGGCGCGGATCTCGCGGCGCTCGGCGCCGAGCTCACGCCGCGCCTGTACGCGGCGCCGCGCGACAAGACCGAGGTCACCGTGCACGGCTACCTGCGCGTGCGCGACGCGACGCTCTACAACCTGGATCTCGATCGCGGCCTCGATACGTCGGGCAAGCCGCTGTTTCCGGTGCCGCTCGGCGGCGGCCAGACGCTCGACTCGGGCGACATTCGCGCTCGCACCGACATCGCGGTGTATGCACCGGGCGTTGGCGTCGCGGTGAAGGCGCGCGTCGACTGGCTGGACGACGTCGCACTCGGCGGCTCGCCCGATCTCGCCGGCGGCTCGCCCGCGACGAGCGGCGGCCAGCGCCCGAGCGAGGTCGTGGTCAAGCGCGCGTGGGGCGAGGCGCTCACGCCGGCAGGCACGCTCGCGGTCGGCCGCATGGGAGCGAACTTCGGCCTCGGCATCGCGGCCAACGGCGGCGATTGCGAGGACTGCGATCTCGGCGACGCCGCCGATCGCGTCGCGTTCGTGTCGCCGCTGTTCGGGCACCTCGTCGCGTTCGCGTACGACATCGCGTCGCGCGGGCCGTTCACCGAGGCCAAGGAAGGCGAGCGTGCGATCGCGCTCGAGCCCACCGATGCCGCCGCCGGCCCGACGCTCGCGATCTTGAAGGTCCACTCGCCCGCCGCGCTCGCGCGCCGCATCGCGGCCGGCATGACCAACGTCGAGTACGCGGGCTACATCTCGCATCGCTCGCAGGACAAGGACGTGCCCGCGTGGTACCTGCCGACCGCCGCGCCAGTCGGGCAGTTCACGGCGGACGACCTCGTCGGGCGCGGGTTCTCGGCGACCACGACCGGCGGCTGGCTGCGCATCACGTCGGCGCACATGCGACTCGAAGCCGAGCTCGACTACGTCGACGCCAGCGTGCAGCAGCCGTCGCTGATCCCCGGCGCCGCGATCACGATCCCGGTCACGTCGAACCAGCTCGGGTTCGCGCTCGAGTCCGACTTCATGTTCGGACCGGTGATGCTGGGCCTCAACGGCGGCTACGCGAGCGGCGATCCGTCGCCCGGCTTCGGTGCGTTTCCGCAGCCAGGCCAGGCGTCGACGCCGGCCGGCGCGCTCGACGGTCCGCAGGCGAACCTGCCGGCAGATCACACCGTCGACAACTTCCGCTTCCATCCCGACTACCACATCGACGAGATCCTGTTCCGCGAGATCATCGGCACGATCACCGACGCGGTCTACATCCGGCCGCACGTGAAGACCACGCTGCTCACCATCGGGCCGGGCCATCTCGAAGCCGGCGCCGCGCTGATCGCGTCGTGGGCGGTGTGCCCGACGTCGACGCCGAGCGGCCAGCGCCCGCTCGGGACCGAGATCGATCCCGAGCTGCGCTACGCGAGCCACGACGGCTTCGCGGCCACGCTCGACTACGGCGTGTTCTTCCCGGGCACCGCGTTCGACAATCCCGCGCAGCACCTGATCGCGCATACCGCGCAGTCGCTGCGCCTTCGCGTGGGGTTCGCGTTCTGATGCGGACCGCGCTCCTCATCGCGCTCGCCGCGTGCGAGGTCAACACGACGCCGCAGCCGGCCGTCGACGCCAGCCTCGGCGCATGCGTGCCCAACCGCGACGGCGTGATCACCGCCGCGGAGCTGCCGATCGCGCTCGGCGCAACACTTCCGTTTTACGCCGGCAGCAATCGCTCGGTGGTTCTGACAGCGCAGAACGGAATCTACGATCTGTCGATGCAGAGCCAGAGCGACACCGTCGTGCAGGTCGGCCCGGTCGCGTTGACGACGCAGTGGTACGCGGCTTCGTTCCCGATGGGCCAGTTCGTCGTCGATGCCGGCAGCGGGCTCGACGGCATCTATCATCAAGACGAGACGGCGCTGTGGCTCGACGGCACGGCGTCGCACGACGAGATGCCGGCCGCCGGCAAGACGCTCGTGCAGTACACCGCGCCGATCGCGCTGTTGCGGTTCCCGCTGCAAGACGGCGAGAGCTACAGCGCGACCGCCACATTTTCGAACACCACCGTCGACGGGCTGCCGCTCCAGGGTACCGACACCGTCGACGTCGACGTCACGCTCGGCCAGCGGCTCGACGTGCCGTACGTGCAGTTCTCGCCGATCTTGCGCGTGCGCACGAACGTCACGCGCACGCCGTCGACCGGCTCGCCGATCGTGAACAAGCGCACGACGCTGTTCATGTTCGAGTGCTTCGGCGAGGTCGCGCGCGCCGAGAGCAACCCCGACGAGCCGAACGCCGACTTCACGACCGCCGCATATCTGCGGCGCTACGCGCTGGGCCAACAAGCAGGAGCGATGCAATGATCTGGGAGACCTGGAAGAAGGGCTTCGCGGCGTGGGAGAACGCCACGTCGCTGCTCGCCGACAAAGTCCTGCAGAACCCGCACGTGCTCGCGCCCGGCGGAGCGCTGCTCACCGCCGCGATGAAGACCAAGGCCGCCGCCGATCGCGCGCTCGACCTGTGGTGGTCCGCGTGGGGTCTGCCGACGCGCCGCGATCAGGAGCGCGCGCTGCACAAGCTCAACCAGCTCGAGAGCCGCCTGATGGATCTCGAGGAACAGCTCGACGAGAGGGATTGATATGGACGTGTCAGGCATCACCAAGATCCAGCCGGCTCCGCACGCAGTCTTCGATCGGCTCGCCACGCATCGCCACCGTGCGCGGTTTCAGGTTCGCGACGGCAACGCGTGGAAGCCGGTGACGTGGGGCCAGTTCGCGACGCAGATCCGCGGCGTGGCGCGCTGGCTCGTCGAGCACGAGCTGGATCCGGGCGATCGCGTCGCGATCTTCGGCGCCAACTCGGTCGCGTGGGGCGCGGCCGCGCTCGGCGTGCAGACCGCCGGCGGCGTGTTCGTGCCGATCTATCCGGCGTCGACGCCGGAGCAAGTCGCGTACATCCTCGAGCACGCCGAGATCCGGTTCGCGTTCGTCGGCCCCGAGCTCGCGGCCAAGCTCGAGCTCGCGCGCCCCAAGTGCGAGGTGATCCATCTCGGCGATCCCGCGTTCGCCGCCGCTGGCGAGCGCGATGCCGCCGCGCCGACGCTCGTCGACGCACGGCTCGGCGCGCTCGATATCGAGCAGCCGGCCATGATGCTCTACACGAGCGGCACGTCGGGGAACCCCAAAGGGGTGCCGCTCACGCACAAGAACGTCGGCCGCAACGGCGCCGACTGGCTGGTGTGCAACGCGGCGCTGCTCGCCGAAGGCGATCGCGACCTGCTGTGGCTGCCGATGAGCCACATCTTCGGGTTCGGCGAGCTGTGCGTCGGCAACATGCTCGGCTGGGAGACGTACCTGGCGACGCCCGTCGACGCGCTCGACGTGTTGCCGGGCGTCGCGCCGCAGGTGTTCTTCTCGGTGCCCGCGTACTGGGAAAAGATCGCGCGCGCGATCTCGATGTCGAACCTCGAGACCGTCACCGGCGGTCGCCTGCGCTTCTGCCTGTCGGGCGGCGCCGGCCTCAAGGTCGAGATCAAGCAGCAGCTGCACGCCGCCGGCCTCCTGATCATCGAAGGCTACGGCCTGACCGAGACGTCGCCGACGCTGACGCTCAACCGGCCCGACGCGTTCCGGTTCGACACGGTGGGCAAGGTGCTGCCGTCGGTCGAAGTGAAGCTCGACGACGACGGCGAGATCCTCGCGCGCGGCGAGAGCGTGTTCTCCGGCTACTTCAAGGATCCCGAGGCGACCGGCAACGCGTTCACCGCCGACGGCTGGTTCCGCACGGGCGACGTCGGCCGCTGGACCGAGGACGGCTTCCTGCAGATCATCGATCGCAAGAAGGACATCCTCGTGACCGCCGGCGGCAAGAATGTCCCGCCCGCGAACATCGAGGCGCGGTTCGTCGACGATCCGGTGATCGAGCGCGTGGTCGTCTACGGCGATGCGCGTGCGTATCTCGTCGCGGCCGTGTGGGTGCGTGCCGAGGTTCCGGCGGGCGAGCGCGCGCAGCTCGCGGCGCAGAGCATCGAGCGCATCAACGCGCAGCTCGCGCGCTACGAGACGATCAAGCGCCACTTCATCGCCGAGGCGCCGCTGACCGTCGAGGACGGCACGCTGACGTCGTCGTTGAAACTGCGCCGCAAAGCGGTGTACGAGCGGATGCGCACCAAGTTCGAGGCGCTGTACTCGTGAAAGAGAGCAAGTCACCACTCGACTCGATCGCCGCGCTGTGGCGTCGCGCGCCCAAGGGTCAACCTCCCGTGGGCCAGACGCCGCACACGGTCGTGTGGAGCGAGAACAAGTGGTGCTTGCGCAAGTTCGCGCCGGCGGTGCCGAAGCACGCCACGCCGATCGTGATGGTGCCGTCGCTGATCAACCGCTGGTACGTGCTCGATCTCGGGCCCGGCCGCTCGCTGATCGAGTGGCTCGTCGCGCAGGGCTTCACCGTGTACTGCATCGATTGGGGCACGCCGAGCGCCGAGGATCGGTTCCTCACGTGGGACGACGTCGCCGGCCGCTACGTCGGTCGCGCCGTGCGGATCGCCGCGCGTGCGAGCACCACGGGCGTCGCGCACGTGCTCGGCTACTGCCTCGGCGGCACGTTGGCGACGACCTACGTCGCGGCGTTCCCCGAGCACGTCGCGTCGCTGCTCGCGCTCGCCGCGCCGATCGATTTCGATCAGGCCGGCATCATGTCGACGTGGACGCGCACGCCGACGTTCGACGTCGGATCGATCCTGAGCGCGTTCGGCAACGTGCCGTGGCCGCTGATGCAGGCGAGCTTCCACATGCTGAAGCCGACGATGACCGCGGCCAAGCTCACCAAGCTCCTGGACCGGGCGTGGGACGACGAGTTCCTCGAAGGCTTCCTCGTCACCGAGCGCTGGGGCAACGACAACGTCTCGTTCCCCGGCGCCTGTTATGCGCAATACATCGAACAGCTGTACCGCGGAAATCTCCTGATCCGAGGCGGGTTCGCGGTCGCCGGGCGGCCTGCGGAACTAAGTCAGATTCGCGCGCCCGTGCTCGCGATCGCGTTCCAGGACGATCACATCGTGCCGCTCCCCAGCGCCGCGCCGCTGATCGATCGAGTGTCGAGCGAAGACAAGCAGATCGTCGTGCAACCCGGGGGTCACGTCGGCGCGGTCGTCTCGCGGAGTGCCGCGACCAGGCTGTGGCCCGTGATGGCCAACTTCTGGGCGACTAGGTGATACCGTCGATGCATGGGTGCGTTCGCGGCTCCGGCGGGCTTCCGCGATAGCCCACACCGACCATTCGCGAGCGGCGAGGTCGTCGCGTCGACCTACGCGATTCGCGACGAGGTCGCGCGCACCGATACCGGCATCGTGTTCGATGCGCGCGACATGCTGCTCGATCGCCCGGTCGTCGTGAAGCTGGCGTGGCGAGACCCGGGCCTACCGTCGCTGCTCGCCGAGGCACGCCGCTGCGCCGCGGTCCGCGACCCGTGCGCGGCCCAGATCTACGGCATGGGCTCGCACAACGGCGTCGAGTACGTCGTCGGCGAGCGCGTGACCGGCATGCTGCTCCGCGACGAGCTCGCATCGCCGATCACCGAGGAGCGCTACCTCGAGCGGTTGCGCACGCTGGTCGCCGCAGTCGCGCGCGCACACGCGGCCGGCATCGCCGTGGGTGACATCTCCGGCGCGACCGTGCTCGTCTCCGACAGCGAGACGCATGGCCGGCTCGTGCTCGGCCGGTTGTCGCTGTCGCAAGTCCCCGCGTTCGGCCCGCACGGCCAGATCCTCGCGCCCGAGGTCGTGCGCGGCGACGTCGCGGCCAACGATCCCGGCGCCGCCGAAGCGATCGATCTGTACGGCCTCGGCTGCATCGCGATCGAGCTCGCATCGGGCGCGCCGCCGTTCGCAGATCCGCATCCGCAGATCGAGCTGCGCGGCCACCGCGAAGAGCCGCCGCCGCGCATCGCCGACTTGCGGCCCGACTTGCCCGGCGAGCTGTCGGATCTCGTCGACTGGCTGCTCGCGAAGCTGCCGATGAACCGGCCCGCGTCCGCGGCCGACGTGCTCGCGCAGCTCGAGGCGATCATCGAGCGGATCGGCAACCGGCTGCGCCCGATCCGCGTGTTGATCGTCGACGACGACACGGCGCGGGCGCGCTGGATGTGGAGCCTCGCCCGGCGCGCGCATCCAGCCGCGATCGTCGAGATCGCGAGCGAAGGCACCGACGCGGCGCACAAGCTCAACCGCGACCAGCCCGATCTCGTGCTGGTCGACGCGGCGCTCCGCGGCGTGATGAACGCGCTGGAGCTGTGCATGTACGCGCGCGGGCTCGAGGACATGTCGCGCGGCGAGCTGGTCCTCGTCGGCGACGTGTCGCCGGCCGATCGGGCCCTGTTCGAAGGCGTCAACGTCCCGTTCATCCCCGACGGGCACGAGCTGCCCAACGCGATCCTCGACCGCGTGCGGCGCGCCGTGGCCGAACGCCCGCGCGCGAGAAAACCGAGGACGACGATCTCGGGTTGAGATATATCTCGCGCGTGAAGCGCGCTGTCGTTCTGGTGTTCCTCGCCGCAGCTTGCAGCTCCAATTCGGGGCCGACCAACACCGCGTACTTCGATCTCGACACCGATCTGACAGCGGGCAGCGGCGCGTTCTGGGCGATGCCGTTTCCGTCGGACGTGCGCGTCGATGCCAACGGCGCGCCCGACATCACCGGTTATCCGAACCCGCGCAACGCGGGGATCATCACGAGCCTGTTCTCGATCGTGCCCGAGCACAAAGGCTGGCCCGTGATGTCGACCGCGTATTTCCGGTTCACGAACGCCGTGCCGCCGCGCGCGCTCGGCGACGTCATCACCGACGGCTCGGTCGTGCTCGTCGACATCGATCCGACCTCGAACGAGCTCGGCGCGACGTATCCGGTCGTCGCGCTCACGCTCGATCGCGATCCGTACGTGCCGTCGAACCTGGTCGCGATCGCGCCGCGGCCCGGCATCGTGCTGCGCCCCGGCACGCAGTACGCGTATGTCGTGCGCACCGCGTTCGCGCCCGGCTTCGACCCGGCGCCCGCGTTTGCCGAGCTCGCGGCCGGCAAGACGCCGAGCGGCACGCGCGCCGCCGCCGCCGCCACCGCGTTCGCGAACCTGTGGCCCGCGCTCGATGCCGCGGCGATCCCGAAGAGCGACGTGATCGTCGCGACGACGTTCACGACCGCGGATCAGGTCGCGCGCACGCACGCGCGCTCGGAGGCGATCCGCAGCGCGTATCACGTCACGATCGACAACCTCGCGCTGGTGAACGGCGACACCTACAACGGGTTCTGCCGGCTCGACGGCACAGTCACGATGCCGCAGTTCCAGACCGGCACGCAGCCGTTCGACACCGGCGGCACGTTCATGCTCGACGGCAACGACGTGCCGCAGATGCAGGGCACGATGACGATCCCGGTCGTGATCACGCTGCCCAAGCTCGCGATGCCGACCAGCGGCTTCCCGCTCTATCAGTGGTTCCACGGCTCGGGCGGCGTGTCGTCGGCGCTCGTCGACAACGGCCCATCGCTCGACTCGAGCGACATGCCCGTCCCGGGGCAAGGCCCGGGCTACGTCGTCGCGATGCACGGGATCGCCGGCGCGACGTCCGCGCTGCCGCTCAACCCAGAGCGCCTGCCCGGCGCGAGCGACTACGAGTACCTCAACTTCAACAACCTCGCTGCGTTCCCCTACACGTTCCAGCAGGGTGTGTTCGAGCAGCGGCTGCTCCTCGACGCGCTCGTCGGGCTCCACATCCCCGCGGCGACGCTCTCGGGCTGCACCGGCATCTCGACAATGTCGACTTCCGGCGACTACTTCTTCGATCCCGCCAAGCTCGTCGCGGGTGGCCAGTCGATGGGCGGCATGTACACGAACATGGTCGGCGCCGTCGAGCCGCGCTACGGCGCGCTCGTCCCGACCGGCGCCGGCGGCTTCTGGAACCTGATGATCCTCGAGACCACGATCGTGCCCGGCGCGCGCGCGCTGCTCACGGCCGAGCTCGACGTCAACGATTCGGATCTGACGTTCGTGCACCCGGCGCTCGACGCGATCGGGCTGTCGTGGGAGCCGGCCGAGCCGATCGTGTCGATGAACCGCATCTCGGCGCGGCCGCTGCCCGATATGACCGCGCGCGACGTCTACGAGCCGGTCGGTCAGTACGACTCGTACTTCCCGATGGACGTCTACGACGCCGCGGCCGTGTCGTACGGCAACGAGGAGGGCGGCACCGTGGTGTGGCCGACCATGCAGGGCGCGCTCGCACTCGAGCACCTCGACGGGCTGATCACCTACCCGATCAAGGCCAACCGCGACGGCCACACGCGCGCGGTGTTCCAGTACATGGGCGACGGCATCGTCGACCCGCACTACATCTATCGCCAGCTCGACGCGGTGAAGCACCAGTACGGTTGCTTCCTCGCGAGCTTCCTGCGCGATGGCGTGGCGACCATCCCGGCGCCGGGCGCACTGACCGACCCTTGCGATTGAATCCGCGCGTGCGCTAGCTCGCTCGATATTTGCGCACCGTGGCGACTGCCATCGCGCAGCCGACGCAGCCCAGGACGGAGGCCGCGACGAAGCGGTAGATCGGAGCGACGGTGAGCAGCCAATCGAACGCGACCTTCGTCGGCCAGGGCGTCCATCTGGTGTCGGCGGTGTCGTGCACCGTGAGGGTGAACTCGGTGAGCATGATCGCGAGTGCCAACAGCAACCACGCGCCGATCGCGAACGCGATCACCGAGCGAACACTCGCCATGGCAAGAAGAATACGCCCGTCAAACGAAGCCCGCGGAACTTAACTCGGCCAGGGCCAGTCGAGTCAGACGGCCATGAAGCTCGCCTCATTCATCGTGTCCGCGACGCTCGCGCTCGCCGGTGTTGCGCATGCCGACGAGTACGCCGGCCCGCCGCCCCCGCCGCCCGCGGCGGCTCCGCTGCCGCCGCCGGGTGCCCGGCCGATTAACCCGTTGCGTCAGGCGCTGCTCGAGCGCTTCGACGCCAATCATGACGGCCGGCTCGAGCCGAACGAGCGCCGCCACGCAGTTCGCGCGCTGCGCCGGATCGAGCGCCGGCTCGCTCGCGGCGATCGCGCCGAGCGCCGCGCGATGCGAGCGCAGCGCCGGCAGATGAGAGACGCGATCCGCCGCTACGATCTGAACGGCGACGGCAACGTGGATCCGAACGAGATGCCGCCGGCCGCGGCGGAACGGATGCGCCCGCTCGATCGCAACCGCGACGGATGGGTCGACGACGGCGACTTCCGCTAGACGCGCCGGATCTCGACGTGCGATTCGCGGACGGGCAAGCGCGGCAGTAGCGCCTTCCGCGACGCGCGGCTCATCGGCGCTTGAAGATCCGGCGAGCATCGTGAGCCACCTCGCGGCGCACGGCGGCGCTGGGTGGGCCGAACCGCCGATCGAGATCGTCGAGCATGCCGAGCAACTCCAGCCGAGCAAGCCGTTCCTTGGCCGCGGTAGCCAGAAAGCTCGAGACACCGCGCGGCCCTGCGACACGTCTGATCTGCGACAGCGTGGTTCCGTCGATCGTCGCGGTCACGCGCTCCATGCCCGCCTTCATACGCACAATCGCCGCCGCGATGCGGTCCGATGCTTACACGCGTTTGCGCCGCCTCGACAGCAACGCGATCAGTGCGAGCGCCAGCCCGCCGGAGCCGCCGCCGCTCGTCGAACAGCCACCGCCGTCCTGCGGGATCGCCACGCACTTGTTGGTGCACGCGGTCGAGCCCGTCGGGCCATCGTCGCAGTCTTCGCCTGTATCGATGATGCCGTCGCCGCAACGGGGCACGCGGCAGTAGGTGCGGCACTTGTCGGGCGCGTCGGCGTTCGCGCTGCCGTCGTCGCATTCTTCGGTCGCGCTCTTCACGCCGTCGCCGCAGATCGAGTCCGGGTTCGCGACGATGCACACGTCGTCGAGCGTCCAGCCGCCGAACTGGAGGCCGTTGTCGGACGTGAGGTCCCAGCCGATCTGCACGCTGTGACCGAAGTAGTGGTTCGCGAGCTGGACGTCCTGGAACCGCCACTCCTTGTCGATGTGCTGCGTGTTCGACGACGCGCCCTGGTTCGAGTTCAGGTTCTCCCACACCGGCGTGCCGTTGACGGTGATCCGCGCTTGATCGAAGTTGCCGTCCTCGACGGCGAGCCACCGCCGATACTGGAGGCGCACGTCGCTGTACTGGCCGGTCTGCACGACCGGTGACGTCAGCCACGCGTAGTCGCTCGGCAGGTAATCACCATCGGGCGCGAGCGCGAGCACGTGCGTGCCGGAGTACGCGGCGTGCGGATCGGTCGCGCCCGACGTCGGCGTGGTCCACGCCCACAGCCCGCTGGTGCTGGCGTCATCGCCGGCGCTCCAGCCGTCCGTGAACGGATCGCCCGATTCGAAGTCGGTGCAGTACAGCGGCACGGTCGTGCCCGTGTACGTCTGGTACCAAGGATCGGCGCGGTTGTCGGCGAGCGTGAACGTGGTGCCGTCGGCGAAGTTGACGTCGAACTTGTACGACATCGTGCTGTGCGGCACGAGCGGCAGCTGACCGGCGAAGCGGCTCGGCGACGTCGCGGTCGCGGTCGCGGTGCCGCCCTGGCGCACGTAGATCGCGTTCCACGTCATCGTGACGTGATCGACCGCGTCGCCGCCGCACCGCGACGAGATCCCGTCGAGATCGATCGCGACGCCGACCGACAGCGCGGTCTGCGCCAGCGCGCCGGGCGCCTCGAGCTCGCCGCTGAGCGTGCGCAAGCCGTGCGCGGCCCACGCGTTGCGAATCTCGCACTCGTGCGGCGTGCCGTTCGACAGATCGCCGTCGTCGTCGTCGGTCGCGAGCACCTCGATCAGCGTCGACGGGATGTCGACCGAGCGGCGCAGCGCGCCGATGTAGAGCTTGGCGACCAGCGCGAGCGCGTCGTCCATGCCGAGCTCGGTGATCAGCTGCTTGCGCAGATCCCAGAAGGCGCCGGAGATGATGAGCCCGGTCTGGTGGACCTCGCCGACGTCGCGCGGCCACATCCACTCCATGCCATCCGGGTCGATGTCGCGCAGCGGTGCGTCGGTGAAGTTGAAGCCGCGGCCCATCCCGTGATCGCCGGTGATCGTGACCGCGAGATAGTCGGCCACGCCTTCGCTCATCGCCTGATCGAACGAGCCGACGCCGGGGATGATCTCGTTGGCGTGAACGTCGTGACCGAACTCGTGATAGACGACGTCCTGGATCCGCGCGGTGTTCTCGCACGCCGACGTGATGTGGAAGAAGTTGAGGTTGGCGCCATCGAAGAACGCGTTGCAGTCCTGATCGAGGTTGACGTTGACCAGGAGCTGTTGATCCAGGATCGACAGGTTCGGATCCAGGTTCGCGCGCACGTACTCCTTGGCGCCGTTGACGCTCAGGTACGCGATCAGCTGCGCGTCGTCCTCGATGACGGCGCTCGCGTCCCACACGAGCTGCCCACCCGGCGTGATCGAGTACATAGCGGTCGCCGGCATGCCGCCGGTCATCGCGTTGTTGTGAACCTGCGCGAGATCGCCGACGACGACGGTCTCGACGGACGCGGCCGCATCCGGGCTCCACGTCAGCGCGCCGGCGACGTCGGTGGTCTCCGCAGCGCCGTTGACGACCTCGTGCGCGTGCTGCGCCGGCAGGTCGAGCCGGCCGCGTCCCGGGTAGCGATCGACGCCGTGATAGAGCACGGTGCCGGTCGCGTACGAGTTGAGCTGGTGCACAGCAATCACGCCCGCCGAGCCCGGATCGAGATACGCGCGATAGCGACCGTCGGCGCCGCCGTCGATCGTCATCGGCGTGACGAACCGATAGCCCAGCACGCCGTCGTCGGCGACGAGCGGCAAGATCACGTCGGGCTCGGGCGCCGACACCGCCGCGCTCGGCAACGCGAGCGTCTGGCGCAGCGAGCTGGTCGCGCGCGCGATCAGCGCCGTGCGCGCCAGGCGGATCGCCGGCGCGCTCGCGGTCACGTACGGCAGCGCCTGCGACGCCATCACGAACAGCCGATCGCGCTTGAACCGAAAGCTCAGCTGACCGCCTTCGACGCGCACGCCGCCGGCGTACTGCGCGAAGCCGAGCGAGCGAATGTCGCCGTCGCTCGAGTTCGACACGAGCACGAAGTCCGACGGCGACGCGCCCGGCGCGAGCAAGCCGATCTGATCGGCGAGCACCTGGCGCGCGACCGCTTCGGCGATCGCGGGATCGGCGTTCGCACCCGGGGCCGCGACCCCCGAGCCCCAGATCTGCCGGGGCACACCGGTCGCGGCATCCCATTCGGCGTGCCACGTGCCGGTCTGCGCGAGCTTCGACCACGCGAGTGGTGGCGTCGGCATCGCGCGCACCGTCGGGGCGATCCGCAGCGGCTTGCCGACGTTCGCCGCGGGCAGCGCGGTCAGCGTATCGGCCGCGATCCGCGTCGCCGTGTTGCGCGGCGCCGTCGCGTGCGCGGTCGCGCCGATCGCGAGTAACGTGCACAACGCGCACGACACACCCCGGTACCGCATCGTCATCGCTGGGGTCGATTAGAACGCATCTCGCGGCGTTCGCGAAGCAGACTAAACGCCCCGATATCACGGCAGTTAACGTTCTTGACCCGGGAGGGTCAGAGCTGGTCATGCGAATCCTATCTATCTTGTTCGTGCTTGCAGCAGTTCTCGGCGTCGGATGCGTGGTCAACGGCACGGTGGCGACGGGGTCCAGCGGTTACGAGCTCCTCGGAGAGCGCTGGGTCGCCGGCAACGGCCAGGTCGTTCACGAAGGCATCGGCGGCTTGCGCCACGACGGCGCGTTCACCACGATCCGCGTCGTCGTCCACGATGCGCCGCTCCAGATGGACGACTTCTGGGTCACGTTCGGCGATGGTCAGCATTGGCGTCCCGGCAGCCGCCTCGACTTCGGTCCCGGCAGCGAGACGCGTGACATCCCGCTCCCCGGCGGCGTGCGCCATATCAAGCGCGTCGACTTCGTGATGAACAACTTCCCCGGCAACGGTCGGGCGAAGGTCGAGCTCTGGGCGCGCTAGTCAGGTAAGACGCGGAACGGCCGTGGCTTGCGCTCCAGTGTCTTGAGCGCGCCGAAGTGCCGGCGGTCGAGCGTGAGCACGTCGCGGGTCTTGTGCCGAGCTCCGAGCACGACCAGCGACGCATCGGCAATGCCGATGGCCTGGTCTCGGTAGCGCTCGATGACCTTGGTCATCTCGGCGACGTCGTCCGCGTCGAACGGCTCGAGCTGATACGCACCGCGCGTCACCTCGTCGAGCAGCGCGAGCTCGGCCTCGACTCCGATGCGCGTCGACAGCACATAGTCGAGCTCGGCGAGCACGAATGGCGACAGCAGGAAGGGCGGCCGCGCCTTCTCCAGGACCGCCGCGCACGCCCGATGCGTCCGTTGGTTCGCGTCGAGGGCGGCGAGCAGCCCGCTGGTGTCGAGTAAGATCATCGCTCGCCGAAGCCGCGCAACGCGCGCTCGACCTGCTCGGCAAGTCTGGGCTGCTTCGAGGCGAATAGCGGAAGCTTGGGCCTCGGCCTGGCGCTAGCGCGTGTCGCGGTGACCAACGCATCCCGAATCACTTTTGCCTCGCTGCAGCGACGCGCAGCGGCCGTCTCTTCGATCGCCCGCTTGAGCTCGGGCGGAAGATACAGCGTCGTCCGCTTCATGCCATACATCGTACCATACGTGCATCACTCGGCGAGGGCGATGTCGAGGAGGTCGCCACGCGCCGCGCGCACCTCGAGCGCGAGCGCCAGCTGGCCGCGGGCGCGCACGAGGTTGTGGTCCTTGCGCGACGCGAATCGCGCCGGGTCCCAGCCGAAGTAGCGATCTTCGATCACGTCGATCGCGAAGCGCGCGGCGAGCTCGACGCACACCGTCTCGAGGCCGACGACGATGCCGCGGCGCTCGTCGGGCGTCGTGATCGGATCGGCGACGGAGCGATACGCGCCGATCGCGGCCGCGAACAGCGGCAGCTCGAGCTTCACGTGCCCGGCGTCCTCGCCGTGCGGGTTGCACCACGACCGCATCGCGTCGCCGAGCTCGAACGCGAGCGTGCCCTTGGCGAGCGTGTCGAGGTCCACGAGACAGATGCCGCGCACCGGATCTCGCTTGAAGATCAGGTTCGAGATCTTGAGATCGCCGTGCACGTTGCGCAGCGGCAAGTCCGGCATCTCGGGCAGCTCGCGCGCGACGTCGAGGATCTCCTGCGCGAGCTCGTTGTCGGCGCCCACCTCCGCAAGCCGCGCGAGGTGGCGCGCGGTATCGTGCACGCCCGCGCGAGTGAACTTGTAGGCGTAGTCGAGATCGGAGACCGCGCGATGAAACCGGCCGACGAGCTCGCCGCCCGCCGCGGCCCAGCTCGTGTCGGGCAGCGCGTTCACCGACTCGCCGTCGACCCACGTCGTCGCGCGCCACACGTGACCGCCGTGCTCGATCCACGGCCGGCCGTCGAGCGTGCGCAGGAGGCGCGGCGTCTCCATGCCGCGTGCGGCGAGGTGCGCCGTCACGGCCTCGAGATCGAGGTTGACCTCGGCGCCGAAGATCGCGTGCAGGCACTGCAGCGCCGCGACCGGCACGCGCGCGCGCGCGCCTGCGACGCGCGCCGCGAACGTCTTGTTGATGAGACCGCCGGCGAGCGGCGACAGCTCGTCGGCTCGCCAGCCCCACGCCGAGGCGACCTCGGCGGGGACCATCACGGATGCGGCGCCGTCGGCGCGCCCGGATTCGACGGAACGGCGCCCGGCGGCATCGGCGGGTGACCGTTCGGCATCGACGGCGAGTGCGGGCCGCCGTGCGGGCCCATCGGACGCGGCGGCGGCGCGGCCTTGATCTCGAGCAGCTCGATGTCGAACACGAGCATGCCCTGCGGGCGACCGGGCTGGCCCTTGTAGGCGAGCTCCTCGGGAATCCAGAACCGCATCTTGTCGCCGACGGCCATCTGCTGAAGGCCGTCGGTCCAGCCGGCGATCACGGCCTGGAGGCTGAACTCGGCCGGCTCCTTGCGGATCACCGACGAGTCGAACATGCGGCCATCGGTGGTCCAGCCCGTGTAGTTGACCTTCACGGTCTCGGTCACCTTGGGATGCGCGCCGCCCGCCGGGCCGGCCTTGAGCAGCTTGTAGAACACGCCCTTGTCGGTCTTCTTCGCGTCGGCGGGCGGCTTGGCGACATCGGTCGGCACCGGCGGCGGCTCGACGCCCGGCTCGATCGTGATGAGCTCGATCTCGTAGACCACGGTGCCCTGCGGCATCCCGGGCAACGGCCGACCGCTCGTCGACATCTTGTCGGCGGTCGACCAGAACCGCACGCGCTCGCCGGCGGACATCTGCGTCAGCACGTCTTCGAGCGCCACCGACTGCTTGTACGGCTGCATCTTCGCCGGCTTCTTCTTCATCTCGGTGGTCTCGTACATGCGGCCGGTCGAGTCCCACGCGGTGTAGTTGTACGTGACGGTGTCCCACGACTTGGCCTTCTCGGTGCCGGTCGCGGGCTTCAGGATCTCGTACTTGGTGCCCTTCGCCGTGGTCTGCGCGTTCGCCGGCGGCGCCGCGAGATCGGCCGGAACCGGCGGCGCCGGGATGATGTCGACGAGCTCGACCTCGTAGACCAGCGTCTCGGGCGTGCCGACCGGCGTGCCCTTGTAGCCGATCGACGGCGGCACCCAGAGCATCGCCTTCTCGCCCTTCTTGAGCAGCTGCATCGCCTCGGTGAAGCCGGGCGCGGTCGTCGACAGGTTCAGCGGCATCGGCGTGCCGCGCGACTTGTTCGTGAAGAACGTCTCGCCGGTGTTCTGGTGCCAGCCGGTGTAGTTGATCGTGACGGTGTCGTTGCGCTTGGGCGATTCGCCGGCGTCGTTCGTCGTGATCTTCTTGTAGACGAGGCCGTCGGCGGTCTTCACCGCATCGGCCGGCGGGTTCTTCAGATCGAACGGCGGCGCGACCTGCTCGGTCCGCGGACGATGTCCCGCGAACGACCCGCCGGAGCCGGCCGAGCCGGTTGCGGTGTTCTGATTCTTGTCCGTTTTCTGGCAGGACAGCAGCGCGAGCGACGACGCGATCACCAGGAGTAGGCCACGCATATGAACGTGGCGAAACATACGGAAAGAACCACGCGAACGCTAGGCGCCGAACGCCTCGCGCGTGAGATTGCGAATGCCGCCCCCAGCCTGGACGACGACGTTATCTTCGATGCGAATCCCGCCGAACGGCGCGAGCTCGTCGACGAGCTTCCAGTCGACGAGCCGCGCGTGCGCGCTCGCGCGCAGCGGGCCGAGCAAGCCGTCGATGAAGTAGAGCCCCGGCTCGATGGTGAAGACCTGACCGATCTCGATGGTCGACGTATTCCTGAGGAAGCGATTTTCCGGGCGCGGCGGCCGCGGCTTCATGCCGACGTCGTGCACGACCACGCCGAGCGAGTGGCCGAGCCCGTGCGGCAGGAACACGCGCGTGACGCCGCGATCGACGAGCTCGCCGGCACTGCCCAGGCCGATGCCGAGCTCGATCAGCGCGTCGGCGAGCAGGCGATGACACTGGTCGTGAAGATCCTCGTACGGCCGGCCGGGCGCGATGTGGCGGCAGATCTCCTGCTGCATCCGATCGAGGCGCGCGATCGCGGTGGCGAACTTCTGCGCGCCGGCGCCGCGCGCGTGCGTGCGCGTGATGTCGCTGCCGTAGCCCTGACAGCGCGCGCCCGCGTCGACGAGCATCGACGTGTCACCCGACACGACGGTGTGCTCGTAGGCGACGTAGTGCAGCACCGCGCAGTGCTTGCCGAGCGCGACGATGTTCTTGTACGGCGTGACGGAGTCGTCTTGCTGCGACGCCGCGAGATAGCTCAGGTGGAGCTCGAGCTCGGAGCACGGGCCCGCGCGAAACCGCGCCTCGATCGCGCGATGGCCGAGCACGCCGCGCCGCGTGGCCTCGGCGAGGCACTCGAGCTCGTACGGCGTCTTCCTCGTGCGCACGAGATCGAGTGCGCCGATCACTTCATGCGGGTTGACGTCGCCCGGCGGTGCCGAGCCGGGATCGCGCGTGACGACCGCGACCTTGCCGCTCGGCAGCGCGTCGCCTGCCCGGCCGGCCTCGACGGTCACGATGTCGAACTGTGACCAGAAATGATCGCTCTCGGGCGGCGCCGGCGTCTCCCAGTAATCGTCGACGACCGTGCGCACCAGCGTCGGCTTCTTGCCGGGCCGCACGATCACGAACGCGTCGGGCTCGGCGAGCGGGCACCAGTGCAAGTACGCCGGCGTCGGCGACAGCGGCCAGCTCTGATCGTCGAAGCGGTTCTTCGACTGCGCGGCGCCGCTGCACAGCACGAGCGCGTCGAACTTCTGCTCGGCAAGCACAGCTTCGGCCGCGCGCTGGAGCGATGCGATGTGCTGGGGATAGGTCTCGTAGCTCACGCGCGCAGCTTACTACTTCGGCGCGGCGGCGAAGGTCGCGGCCGGCGTGCGCTCGATCGTCAGCGTGCGCCCGGCGACGAGGTCGCCGACGAGGAGTCTGATCGACGGCACCGCGAGCGGACCGCGCTTGACGACCGGCGCGAACCGCCGCGTGATCGCGTGCACGCCCTCGGCGTCGACCGCCCGGAATGAGCCGACCGTCGCATCGCCGCGAAACCCGGCCGCCGCGGCCGCGAGCTGCTGCTTGCGCTGCGCCGACGCGTTGCCGTAGACGCCGAGCACCGGCC